>ERZ1106931.267-NODE-267-length-40494-cov-4.111155_pt1 | contig 40494 bp, 59 predicted proteins | sample MGYA00403664_ERZ1106931 | MGnify/ENA primary metagenome ERZ1106931 (study PRJEB35170, sample SAMEA104062435) | human gut metagenome | biome: human gut; feature: human-associated habitat; material: faeces | place: Denmark | collected 2012-06-29 ... | reverse complement strand
GCAGCCAGCAGCCCGAAAGATACCAGAGTGTTCCGGTTCTATTGTGAGCTGAAAGAAGAAGTAAAAGAAGAGATATTACAGGAAGCTCTGAATCAGACGATACAAAAGTATCCCGTATTTTTGTCGGTTATGAGAAAGGGGCTTTTCTGGCATTATCTGGAGAAAAGTGAATTAAGACCGGTGGTAAGGGAAGAATATAAAGAACCTTGCAGCAGCCTGTATGTACGGGATAAAAAGACACTTTTATTTGAAGTGACATATTATAAAAAACGGATCAATTTTGAAGTATTTCATGCGCTGACAGATGGAACCGGTGCAACAGAATTCCTAAGAGAACTGGTGAAGAATTATCTGTATCTGATCCACGAAGAAGATCTGGAACCGGTGGAGCTGTCAAACCAGTATCTGACGGTAAAAGATCAGGAAGATGACAGTTTCAGCCGATATTATGATCCGGATTTTCCAAGAAAGAAAAAGAAAAAGATCAGGGCGGTTCAGATCAAAAAGGGTGGAAAAGGATATGAAGAGCTGCAGATCAATGAAGCTTCCATGTCGGTAAAAGAACTGCTGGGGATTGCCAGAGAAAAGAAAGTCTCCATGTCGGTGCTCCTGACGGCTGCATTTATCTGTGCAATCCATGAAGAAATGAGCCGGATGCAGGAGAAGAAGCCGGTTATCCTGATGGTTCCGGTGAATTTAAGAAAGATATTTCCATCCGATTCGATGCTGAATTTCTTTGGTTATATAGAACCGGGATATCAGTTTGGAGAAGAAAAAGATTCGTTTGAAGATGTACTGGAAGCAGTTAAGATATATTTTCGGGAGAATCTGTCTAAGGAACATATGGCAGGTCGGATGAATGAATTGATTGCAATAGAAAAGCATAAGATTTTAAAATGGGCACCGCTGGAACTGAAAAACCGCTGTATCCGTGCGGGTGCCAAGATGGCGGAGCAGGAAGTAACCGCCGTGCTTTCGAACATGAGTGTGGTAAAGATGCCGGAAGATTATGCGCAATATATTGAAAAGTTTGGCGTGTATACAAGTACGAATCGGACAGAATTATGTATCTGTTCTTTTCAAGATACGTTATCACTTGGCTTTACATCGAGATACGACAGCACGAATATCCAGCGGAATTTCTACCGGATATTGAAAGAACTGGGGGCTTCGGTCAAAGTGGCAGAACCGGATTTCCCGGAGGATGCAAGACCAAATTATGAAGGAAAGAAAGTATTACAGATCTTTACATTTTGCTGTATTGCAGCGATCGTGATCAGTATGATGACGGATATCATTATATCGCCCGGCGTGCACTGGTCGGTGTTCGTGGCAGCCGGGTGTGCGACGATGTGGCTTACAATGGCAGTCGGTTATGTGAAACGGTTCAATCTGCTGAAGAATGCGGCATGGCAGCTTCTGATCATGTCAGGGATCTGTGTATTGTGGGATCTCGGAACCGGATGGAGAGGCTGGTCTGTGAATATCGGAATTCCGGATATCTGCCTGCTGATCCAGGTTGTAATGTTGATCATATCAAGAATACGTTCCCTGTCACCGAGAGAATATATGATCTATTATGTGATGGCCGCTGTCTATTCTTCCATTGATTCTTTTAGTGACAGGAGTAATCTATTACAGGACTCCATCGGTTATCTGTATCGGGTGCAGTTTTCTGCTGTTGATCGGATTAATTTTATTCAAACGAAAAGAATTTAAAGAAGAAATGCATAAAAAATTCCACGTTGGCTGATACTGATAGAAAGGAAAATATTGGTGGCTTTGTGCGGTGCAGGGTTGATTTTGAGAGAAATTCTTAAAAAAATCTTACATCCGTGAAATGGTTGTGATATAATAGGTATATCAAGAGTTTATGTCAGCGCGTTTACAAATTTCATAATACGATACCAGAAAAGATGGCGTGCAGTTCGATATAACTTCGGATTGTGCGCTCTTTTAGCGTTGTCATACATCTGCAGGTTACCATGAGAGAAGTGTTAGAACAGGAGGCAGAAATGTTCAAAATAGGAGATTATGTGGCGCATTATAAGGAGGGCGTCTGCGAAGTAGTAAATATTGGCAAGATTGACATGGGCAGTTCGGACAAAGAGTATTATACGTTAAAACCGGTATATGATGCAGGTGGAACGGTATACACACCAGTCGATAATAAGCGGGATCAGATCAGAAAACTGATCACAAAAGAAGAGGCGGAGAATCTGATCAAAGAGATGCCAAAGATCGATATCATTGGTGTGACAAATGAAAAACAGCGGGAAGGAATGTACAAGAACGCATTGTTACACAATCAGTGCCGGGAGTGGATCTCACTGATCAAGACTTCATATGGAAGAAATAAGAAGAGATTACTGGCGGGAAAAAAGACGATCAACGTTGATGAGAGATATATGTCCAGCGCCGAGAAGTTTCTGTATGGAGAACTGGCAGTGGTGATGGAGATTCCGAGAGATAAAGTCAGCGGTTATGTGAAAGAGCACCTGGATGCGGAGCTGGTATAGGCGAATATAGGAAGAAAAAGAAAACTGCTGATAGCAGGTTCTTACGAATATATGATAATTTAAAAATAATGCTGCAGAATGAAGAAAAGTTTGCAGCATTATTTTTTATACCATAGTAAGTAAGAGAAGTTGCCGGTTTTGTAGATATCGGAGTATAGAATTAATTGGTTTTCTGGGTATCGTTGCTTGCTTTTGCTGCCTTTTCTGCATAAGTAGTAGTTACGAGATCCTTGTAAGGTGCGCGTTCCTTAAGCTCGCCTGCTTCTTCTAAGATATCCTGAAGAAGATCAAAGCTTTCCTGCCGGAAGATCAGATCTTTTTTCCATGTATCCTGCTCATAATAGCGGGAAATGATGGTTGTGATCGTATCCAGTGTGGTCTCTTTGAACTGAGGAGCGATTGCCTGGGCAATGTCTTCCGGTGTGTGGGATGCCACGTAGTCCATACCTTTTTGCAGTGCATTGGTGAATCCCTGGACGACTTCCGGATGTTTGTTGATGTAACTCTTCTTTGCAGAGAAAGCAGTGTACGGAACATAGCCGCTGTCCGTTCCAAGAGAGGCGACAACGTATCCCTTACCCTGTTTTTCAAGATTGGTTGCACCAGGTTCGAATTCTACGGTGAAGTCGTAATCGGATTTGTTTTCTGCGAAGGCAGCCGCAGTAGAACCGAAATCAATATTCTGGTCGATGGTGAGATCTGTAGCCGGATCGATATGGTTTTGGTTTAAGATATACTCAAATACCATTTCAGGCATGCCGCCTTTTCTACCGCCGATGACCTTCTTGCCTTTCAGATCTTCCCATTTGAAATCCTTAATATCTTCCCTGGCAACCAGGAAGTTCCCGGCGCGCTGGGTGAGCTGGGCAAAGTTTACAACATAATCATTCGCCCCCTCGTTATATGTGTAGATAGAAGCTTCCGAACCCATAAAGCCAATGTCGGCAGTTCCGGAGAGGACGGCCGTCATAGTTTTGTCGGCTCCGAATGGAACAGTATAGTTAGTACAAGACGCATCACAGAAAATCGACGGAGGTTATGGTACTGTCTTCATTTATATGGATTTCCTGAATGATAGACCGCCAGAACGCTCTGCGGTTTTCTTGTGATAATTGATCATACATGGTCCGGAAATCTGTATCCAATAGTTCTTCAAGATAGCTGTAGTTTGGAGCTGGTTCCGGAAGAGAGTTCTGCAGATCATTTAATTCGCTTTCGACACGACTGTACTCCTTATTGTAATAATCCCATTCAATTCGTCCCTTCTGGAATAGAAAATTAAGACGGTCCAATTCTTTTCTTAACTTCTCAGGGGGCTGCTTTTTCTTTTGCTTCTCTTTCTCTTTTTCGATTTTCTCACATTTTATTTTATAATTTTTATATTCATCCTCCAAGTTATCAAGCAGATAACTTTCAACGAGATTCTGACTCAATCTGTGCCGGTAAGAACACTTGTGATCTATTATAGCCTTGTTGCAACGATAATAGCAGTAGGTCCTTTTTGCACCCGTCTTTCTATTTATGATGGAAGAACATCCAGTACCGCATAGCAATTTTCCACACATGGGACAGCGGATTAATCCGGCAAACAGATAAATACGACCTGAAGGTGTAGTTTTAACATTTCGTTTTTGTATCTTCTGTAATTTGTTCCACTCATCTTCAGTAAGATATGCAGGACAGTAAGGAAATCCTCTGTATGTACCTTTGTAGAATTCGCTGGAAAGAAGCGTCCTCATGATTCCGAAACTGAAATCAGGATCATAGGTTTCTTGTATATATCTTAGCGTAGCGCACTTATTTTGATGCTTGAAAAAATATTTATAAAATGCATCCACGACATGTTCTCGATCAGGATCCTTTATCATGCGCTTCTGCCCATCAACGATACCTGACTTATAGCCATACCCCATATTCACATCGCCAAAAATCAATTTACCGCTTCTGATCGATGCTTCATTTACAAATTTGATACGCTCGCTGGTGGTATCGACTTCGTTCTGGCCAATCGACAGAACCACATTAAGCTGCAGTCTTCCGTCTCTGGTTTCCATGTTGATGCCTGGTTCACTGGTACTGATCCAGCGGACGTTGTGGTTGTCAAGAATATCCTGCACTTTATAGAAATCGGAGAGATTACGGAACCATCTATCGATACGCCAGAAGATAATAACATCGATCTTCCCGGCTTCTACGTCTTGCAGCAGAGAATGTATAGCCTTCCGCTTTTTGAGCTCTTTACGGGCTGTTTTCCCTTCATCAGCATATATACCAACGATGGCCATATTGTGTTCTCGGGCATAATTTGTAAGATATTCTTTTTGTGCTTCAAGCGATTTGCCGTGCATCATTTGCTCGGTAGTGGATACACGGATATAGATTGCACAGCGTTCAACTTTAGTCGTCATATCATATCACCTTTCCTTTTTTATGTTACGCAAAAATGGGTACAAAAATAACACCTATACAGGTGCTGGAAATTTGTGGTACAATATCATTGCCGATGATTATTGTACGTGCTTCAGCACTGTATAGTACTTATCAAAGAGTCCTGGTGTTGGTAGCACCGGGGCTTTTTATTTTATTTCAAATTATTTTTCTTTAACTTCATAAGATGCTGATTTGTATGTGACGTAAGAGTTGTCAGGAGAATCACCATCATACTGAAGAACTTCTACAAGATGAGTACCTACTGAAAGTGACTGATCTTGCAGATCAAGAGATACCTGACTGTCTGCAAGCTGCTCTTTTGAAACAAGTATACCATCAATATAGATGAAAGACAGCTTTGAACCGTCAAATTCAGTTGAATCCAGTTCAATCTGATCCAGCATTGTATCCGCTGATTCATAAATAACCGGAACATTACCATTTTCTGAAGTTCCGCCGGCAGTTGCAATTATGATACTTCCACTTCCAGTATCCTGATAATCTCCATCAGGTAAATCTTTTGTTGCGGTTTCTTTTGTAGTATTGTCTTTTGCAGTAGATTCATCCGATGAAGAATCATCCTTGCTTTCTTTTGTTGTCTGCTCTGTTGATTTAGATGATTTATCATCAGAGGAAGAAGATCCACCACCACAAGCTGATAATGAAAGCGCCATAGTTCCAGCAATCATCATTGCTACAATTTTCTTTTTCATATGTTTTTCCTTTCGTGTTATTTGTTTCAAAATGTTTCGTTTCGTATTTTCCAGAGTTTATTTATTCAATCAGTATCTCCGCCATACAAATACTTTCGTATCAAGATGGCAGTGTATTTATGGTTAGAGATACTGGATGAATCGTTATTATATTAAAATTTAATTGTCTAAAATTGCCAGTGTAATAAAGTGTAAATTAAACATAATAACAGCATGAAAATTCTTCTTGCTAAAATAATGATAGCAACCCGACTATACGAACATTGTACAAAATATCAAAAGGCTTAAAAATTCCAATCACTGATTTGTTCTCTGTCGATGATTGAAAAAGTGTACACTATAGTGTACGATTGCTCCGTTCCGCTTCATTTCAGTAAAGTGTTGGTATATAATGTAAATATACACATTGAGAACAAATGTTCGGAAAATATTGATTTCATCATTTACATGGTGTATATTTTATGTAAAGGAATTTCGAACAACTGTTCTGCTGCACAAGAGCGGAGGTGCGTACATATGAAGAAGGTATCTAAAGACTTTGTTATTGAGTGGGTGCAGAGGATACCGGACGAAGATGAAAAATTCTTGCGTCAGCTCTACACCATCATTAAAAAGCATTTAGAGAGAACTGGAAAGCATTAGCTTTCCTTTTCTTTTTGCAAATTCTCCACGAGTTTCGCACTGAATTCCCGGATGACTTCTTGAGATTTCGGAGATAATTCATCGAATGTCCTCATGATCTCTTGGATTATATTATAAAAAGGATCATTGTCAGCATCCAACAGGCTGGATACAAACGCAGCCTTTTCATCTTCTTCGGGAAGTTCTTCAAACATTTCTCCATTGCCATTTCGCAACCAATCCTCATTTACATGAAAAGTTTTACATATAAGGGCAATAGCAGAGTCACTAGGAACACTGCGTCCCATTTCGTAAGTTGCTACTGTATTACGTTTTACTTTTATTTTGTCAGCAAATTGTTGCTGGGTAAGTTTTAATTCTTTTCTCAGACGTTTGATACGTTCGTTCATTATCGCACCTCCTTTCGTTCTGAATTCATCATATCATACGACAAATATTAATTCAATAGAAAATGTTGAAAAAATCAACATCAAAACCATTGACAAAAGTTTTAATAAAACATATAATGGTTTTACAATCAACAAAGCAAGCAGGAAAGACCGGGTGAAGCGATAGGGCGGCTCACAAGTAACATGGTAGTTAGGCTACATGATAGTAGACGGAGTGAGTGCAGAATAAACATGACCCGGCAAAATAGTTGAAGAAAGCAGGAACATCAGGGCAAGAAAGCACAGTGTTCATACTACTGGAAGAAAATGAACAGGTTGAACCAATCGACACTTTACCCCTATACCAAGAAGTTGTTAAGCGGAAGAATCAACGAGCGAGAGGACATAGCACTTTGTTGTTGACCGGTCAGTCTCATTCACTGACCGGATATATAAGTGAAAGGAGCGACGATGATGAAGAAAGTAGAAAAGCGCAACAAACTAAGCGCTGCCTTTAAAGAATTTTGGGGAGTAACAGAGGACGAGGAAGAGTTCTTTAATTATTTATATAAAAAAGAACGAAGATACAGAATTACGATTGCAATCCTAATTTTCGTAATACTAGCACTGTTATTACTGAAGTAATGACAGAAACAACAATAGGCGTAACAACAGAATTCAGGACAGAAAAAAACATTTTTTCACGCCGAAATATTAAATAACGTCGATATTTTTCGGTCAACGAATATGTACCATCTGGAACTGGGCAGCCTATTGCGTCAGTGGTGTTCAAAAGGTAGTTTGATTTTATGAAACATACCGATAATAAATAATCTAAATCGGAGCCTAGAAAGCTTTCAGAAACAGATTTTTTAATGCGTAGGCAAAATAGCTTGAAGCGCTCTGAGAGAGTTAAGTGAATTTCGTTGAAATCATACACGATGAAGACCTCCTTTTTGAAGAGAGTATATCAAAGCGTGAAGTAAATGTAAACAGATGAGATGAGAATAAATAGCCGAAACGGTCAGAAATGACCGTCACACCGGGAATGACCGCCCGGTGTCTGATGATGGCAGGTCAGGAAGGAAGTGGAAAACATGAGTGAAGAACAGAAGAAGTTGATCACTGAGGTGGTTGGAAACATGAAGCATATGGACAAAGAGAGTTTGCTGCTAATGAAAAGCAATGCAGAGGTTCTCAAAGCCAGAGACTTGATGGATAAACCGGAGGTAACTGCGGGGACAGAGAAAGAAGGTAATTAAATTGAACGAAGTATTAAAAATTAATTATGAAACAGAACAGCCAACAGTATCGGCAAGAGACTTACATGAAGCTCTTGGAGTGGCATCAAGATTCAGCCGATGGTTCGATTCCAACAAAGAGTTGTTTGTAGAGGGTGAAGATTATAACAAGTGTACATCGAGTACGGTTGTAAATAACGGTGCAAGAAGAGAACTTGAAGACTATTCAATGTCTGTACTAATGGCGAAACACATTTGTTTAATGAGCCGAACCGAAAAAGGAAAAAGATGTAGAGATTATCTTATTGACCTAGAGAAAGCCTGGAACACACCAGAGCAGATCATGGCAAGAGCATTAAAGATGGCGAACCATTCGATTGAGTCCTTGAAAGGCAGATGTAAATTCCTTGGTGAGCAGGTAGTTGAGCAACAGCAGATTATCACAGAACTGCAACCCAAAGCCAATTATGTGGATATGATTCTACAGTCAAAGTCGTTGGTAACTATTACGCAGATCGCAAAAGACTATGGAATGAGCGGAAGAAAACTGAACAAGATTCTTAAAGAATTGAAGATTCAGTATAAGGTCGGCGGACAGTGGGTGCTGTACTCAAAATATCAGAATGGTGGATATGTGCATAGCCGGACCATTGATATTACAAGAACTGATGGCAGAGCAGATGTCACGATGCAGACAGAATGGACACAGAAAGGCAGACTTTTCTTATATGAGGAACTGAAAAAGCACGGATATGTTCCGGTGATTGAACAGGCTGCGTGATGATTACTTATTTGCAACAGATGATTCAGGTTCAGAGAAAGGAGAATGATGGAATGGTTAGAGCGGATGGTCCTAAAAGTGTAAGGGTAATCAGTGTGATCGAAGTAAAAGCAAATAGAGGTCTTGGAATAGAAAAAGACCCAGTACGTGTGGTAACTCAGTACTGGGATATGAAGGGAAATCTTCTTGCTGAAAGAGATCCAGACCCGCAATTGCTTTCCGATCAGGTTATATGGGAGTCAAAGCGATTGCAGAATATTATTGAGAACCACTCGAAAAATGACAGGAACGTGATGTCACGTGACGGTCACGCAACAGAATAAGATAAAGAATAAGAATAAGATAAAGATAAAGAATAGAAGTACTATATAGTGCCTTTTATTCCATCTGTTTTTATCAAAAATAGGAGAAATGAATCATGAAGAAAAGAGCTTTAACAATTTTAGCAGCAACAGTTATGGCAGCATCTATTTTGACGGGATGTTCAGGAGTGGCTGATATAGAAAGCGACTATGATACGGAGTCAAAGAATCTACAATCAATGTTTGTTGTTGTAGAACGGTGCGAGCTTTGGAATGTGGTTTATGACAAGAATACAAAAGTTATGTATGCAGTATCTGATGGTGCTGAAAGCAGAGGAATTTTTACAGAACTTGTGGATAAAAATGGTCAGCCAAGATTATGGGAAGGTAAATAGAAATGCCAGGACATAATTCAAATCATTTCACAGGAAAGACCAAGAGCGGTGATCCAAGAAAGAACCGGAAGAAAAAATCAGGATCAAGAGAGTTCACCGCAACAAGTACAAACCATAGTACATAAACATAAACCAAGGAGATAGAAAGCAGGTGGCGAGTATGAAACCGGATATGGAAAAAATCATTGAGGTGTTGATATCTCTGTTGGAAGAACAGGAAAAGGTGGAAATCACCTATACCATTGAGAAAACCGCTTAGGCGGTAGAAAGGAGTGGACAAGCAGTATGAACTTAAAACCGGAAACACCACTGGTGGCGAAGCTGCAGATCAAGCGCCTGGAAGATGAATGTGAAAATTTAAGACTGTGGCGTTGGAGATTAACTATTGCGATAGAGCTGATACTGATCACGGTATTAGGAGCGTGTGTGATCAACTTTTATGCAATCAGGTGAAGGGGGTGAGGACATTGCAAGAAATTAAAAAAGAGCACCCGTATAAGCCGGCAAGCTTCGGGCACTCAGATAAAAAACCAATTCAATTATAACAGAAAAAGGAGAAAAAACAAATGCGTAACGAAAAGAAATATGAATTAACATTATCCGATCTGCAGGTATACATAGGAATCGCATCATTTGAAGCACTTCCAAAAGATGCAACACCAGAAGTTGTGGATATGTATAACACAGTAGCTGCACGTATTTATGACAAAATCGCTAAACATTTGGATGGTTCAGATCCATTCCCAACGGACGAGTTAATTTATGCAAAAAAAATAAATAATTTTGTTGATGAGCTTGGAGAAGCTTGCGAACAGATTCTTCGAGCTGTAATGGAGTAATTGCAATGAGCGATATTTTTACAATTCATGATTTTGAAAATGAACAGCAGTGGCTGAAAGGCAGAATGAACGGGATCGGCGGCAGTGATGCGAGCGTGACCATTGGCAGAAATCCATATAAAAGCAATGTTGAGTTGTATGAAGAAAAGATTGGTAAGGCAGTACCAGAAGATATATCGGACAAGCCTTGTGTGATCTATGGGAATAAAGCAGAAGAACCGATTCGCGAGCTGTTCCAGGCTGATCATCCTGAGTATAAGGTTGATTACCATGAATTTCGGATTCTGCAGAGCAAGAAATACCCATTCATGCAAGCATCCTTGGACGGTGAGTTGACTGATCAGGATGGACGCAAGGGTATTTTGGAGATCAAGACAAGCAGCATCAATCAATCCATGCAGTATGCGAAATGGAAAGATCAGATTCCTGATAACTATTATGCTCAGATTCTTCATTATTTGCTGGTAACCGGTTGGGACTTTGTAGTATTGAGAGCTCGGCTACGGTGCGACTGGTGGGATGATGTTGCCAGAGAAAGAGATTATCGCATCGACAGATGCAATGTAGAAGCTGATCTTGAGTATCTACTGGAAGCAGAGATGAGATTTTGGAAGTGTGTGGAAAATCGGAAGATGCCAGGTTGCATTCTTCCAGAAATATAGGAGGTATTTTAATATGCTTGAGTTAAGAATCATTAGCCCACAGGAGAACGGGTTTGTTCAGGAAATTAAGTGGAACAACGAAGAATTGAAAACAGCAATTGTCAAGAAGATGGAAGACTATAAGGGACTGGTCTTCACAGAGGAAACAATTGCAGATGGTAAGAAAGACAGAGCTGATCTGAACAAACTCCGTGGAGCAATTGATAATGAGCGGAAACGTATCAAAAAGATGTGCATGGAACCATATAACAAATTTGAAAAAGAGGTCAAAGAAGTTCTTGGACTGGTAGATGAACAGATCAGTGCAATTGATGTTCAGATCAAAGAAGTCGAGCAGATCAAGAGAGAGGAAAAGAGAAAGACGGTTCAGGAACTGTTTGAATCTATCGGCTTCCAGAAGTTTGTGACACTTGAGATGATCTGGGATGAGAAGTGGTTGAATGCATCGGTATCACTGTCAAAAGTAGAAAATCAGATGAAAGAGACTATGTATAGAATCGGTGAAGATGTTGGAACAATCAGCGGATTACCAGAATTTAGTTTTGAAGCCATGGAAGTGTATAAGAAGACACTGAACCTGTCTCAGGCGATTCAGAAAGGTCAAGAGCTTGCTGATATCCAGAAGCGCAAGGAAGAAGCGGAGCGTCTGAAGAAAGAACAGGAAGTAGTGCAAACAAGTGTTGCAGCAGATCAGCCAGCACCGGCAGAAACGACAGCAGTGGTTGAGGAAGAGCCGCAGCGTGATTGGATTGGTTTTAGAGCATATCTGTCAAGAGAGGATGCTTTAGCACTCAAGAAATTCTTTGAGGATAGACAGATTAAATTTGAAGCAATTTAGGAAGGAGATTATGACAATGGCAGTTAATAACAGTTTAGCAAACACAAAACAGGCACATCCGGGACAGCCGGCAAAAACAGGAATTACAACATTTTTAAACAGCATGGCGGTGGCTGCAAACATTGATCAGGCACTTGGAAAAGATAACAGGCAGCGTTTTATTACAGGTGTGATTTCGGCAGTGAATAATAATGCAGCGCTTCAGGAATGCACCAATAAATCGATTCTTTCCGGTGCATTGCTTGGGGAATCGTTGAAGCTTTCCCCATCACCGCAGCTTGGTCATTATTATCTGGTCCCGTTCAATGACAAGGAACAGGGGAAGGTAGCGCAGTTCCAGCTTGGATACAAGGGATATATCCAGCTTGCAATTCGTTCCGGGCAGTATAAAAAGCTGAATGTTCTGGCAGTAAAAGAAGGGGAGCTTGAATATTTTGATCCTCTGAATGAGGAAATTAAAATCAATCTGATGGTTGATAAATGGGATGAGAGAGAAGAAGCACCGACCATTGGATATTATGCAATGTTTGAGCTGACCAATGGATTCAAGAAAGCAATTTACTGGTCAAAGAAACAGATGATGGCACATGCGGACAAGTATTCACCGGCATTCTCAAAAGATGCGACACAGATCAAAACGAAATACGGAACAAAAGAGAAGGTGTCTTTCGAAGACTATGAAGCTGGAAAATACGATCAGAAAGATTCCTGGATGTATTCTTCATTCTGGTATAAGAACTTTGACGGAATGGCCTATAAGACTATGCTGAGACAGTTGATCAGTAAATGGGGAATCATGAGCATTGACCTTCAGAACGCATTTGAGAATGATATGACCTTTACAGATGATCAGGGAAAGGTTAACTACCCAGATCAGGACACAGAACCGGTTATGGATGTGGAAGTATCAGAAGTTGTTCCGGATAATCAGCCGGCTTCAGAAACGGCTCAGCCGCAGCAGACGGATGTAGCATCGGCATTATTCGGATAGAGAAAGGGATAGGTGACAGATATGAACAAAATTAATTTACAGGAAATCGTAGGCGGTCAGCTTCAGGCAAAGTTTGAACGTTCGTTTGAGAAGGTTATTGAAAATCTTCAGGATCCAAATACATCATTCAAAGTGAAAAGAGGAATCACGATTAAGCTTGATTTTACACAGAATGAAGATCGTGACGATGTATCCGTATCAGTGATGATTTCTGAAAAACTTGCACCACAGCAGGACATGAACACCAAGTTCTATATTGGTAAGGACCTTAAGACAGAAGAAGTATTTGCCGAAGAATACGGAAAACAGGTTCGTGGTCAGATGAATTTTAATGATGTGATTGAGAGAGAGCAGAAAGCTCAGGAACAGATTATTGATGGAAAAACGGTGGATACAGAAACCGGAGAAATTAAAGAAAGTAACAATGATGATAAAATTTATGATTTTAGAAAGGCTGCTGCGCAGTAAGCAGAAAGGTGAAGGATTATGTTAAGAGAAGCATTAGAGTACATTGTAGGACTTGGAGAGTCAAAGCAGCATGAGATTAATGGAAGTATATATTCGGACAAAGAATTATACAGGGTTGATACATATTTCCCAAAAGCTATGGCTATTGAACTGAATACATTGACAGGATTAGTTGATTACATCAAAAGCAGTATTGATGAAATGCCGGGGAAAATGATTGTAGATGTCAAGGATCCTGAAACGGTAAGATTGTATTCACAGCTTGATCCTAACCGTGATCGTGAAACACTGATTGTTGTAAGAGCGAGAGTTCCAGAATTCTATTTTAATCGTTTCATTAATCAGGAAGAGTTTTGCATCAATATGCAGTCTAAGTTTATTGATGATCCGGTGTCTGATAGAGCGTTACTGTTAAAGTTTGCTGGAACCGTAGAGTCTGGAACATTGGCTGAGTATGGCGATGATGGTGTGACACAGAAAGCAACAGTCAAAACGGGTATTGCATCCAAGGGTGATGCGATTGTTCCAAATCCGGTAAAACTGAAACCGTATAGAACGTTCCTTGAAGTGGATCAGCCGGCATCAGAATTCGTTTTCAGAATGAAACAGGACAAGTATGATGGTGTTTTATGTGCCCTTTTCGAAGCTGATGGTGGAGCATGGAAGATGGAAGCAACAGAGCGCATTAAGAAATATTTGGAGTCCGAGCTTAAAGCGTATAGCAATTTCACGGTTATTTCGTAATTAAGATATCCCTGCTGGTAGGTGGTTAGACCAGCCGATTGATTGAAAGGAAGGAAAGAAAAGATGAAAGGATATAAAGCATTTCACAAAGGATTAATTTGTAAGGACAAGCAGTATAAAGAGAATACGGTATTTGAAGAGAAAGAAGCAATTCCATGTGTGACAGGGATGCATTTTTGTGAGAATCCTATGGATGTATTGACATATTATCCGCTGATTGATGACGAGGGTGAATTCTCTGACTTTGCAGAGGTAGAAGCACTGGACGAGGTGAAGACGGATAACGATAAGAAATTCTGTACTACCAGACTGAAAATTGGTGCAAAGCTTTCATTTGCCGGATTTATCAATGCGTGTGTTGATTTCATTTTGGAGAAAACCAGGTATGAACCAGATGAATGTGATGAGAATTCCGCAAAGATTGGCTCATCAGGCTATTCCGCAAAGATTGGCTCATCAGGAGATTCCGCAAAGATTAAGTGCACAGGCGATGATTCAGTAGTTTGTTGTGCAGGCTATAATTCTTGTGCAAGTGCCAAGAAAGGATGCTGGATCACACTTTCAGAGTGGAAATATTCAAAAGAAAAAGGTCGTTTTGTTCCGGTATGTGTGAAAACGGAATATGTAGATGGTGAGAAAATCAAAGAAGATACGATGTATAGTTTGAAAGATGGGGAGTTTGTGGAGGCGTGTGAGCATAATGAATAAAGTAATTTTGATTGGGCATCTATGTGCGGATCCTGATGTGAGATATTCACAGGGCGAAAATAGTATGGCGGTTGCAAGATACCGCCTTGCAGTAGATAGAAGATATAAGCGGGAAGATGAGCAGAATGTTGATTTTATCAGTTGTGTAGCATTTGGTAAGAACGGTGAATTTGCTGAAAAATATCTACATAAGGGAATAAAAATTGCTGTGTGCGGACGTATTCAGACAGGAAGCTATACCAATAAAGATGGACAGAAAGTATATACAACGGACGTTGTCGTTGAAGAACATGATTTCTGTGAAAGTAAAGGAACTGCTGCCGGCACAACAGAAGAAGCAGCGTCTCCGTATGGACCAGTGGATGAAAATGGATTTATGAATGTTCCAGATGGTATAAGCGAGGAACTTCCGTTCAATTAGGAGCAGTGGAGAAGATGAATGTACTTGAAAAGTATGAACAAGAGAGGAAATGTCTTCTGTGTTCGCACCATGTTACACTGCCAGGAAGAACACGGAACATTCATTTCTGCGGAGCGAGTGGAAAAATACTTCTTTATCCGTTGTACCTACCGCAGAATTGTAAGAAGTTTGAAGTAAGAGGTGAAATATATGCCGGTGAATAGTAAGCAGAAGGGTGCCAGGTTTGAAAGATACCTGGCAAGTATTTTCAGGGAGTTTGGATATAACAAAGCCAGAAGAACAGCACAGTATTGTGGAAATACCGGTGATGCATCGGACGTGGTAGGACTGCCATATATCCATGTGGAAGCCAAACATCAGGAACAGATGAGATTATATGACTGGATGGATCAGGCAAAGAGAGATGCAGCTGCAACTGATAAATTTTTGTTGCCTGCAGTCTTTCACAAGAAGAATAACCACAATATTTTAGTAACCATGGAATTGGAAGACTGGATGCAGATATACCGGGAATATGAATCTGGAATGTCATTAGATTATTCAGACAAGGATGCAGCGCAGGACGGACATGAAGAAGTAATGCAGTCAGCAACGTAAGGAAGGCAGGAGAAGGAAAAAATGGCAGATGTGAAGTGGATTAAGATTAGCACGTATATGTTTGATAACAGGAAAATCAAGCATTTAAGAAGACTTCCTGACGGGGATAATATTGTTCTTATCTGGGTGATGCTGCTGACAATTGCTGGAAGATGTAATGCGAATGGAAGGGTATTTCTGACTGAGGATATCCCATATACATCGAAGATGCTGGCAGAGGAACTTAATTTTGAAGAAGGTACGATACAGCTTGCGTTAAGTTCCATGGAAGAGCTTGGAATGATCGTCAATGATAATGATTTTCTCTATATAACGGGATGGGAAGAACATCAAAATGTAGAGGGAATGGATAAGATACGAGAACAAAATCGATTAAGAAAACAGCGTCAGAGAGAGCGAGAAAAAGAGCTTAATTGTGACGGGAACGTGACATCACGTGACAGTCACGCAATAGAAGAAGATAAGAATAAGATAAAGAATAAGAATATAGATACTATAGAGTACAACAAAATAATGCAGTTGTACAATACTTTGTGTCCATCCCTTCCTTCTGTCAGATCACTTTCTGAATCTCGCAAAAAAGCAATTAGAGCAAGAATGCATACTTACACAGTTGATGATTTTAAGGAGCTGTTTGAGAAAGCGGAAGCGTCTGACTTTCTAAAAGGTGCGAATGATCGGAACTGGTCAGCTACATTTGACTGGTTGATCAAAGATGCCAATATGGCAAAGGTACTAGATGGAAACTATAACAAGAAAAAGAAGAATGGATTCGATAACTATTCCGGAAGGAATTATGATATGGCGAATTTAGAAAAGCGTCTTGTGGAAGGTGGGATAAATTATGAGTAGAAATAAGAGTGTAAAACAGAGATTATATGGGGAACAGCATTATGATGAGCTGGAATCAGATATTGATGAAAAGGCAAGTGAGAGATTCCATACACCGCCAGCTTATCAGAGCTATGAGGTTACTGATTTTTTGAAGAAAATCGGGATAAATGTAACAGGGGGAATCGAACAATGATAAGCGAAAACAAAAGAAATCGATCAGGATATTATGATCCGACTGCATATATGGCAATGATGAATGTCAGAAAAGAAGGAGAAAATAAAATGGAAGTATACAGAGGAGATATATTTTACGTAAAAAGCAATAGAAAAGACACAGTGAAGGAAACTACAGGATCGCCAGCCGTTGTCGTATCAAATAACAAAGGAAATGAGAATTCAAATTTTGTTGAGATTGTGTATTTGACAGCAGATGAAAGAAATTTAATTCCTACACATGTGAACATAATGTGCAAAGTTCCATCAGTTGCATTGTGTGAGCGTATTTCCAATGTGTCAAAGGACAGACTGGAAGAGTATATCAGATCATGTACTGACGATGAGATGCGGAGAATTGATGAGGCTCTTATGCTTTCGCTTGGTGTAGAAGTGTCAGGTGGAAATACTACTGAAGAAGCAGAAGAGACAATAAATGCATTGAAACTGGAATTAGTCGAAACTAAGAAAATAGGTGAAGAGTTAAAGCGTAAGCTCAAAGAGGAAGTTGACAAGCGAGAAGCCATGAAAAAAGCAATGAACACCTATGAAAAGAATACAGAGGATGCAAGCGATATTGTAGACGGCCGGATTAAAGCTGCTGCTGAAAGGGACGTATACAAAGAATTGTACATGTATCTGCTTGATAGAGCGATAAGCGCGTGAAAGCATAGATGAATGGAAAGATAAGAAAACGAAGGGAGTAGATAGCATTGGAACAGATGACCAAGGAAAGACTGATGGCATACAGAAGCAATAAAGCAGAAATACTGGAACTTGATTATGTACTTAACAATCGGTGGAAATCAGATACAATGATTGGGAATGATGTCATATTCGATTATAGCAAGGGATATCCAATGCCACAGAGCGTGACAGGTTTTGATTCTGAAAAGTATGAACGATTACAGATCCGGGATCTGAAGCGGAAAGAAAAGCTGGAAAAAGAATGTGAAGAGGTTGAGAGGTTTGTAGAAGAAATACCGGATAGCACGACACATCGGATATTCAGAATTTATTTTATCGACGGACGGAAAGCCGTTAGACTGCGAGAAGTCGGGGAGAAAATACATATGGGGAGAAGCGGAGTTGGTAAAAAAATTGAGAATTATTTAAAACTGTCCCGTAATTCCCCTGATTCCCATTTATAATAATACTTGAGCCAAAGGCGGAAAACCGACGGCTCGGTCATCTTTTCTTGCGGTTGTTTGAGGAAGGCACCCTGTAGCGGGGTGTCTTTTTCGTTGAAAAAATGGGAGGTGAGTCTGAGTGACTAAGAAACAGAAAACATTTTGTGATGAATATCTAATTGACTTGAATGCCACTCAGGCAGCTATCCGAGCGGGGTATTCGTCAAAAACAGCAGATAGAATCGGACCTGAATTACTTGGGAAAACTTGTATTCAAGAAAATATCGCAAAAGCAATGGCTGAGAGATCGAAGAGAACCGGCATCAGTCAGGATCGAGTGATTCAGGAACTGGCACGAATAGCATTCGTAAACCCGCAGAATGTGATTAATCCCAAAGACGCATCAGTGAAAGCGGATGCGACAGAGGACGATCTGGCGTGTATCCAGTCCGTAAAGGTCAAAACAATGGACGGATCAAAAGGAAAGGCAGTTGAAAGAGAAGTCAGGTTGAATGACAAGATGAAAGCTCTTGAATTGCTCGGAAAGCATCTTGGAATGTTCAAGGACAAGCTGGAAGTTGATGCTGATATGGACCTGAATATTACGATCGATTACGGTGAGGATGATGCCGGTGAAAGTTAATGTTCAGGCAAATCCGTGCTTTAAAGAAGTGGATAGAAGCCGTAAACGATACATAGTGATGAAAGGTTCTGCTGGTTCAGGAAAGAGCGTGGATACAGCGCAGAATTACATCCTGAGACTAATGAGAGACAAAGGAAGAAACCTTGTAGCAATGCGAAAGTCTGATATCACCAATCGAGACAGTACATTCGCAGAACTGACCGGTTCTTTGTACAAGATGTTTGGGGATAAGGCTGATGCTTACTGGAAGATTAACAGAAGTCCATTAATGCTTACATGCAGACACAATGGCAACCAGATCATATTCAGGGGAATGAATGATGATAGACAACGTGAGAAGTTGAAATCTATTACATTTCCAAAGGGCAAGCTTACGGACGTGTGGCTGGAAGAAGCTACAGAATTCACGCAAGCAGATCTGGAAATTATCGATGACCGTTTGCGTGGTGAGCTTCCACCAGATCAATTTTATCAGATCAGAATGACCTTCAACCCGGTGAATAAGAATCACTGGATCAAGAAGGTCTTTTTTGATATCCCGGACACGAATGTACTTACCCATCATTCGACCTATCTCGGTAATCGGTTCATTGATAATGCGTACCGTGAACGAATGGAACGTAGAAAGATTGTGGATCCAGAAGGCTATCAGATCTATGGTCTTGGAGAATGGGGCGAGATTGGGGGATTGATTCTTCACAACTGGGAAGTCCGAGAAGTATCACAGAATCTCAACGATTACGATGATGTAGCTATTGGACAAGACTTTGGTTTCAATCATGCCGATGCAATATTGCTGGTTGGTATCAAAGATGAAAATATCTATATCATCGATGAAATATATGAGCATGAGAAAGAAACCGCTGAAATCATACCAATAGCCATACAGCATGGCATACCTACCAAGAAAATAATGTGGTGTGATAGTGCTGAACCAGATAGAATCCAGGAATGGAACAAGGCTGGATACAGGGCAAGAGGTGTTGACAAAGGCGGTTCAAAAGGCTCGGTAAATGCACAAATCGATTGGCTGAAAGGCTCGGTCGGTAAGGACCATACTATCAAACGCAGGATTTATGTTGCCCCTCACTGTGTCAACACGATCAAGGAACTACAGCAATGGAAGTGGAAGAAGGATGAAAGGACGGGTGAATACCTGGATGATCCGGTTCCGGTTATGGATGATGCAATGGCAGCACTGAGATATGCAATAGAAGGATGGCGTAAGGCTAGTAGATGGCTGATGTAAAAAGAATAATGACAATTGACGGACGGCGTGCACAGCACCAGCGGTTTTCAGAGTCTTAGGGCGGGCTCAATCTTTTTCCGTTAAGAAACTTGCATCGTCGCAGATGCAACCTCCTTTCACGGTCACAACTGGTGGTCGGTTATGGTGCTGGCAGGACTGTCATTTAGATAAATACAGGGCTTATAGCTCAGTGGTAGAGCAGTGGTCTTTTAAGCCATATGTCACAGGTTCGATTCCTGTTAAGTCCTATTGATTAATCGAAGAAGGAAGGTGTAAAGGTTGCTGAGTGTATCAGAGATACAGAAATTTATAGATAATGACATTGTATCAGAGAAGAAAAAGTTTGCCGGTGTTGGTCAAAGATACTACGAAGGTGAACACGACATAAGAAACTATAGATTATTCTACTACAATTCAGATGGAAAACTGATAGAAGATAAGGTGCGGTCGAATGTTAAGATCAGTCACCCGTTCTTTACTGAGCTTTCGGATCAACTGTCAGCCTATATGCTTTCGTTTGATGAAAACCCAATGGTTGCCAAGGATACGGCGGAAGGGTTACAGGAGCATCTGGATAACTATTTTGATGATGAGTTCTGGTCAGAGATTGGCGATGTGATCACAGGGTCATACACGAAGGGATTCGAGTATCTGTTCGCATATAAGAATGCCGATGATCGGCTTACATTTATGTGTGCAGACAGCATGGGCGTAGTAGAGTGCAGAGAAAAGGATACTTCAGATCATAAGCGATACATTATATATCACTATGTGGACCGTATAGAACAGGGAAAGAAAGTAATCCGAAAGATTCAGGTATGGTCTGAAACAGAAACATTTTATTATATTCAGGATGGTCTGAATGGAGAGATTGTTCAGGATGAATCTGAACCGGTGAATCCAAGACCACACATCGTATTTACTGATCAGAAGACAGGTAAGAAGATGGGGTGTTCGCTGGGATATATCCCGTTCTGGCGATTGGATTACAACAAAAAGCAGTTTAGTGGATTGAAACCAATCAAGGGCCTGATAGATGATTATGACATCATGCAATGTGGGTTATCCAACAATCTAAAGGACTTCGACACTCCATTGTATGTGGTGAAAGGATTCCAGGGGGACAACCTAGATGAGCTGCAGCAGAACCTGAAAACCAAGAAGATCGTTGGAACAGATTCTGAAGGTGATGTGGAAGTTAGAACTGTAGACATTCCATATCAGGCCCGTAAGACAAAAGCCGATGAAGACGAGAAAAATATATATCGTTTTGGTATGGGATTCAATTCATCACAGGTCGGAGATGGGAATATCACAAATATTGTGATCAAAAGCAGATACGCATTATTGGATCTGAAAGCGAATAAGCTCGAAAGAAGATTAAAAAAATTGTTGAAACAGCTTCTAAAGGTTGTTTTGGATGAAATCAATCAGATGCATGGAACCGGTTATAAGGTTACAGATGTCAGGTTCGAATTCACACGATCTATCATGATGAATGAATCGGAGAATATAGCGAATGAAAAGACAGAAGCAGATACTCAGCAGGTAAAGATTAACACCATACTAAATATGGCTGCACAGATTGGTGATGAGCAGACACTGAAAGCATTATGTGACGTTATGGACTGGGATTTTGATGAGTTGAAAGAACAGCTGAAGAATGCAGATAGCAGTACAGCACAGGATGCAAGAACGGTATTAGGTGCTATTGTACCGGATGATCCTGACAATCCAGATGATGAACCAGTCGAGGAATAGGTGATAGGCTATGAAGTACCGTGAGAAGATTGTTCAGATAGAGTTTCTTGATGATGAGGAACGTGTGATCAGACGGCTACAGGCTGTATATAATCAATCTCTAAAGGATATAACACAGAAGGCTAATGCTCTTCAGGAAGAAATCTATAAGATACAGGATAAATATAATTCTATTGAGGATGAACAGGAACGGGAAACACTAAAGAGCATGGAACGCTCAAAGGTGTACCAGAAACAATATCAGGATTCGCTTAAGACGCAAGTAAACGGTATTCTGGATAAAATGCATCAGAAGGAATTCAAGACCGTTAATGAATACCTGAATGAGTGCTATGATAAATCATTCACTGGGAATATGTATGTATTACACGGTGAAGGAATTCCGCTGATTGTTCCGATAGATCAGGAAAAGGTTGTCCGGGCGGTACAGATCAATAGTAAGATCAACAAGGGATTGTACTCACGATTAGGCGAGGATGTAGATCTTTTGAAGCGGAAGATTACAGCACAGATCAGCCGCGGGGTTGCTACTGGTATGAGCTACTCACAGATGGCCCAGCAGTTAGCCGGATATACCAAGATTGGTTATAACAATGCTGTCAGGATTACAAGAACGGAAGGGCATAGAATACAGCAAGAATCCACTATGGATGCCTGTTATGCTGCAAGAGAGCGCGGAGCGGATGTTGTGAAGCAGTGGGATGCCACAATGGATGCCAATACCAGAGAATCACATCAGATGGTTGATGGTGAAATCAGGGCACTGGACGAGAAATTCAGCAATGGATTGATGTATCCGGGAGATCCATCAGGAAGTGCAGCGGAAGTAATCAACTGCAGATGTGTACTTTTGCAGCGTGCAAAATGGGCATTGGATCAGAAAGAACTTGATCGGTTAAAAGAAAGAGCTTCTTTTTACGGATTGGATAAAAGAAAGAGTTTTGATGAATTCAATAAAAAATATATAGGAACTGTGGAAAATTCTAAAGGTAACAAAATAAAGATGGATTTGCAATTTTTTGCGAAAATCCCAGATGATAAATTAACGGAATATGCATTAAATTTTGAACATCCTACAGGTAAAGAAAAAGCAAAAGCTTTTAAAGAAGCACTTGGATATACAAAAGAAAGTTATACAGACTTAAAAACGAAAATACTTGATTCTTTTGATGAAAAAGAGTTAGTATATAAGAGAGAAGACAAATACGGAAAGCGCTATGAGCAAATTATGCAGATAACAGGACCGAATGGAAAAACAGCAAATGTATTAACAGCATGGATTAAAGATAACGACAACGCTGAACCAAGGCTAACATCGATTTATGTAGACAAGAGGTGAGAACTATGAAACAATATGATGTAGTTAAATTAAAGGATGGGCGAATAGGGACCATAGTTGAACTTTTTGAAGATGCTTGCGAAGTTGACATTGGTGATTCTCCTACTAACTGGGAAACAATTACTGTTGATAAGAAAGATATTGAAAAAGTATTATAGATACCACTGATCAGAAATGGTTAGTGGTATTTTTGTACCCATTTTTAAGAAAGAGGTGAGAATATGGCAACATCGAGCATTAATATCATGATTGTTTGTGTCGCATTAATTATTCTATGCAAATTTTGCTGATAAGGCGGTGATCCAATTATCTCCCAACTATGGGTGAAATAGTGGGTGGCGGGTGGCAAGGACAAGGATATATTGATTTAAGGCATCGAAGGATGTCTTTTTTTAATGCCATTTCATCCACGGGGATGTAAAACACTATTCCGCAGATCATGGACGAGACATGTAAAAAGCGTAAGAAAGGGGAAATACAAAATGACATTAGAAGAATTATTAAAAAAGCAGGGGTTATCGGATGAACAGATTAAGGCGATTACAGCAGGCATGAAAGAGAATAAGATTTACACTGCCAGTGAGGAAAATCTGGATATTCGATACGGAAAACTGAAGACAGACTACGACAACCTGACAACTCAGCATGGAGAATCAACGAAATTGATTGAACAGCTGAAGGCAGGAACAAAAGATAGCGATAAGCTTCAGGAAAAGATTACAGCATATGAAACACAGGTGGCAACACTGCAGAAAGAACTTGATAATACAAGGCTTGAATCTGCTATCAAGGTTGCACTTATGGATGCAAAGACAGATGATGTCGGCTATATGGCATTCAAGCTTAAAGAAGGCGGATCACTGGAACTTGATGATGATGGAAATATTAAGGGGATTGATGAGAAGATTTCCAACTTAAAGACTCAGTATCCAACTCATTTTGATTCAGGGCATAATCCGGGACCAAGAGAGATTGATCCGAAACCGCTTCCAGAGGGTGATCACAATAATGATGTACAGCCGAAGAATCTGGCTGATGCGCTTCGTATGCAGTATGAAGAAAATGAAAAATAGAAAGGTTAAAATGGTGAAAGTCAATGGCACTTATGCTGAATGATATGAAAGAAGGCGTATCTGATAAGGTAGCCGAGAAGGTAGTAGATACTTTCTTAAGAGAATCAGAAATCTTACAGATGTTACCGTTTGATAATACAGTAAGTCCGCAGGGCGGATCTACACTCACATATAGCTATATGCAGAAACAGATTCCATCAACAGCTGCATTTCGTAAATTAAATGCGGAATATGCAGACAGTGAAGCAAAACTTGTAAAGAAATCAGCCGACTTGAAAATCTTTGGTGGAAAATTCAAAATGGATCGTGTCCTCAAACAGGCGGAAAACAAGTTTAACAATATGGCATTCCAGATGGAAGAGAAGATAGCAGCTGCAGTTTCCCTGTTCCATTACACACTAGTTAATGGAGATTCAACAACTCAGACAGATTCGTTTGATGGACTTGACAAGATGCTTGCAGGTACTACATCAGAATTTAATAGCAAAGCGGTTATTGATATCTCTGACATTACAAAAATGAAAGCAAACGCTGATCAGTTATATGAAGCATTACAGATTCTTATTCGTGAAACAGATGCAGATGCACTTCTGATGAATACCAACATGATTTCTAAAGTGCAGACAATGGCTCGTATACTGGGATATCGAACAGAAACAGAGGAAGCATTTGGAAAGAAGGTTACCTCATTAGATGGTGTTAGATTTATGGATTTAAAGAATCATTATACAGTAACTGGCGGAACAACTGTTACAGCAAATGCGTGCGTTAAGGACGGAATTTCCAGAACTTTATCTGGTTCATCTGCGACTACAGGTCTGACAGACATCTATGCTGTTAAGTTTGATGTAAATGACGGATTCCATGCTGCTACTATTACAGGAAGCTCAGCTATCAGTCAGTACCTTCCAGACTTTAATCAGCCAGGAGCTGTAAAAGACGGCGAAGTAGAAATGGTTGCGGCAACAGTTCTGAAGAATACAAAACATGCGGGTGTTCTAAGAAATGTCAAGATTGCGTAATTGAAAGGAGAAACAGACATGGCAGGAAAGAAAAAAGAAGAATTAAAAACATACAAGGTTACGGTAAATGGAAATCCGGGATATTGCGGAGAAGGTGCCGGTGGTGCACAGTTCGCACACGGAGAAGCATTGATCACAAGTGAGCGCCTTGCTAAATGGTTTGGCGAACATGAAGGATATACTGTTACCGAAATCAAAACAGATTCGGATGATGGAACACCGGGAGAACAGTAGGAAGGCGGTGCAGTTATGATCCTGTCGGTAGAAAGGGCAAAATGGTTAATCGACTTTAAGGACTGGCCAATAGAGCGGATTGAACAGAAGCTAAAAGCAATCGAGCAAACCATCCGCTCTTATACGAACAACAACTTCCAGAATAGAAAGATTCGATCAGCAGGTGTTGTATCATCGTCGAAACTAAATGTAATAAATAAACTTTATGGATTGTCGATTGGAGATACAGTACAAATAACGGAAAGTATGTTCAATGACGGATTATATACAGTAAAAGGAATAGAAGAGAGCGCGATTGTACTGGATAAAGAGTTAATCGATGAAGGCTATGTACTGATCACAAAAGTAGAGTATCCAGATGATGTGATCGAGTGCTGTATTAATCTGTGCGAATGGGAAGTAAAGAACCGTGGAAAAGTCGGAATAAAGGCAGAAACATTGTCTCGCCATTCGGTTACATACTTTGATCAGGACGCATCTAATCAGATGAATGGCTACCCAGTAAGTCTGTTAGGCTGTCTGAAACCGTATAGAAAGGCAAGGTGTTGATTGTGCCTGATATTGGTGGAAACACAACAGCAATCTTACAGGTGCAGAGTGAAAATGGTGTTGATGAGATTGGCAATCCGGTAATTAGCTGGGAAGAAGTAGGCTCCTATCCGGGATGGCTTGATTTAGTATCTGGAAACTCACCCGTCCAGAACTATAATGCCAAGATATCAGAGTCCAGTCATTACTATATTACTGATTATTATCGGGTGCTTGCCAATCAGGATCCTGAGGTGTGTAGAATGCTGATAGATGGAAAAATCTATGATGTACAGTGGATTGATGATCCGATGGGAATGCATGAACATCTGGAAATCTACCTGAAAGCTGTAGGAGGTGTTGGGAGTGGCGCAGATTGAGTTTGAAGACAATACAGAACAGATCATTGAAGAAATGCAATTAAAGGCTATTGCATGGCTGGAAGAAGCTGGTGGAGAGATTAAGTCGCAGGCTGCTTCAAATTCCAGACGTGCAAGTGGAGAGACTGCGGGAAGCTTCCGGCATGAAGTAGATACTGAAAACATGGTATGCGCTATCGGCTCAGATCTTGAAAACGCATTATGGGAAGAATTTGGAACCGGAGAATATGCATTGAATGGGGATGGACGTGCCGGTGCTTGGTACGTGCCGGTTAAATCGTATACTGGAAAAAGGAAACCGACCTATAACGGAAAAGTAGTAATCGTGCACGGAAAAAACGGTGTGGATTTCTACAAGACCAATGGTAAGCGTGGAACAAGAGCATTGTTTAATGCGTTCAATTCGCTAAAAGGATCAGTACAGAATAAGGCACAAATGAATTTTAAGGATTTAGGTGATTAGTATGACGCAAGAGATATTAAGACACATGAATCTTAAATTAAAAGAATTGCTTCCATATCAGTTCTATGAATGGAGGACAAAAGCAGAATATCCCTACTGGATAGGGGAATATTCGGAAACTCCAGATACATCTGAGGATGGATCGGGCGAAGATGTAATGATGATAACAGGAACAACAAAAGGCAGCGTGATGGACCTTGAGAATGGAAAGGAAGTGCTTCAAAAGGCATTTCCTACACTTTCAGGTTATCACGCTGTTCTTGATTCTGGAACACATATTATTGCGTATTACGACACTTCAGCAATGATCCCGACAGATGGAAACGATATAAATAGGATACAGGTTAATTTAAAGATCAAAAGTTGGAAGGTGAACGAATAATGGCAAATGAATGGACAAATTGGAAAGAACATGGAATCACCAAAGATACACCAGATTCTATTCTGTTTGGTGCTGGAACAATCCATCAGGGATTAACGTTTTCTGGTGACAAATGGAATTTTGCAGAATCAATCATAGGAGCAACTAATGGTGGATCGAAAGTGTCTATGAAACCTGAAGTACAGGATATTGAAGTGGATGGAAAGTTGATTAAAGCAAAAGGCTTGATGATGAAGGTTGGAGAAACGGCAACAATGGAAATCAACTTTGCAGAGATCAGCCCTGAAATTATCAAAAAGGGCTTGATTGCCCAGGAAGGAAATTCGACAGCAACCGGATATAAAGTTATTGAAAGTAAACCGGATATCGAAGCAGGTGACTATTTTGAAAACTTTGCGTTTGTTGGACGAACCGTATCAAAAAAACCAATTATTGTTATTTTTGATGATGCCCTGTGTACATCTGGTTTTGAACTGGATGCAAAAAATAAATCTCAGTCTTCACCAACAGTGACGGTTGAATGCGTGGGTGATGTTAACAAAGATGAAGCGTTAAAGGTACTTCCGTACCACATCTATTACCCAGATCCGGCAGCTAGTCAGTCGGAAGATGTATCTGGCAAAGCTGTTGTTGATGGACCAGAAGAAAACGAAGAATAATAGAAGGTAAAAAGTAACGAAAGGAAGGATTGTAATGGTAGAAAGAAATTATGAATTAAGAAAATTATGTGCTGATGATATTTTCCCGATGGTCAATATTATTTCAAAAATCGGTATTGAAAATATGGCAGACTGCTTCGATGCAAAAGAAATGGCAGACATCATGAACAGTGTAGATTCAACTTTAGATGAAGCAGATGGAAAAGAAAGCTCAGATAATGCGATGGCTGATGTACTTACAAAGCAGATTGGTATCAAAGTAATTATGAAACTGGTTGGGCTGCTCTTGAAGAATCTTGGAAAAATTAAGAGAGAACTGTATCAGTTTCTTGCCGGTCTGTCTGGAATGACTGAAAAAGAGATCGCTGCTCTGCCACTGGGAACATTTACACAGATGATTGTAGATGTTTTCAAAAAAGAAGAGTTCTCAGATTTTTTTCAGGTTGTATCAGGATTGCTCAAATAGGTCAGTTCCAGTTTTTTGACCAATTATTTAAACGTTATCATGAGCCGTTTAAATTTGTGAATTACTACATACAATCATGCTGCTTCTTACAATTTACAAGTGATTTTTCGGAAGCATATAACAAAGAATTGCGTTGGGAAGTGTATCTTCACAAAGTATGGGACAAGACTTTTGCAGAGTATGAAGAAGGTGTAAATGAAGAAGTCCAGCGGATTGAAGCATCGCACATGAGTGAAACTGAACAGGAGAATGTTATTGCTGACAGCCTGTCCATATTACAATCTTTCCAGCCTTCAGAATAGGAGGTATAGATGGATTTATTTAAGCTCGTTGGCACAATTGCAATTGACACTGCAAATGCAGAGAAATCGTTAAATGATGTACATAAACAGGTCTCTGATACCGAAAAGGCAGTATCGGAAGGCTGTGATAAAGTGGAGCAGTCTTCCGAAAAGGCTGGAAATAGTGCTGAGAAAGCTGGCAAGAAAGCTGAGGAAGCTGGAAAAAAGGCAAAGAAATCCGGAGAAGATGCTGGAAAAGGTGGCGAAGAGTCCGAAAAAAGCGGCAATAAATGGGTTGAATTCGGGAAGAAAGTAGAAAAAGCCGGTACAAAAGTCACGGGAATCGGGAAAAAGATAGAAAAAGCTGGTGACACAGTAGGTAAAGTCGGTAAGAAATTTGCTCCGTTATCTGCGGCAGCCGCTGGAACATTGACGGCTGTAACAAAGGGCGCATCTGATTTTCAGAATGGTATGGCAAAGATGTCAACCTTATTTGATACGTCACAGGTATCCGTTCAGAAATTATCAAAAGAATTCCTGAATCTATCGAATGAAACAGGAAAAAGCGCAGTAGAACTTACGGAAGCCGGCTATCAGGCGTTGTCAGCATCTGTACCAGTTGAAAAGCTGGGAGGTTTTATCCGTACATCTGCTAACATGGCAAAAGTCGGATTTACGGATACTGCAACATCTGTGGATCTGTTGTCTACAGCTGTAAATGCTTATGGTTTAGAAGCTGATCAGGCGGACAGCATAGCAAACAAGCTCGTAAATACACAGAATCTTGGTAAAACATCTGTAAATGAATTGGCGTCCAGTATGGGTAAAGTTATCCCGACGGCTGCCGGTATGAATGTTAATCTGGATCAGCTGTGCACGATGTATACCCTTATGACTAAACAGGGTATTGCTACGGCGGAATCTACCACATACATGAACAGTATGTTGAATGAACTTGGTGATTCTGGTACGGATGTAGGAAAGGTCCTGAAAGAAAAGACCGGAAAATCATTCCAGGATCTGATGAAGGACGGAAAGACAACTGGCGATGCACTGAAAATCTTAAAAGACTACTCAAAAGAGACAGGAACAGCATTCAATGAATTATGGAGCAGTCAGGAAGCCGGAAAGGCTGCTATGGCACTCTTAAATGATTCGGCCGGTGATTTCAATGAAACAATGGGATCAATGGCTAATGTAGCTGATCTGGTTGGACAAGGTCTTGAAAAGATGAATACGCCGTCAGCAAAAATGGCGAAGGCTTTCAACCGGATTAAAAATAGTGGTATTGAATTGGGTTCCGTATTGCTTACTACTGTAGCACCTTATGTTGAGCAGTTCACTAAAAAAGTAGAAGAACTTACAGAAAAATTTAATAAGATGCCGGATAGTCAGAAAAAAATGGTTCTGGTTATGCTTGCAGTTGTTGCTTCGATTAGTCCCGTTCTTGCTATAATGGGGAAATTAATCAAGGTGTTTGCAGATGGACCTATAGCCGTAGGAAACCTAATGAAAGGATTCGGCAAGCTTCAGACAGCAATCGCAGGCATAAACGCCCCTGTGGTGGCAATTGTTGCCGTGATAGCAGTTCTAGTTGCTGCATTTACGCATCTGTGGAATACGAATGAAAACTTCAGGAATAACATGATTGCAATATGGGATCAGATACGAGACAAGATTTCATCATTCGTTGACAATGTGAAAGAGAGGTTTTCTGGTCTAAATATTTCTTTTGAAGATATCGTAAGCACGTTGAAAGCAATATGGGATGGGTTCTGTGAAATTTTAGCACCGGTATTTGAAGGTGCTTTTGCTGCGTTGGCTGATACTATCACAACGGTATGTGATGTTCTGATAGGTATATTAGATACATTCATAGGACTGTTTACTGGAAACTGGGAGCAGTGCTGGACTGGAATACAGGAAGTATTCGGCGGAATATGGGAAGGTATAAAAGCAGTACTTACAGATGTATTAGAAGCATTAAAGGGAGTGATAGATACATTCCTTGGATGGTTCGGGACTGATCTCGATACAGTTTGGTCAGAAATTACATCAACGGTTGAATCTGTGTGGAATGGCATAGTTGATTTCTTCGCTTCTGTTTGGAATGAGATTACAAGTGCAGCATCTTCTGCATGGGAAACAATTAAGAATGTGATTACAGTTGCGATTATGCTGATTGGTGAAATTATATCTGCAGCAGTTCAGATTATATCTCTTCCGTGGAGATTTATCTGGGAGAATTGCAAGGAATATATCATTGCAGCATGGGAAACAATTAAAAATGTAATCTCATCTGCGTTGAACACCATAAGCAGTGTAATTTCTGCTGGATGGAATGCTATATCAGCCGTGGTTTCGCCAGTGATTGATACGATTATCAATATTGTGAGCAGTGGATGGAATCTGATCAGTAGTGTTGTTTCGAATATTGCTCAGGGGATACTTGGAGTTGTGTCATCCGTTTGGAATTCAATCAGCGGTGTCGTTTCGAGCGTAATGGGAACTATCAGCAGTGTAATGTCGAGCGGATGGAATGCCGCAAAAGGTTTGGTAACCAGTGCAATCAGTGGCATTAGATCGGTTATATCATCAGGACTTCATAGTGCAAGTTCGGTAGTATCCAGTGTGCTAAGTGGTATTAAAAGCCGATTTAGTAATATTTGGAATGGATGTAAGAGCGTTGTGAGCAGTGCAATCAATCATATCAAGAGCGCCATGAATTTTAGCTGGTCACTCCCAAAACTAAAATTACCTCATCCGAAAATTGAAGGGAAATTTAGTCTTGATCCACCATCTGTGCCGCATTTCTCTATTGACTGGTATGCTAAGGCTATGGATGCCGGAATGATTATGAATAGGCCTACAGTATTTGGCTATGATGCGATATCAAATAAGCTTATGGCTGGTGGAGAAGCTGGAAGCGAGACCGTTGTTGGAACGCAGAGTCTGATGAACATGATACAGGATGCTGTAAATAACAGCGGAAACAGGGATGGCGGAGCAATCCAGGCATTGCTAGAAGCCATCTATAATTGGATGCGTAACGGAGGACTGTACACACTGTTAATTGATGCACTGACGAATGGTGTAGAAGTTGAATTTGATAACAGAGAAATTGCAAGGTTGGTGAAAAAATATGCTTGATACAGCAAAGTATGTGAATCACCTGAATCAGAGTATTGACTTTGGTTCAGGTGGCATTTTTATTACAGATTCTGAGCTTAGGGATTATGAATGGGAATATGATATGGATTATGATGAGATAACCAACTTCCGTAAGGGCATTAAAAATAAGAAGATGAAGATAATCATATCAGCGGTTACAGAAGAAGAAGGGATCGCAAAAAGAAATGCAGTCTTCCGGATTTTCGAAGCAGATATCCTTGCAAACCAGGCAGGAAAGTTGTATCAGGACGGCTATTACCTTAATTGCTATATCGTAGCATCAAAAAAAGCAAAATGGTATTTGACGAAGCAGTATATAGAGATCGAAGTAACCATTGCAACAGATCAGCCTGACTGGGTACAGGAAAGAGAGTACAACTTCCTGAAGATAGAAGGTAAGACAGTTGAAATGGATGGTCTGAAGAAATACCCATACAAATATGGATACTATTATCTGAATCAGGTATCATCTTCCTCGATCAGCAACCCAGCTATTACAGAATCAGATTTTGTTCTTCGTATATATGGTTCCACGTCAAAGCCGCTTGTGAAAATTGGAGATAATACCTATCAGGTAAATGTATCACTGAGTATCGGTGAACGATTAGAGATTGACTCCCGGAGAAAAACAGTAAAGCTGATTCATACTGACGGGTATACAGAAAATGTTCTCTGGTCAGCCGCAAAAGGGCACTACATCTTTGAGAAGATTGCGTCCGGCACACAGATTATTGCGTGGGATGGTAGTTTCGCGTTCGACTTAATTTTGATTGATAAAAGGAGTGAACCGTTGTGGAAGTAATGTATGCAGACATAAACAGGCTTCCACAAGGGAGCCTTGAAAAGTATTCGATTGATCTTGAACTTGGCGGCGGCAATGACTTCGAGCTCCAGATGAACGTGAGAAATCACTGTATGAGTGCCGGATGTATCTGGTATGTTGAAAATGAAGAATACGGCGGTATTGTAGATGATGTAAAAGTTGATACTGATAAATCTAAGGTATATTATTCTGGGCGATCTTGGCGTGGTATTCTGGAAAAGAAGGTAATCAGACCAGACACTGGAAAAGATTATCTGACGGTATCTGGGGATGCAAATGACATTCTTGCGTTGCTGATAAAACGCTGCGATCTGGTAGATCTGTTTGTGGTTCCGGACATGTCTTCCGGGATACAGATAAGTAGCTATCAGTTTCCGAGATACATTGATTTGTATTCCGGTATTGTGAAGATGCTGTCCTCTGCCGGGGCAAAACTGAAAATCACCTATGATGACAAGGAATCTTGTGTGAATATATCAGCTATCCCAATCAGCGATTTGTCAGAAAAATATGAGTATTCTGATGATTACGGAATGAAAATAATAATCGAAAAGAAAAAAGGCGGGACAAACCACCTGATCTGTCTCGGAGCTGGCGAGTTGGCAGCCAGAACGGTGATTGATCTGTATGTAGGTAAGAATGGTGAGATAACAGAAAAGCAGGCATATTTCGGGGAATATGAAATAGCTGAAATATATGATTATGGAAACTCCGGATCCAGTTCTGAGTTAAAAGAGAAAGGAATCGAAAAACTTAAGGAATTAAAAAGTTCAGATTCGGTATCGGCATCTTTTCAAAAGCTGGATGTTGATATCGGAGATATTGTTGGTGGCAGGAACCGGGCGACTGGGATAGTATTGAAGGAACAGATAACACAAGAAATTGTAAAAATAAAAAATGGTATTGAAACGATAACATATAAGGTTGGTGAGGAATAATGGCAAATTATCTTGATACCGGAGATACCGGACGTGCAGTCAGTGCAGAATCTGACGGGGCGTTATTTGCCGGTATTTTTGGAAGTGCGAAATATGTACTGGAAAATGGCAGCCAGTTCAAGGCTGAAGTACAGTCGAATAATATTGTGAAAATTTCTGATGGTGATGCGGTCGTGTATGGGCGACACGTAAGAATACCAGCAAATGACAGTGCACTGGTGACAATTAACAACGGACATTCCGGCACGAACAGAATCGATCTGATCGTGTTCCGTTACACAAAAGACAGCACCGGAAAAGAAACGGTTGATCTGGCAGTGATTCAGGGAGAAGATTCTACCGGGACAGCTGCAGCACCTGCAACAATTGACGGAGATATATTAACAGGAGCGATGCAAGCAGATTTTCCATTATACAGAGTTGAACTTAATGGACTTAATATAGTTAGTGTAACAGCAATGTTTGACGTGATTGGGAACATTTCGCAGCTCACAAAGACAAATAAGGAGTTGTCCAACAAGCTCGGCAATCTCGGTCAGTCTGCCGCAATCGGTCAGTATGGATTGGCGTGGAATGTCGGTACCTCATACCAGAATGCCGGAAGTAAGCTGCCGGCAGTGAGCAACGATCTCTACGAGACCGTATCCGGAAATGACGCTGTGATTAAGATTAAAAAGCCAGGAACGTACCTCCTGCTTGCATCATCTGAATTTGGCACGAATGCCGGAGTCAGCGGCGTTGTCTGGAATGCCATTGTTCCGGAATCCGGTACCGAGATCGCCAGATCGTGTGCTTACATCTATGGCGGATCAGCGACCACAGTGATCTCGCACATGCTGCAGGTTGAGTCAAGCATCACCATCAAGCTGTGTTCTGCTCGCTCTGAAGGATCCGGTACGATCCAGAATAAGGGCAAGGATCTCTTGCAGTGTATTAAGATCTTGTAAGAAAGGAGAAAAAACATGAAGCTAATATTTAATGATGCGACAGAACTAACAGTTCAGTCTGCAGATGTAATGGACGATATGTTAACGATTAAGACCATATCTGCAACTGTGGAAGAATTAAAAAAGAAATTCCAGGATCCTCTTGCCACAAGAAAAATAGTCGTGAAAGAGCGAGAATCTATACTTGGCACTTACGAAAGCTACGAAAACCTCTATAGCATAACGGAATATACCGGTGGAATCCTTGGCGTAGCAATGCGCAAGAAAGAATCTATTCCGGAAGTCCAGAAGGAGATTCAGAGTGCTATGGTTGCCATAGCGCAGATTCAAGCGCAGAGCCTTACGGATTCGCAGGCGCTTTATGTGCAGGTTATCTATCCGGATTGGTCGGGAGATGGTGTGGCTTACAGCAAGGATTATAAGGTCCGGCATAATGACATCCTGTACAAGTGCATCCAGACACACACCAGCCAGTCAGATTGGGCACCGGGAGTAGCACCGAGCCTCTGGACTGCGATTGCAGCCAATGACAATGCGGGTACTAAGGATAATCCAATCACGGTACCTGAGACAGTGACGACAGCTGGGATGGAATATGCGAAAGGCAAGTACTACAACTGGAACGGTAAAGCGTATCTGATGAACCGGCAGGGCATGGCAGATGGAGACAGCGTTATCTTGTACTTCGCCCCGAATGCTCTGGTCGGACAGTATTTCGAGGAGGTATAGATATGCGCACATTACATTTTGCAGTATCCGGCCAAAATCTCAGCAAGGACGGAGATTTCTCCGGACTTGTCGCCGGAACAAAGGGATACCTGCAGACAGAATATAATTTCGATTCGGAATGGGACGGTTGCAAGAAAGCAGCCGTTTTCGTCCGGTACGATAAAGAATATCCTGTCCCGATCATGAATGGAAAATGCAAAGTACCGGATGAAATCACGGAATATAAACGTTGGAAGGTGTATCTGGTCGGCGTGAAAGACGGATACAAGATTACGACAAATGAAGTGGAGGTGAAGCAGTCATGACATTAGAAGAAGCATTAGAAGCATCCGGAGCCGAACCGGTTAACGACATATTCCAGATCAATCCGGAGAACAGGACGATCACAGTTCCGGAGTCAGAAAAGATTTTTGGTGTGGCGAATGACGGAAACGCCGAGAGAAAGCATTTTAAATGTCCGAAAGTCGTAGGAGACAACATTGATCTGTCTACCATGCATCTGTACATCAATTACCAGAATGGCAATGGACAGAAGTATCCTTATCTGGTAGAGGACGTACAGACGGACGGTGACTATATCACATTTTCATGGCTGATCGGCCCAGATGTGGTTGCATATAAGGGACAGATTAAGTTCATTGTATGTGCCAAAAAAGGCATAGAGTTAGAGTGGAATACCACTCTCGCAGAAGGAGTCGTACTGGAAGGACTGGAAGCCACAGAAGAGGTAGTAAACAGAAATCCGGACATCATCGAACAAATCCTAACTCGCCTAGACAATGTTACAGAAATCCCACAGGAAAAGGTATCAAGTGCAGTCGAGGAATATATGGCAAAAAATCCAATCAACATTCCTAAAAAGCTCCCAAACCCACAAGCACTAACCATCACATATAGCGGTCAAACTCACACATACGATGGAAGTGAAGCCATTGCCATTACCATCGAAACAGGTGGCATCGAAAGAATAGAAAAACTTGCTACTGACACGACAGTAACGCTCGAGCCTAACAAGCTCTATGTATTCCCGGAAATGGAGTCGCTTACCTATACCATCGGAGAGGGCACGGGAGAGATCCATTTTATTTTTAAAAGCGGAGCAACAGCGACAAGGGTGGTACACCCGGCAGGGGTCAATATCGGGAGCTTTACGGTAGATGCTAACAAAATCTATGAGGTGTCGATCCTTGAGGGCTTGTTGACTAGCCAGAATTGGAGTGTGAGCTGATATGTTAAGACGGCGAATGATGATGGCAAAGGCACAGGAGGTAGAAGATATGGGTTGGAAAGAAGTAAAAACAGTAGTTGCACAGAATGATGGTGATGCATTATATGTAGACGGATTTGAAGTGGAAAGAATTAGAGTGACAGCAATGCTTGCGACCGTAACAGCTAATACAGGACTTCGCTTTAATGTTGCAAAAGATGCGTATGAAAATTTCTTTAATATGGGAACATCTACTACAACAGAATTTAGACCGCTTCTATTTGAACTTGGAGCTGTTGGGAATTATGCGATAAGCACAGCTTTTTGCTATCCAAAAGTTTCTGTTGGTGCTAATGTACAAAATACAGTAGCAGGAGGAATGGCATTACCAAATGGAGAAACACTTTTAAAGCGATTCCGTATCAATTCTGCGAATGACAAACTAAAAGCTGGCTCATGGATGAAAATAGAAAAATGGGGATAAGGAGTTGATACAAAAAATGTATGCAAAATTACAAAGCGGATTCTTGCGCAGTGCACCGAAGACGATAACACTGGATGGTAAGACAATCAACAATCCATTACCGGAAGAACTGGAACAGTTAGGATATAAACAGGTGGTGTACACAGATACGCCTATTGAGGTAACAGAGGGTAAGCACTGGGAATCCGGATGGACGGAAGAAGAGAATGCGATTAGGCAGGTGTGGACACTGGTAGACAACCCAGTCTATCCAGAACCGGAATTAAGCGCAGAGGATGCCTTGAATATAATAATGGGGGTGGTACAGTGACAAGAGAACAAGCAGAGCAGTTGCGGAAACTGTTGGAAAACCAGACAGCCAACATGACCGATGAACAAATATTGAAGTATCCAGACTTTGTAGAGAAATGGCAGTCTGGCAAGGAATATGTAGCTGGCAAGCGGTTGGAATACAATGGTACTATCTACAAGGTATTACAAGCCCATACAAGCCAAGAGACATGGACACCACCGGATGCGCCGTCTTTATTCGCCAAGGTGCTTATTCCAGATAGTAGTACAGTGCCAGAATGGGAACAGCCAGACAGCACCAACCCTTACGCCAAAGGAGACAAGGTAACACACAATGGCAAGACATGGATTAGCACGGCAGACGGGAATGTCTGGGAACCGGGTGTGTATGGCTGGGAAGAGGTGTAGATATGGAGATTAGAGCAAGACCTTAACGGGTCTTATTTTTATGCAATTTTATAATAAGAAGAAAGAAATGAGGTATATGAGAATGGAACAGGCAAATTATATTAAAGCTATTTTCACGGCGATATTCGCCTTTTTATCGGCACTCCTGGGGGTTCTGGCAGTGCCGGTAATCTTGCTGGTGGCATGCAATCTAATTGACTACATGACCGGACTTATGGCCAGTAAGTACAGAGCAGAGGACATCAACTCCTACAAGAGTATCAGAGGAATCTTTAAGAAGGTCTCTATGTGGCTGTTGGTAGTTGTCGGAGCAATTATTGATGAAATGTTATTGTATGCGTCCACAACGATCGGATGGAAGTCGCCGGTAGCATTCCTGATTGCATGTGTAGTAGCAATGTGGTTAATCTGTAATGAGATTATTTCAATTTTGGAAAACATTCAGGACATGGGTGTGAAGATTCCGGCGTTCTTACAGCCATTGGTTAAGCACATCCGATCACAAGTAGAGGAACAGATTAATACAGAAAAAATAGAAGAAAAAGATTCGGAGGGCGAATAATCGTCCTCTTATTTAATAGATGAAAGGAGAACTCATTATGGGATGGACAGAATATGAGAAGAAATTAAAGGAATGGTACGGATATAGCGAAGCAAAGAACCAGGATGATATTATCATCGACATTTATAACAAGCAGCGTCCGGCCGGTTCTTACAAAATGACACATACAGACCCTTGGTGCCATGCAACAGTGTCAGCAGCAGCTTATGCTTCTGGGAATGCCGGTAAGGTACCAAACACCTGTTATTGTCCGACAGGTATCAATATTTTCAAACAGTGGGGCAAATGGGTAGGACGATATACCAATGCATACAACCCACAGGTCGGATACATCATCTATTATGACTGGAATAAAGATCTGATTTCCGACCATGTTGGAACTATTATTGCACGAAGCGGAAATATTTTGACAGTTAGAGAGGGAAATCGAAATGATATGCTCTGCGACCGTCAGATTAATGTAAGTTCACCATTGATTATCGGTTACGGTATTCCGGACTGGGGTGGAGCAACAAAAGCACCTGTAGCGACAGTTCCGACACATGAGGAAACTAAACGTACATGGTTACAGATTGGAGATGCCGGAGCAGAAGTCAAGGATGTACAGAACAAGCTTATTGCTATAGGTTATTCATTACCTTCCGGTGCAGACGGGAAATACGGAAGCGAAACCTATACGGCTGTTAAGAAGTTCCAGCATAATGTAAACATCAAAGAGGATGGTCTGGCCGGTGAAGTAACACGTGCAAAATTGAATAATGCTTACAACACACGATCAGCTGCGAAAGCAAATAATTCATGGGTCGCTAGATTGCAGGCTGCCTGCAATGCACAGGGATTCTCAAATCAGAGAGTTGATGGAATTGCCGGACCGAATACATTAGCTGGATGTCCGACATTAGGAACTGCTTCAAAAGGATCCATTACAAAGCTTGCACAAGAACGGCTCAATGCACTTGGCTACAATTGCGGATCCGCAGACGGCAAAAACGGGCCGAAAACGCAGAAAGGAATTAAGGCGTTCCAGAAAGCAAAAGGTCTTCCGGCGAATGGAATCGTCGATGAAAAGACATGGAAAGCATTACTCGGAATGTAAGATGATCAGCAATGATATCTGGATGCAGATTCCATCAGGCTGGATTGCTGCACGATACGGCGGTAAGACTTATGTAGGATAATCAAAATCGTCTTGTACTAACTAGCTAACTCCGAAACCAGTCACGAGAGAAAGGTCGATTCCTTCGTTGGCAAAATATCCCTTTTCGATTGCCACATACATCGGAGCATAGAAGATGGAGTGTGCTACTTCATTTAATGTAACAGGAGTCAGTTCCTGTTTTTTAGTACTTGTGGATTTTGAAGTTTTTGCTGTTTTGTCTGATGCGGATTCCGATTTGTCAGCAGATGTACATGCAAAAAGTGAAGTGACAGATAGTGTAAGGAGTAAAAGAAGTGCAGTGATACGCTTTTTCATAAGATCCTCCCGGTGAAATATATTCTATGGTTTATAGTATATTCGGAAAGAAGAAAACAGTGATGGAAAATCGAGAAAATATATCAATAGACAGGATTTATTTCCCGCTATCGTAGAACCGGTAGCGAGAGAATTTACAGAGAAGTTTGTAAGTGTGCAGGAGAGATTCCATGCGACAGACCCGGATAAGCAGGCAAAACAGTTAGATGATTTCGCACAGCAGGGTATGGAGATGTTTGTGGAATATATGTATGAGCATTTCGAAGAGTTCAAACTTCTGGTAAATGGTTCCTATGGGACGAAGTTCCAGAACTTTGTAGAACATCTGGTGGATATCGAGACAGAATATACATATAAGTTCATGGAAGCGACCGGACTTCATTTAAAGGAGGAAAGCCGGTTACGAAAAACTTCATGCACATTATGAATAAGGCATTATTTGAAAGCTTTTTCGAAGTGGTAAGGCACGATATGTCCAAAGAAGAGGCTGAAGAATATGTGGTCATGCTGGAAAAATATCACAGCGCCGGATGGGACATTATATACAAAGAAGGCTGTGAATCATAGGTGTATCATTGAGCATCAAAGGATGAGATCCTGTCACATGAAGTGCAGGATGGTACAACAATGATGGATAATCAGGGATATGATATTGCATTCAAGAATGTCGGATTTTCTTATAATATAGGAGATGCGGTATTAAAAGATGTCACATTTACGGCAAAACAGGGCGAAGTTACCGAACTGATCGGTCCATCCTTCCGGATGAAGCAACGGCGTCTCTGGATGTAGATAACGAGACGATGATACAGGAATCCCTGTCACGACTGATTAAGAATAAGACGGTCATTATCATTGCACACAGAATGAGAACAGTCGCAGATGCGGATAAGATTGTGGTATTGAAAGACGGTGTAGTTGCGGAAAGTGGTACGCCAGAAGAATTGAAGAAGAAAGACGGCATCTATGCGAATATGATGAAGACACAGCTAATGGCAGCAGACTGGAGCCTGTAGATAGCAGAAAGACCAGTGGGGACAGAAAAAAAGCTACTTTTTCACGTCTCCACTGGTCTTTTTTGTTTTATTTTCTATGAATTAGTGGTAAAATATTGAAGTATTAACGAAAAAATGAGAGGAAAAAA
>ERZ1106931.245-NODE-245-length-42786-cov-7.715312_pt1 | contig 42786 bp, 38 predicted proteins | sample MGYA00403664_ERZ1106931 | MGnify/ENA primary metagenome ERZ1106931 (study PRJEB35170, sample SAMEA104062435) | human gut metagenome | biome: human gut; feature: human-associated habitat; material: faeces | place: Denmark | collected 2012-06-29 ... | reverse complement strand
TTTGTGACGTACGTCTTCCATGCGCTGCGTGGCTTCAGCGCTTAGCGTGTGGATCCCGCGGTGAACGGCGGCATAGCCGTGACGATAAAAGGTGGCTTCGGCGTTGATCACCTGCTCCGGTTTTTGCGCGCTGGCGGCCGAGTCGAGATAAACCAGCGGCTGACCGTGAACCTCACGAGCCAGCACCGGAAAGTCACCACGAACCTGTTGTACGGAAAAAGTCATTGTTTACCTCCTGCCAGACGCAGCCCAATACGCGTCAGCACATACTGCTTAAGCGGCTCAAGGGCAATGGCATCGGTCAGCCCAGCGGCAAACGCATAGAGGATGATTCTTTTCGCTTCCTCTAATGCGACCCCGCGTGAGCGTAAGTAAAAGAGCTGTTCGTCGTCGATACGGCCTACGGTGGCACCGTGGCTGCACTTCACGTCATCCGCGTAGATTTCCAGCTGCGGTTTGGTATCCACTTCCGCCAGACGGCCAAGCAGCAGGTTGTTGTTAGTCATCTGCCCGTCGGTTTTGATCGCGTGCGGTAATCACACCGTTAAACACCGCCCGGCCCTTATCGTTAACGATGGTTTTATGCAGCTGACGGCTGTTGCAGTAGCCCTGATTGTGCTCAAGCCAGGTGCGGGTATCGCATACCTCGTTACCCACCGGCATCGATAGGCTGTTCACCCGAAGGGTGCTGTTTTCACCGTTTAGCTGCGTGCTGGTGTGATGGCGGGGCAGTTTACCGCCGAGCAGGAAACTGGTGGTTTCCACACGGGCATGGGCGGCGATCACCAAATCATTATGGGCGAAATGGTACGCCTGCGGGTTTTCAAACCCCAGTTTCAGATGGCGGAAATCACTGTTTTCCCCCACGGTTGCGGTCATCCGCGCCCCGGTGAAATGGGCGGATTGCTCATCCGGACTGATAAAGTGCTCAATCACAGAGACAGCTGCATTCGCGCCGATATCGAGGTGATAGCGGTTGTGGCGCATATTCAGTGCATCATTACGTACCGTTGAAATATTCACGATATACAGGGGTTTTTCCGCCTGTGCGCCGGCTTTCACGCGGATCATTAACGGTGTCTGAGCCAGGCTTTCAGTCAGGTGCAGGAAAATCTCACCGTTAACCGGTGCCGGGAATTCACTGTGACTGTCTGCCACTGATAACTCAAACACACCAAAATCCGTATCACTCCACTGCGGGGCAAACACGCCGTCCACCAGCACCACGCGGTATGCATTCAGTGAGGTCAGCACGGCCTCCGGTAAGACGTTCAGTGTTCCGGTCTTATCCTGATAATCTGCCTCCAGCAATGGTGTCAGCGACGTATAGTGCCAGTCTTCCTGATGAAAGGCCGGAAAGCCGGTTTTCTGTGCCTGCTACCAGTGCTGCGCCGCGTGTCCGGAGAGCGGATGCTGCGCGATAAGCTGTTCTATCCGGCCCATTGCGGCCAGGTTGCGCTCACTGACCTCACGGCGTTTCAGCGCGCGTTCACTGTTGGTCAATAAGCCAGCCATATCCCTGCTCCTCCAGTTTTTTTGCCAGTGAGAAATCACCGGATTTGATGATTTTGCCCTGATACAGCACATGAACAAAATCCGGCTTCACATAATCCAGGATGCGCTGATAGTGAGTGACGATGATGAAGGCGCGTTTGCCGTCGCGCAGGGCATTCACTCCCTGGGAGACGATTTTCAGGGCATCGATATCCAACCCCGAATCCGATTCATCGAGAATGCACAGCTCCGGCTCAAGCACCGCCATTTGCAAAATATCGTTGCGCTTTTTCTCACCGCCGGAGAAGCCAACGTTCACCGAGCGGGTCAGGAGATCTTCCGGCATCTGCAGCAGCTTGATCTTTTCTTCCATTAAGTCCTGGAAATCGAAACGATCCAGCGCCTCCTGGCCACGATAGTTGCGCACGGCATTCAGCGCAGTCTGCAGGAAAAACTGGTTGCTGACGCCGGGGATCTCTACCGGATACTGGAAGGCCATAAAGATACCTTCCCCGGCGCGATCTTCCGCAGCGAGTTCGAGCAGGTTTTTGCCCTTAAATTCGACGCGACCGCCAGTCACCTCATAATCTTCACGCCCGGCCAGGGTGGCCGAAAGCGTACTTTTACCTGAGCCGTTCGGCCCCATAATGGCGTGGACCTCTCCCGGGCGCACCTCAAGGTTCAGCCCGCGCAGGATCGCTTTATCTTCGACGGCGACGTGTAAATCTTGAATACTTAACATCTTTTTTCCTTAATTATCAGCCGACGCTATGTTCAAGGCTAATGGCCAGCAATTTTTGCGCCTCTACAGCGAACTCCAGCGGCAGCTCGGAGAAGACGTCTTTACAGAAACCGTTGACGATCATCGAGATGGCATCGTCTTCGCTGATCCCGCGCTGCAGGCAGTAGAACAATTGATCTTCGCCAATCCGCGAGGTGGTCGCCTCGTGCTCCAGCTGGGCGCTGTTGTTGCGGCATTCAACATACGGGAAGGTATGCGCCCCGCAGTCCGGGCCGATCAGCATCGAATCGCACTGGGTATAGTTGCGGGCGTTGGTGGCGGTCGGCATGATTTTGACCAGCCCGCGATAGCTGTTCTGACTGTGTCCGGCGGAGATCCCTTTCGAGATGATGGTCGAGCGGGTGTTCTTGCCGATATGGATCATTTTGGTGCCGGTGTCCGCCTGCTGATGGCCGCTGGTCAGCGCCACCGAAAAGAATTCGCCGATCGAGTTATCGCCGCGCAGGATGCAGCTGGGGTATTTCCAGGTGATGGCCGAGCCGGTTTCCGACTGGGTCCATGACATTTTGCTGTTCTCCCCTTCGCACAGGGCGCGCTTGGTGACGAAGTTGAGGATCCCGCCGGTGTTGTTATCGCCGGGGAACCAGTTCTGCACCGTGGAGTATTTCACTTCCGCGTCTTTATGGATGATGACTTCAACGACCGCGGCATGCAGCTGATAGCTGTCGCGCACCGGCGCCGAGCAGCCTTCAATATAGCTGACGTAGCTGCCTTCATCGGCCACCAGAATGGTGCGTTCAAACTGCCCGGTCTTTTCGGCGTTGATGCGGAAATAGGTCGACAGCTCCATCGGGCAGCGGACGCCCTTCGGCACATAGATAAAGGTGCCGTCCGAAGCCACCGCGGCGTTCAGCGCGGCAAAGAAGTTGTCATTACCCGGCACTACGGTGCCCAGATACTTTTTCACCAGTTCCGGATGGTCGTGGATCGCCTCGCCGAAAGAACAGAAGATGATCCCCTGCTCGGCCAGCTTTTCTCGGTAGGTGGTCGCCACCGACACCGAGTCAAATATCGCGTCCACCGCCACCTCGCGCCCTTCGCGTACCGGCACGCCAAGCTGGTTAAAGGCTTCTTCCACCTCGCTGGTCAGAAAGGTATTGGCCCCGGTCTGCTGCACCGCGCCAGGCTCGGAGGCGCAGGTCTCATCGCAGTTGCCGCAGGAGGGCGCGGAATAGTAGCTGTAATCCTGATAATTCAGCTTATCGTAATGCGCTTTCAGCCAGTGCGGCTCCTCCATTTCCAGCCACGCCCGGTAGGCATTCAGACGAAACTCCAACATCCACTGCGGCTCATTGCGGCGAGCCGAGATAGCCCGAACGACTTCTTCATTAATGCCTTTGGCCAGCTCATCGGTTTGCAGGCGAGTAAAAAAGCCCTCTTTGTAGTTGAGCGGGCCGCCGGTCCAGGTTTTGACATCGTCAGTTGCTTCAGTATTACGCGACATAGTTACTCCGCCTGCACCCCAAAACTTTCGCCGCAGCCGCACTCATGCTGCGCTTTCGGGTTATGAAATTTAAAGATTTCATTTAAACCTTCCCGGACATAATCCAGCTCGGTGCCGTCGATGAACGGCATCGCCTGCAGCGGCGCAAACAGCTTCGCCCCGTCAGATTCAAAGAGCAGATCGTCGGGCGCCGGCTCGGCAATCATTTCGAGCACATAGCCAAAACCGGCGCAGCCGCTGGTTTTAATGCCCAGCCGCAGCCCTTTCTTATCCGGCTGCTTGCGCATCAGATCGCGGATATGCGCGGCAGCGGCCGGCGTCATGGTCAGTCCCTGCCAGCTGAAATCGGCGGGATTAAAAGTTCCTGCTTGTACTTCCATCGATAGACCTCCAGGTTGGCGCCATCAAGGCATACCGCCATGTTAGTGATAATGATTATCACTTCAACCCTTCTGCAGCAGGGGTATTGCCTCATTTAGCGCTTTTTATAAGCATAGACCCTCGCCCGGGGATTATCAGGGCGTGCAAAGAGAACTTAATTGATTGATTTATAATATGTTATTTTGAAATCATTCTATCTCCGCACGCAATGGCAAAGATGTATCGAAAATACCGATTTATGCAATAGCGGCAGACCACCTTGTTGGTTATCCGTTGCAGGCGAGCATAAAGTGACAACGTAACAGAAAGACCATGCCAGCGCGGGGCGCGGCCCCGGCCATGCGCTAGAAAAAAGCGGGTAGTGAAAGCGCCCGCCGGTAACGCTTCAGGAAAGGAATAAGCGCCGCTCGCCGGCCGCATTCGGGGAATAAAAACCAAAATAAAACGGGCAAACGGGGCTGCCAGGCGGGATACCGGCTGGCTAGGTGCCTTTACTCACCAGCCGGGCGGCCTGGACAAAGACCTCATCCTCTACCCCGTCCCCCTTCTGTCTGCCCAGCCTCACCAGTTCATCCACGATACTCCCCTGATTAATCTGCTTTTGTGTAGCCACTAAGCTAATGACCGCCGCGCCGATGGCCATGCCAATCAATGCCGTTTGTTCATCTTTATCTTTCATGGTGTCGCTCCGTCTGTCCTCCTCAGAAAGGCTAGCAAAAGATACCATCTGCTCAATTTCAAATTCACCTTCTTTACGTCTGACGCAAAGCCTGCGGCAGGGCACCTGGCAGGAGAAAAACAAACTAAGCGGCTGATTGCAATGGCATAACACTAATGAACAATTAACAGACTTGTGAGTCTTGAAATTATTTTTTAGACTCACTGGTCTGTTAATTATCAATTGCGTAAAATCTTATGCCTAATTCGACCTTATTTTTCATCACCCTTTGTCTCTCTCGCGTCCTGGTGACCTTCTTCTTCTGGATGGCAGGCATCTACGGCGTCTTTCATTTCGCGGAGATCGTTCAGGAGATGGTGACCGTCGGCCTGCCGTGGCCGGTCTTGTTCGCGGCGGGCACGATTTTTTGCCAGCTGGCGGGTTCGGCGCTGATCGTTTTTAATCCTGCCGGCTACGGCTGGATTGGATCGGTGATGCTGATTGTGTTTACATTACTCACTATTCCGCTGGGACACGCCTTCTGGGCCTTCAGTGAACCCCGGCGCACTGAGGAATTCCATATTGCGCTTGAACACATTACCGTGGTCGGAGGATTAATTATGAGCGCGCTGTTTGCAGGCTATCGGCGATGAGCGAAACCCCTCATCAGAAAGGTCGGCCAAAAGATCCATTGAAAACGCAGGCGATACTTCAGGCCGCCCGTAAGCTGTTTCTGGAACAGGGCCTGGAGGTGACAACGGCCGAAATCGCCCGCGTAGCCGGGGTGGCGAAAGCCACCCTGTATGCCAATTTCAGCGATAAAGAACATCTGATAGAGGCGGTCTTACGCCAGGAATCGGATCTCACCATCAGCGACCATGATTTCGCCCAGCGCCATCATCTGCCGCTGATCGAGGTACTGACGGCGTTTGGCTATCGCTTTGTCCGCTTTATCAACCAGCGGGAACTGACCGGCTGGGACCGACTGATCGCCTCGGCTGCCGTGCGTCACCCCGATCTCCCCGGCCGCTTTTACGCCGCCGGGCCGGGGCGCGCGCAGCAGATGCTGGAAGCGATCATCGCCGAGGCGATCGAAGCCGGTACTTTACGAGCCTGCGATCCGCAGGAGGCTGCCGACGAACTGACCGGTTTATGGCTGGGAATGACCAGCCTGGCGATAAAACTTGGCGCAAGACCTCCGCTGTCCGACGACGAAATCAAACAGCGGGTTGAGCGCGCCCTGGACGTCTTTCTGCGCGCGTATTCCCTGGCGCCGGGCTGATCCCTCCTTCCCCTTTTCAGTGCTGTGGCCTGGCGCAAGGCTGATTTATTGTGCCCAATCCGCGCCCGGCGCAAAAAATAATGTCCTTGCCGATTAGCATTAAAAGAAAATAACAACCACAGAGTGCAACGCAGATTATTCCATGAGGGAATAGTGGGAATGCTAATATTTCATTTCCTCGCCGGTTTTTAGAGGCCTATAGTTTTTTTACCTGCAGAACATCCACTAAGGTTAAAAAACATAAGGACATAATAATGATTGTTTCAGCCCCTAGCGATTATCGCGAAGCCGCTCGTCGTCGTCTGCCCCGCTTCCTTTTCGATTATATTGACGGTGGCGCGGTGGCGGAAAACACCATGAACGCCAACGCCGCCGAGCTTGCCTCGGTAGCTCTTCGCCAGCGCGTACTGTGCGGGGCCGGCGAACCGACGCTGGCGACCACGATCCTTGATGCCCCATGGGCGATGCCCGTGGCGCTGGGGCCCGTCGGCGCCACCGGGATGTACGCCCGCCGCGGCGAAGTCCAGGCGGCCCGCGCCGCCTCCCGCGCCGGGATCCCGTACACCTTATCCACCGTGTCGGTCTGCTCGATTGAAGAAGTGGCGAGCCACGCCAGCGGCGCGCTCTGGTCCCAGCTGTACGTACTGAAAGATCGCGGCTATATGCGTAACGCGCTGGAGCGCGCCTGGGCCGCTGGCATGAAAACCCTGGTATTTACCGTCGATATGCCAATCCCCGGCTCGCGGTATCGCGATAACCGCTCAGGGATGTCCGGGCCGCACGCCACCCTGCGACAATATCTCCAGGCTTGCACCCATCCGCGCTGGGCGATGAACGTCGGGCTGGCGGGCAGACCCCTGTCGTTTGGTAATATCGAAGCCTACACCGGCCACAAAATGACCATGGACGACTATATGGGGTTCATCAGCAACAACTTCGACCCGTCCATCGCCTGGCACGATCTGGAGTGGATCCGCGACAGCTGGCAAGGGAAACTAATCATCAAAGGGATCCTCGATGCCGACGATGCGCGCAATGCCGTGCGGCTGGGCGCCGATGGTATTGTGGTGTCGAATCATGGCGGCAGACAGCTCGATGGCGCCATCCCCACCGCCCGGGCGCTACCCAGGGTGGTGGATGCGGTCGGCGACGATCTGACAGTGCTTGCCGATTCCGGGGTGCGCTCCGGCGTGGACGTTATACGTCTGCTGGCCCTCGGCGCGAAAGGCGTGCTGCTCGGTCGGGCCTATATTTATGCCCTGGCCGCGGCGGGCGAAGCGGGCGTGGCGCATCTGCTGCGCTTATTTGCCGAGGATATGAAGGTTACCATGACCCTCACCGGCGCGACCTCGCCATCGGCCATCAGCCTCGATTGTCTTGATCGCCTCGAACAGGATCAACACCGCACTCATGCGGTGCCGGTATCCTTACCCGCCTGACGCTGCCCGGGACCTGGCCTGGCCATGTGCCTCGCCCAGGTCCGGCAAAGTGGAATTACCTCTGAAGGTGCAACTCTGTCTGCTGTACTGTGTTCTCCGGGCGGATGCGGAACCAGATCGCGTACATGGCCGGCAGGAAGATAAGGGTCATGATGGTTCCCCCCAGCGTCCCGCCAATCAGCGTATAGGCGAGCGTTCCCCAGAAGACCGAATGAGTGAGCGGAATGAACGCCAGGATCGCCGCCAGCGCGGTCAGCAGAACCGGGCGGGCGCGCTGCACCGTCGCCTCCACCACCGCGTGGAACGGATCGAGCCCCGCCTGTTGGTTATGATGGATTTGGCCAATCAGGATCAGCGTATTGCGCATCAGGATCCCCGACAGGGCGATCAGGCCCACCAGGGCATTAATGCCAAACGGCTGATTGAACAGCAGCAGCGTCGGGACCACGCCAATCAGCCCCAGCGGCGCGGTCAGGAAAACCATGACCATCGCCGACAGCGAACGCACCTGCAGGATAATGATCAGCAGCGTGAGGGCGATCATTATCGGAAATAACGGCACCATCGCCCGGGTGGCCTTGCCGGATTCCTCAATCGACCCCGCCGTCTCGATGCGATAGCCAGGCGGCAGCGAGTCGATAATGGGCTGCAGCGGCTTCATCAGCGCGGTGGAGACATCCGGCGGCTGCAGGTTCTCCGCAACATCTCCGCGGACGGTGATGGTCGGCGTGCGGTCGCGACGGCGAAGCAGCGGGTCCTCCATCCTGATCGACACGTCGCCAATCTGTGACAAGGGAACCCGCTGCCCGCCGCTGCCCACCAGGGTGACGTCGGCGATTTTCGCCGGATCCAGACGGATGTCGCCCGCCGCGCGGCCGATCACCTGCACGGCGCGAATATCTTCCCGGACGGTGGTGATCGGGATCCCTGACAGCAGGAACTGCAGCTGCTGGGCAACGGACTGGGAGCTGAGTCCGCTCGCCTGCAGCCGGTCCTGATTGAGGCTGAAATGCATCACCGGTACCCGCGAACCCCAGTCGGTATTGACGGTGCGCATCAGCGGACTGGCCTGCAGCACCGATTTAACCCGATCGGCGATGTCGAGCAGAGCGTGCGGATCGGGCCCCATCACCCGCCAGGCGACCGGATAAGGCGAATAAGGGCCAAACACCAGCTGAGTGACGCGCACCCGCGCCTCCGGCGCCAGGCCATTGGCCACCGCCTCCCGCAGCCGCCGCTTGAGCGCCTCGCGGGCACCCTGCCCGTCGGTCAACACCACCAGTTTGGCGAAGGAGGGATCGGGCAATTCCGGAGCCATCGCCAGGTAAAAGCGCGGCGCGCCCTGGCCGATATAGCTGGTGACAATCTTCGCCTCCGGCTGCCGCTGCAGCCAGTGCTCAATTTTCGCCGCCGCGGCGCTGGTCTGGCTAATCGACGACCCGTAAGGCAGCTGCACTTCAACCAGCACTTCCGGACGATCGGAGGTGGGGAAAAACTGCTTTTTCACCACGCTCATGCCCAGGATCGCCACGATAAACAGCGCCACCACCCCGGCGGCCACGCGCCATTTGTGAGCAATAACCCGGGTCAGCAGCCGACGGAAGCGCTGATAGCGCGGGGTGTCATACAGCGCGGCGTGGCCGGCCGCCGCGGGCTTTCTGTCCGGCAACAGGTGCACCCCCAGCCAGGGGGTAAAAATCACCGCCACAATCCAGGAGGCAATCAGCGCGACACCGACGATCCAGAACACATTGCTGGCGTACTCCCCGGCGGTGGACTGCGCAAATCCATTGGGCATAAAGCCCACGGCCGTCACCAGGGTACCGGCCAGCATGGGCGCCGCGGTATGGCTCCAGGCATAGGCCGAGGCTTTGAGGCGGTCGTACCCCTCCTCCATTTTTACCACCATCATTTCGATGGCAATAATGGCATCATCCACCAGCAGCCCCAGGGCGAGGATCAGCGAGCCGAGAGTGATGCGGTCGAAGTTTTTGCCGGTCGCCTCCATCACCACAAACACCACGGCGAGGGTTAAAGGCACCGCCGCCGCGACCACCACGCCCACGCGCCACCCCATGCTGACAAAGCACACCGCCATCACCACCAGCAGGGCGACAAAGAATTTGATCATGAACTCATCGACCGCGGCGCTGATATTCACCGACTGATCGGTCACCTTGGTCAACGACATGCCGAGCGGCAGGCTCTGATTGATGCTGGCCGTTTCGGCATCCAGCGCTTTCCCCAGCGCCAGACCATTCCAGCCCTCGCGCATCACCACGCCCAGCAGCAGCGCCGGTTCGCCCTGATGGCGGATCAGGAAGGTCGCGGGATCTTCATACCCTCGCTCAACCGTGGCGACATCGGCCAGTTTCAGCGTTCTGCCCCCGGCAATAATCGGCGTGTCGCGGATCTGCTGCAGGCGGTCAAACGCCCCATCGAGGCGGATAAAGATCTGCCCGCCCCGGGTCTCAATGGCCCCGGCGGCGGTCAGCACATTCTGGCTGTTCAGCGCGGCAAAAATCGCCTCCGGCGAGAGACCCAGAGTGGCGAGACGGTCATGAGAAAAGGAGAGATAAATGCGCTCCGCATGTTCGCCGAGAATATTCACTTTTTTCACCCCGGGAACATGCAGCAACTGCTGGCGGAAGGCTTCAGCGTCACGCACCAGCTGCCGCGGCGGCTCTCCCCGCGCCTTCAGGGCAAAGATCGCAAAGGTGACGTCGGCGAATTCGTCATTCATCATCGGGCCGGAGACGCCGGCAGGCAGATTTTTCGCCTCGTCGCCCAGCTTCTTGCGCGCCTGATAAAACTGCTCCGGCACCTCGGAAGGCGGGGTCTGATCCTGCAGCGACAGGGTTATCAACGCCATGCCCGGGCGGGTATAGGTCTCCGTGCGATCGTACCACTTTAGCTCCTGGAGCCGTTTTTCCAGCGGCTCGGCGACCTGATCCTGCATCTCCTGCGCGGTGGCGCCGGGCCAGACGGTAATGACCGTCATTTGCTTGACCGTAAAGGGCGGATCTTCCGCTCGCCCGAGTCCGAAGAACGCCACCAGCCCGGCGACGGAGATAAGGATAATCAAAAACAGGGTCACCGACCGCTCGCGGACGGCCAGCGCGGAGAGATTAAAACGCCCGGCGCTCATGGCTGGCTCCCGGCGGCATTATGCTCGCGTCGTTCCGCCAGACGTACCGCCTCGCCCTGGTGCAGAAGATGGGCGCCCAGGGCGACGATCGGCTCGCCGGGCTTCAGCGAGCCGGTCACCCGCGCGGTTTCATCATCCAGGCCGAGCACGGTCACCGGTTGCCAGGAGACGGTGGCCGGACGAGAGGCAATGCGCCAGACGCCAGGGCCGTTACCCGGATCGTAGACCGACGCCAGGGGCACCTCCAGCACCTGGCCTGGCGCCTGGTCGTTGCCGATGCGCAGGGTCACGGTAGACCCCAGCGGGGCATTCGCCAGCGCGCCGTTCAGCACATAGCGCGCTTCAAAGGTGCGGGTGGTGGCGTCAGCCGCGTCCGAAAGCAGGCGCAGGGTCGCCGTGACCGGCTGAGATTCGCTGCCATAGCGTGTCGCCAGCGCCTCGCTGCCGACCGCCGGGCGCAGCGTCTCCGGCAGTTGCACCCGCGCTTCGCGCTGCCCCGCCCGCGCCAGGCGGATCACCACCTGCCCGGCGCTGACCACCTGCCCCGGCTCAGCGAGGGTTTCCACCACCACGCCGCCAGCATCCGCCAGCAGTCCGGCATAGCCGGTGGCGTTTTGCGCCACATTGGCCTGCGCCTGGGCCGCGCTGAGGTCGGCTCTCGCCGCCTCTGCTGCCGCGTTAATCTGGTCGAATTCCGCGGCAGAGATGGCGCCGCTCGCCACCAGGCCGCGATAGCGGGCCAGATCGTTGGCCGCCTTTTTGGCTCGCGCCCGCGCGGCATCTACGGCCCGCTGTTGGGACTGCGCCTGCAAGGCTAGATCAGCCGGATCCAGGCGCAGCAGCAGCTGACCGCGCTTGACGCTCTGCCCGGTTTCCACCCGCCGTTCAAGCACTTTTCCCGCCACCCTGAAGCCGAGGTCGCTTTGGGTTCGGGCCACTACCACGCCGGTAAAGGCCCGCGAGCTGGCCTCCGCGCGCTCGACGGTCGCCACCCGGACCAGCGGCGGCCGGATGCGGGGGTCGTCATGATCGGCAGGTTCGCCGCAGCCCGCGAGGGCCAGCGGCAGGAGGCAGACGGCAAGATGGACGGCGTTGAGCCTGAGCATGGGTCACCTTAATGAAAAGACCGGATGGTGACCGCATTCTCAGACTAGTGACCAATAAAGTCAATAGTCACTAATCAGGGGGAGAGACTTCTCAGGATCAGGGAGGCAAGCAGCACCGCCGCGGTGGGCGCGGTGTCGAGATTGTATTGCAACTGCACCGGATTGATGAAAGGACACATCACCATATACACCGCCAGGGTCGCTTCATCCAGCGGGGTTTTGCGCTCGAACTCGCCCGCCTGGCGGCCTTCGACAAGGATTTGACCAATCAGCTGCTGCAGATGACCGGCATACTGTTCCGTTGAAGGCCATTTATCGCGCGCCGCGACGGCGGCGATGTCGTACAGTTTGCGATCCTCGAAAAACAGTTCACTGCCGGCCTCGGTCAGCGCCCGGAACAGGCGGCGCAGTTTCTCGCTGGCGGACGGCGCATCGGCGATGGCCTCGCTGACGGCCACCATGATCTTCTCCAGCCGGCTGGCGCAAATCGCCTCGCCAATCGCCTGCTTGGAGTCAAAGAATTTATAGATATAGGCTTTGGAAAAGCCTATCGCTTTGGCGAGATCGGTGACCGTCGTTTTCTCATAGCCATAGCGACTAAAGTGCGCCATGGCCGCGTCAAGAATCTGGTCCCGAACGCTGTGGTCATGGGGACCACGGCTTGCAGGGGTGGGGGTATTTTTCGTCATCCGTTTAGCTTAATGCGATCGCTATCGTTTGACAACGAGTGACGTTATTATGATTTGGTCACAATAACGCCCCGCTCTGTGATCCTCTTGCCGCGTTACGCCTCACCCGCCTCTTGGTTTATCGCGCCGGCGGGCAGACAACCCAGGCCTTGCAGCGTCTGATAAACCGCGCTGTCGAGCGGGGTATGCGGTTCCGCGCCTAAAAAATCAACCAGTTTATCGTTGCGCAGGCGTACCGGCAGACGCCAGAGATAGTGCATCTCGACCATTTCGCGCAGGGTGGCGTTGAAGGGCGCCGCCATCTTCACCAGCCACCAGGGAAAGGACTTCACTACCGCCCTGCCGCCATAGCGGGCGACCACCCGCTGGATCGCCTGACTCATTTCGCTGCCGTCCGGGTCCCAGTGGCCCTGCATATGAAAGCGGGCGAACGGCTCAAGCTCGCGCCTGCGGGCGAGCAGCGCGGCGATGGTGGCGGCCACGTCGGGCAGCCAGGCCCACTGATGCCCCACGCCGTTCGCCCCCGGGTAGCTAATGATGCGGGGAAGCTGACCAGGCTTGACCAGCCCCTGAGAAAACCAGTTATTTCCGGCGCGCGGGCCAAAAAAATCGCCCGCCCGAACAATCAACGCCCGGCCGCCGCGCTGCACGTAATCCTTCAGCGCCAGCTCCATCGCCACCCGGATGGCGCCTTTGCGGGTCACCGGCTGTTGTGCGGCCTCTTCAGCAATCAGCGGAAAGGCATCCGGTCCATAGTTGTAGACCGTGCCGGGCAGGACTACAAGCGCCCGCTGCCGTTCGGCAGCCTGCAGGGTGTTGCGCAGCATAGGCAGTACCTGTTGCCGCCAGTGCCGGTAGCCCGGCGGATTCACCGCATGGACGATGACGTCGCAACCGGCAGCCGCCGCCGCGACCTGGCCGCCATCCAGCGCGTCGCCGGTTATCCACTGTATGCCATCTTCGGGATCACGCATCCGGGCGCCGCGCTTCAGCGCCCGAACCTGCCAGTTGTCTGCCACCAGCCGGCGCGCCACTTCCCCGCCGATGCCCCCGCTTGCTCCCAGAATAAGTACCTTGCCGCTGCTGTTCATCCTCTTTCCCCGTTCGCTAATGGATGCTTGACAGCCTACCTGCGGCTCATATCAAATGAAATTGCATACCATCGTCGAGCGGCTATACATATTTGTATGAATACCTCTATTCCCTGGGAGTGGTACCGAACCTTTCTCGCCGTCCTGCAGGAAGGCTCTTTATCGGGCGCATCGCGTACCCTGAACATCACTCAGCCGACGGCGGGGCGCCATATTGCCGGGCTGGAAAACGCCCTCGGCCAGGCCTTATTTACCCGCTCGCAAACCGGCCTGCTGGCGACCGACGCGGCGCTGGCGCTGCGGGTGCACGCCGAGGCGATGGACAATACCGCCCGGGCGCTGGAACGCACGGCGGCCAACTTCAGTCGCGACAGAGCCGATCTGCGTGGCGTGGTGCGGGTGGCCGCCAGCGAGGTGGTCGGCGCGGAGGTGCTGCCGCCGCTGGTTGCCCGGCTCAGGCAGGCGTGCCCGAATATCGTCATCGAACTGATGCTCTCCAATCGGTTTCAGGATCTGCTTCACCGGGAGGCGGATATTGCGGTGCGGATGGTCGCCCCGCAGCAGGAGCAGCTTATCGCCCGCCGTCTCGGCAGGATCGAGCTTGGGTTACATGCCACCGCCGCCTACCTGACGCGCCAGGGCCTGCCCACGACCCTCGACGATCTGGTCAGCCACGCGCTGATTGGTTTCGATAGCGCCACCCCTCTCGTTCGCCGGGCCCTGCAGGCTTACCCCCGTTTTCAGCGCGAGGCGTTCGCGATGCGGACCGATAGCGACCTCGCCCAGTTGAGCCTGATCCGCGCCGGAGCGGGGATCGGCATCTGCCAGGTGCCCCTTGCGGATGGCATTATTCCCCTGCAGCGAGTGCTGGCGGCCGACTTTTCTCTGTATCTTGATACCTGGCTGGTAATGCATGAGGATCTGCGCCACAGCCCTGCCTGTAAGCGGGTATTTGATTTTCTCGCCCAGGGGTTGCAGGCGTATATTCGTGGCCCACTGGCGAGCTGACCCGCCCCATCGCGCGGGCATTTCATTGCCTGCGGAAATAGTCACTCATTGACACTGTAAATATGGCATTGTATAAAACCCCGCCCCAATAATGAGTTTCATTTGCATTACTCCCATTTGCTGGTCATCCACTCGCCTGTTTACAAGGATAGCGTTTAATGAAGAAGGTCCTTTGCGCGTTAGGCTTGATGTTCACCGCCGTCAGTTCCGCGCTGGCAACAACCTACCCCCTGACGATTGAAAACTGCGGCTATCAGGAGACCTTCACCCGGCCGCCGGAGCGCGTGGTCGCGCTGGGGCAAAATACGGTCGAAATTCTGCTGCTGCTCGGGCTGCAAAAGCAGGTGGTCGCCAGCGCCTTCTGGCCGACCAGCGTTTTACCGCAGCTGGCTGAGCAAAACGCGAAGATTAAAACCTTGACGGTGGAAATTCCGAGCCTGGAATCGGTGCTGGCGCAAAATCCCGATTTCGTTCCCGCCCAGTTGCCGCTGCTGCTGGGGCCGGAAAGCAAAGTCGCCAGGCGTGAAGATCTCGCCACCGTCGGCGTGAACAGCTACGTCTCACCGGGGATGTGCGCCACCAAAAAGGCCACCGGCGATATGTACGGCAGCCGGCAAAAGCTGTGGGATATGACCTGGCTGTATCAGGAAATTAGCGATTTTTCCCGCATTTTCAACGTCGAAGATCGTGGTCAGGCGCTGATTGCCGATTTCAAAAAACGTGAAGCCGACCTGCGCCACGAATTTGGTAAAAACAAAAAAGATCTCTCCTTCGTCTTCTGGTTCTCCAGCGCCTCGCCTTCGGCCGATGCCTATGTCGGCGGTAAAAACAGCGCCTCCGGCTTTATCGCCAGCGTGCTGGGCGGTCATAATGCGATAACCTCCGAGACCGAGTGGCCCACGGTGAGCTGGGAGAGCATCATTGCCGCCAACCCGGATGTGATCGTGGTCGCCAGTCTGGACCGTAACCGCTGGGCGCTGGATAAGGCCGAGGAGAAGATCAAATTCCTCAAAAGCGATCCCGCCGTCAGCCAGCTGGAGGCGGTGAAAAAAGGCCATATCGTGGTCATGGACGGTCAGGCGATGAATCCGACCATCCGCACGCTTTACGGCGCGGAACAGGTGGGCGAGCAGCTGAGAAAAATGGGGCTGAACTGATGAGCGTCGCCGCGATTGAGACGCGCCGCAGCATACTGCTCACCGGCTGGTGTGTACTAGCCGTGATCGTGCTGGCGCTGGTGATAGCGGTGGGCGTCAGCGTCGGCGAGCTGGCCATCCCGCTGCAGAATGTCTTTTACGCTATCAGCAACAGAACCGGCTTAACCGCTGAGCCTCTCAACCGTATCTATGAGAGCGTGATCTGGGATTTCCGCCTCAGCCGCGCGCTGGTCGCCGCCTGCTGCGGCGCAGGCCTCGCTATCTGCGGCGTCGTGCTGCAAAGCCTGCTGAAAAATGCCCTCGCGGAACCCTACGTCCTCGGCGTCTCCGCCGGGGCCTCCACCGGCGCGGTATCGATCGTGGTGCTGGGCCTTGGCGCCGGTGCGATTTCCCTCTCGGCCGGGGCCTTTGCCGGGGCCTTCGCCGCCTTCGCCTTTGTCGCCTTGCTGACTAACGGCGCGCGCGGCGGCAATGAGCGTACGATTCTGGCGGGCGTTGCCGCATCGCAGTTATTTAACGCCATCACGGCTTACACCATCAGCACCTCCGCCAGCGCGCAGCAGGCGCGCGATGTGATGTTCTGGCTGCTGGGCAGCTTCAGCGGCGTCCGCTGGCCCGAATTCCAGTTGGTCATCGTGGTGGTGCTCGCGGGCCTGGCGGTCTGTCTGTGGTATGCCCGGGCGCTGGATGCGTTCACCTTCGGCGATGATGCCGCCGCCTCGCTGGGGATTGCCGTGCCACAGGTACGCCTGATCCTCTTCACCACCGCGGCGCTGATCACCGCCACCATCGTCAGTATGGCCGGCTCGATCGGCTTTGTCGGCCTGGTGGTGCCGCACGTGATGCGCTTCTTCTTTGGCCCGCTACACCGGACGTTGCTGATCGCCAGCGCGCTGGCAGGGGCGATATTGATGGTACTGGCGGACATTGCGTCGCGCCTGCTGATTGCCCCGCAAAGTCTGCCCGTTGGGGTAGTAACCGCCCTGGTTGGGGTGCCTTTCTTTGCCGTGATTATCTACCGCTCAAGGAATAAGTGATGAGTATTTGCGCTGAAAATATCACCTGGAAGGCAGGCAAAAAGGTCATCGTCAATAATGTCTCGCTGCGGGTGTCGCGCGGCGAAACGGTCGGACTGCTGGGGCCCAACGGCTGCGGCAAATCCTCGCTGCTGCGCGTTCTGGCGGGCCTGCGCCGCCCGGATGCAGGTCGCGTCACCCTCGACGGCCAGGATATCGCCCGGATGGCGAAAAAGCAGCTCGCCCGCCGCGTGGCTTTCGTCGAGCAACACGGCATGACCGAGGCCAATATGCGGGTGCGCGACGTCGTGCGCCTGGGGCGCATTCCCCACCACTCCCCGTTTTCAAACTGGAGCGCTCAGGATGATGAGGCGATCACCGCCGCGCTGCAGCGGGTGGCGATGCTGGAAAAAAGCGAGCAGGGATGGTTAAGCCTCTCCGGCGGCGAGCGGCAGCGGGTGCATATCGCCCGCGCGCTGGCGCAGAGCCCGAGCGAAATCCTGCTGGATGAGCCGACCAACCATCTGGATATACACCATCAGATGCAGTTAATGCAGTTGATCAGCGAGCTGCCGGTGACCAGCATTGTGGCCATTCACGATCTTAACCATGCCGCGATGTTCTGCGATTCGCTGATCGTGATGCAGCAGGGGCAGATCCTCGCCAGCGGGACGCCGGAGGAGATTTTGTCCGAAGCGCTGCTGTGGGACGTTTTCCGGGTGAAAACCAAAATCGAGATCTCCCCTTACCACGGTAAAAAACACATTCATTTCATCGTTTAGGTTGGGCGGATATGCCTCTCTTCTCCCTGCGCCCTGCGGCAACCCTCTGGCCTCCCGTGTTACTGGGAAGTCAGTTCGTTTTTAATATTGGCTTTTACGCGGTCGTTCCTTTCCTCGCCCTCTTCCTGCGCGACGACATGCTGCTCTCGGGGGGACTTATCGGCCTGATCCTCGGGCTGCGCACCTTCTCCCAACAGGGGATGTTTATCCTCGGCGGGACGCTGGCCGACCGCTATGGCGCTAAGGCGATCATTCTCGCCGGCTGCGTCGTTCGCGTCGCCGGTTTTCTCTTGCTGGCGTGCGGGACGTCGCTGTGGCCCATTATCCTCGGCGCCTGCCTGACCGGCGTCGGCGGCGCCCTGTTCTCCCCGTCGATAGAGGCCCTGCTGGCGCGGGCCGGCACCCTCAGCCAGGCCAACGGGAAACGCAGCCGCGCCGAGTGGTTTGCGCTGTTTGCGGTATGCGGTGAACTGGGAGCGGTGATCGGCCCGGTGGCCGGAGGCGTGCTGAGCGGGATCGGCTTTCGGCATATCGCCCTCGCCGGCGCGGGAATATTTCTTCTGGCGCTGGCGGTGCTCTTTTTCTGTCTGCCCGCCGACGGGCACACGACAACAACGCGCAGACGAGTCCCATGGTGGACGCCTTTGCGCCAGCCGCGCTTTGTCGCGTTTATTCTCGCCTACAGCTCATGGCTGTTGAGCTACAACCAACTGTACCTCGCCCTGCCGGTGGAGATCCAACGTTCCGGCGGCCGCGAGCAGGATCTGGCGCCGCTCTTTATGCTGGCCTCGCTGTTGATTATCACCCTCCAGCTCCCTCTCGCCCGCTTCGCCCGGCGAATGGGCGCCGTGCGCATCCTGCCGGTGGGCTTTCTGCTGCTGTCGGCTTCCTTTGCCAGCGTGGCGTTATTCGCCGCCGCCCCACCCGCCGAAGGTTGGCTGCGGTTAATGCCGGCGGCTGGTTTTGTCACGCTGCTCACCCTCGGCCAGATGCTGTTAGTGCCCGCAGCCAAGGATCTGATCCCGCTGTTCGCCGAGGAGTCGACGCTGGGCGCCCACTACGGAGCGCTCGCCACCGCAGGAGGGTGCGCGGTGCTAGCCGGGAATTTACTGCTCGGTCATTTGCTTGACCAGGCGCTCATTCCCTCGCCGCAGGCGGTTTATCCCTGGCTTCTGCTGGCGCTGTTTCCGCTGTGCAGCGCCGTCGCCCTGCGGGCAATCTGTCGCCCGCTGGCGGCAACATGACGCAGAGCGGGCGACAGCCCGCTCTGGAAGTGAACCGACGATAAAGTACACCGCCTGGGGAAGATAACGGGCGCGCCCCGCCTTACTTTGCCGCCAGCTCGCGACGAATAATCTCGGCGCCGGCGCTCAGGGCGTGCAGTTTGCCGGTCGCGACATGGCGCGGCAGCGGCGCCATCCCGCAGTTGGTGGACGGGTAGAGTTTGTCGGCATCGACGAACGCCAGCGCCTTGCGCAGGGTTCCAGCCACCTCTTCCGGGGTTTCGATCGCATGGCTGGCGACATCGATCGCCCCGACCATCACCTTTTTACCGCGGATCAACTCCAGCAGATCCATCGGCACGCGCGAGTTGTGGCACTCGAGAGAGATAATATCAAGGGACGATTTCTGCAGCTGCGGGAAAGCCTCTTCATACTGTCGCCACTCGGAGCCCAGCGTCTTTTTCCAGTCGGTATTGGCCTTGATGCCATAGCCGTAGCAGATATGCACCGCTGTCTCACACTTCAGCCCTTCGGTGGCTCGTTCTAAGGCGGCGATCCCCCAGTCGTTGACCTCATCGAAGAAGACGTTAAAGGCCGGCTCATCGAACTGAATAATATCAACCCCCGCAGCCTCTAACTCTTTCGCTTCCTGATTGAGGATTTTAGCAAATTCCCAGGCCAGCTTTTCCCGGCTTTTATAGTGGTTGTCATACAGCGTGTCGATCATGGTCATCGGGCCCGGAAGCGCCCATTTGATCGGCTGACTGGTGAGCTGCCGCAGATAGCGAGCGTCCTCCACGAAGACCGGTTTCTGGCGCTCCACGGCGCCCACCACCGTCGGAACACTGGCCTCATAGCGGTTACGAATTTTCACGATCTCGCGTTTGGCAAAATCCACCCCGCTGAGGTGCTCGATGAAGGTGGTGACAAAGTGCTGCCGCGTTTGCTCGCCGTCGCTGACAATATCGATCCCGGCCCGCAGCTGGTCGTCGAGGGATAACCGCAAGGCGTCGCGCTTGCCGGCCAGTAATTCTTCGCTGGACAGTTTCCAGGGCGACCACAGGGTCTCTGGCTGCGCCAGCCAGGAAGGTTTCGGTAAACTGCCGGCGGTCGATGTCGGAAGCCATGTTTTCATAGTCATTAGCCTTTTATATGGGTTTAGCAAAGCGCGAAATTAGCAGACCATTGCTCAAGCAACGTCTTGTGCGGGTTGATAAAATGTTGTTGTGTAAATTTCCCCTGCTCAATCGCCAACAGGCTGCGCTCTTCCCGGTCATAGACGATTTTTGTTAATGAATGATCCAGGTGGCTGAGATTGGGCTGATAGTATTGCCCCGCCGGGGAGTTGGCATTGTAGATCTCCGGGCGATATATTTTCTGAAACGTCTCCATAGTGCTGATGGTGGCGATCAGTTCCAGGCTGGTGTAATCGCTGAGCAGATCGCCGGTAAAATAAAAGGCCAACGGCGCGACGCTGTTTTTTGGCATAAAATAGCGTACCTGCAGCCCCATTTTGCTGAAATAGCGCTCGGTCAGCGAGACGCCTTCCTGAGCATATTCAATGCCGAGGACCGGATGTTCGTTACCGGTGCGATGGTAAACATCTTTACTGGAGACGCTCAGGCAAATCACCGGCGCCTTGCTGAAGTTGGCGCGCCAGGCGCTGGATTGCACAAAATCCTTAAAGATATTGCCGTGCAGCTCGCCAAAGTTTTCCGGTACGCTGAAGCGACTCTGGTCCTTATTATGTTCCAGAAGCAGTACGCTAAAATCGTAATCCCGCACATAGGAGGAGAAGTTATTGCCGACGATACCGGCATGACGCTCCCCGCTCTTTTTATCGACAATATGCGTTTGCAGGATCTCAATCACCGGGAAGCTGGCGCTATCCTGAGCAATATTCATCTCGACAGAAATAATATCCAGTTCCACCGCATAGCGATCGTTATGGGGATTATCCCAGTGGGCCAGGCTATTAAAACGGTTATTCATCATGATTAACGTATTGCGCAGATTTTCCTCACGGTTCACCCCTCTGGCTAAATTAGCGAAGTTGGTGGTAATACGCGTATTTTCCGCAGGGTTATAGTTTTCATCAAACCGGGTGCGCTTAATCGTATAGGTAAATTTATTATTCATGGCGATTGTCCATCCTGATGGCGGGCATAAAGCGAACCCGGCGGAATACTCTCCACCAGCCTGGCGACGCGGAGTCAGGCCGGGCGCGCTTCAACCGGTAAATGTTGTTGATTCGTTAATGAACCTATTTTTGCCAGAGTCAGCGCTGGAGGGAAAGCGACTTAAATTCAATGCAACATGAGCCATCCTCATGTTGCTCCAGGCGGTGGCCGATGGCCGACGCAGGCCGACAATATTAGTCAATAAACGTTTGTTCAATGGATGTAGGCAGGGTACACTCTTTAACCACTATAAGATGGGCTTACCTGCCCGCCGTACCCGTTTAGCTGGAGCTTTTGTCGTACAGAATGATTGTTGATATCAGTATTATGTCGATGTGCATGGCCGTACTGCTGATTATGAGCGTACTGCTGAATTAAGAGGCTCCCGAACGCAATGACACTCGCTCTCATCTGACCTCCACATTCGCGAGGAAAAAAGAAGATTCAGAGGATTCGCGCCGCCTGGGATTGTTCCTCCTGCCGGCACCCTCTACTCTTTTGGGACTTGCTTATTGAGGAATCCCGGATGAAAAAAGCTCTGCTTGCCCTGTTCGCTATCGCCACCGTTACCGCCGCCAGCGCCTTTGCGGCTGATAAAACCGACGTCCCGGCGCCTGTCGTCGATAACGGAGTCCGCCCGCCGATGGAGAGGGATCGTGGCCCCCTGCCGCCGTTCCCGCCGCAGCTTCCGCCGCACAGACCGGTGCTGTTTTCAGCCACGGTAGCAACCGATACGCCAGCGGAAACCATTAACAAACTGACCGCGCTGATCCCCGCCGGCCAGGCGAAACACTACGAAGTGCACGTTGAGGTGGTGCCGGTTGGCGAGGGAACCGACAGACAATAGCCCAAAGGAGATCTACGCTGTCATCTGTCAGCAATAAAAAAGCTGCCGCATATCGCGGCAGCTTTTATGTACTTATTTACAGCTGAGCAGCTGAAAATTAGCTACGCACTTTCCGGTAAATAAACAGTACCACCAGCGCACCGATAACCGCTACCACGAAGCTGCCGAAATTAAACCCATCGACCTTACCAAAACCAAACAGGGTACTGATCCAGCCGCCGACCACGGCGCCGATGATCCCCAAAATAACGGTCACGATAAATCCGCCGCCATCTTTTCCCGGCATAATCCACTTGGCTAAAATACCGGCAATAAGTCCAAAAATGATCCAGGAAAGAATACCCATGGTTAACCGTCCTCTTGTTACCTTTAAGCATTTAGTATTGAAAAGAGTAGCATAAATAACGAGAGTGGATCGGTAATAATATAAATATTAGATAATTCCCTGCCGACGCGAGGCTGATCTTGTGACAACATCTCTGGCTCTGGCAGGCCGGCTCTCGCTTATTACCTTAAAAAAAGGGAGGCTATTCGCCTCCCGCCATGCGGCTTATATTACCGCGGTGGTTAGTCGTGATGAACAACATAACCGCGACTGTTCGTCGAAGATTTCAATTTGCCAGACCTGATGGCGCGTCCCGACGTGCAGCGCTTTGCAGACGCCGCGCACCCGGCCCCCGCGCGCCGAACGGATGTGGTTGGCGTTAACCTCCAGCCCCACCACCTTTTGTTCGCCTTCGCTGCACAGATAGCCTGCCACCGACCCCAGGGTCTCCGCCAGCACCACCGACGCTCCGCCGTGCAGCAGGCCAAACGGCTGCTGTGTGCGGCTATCGACCGGCATAGTGGCCTCCAGCGTATCGTCGGTAACGGTCTCAAAGCGAATATCGAGCAGCCCTACCATGTTCCCCTCACCGAGCCGGTTGAGCTGCTCCAGCGTGGCCTGACGTTTCCAAATCATCCGATTATCTCCAGTAACGCCTGCAGCGGGTGGCGAACGCCGCTGCCTTCAATACGCTTCACCTGACTGCGGCAGGAGTAGCCCGTCACCAGACAGCGGTTTCGCGGCAGCCGCTGCATCGCCTGCTGCCAGGAGAGCGCGTAAATGGCCAACGAGTTGGCGTGGTTTTTCACTTCATGACCATAGGTGCCAGCCATCCCGCAACACCCAACGCTGACGTTTTCCAGCTTCGCGCCGAAGTGGGCAAAAATATCTGCCCACTGCTTTGTCGCCGCCGGTAGCGCGGTCACTTCGGTACAGTGACCGAACAGGTACCAGGGCTCACCGCCCAGATCGGGACGGGCGTCGCTGGTTAGGGCCTTCGGCAACCACTCATGGACTAACAGCACCTGGAAATCGCCGCGCTTGTCGCCGAGCGTCTGCTTGTACTCATCGCGGTAGCAGAGCACCAGCGCTGGATCGACGCCCACCAGCGGCATGCCCAGCTGCGCCACGCGGTTGAGGAAGTCCGCCGTCTTCTGCGCGGTGCGCGCGAAGCGGGTGAGGAAGCCTTTGATATGCTGCGCCTTGCCGTTCGGCGAGAACGGCAGGAGCACCGGCTGATAGCCTAAGGCCTCGACCAGACGGATAAAGTCGGCCACCACCTGGGCGTCGTAGTAGCTGGTGAAGGGATCCTGCACCACCAGCACCATCTTCGCTTTCTGCTCGGCGCTCAGCGCTTCGAGCTGCTCAAGGGTCATATTGGCGGAACGGTGGCCGGCCATCTGCTGCTTCAGCGACGGCGCCGAGAGCAGCGGCAGATCGACCATCCCGATATGCTTCTCCGACAGCTTTTTCAGCCACGGCTGGTTAATAAAAAAGTTAAAGGTCTTCGGCGCCTGCGCCATCAGCGGCGCATAAGATTCGACCGAGGCCACCAGATGATCGCGCACCGGCCGCAGATAGCGGCTGTGGTACAGCTGCAGGAAGCGCGAGCGGAACTCGGGAACATCGATTTTGATCGGGCACTGGGTCGAACAGGCTTTACAGGCCAGACAGCCGGACATCGCCTCTTTGACCTCATGCGAGAAGTCATATTCGCCTTTGCGCGCATGCCAGCTGTTGCGCGTGCGCGCCACCAGCGAGCGCAGGCTGACGCCCTGCTCCGGCAGCGCCTTCTCCAGCTGGTTGGGATCGACGCCGCGGTCGGCCAGCAGGCGCAGCCATTCCCGCACCAGCGTCGCCCGCCCTTTCGGCGAGTGGATGCGCTGGTTGCTGACTTTCATCGACGGACACATCGGGCTCTTGACGTCAAAGTTGAAGCACAGCCCGTTGCCATTACACTCCATCGCCCCACGCCAGCTGCTGCGCACCGCGATGGGGATCTGCCGATCCCAGGTGCCGCGCTTCGCCGCATCGACTTTCATCATCGGCGCGTCGATACCTTCCGGAGGACAGATTTTCCCCGGATTCAGGCGGTTATCGGGATCGAAGACCGCTTTGATCTTGCGCAGCTCGGCATACAGCGTCTCGCCAAAGAAGGCCGGGCTGTACTCCGCGCGGAACCCTTTGCCATGTTCGCCCCACAGCAGGCCGCCATACTTCGCCGTCAGCGCTACCACCTCGTCGGAGATCTGCTTCATCAGCACCTCCTGCTGCGGATCGCACATGTCCAGCGCCGGGCGCACGTGCAGCACCCCGGCATCAACGTGGCCAAACATGCCGTAGCTTAGGCCGTGGCTGTCGAGCAGCGCGCGGAACTCGACGATGTAATCCGCCAGATGTTCGGGCGGTACGCAGGTGTCCTCGGCGAAAGGAATAGGCTTGGCGGCGCCTTTGGCATTGCCCAACAGGCCGACGGCCTTCTTGCGCATGGCATAGATGCGCTCCACGCCTTCAAGATCGTGACAGACCTGCCAGCCAATGACGCCCGCCTCGCTGGCGGCCATCAGCTCGTCCAGCCGCTGGCACAGGGTAGTAACCTGCTGGTCAATCAGCGCCGCGTCATCGCCGGCGAATTCGACGATATTGAGCCCGAGCATCTCTTTATCCGGTACGTCGGTGATCAGTTCGCTTACCGAGTGCCAGACGATATCCTCGCGCGCCAGATTGAGAACTTTAGAATCGACGGTCTCCACCGACAGGGCTTTCGCTTCGACCATAAAGGGCGCATTGCGCAGCGCAGAGTCGAAGGAGTCATATTTGACGTTGACCAGACGGCGCACCTTCGGCAGGCGGGTGATATCCAGCCGCGCTTCGGTAATAAACGCCAGCGTCCCTTCCGAACCGGTTAAAATACGGGTCAGGTCGAACTCGCTCATCTCATCGTTAAAGACGTGACGCAGATCGTATCCGGTGAGGAAGCGGTTGAGTTTGGGAAACTTATCAATGATCAGGTCACGCTGCGCCTTGCAGCGCTGGTAGACCGTGTTGTAGATCCGGCCAACCGTCGAGGGGGTATTGCCCAGCGTCTCCGCCAGCGCCACCGGCACCGCCTGGGTATCGAGGATATCCCCGCCCATCAGCACCGCCCGCAAGCCGAGCACGTGATCCGACGTTTTGCCGTACACCAGCGATCCCTGGCCGGACGCGTCGGTGTTAATCATCCCCCCCAGCGTGGCGCGGTTGCTGGTGGATAGCTCAGGCGCAAAAAAGTAACCATAGGGTTTAAGAAACTGGTTCAGCTGATCTTTGATGACCCCGGCTTCAACGCGCACCCAGCCCTCTTCGGGGTTAATCTCGATGATGCGATTCATATAGCGGGACATATCAACGATAATCCCGCCGTTCAGCGCCTGGCCGTTAGTGCCGGTGCCGCCGCCACGCGGGGTGAAAATCAGCGATTTAAAACGCGGTTCGGCGGCAACGCGCGCCAGCAGCGCCACGTCCGCCGTGGATCGAGGAAAAATGACCGCATCCGGCAGCAGCTGATAGACGCTGTTGTCGGTGGCCATCGTTAGCCTGTCGGCATAGCTGGTGGCGGTATCGCCGGTAAAACCCTGTTGCTCCAGTACCTGCAAAAAATTCAGCACCAGTTGAACTACCCCTGGCGCCTGAGAAATTTGTGGGATCATCACGCTTGACCCTGCCTGACTATGTTGTGTTTGAAAATATTGTGTTGGTGCTAACTAAACGTTTGCGTAGCGCATTCAACTTTTTATCACATTTTTTTCATATGCGCCCACGTGTTTTCTGTGCAAAATCAGCCCGGCAAAATTATTGATATTATTATCAGTATATGGATTTACGCGGCGCCAGCTGTTTGGCGCGACTGGAAAGGTAAAATTTCTCTATGATTAATCCCCATCAGCCTCGGGACATTCCGCAAATACTGCTGTCGGTGCTGTTCCTGGCCCTGATTATCATATCCTGCCTGTGGGTTGTGCAGCCGTTTATTCTGTCCTTCGCCTGGGCCGGTACGGTGGTGATCGCCACCTGGCCGGTGCTGCTGCGTCTGCAGCGTGTGCTGTTCGGCAAACGACTGCTGGCGGTGCTGGCGATGACCCTGTTGCTGTTTCTGCTATTCGTTATTCCTATCGCTCTGCTGGTCAACAGCCTGGTGGATAACAGCGTTCCGCTGATCAAACTCATCAGCAGCGGAAATGTGACGCTGCCGGATTTCGCCTGGCTCAACAGCGTACCGCTGGTCGGCGATAAACTGTACTCCGCCTGGCACGGTCTGCTGGATATGGGCGGCTCGGCGATTATGGCCAAGGTTCGTCCCTATATTGGCACCACCACCAGCTGGTTTGTCGGTCAGGCGGCGCACATCGGCAAGCTGCTGGTCTACTGCGGTTTGATGCTGCTGTTCAGCGCGCTGCTCTACTGGCGCGGCGAGCAGGTGGCCTATGGTTTCCGCTACTTCGCCACGCGCCTCGCGGCCAAACGCGGCGACGCCGCGGTGCTGCTGGCCGGCCAGGCCGTGCGCGCCGTGGCGCTGGGCGTGGTGGTCACTGCCCTCACTCAGGCGGTACTGGGCGGGATTGGCCTTGCCGTCTCCGGCGTGCCCTACGCCGCTCTGCTGACCGTGGTGATGATCTTTACCTGTCTGGTCCAGCTCGGCCCTTTACTGGTTTTGGTGCCGTCGATTATCTGGCTTTACTGGAGCGGGGACACCACCTGGGGCACCGTGCTGCTGGTGTGGAGCTGCGTAGTCGGCACCATGGACAACGTTATTCGTCCGGTGCTCATCCGCATGGGCGCCGACCTGCCAATGATCCTTATCCTCACCGGCGTCATTGGCGGCCTGATCGCCTTCGGCATGATCGGCCTGTTTATCGGTCCGGTGCTGCTGGCCGTCTCCTGGCGGCTGTATGACGCCTGGGTGCATGAGGTGCCGCCGCCGCCGAAAGACCCTGACGTCGTCCTTGAAGAGCTTAGTGAGCTGGAGGCCGGTCGCAAGTAATGCCTGGCAGGCGGGGAGACCCGCCTGTTTCTTTGCCCGCATATTGTTAAGCAAAATTTATTGATCGCCGGCAATGCGCTGGCCCCGCGCGCCCTTCACCTCGCTTTCCTCCCCCGGTCCTTCACAACAATTTAACTATTGAGAGGAATCTGATCGACGGCAAAGGCCCCGCTGCCTACTATTAGCTCACGGTTATAAATCAACACCTTGATTTATAAGCATGGAAATCCCCTGAGTGAAACAACGAATTGCTGTGTGTAGTCTTTGCCCATCTCCCACGATGGGCTTTTTTTTGCCCTGCGCATCACGACACCAGATAGCCTGACACCGGTAAAAAAAATCCCCGGCATCGCTGCCGGGGATCGGTCCTGTCAGGGCGAACTTATTTTTTCAGTTCCGCCAGACCTAACCAGGTTTGTACCACGGTATCCGGGTTCAGGGACAAGCTATCAATCCCCTCTTCCATCAGCCAGGCGGCGAAATCCTCATGGTCAGACGGCCCCTGGCCGCAGATGCCGACGTATTTACCCTGTTTCTTCGCCGCGCGGATGGCCATCGACAGCAGGGCTTTCACCGCGTCGTTGCGTTCATCAAACAGCTCAGAAACCACACCGGAATCGCGGTCCAGACCGAGCGCCAGCTGGGTCATGTCGTTCGAACCGATGGAGAAGCCGTCGAAGTACTCGAGGAACTGCTCCGCCAGCAAGGCGTTCGACGGGATCTCGCACATCATAATGATCTTCAGCCCGTTCTCGCCGCGCTTCAGCCCCTGACGCTCCAGCTCTTCGACCACCGCTTTCGCCTGGGCGACGGTACGGACGAACGGGACCATCACTTCAACGTTGGTCAGTCCCATATCGTTACGCACGCGCTTCATCGCTTCGCACTCCAGGGCGAAACAGTCGCGGAAGCTTTCGGAAACGTAGCGTCCGGCGCCGCGGAAGCCGAGCATCGGGTTCTCTTCTTCCGGCTCATAGCGCTCGCCGCCCACCAGGTTGGCGTATTCGTTCGATTTGAAGTCCGACAGACGCACGATGACCCGTTTCGGATAGAAAGCGGCGCCGAGGGTGGCGATCCCTTCGGTCAGGCGGCCAACGTAGAACTCTCTCGGCGAATCGTAGCCTTTCATCAGCTCGCGGATTTCGTTCTGCAGGCCCGGCTCCTGGTCGTCAAACTCCAGCAGCGCGCGCGGATGAACGCCAATCATACGGTTGATGATAAATTCCAGCCGCGCCAGACCGACGCCTTCGTTCGGCAGGCAGGCGAAGTCGAACGCGCGATCCGGGTTGCCGACGTTCATCATCACCTTCAGCGGCAGATCCGGCATGTCGCCGACGCTGGAGCTCTTGACGCTGAAGTCGAGCAGCTCGGCGTAGACATAGCCGGTGTCGCCTTCGGCGCAGGAGACGGTGACATTCTGATTTTCCTGAATGCGATCGGTAGCATCGCCGCAGCCGACCACCGCCGGGATCCCCAGCTCACGGGCGATAATCGCCGCGTGACAGGTACGCCCGCCGCGGTTGGTGACAATCGCCGAGGCTTTTTTCATGATCGGTTCCCAGTCCGGGTCGGTCATGTCGGTAACCAGTACGTCGCCTGGCTCAATGCGATTCATCTCGCTGATATCGTGGATCACCTTGACCGGACCGGCGCCAATGCGGTGGCCGATGGCGCGCCCTTCGGCGATGATCTGCCCCTGAGCATGGAGGGTATAACGCTCCATCACCTGGCCGCGGGAACGCACGGTTTCAGGACGCGCCTGGACGATAAATAGCTTACCGGTGTGGCCATCTTTCGCCCACTCGATATCCATCGGACGGCCGTAGTGCTTCTCGATCTGCACCGCCTGCTTCGCCAGCTCCTGCACCTCCTCGTTGCTTAACGAGAAAATATCGCGCTGCGCCTGCGGCACATCTTCGATACGCACCTGTTTACCGTGCTCCTGGGTCAGCGCGTAAACCATACGGATCTTTTTCGACCCCATGGTGCGGCGCACGATCGCCGGACGGCCAGCGGCCAGCGTCGGTTTATGGACGTAGAATTCGTCCGGGTTCACCGCGCCCTGCACCACCATCTCGCCCAAACCCCACGCCGAGGTGATAAACACCACCTGGTCAAAGCCGGATTCGGTATCGATGGAGAACATGACGCCGGAGGAGGCCAGATCGGAGCGGACCATCCTCTGCACCCCGGCGGAGAGCGCCACGCCGCGGTGATCGTAACCCTGATGCACGCGGTAGGAGATTGCGCGATCGTTAAACAGCGAAGCAAACACGTGCTTCACGGCAACGAGCACGGCGTCAAAGCCCTGCACGTTGAGGAATGTCTCTTGCTGCCCGGCGAAGGAGGCGTCCGGCATATCTTCCGCGGTGGCGGAAGAGCGCACGGCGAATGAGGCCTCGGCGTCATCGGCGGACAGCAGGTCATAAGCATCGCGAATCGCGTTTTCCAGTTCGCTCTGGAAGGGGGTATCGATGATCCACTGTCGGATCTGCGCGCCCGCTTTCGCTAATGCGGAAACGTCGTCAATGTCGGTTTCATCCAGCAGCGCATAGATGCGCTGGTTAACACCGCTTTGGTCCAGGAACTGATTGAAAGCATCAGCGGTGGTGGCAAACCCGTTAGGTACGGAAACACCCATACCGGACAGATTCGTAATCATTTCACCAAGGGAGGCATTTTTGCCCCCAACTCTGTCTACATCATTCATGCCGAGTTGGTTATACCAAAGCACCAGCGGTGACGAGCCATTGTTGGACATCGAGACAATCCTTTTGTGATTTAATACCAGTGAAAAAAATTTCACGATCGACTGCAGGATTATCCTGACATATTTATGAAGCTGAAAAAAACGGTGAATCGTTCAAGCAAATTATTTTTTCATTTTTCGGACTGTTCCCCCGATATTGCTAACTTGATGATTTTTAGGAATTCTGATGGAAAACGCTGGAAATAACGGCGACAAAAAGAAAATGAACCACCCTTTTCATAAAAAACAAAAATAGCGTTTCAATTTTAACAAGAGACAAATCAAACAGGGATATGCTTAAATTTAATATCCGCTTTCAGGCAATTAAACTCATTATACCGGATGGTCAAAATGGAAAGTGCTGTAGATCGCCACGTATTTTATATTTCTGACGGTACCGCCATTACGGCGGAGGTGCTGGGGCATGCCGTGATGTCGCAATTCCCGGTCGCCATCAGCAGCGTAACCCTGCCGTTTGTGGAAAATATCAGCCGCGCGCGGGCGGTAAAGGAGCAGATCGACGCCATTTATCAGCAAACGGGTATTCGCCCGCTGGTGTTCTACTCCATCGTCATCCCGGAAATACGCGACATTATTCTGCAAAGCGAAGGCTTTTGTCAGGATATCGTGCAGGCGCTGGTGGCCCCGCTGCAGCAGGAGCTCAACCTCGACCCGACGCCGGTGGCCCACCGTACCCACGGCCTCAACCCCGGCAACCTGATTAAATACGATGCGCGTATCGCCGCTATCGATTATACCCTTGCCCATGACGATGGCATCTCGCTGCGCAACCTTGACCAGGCGCAGGTGATCCTCCTCGGCGTCTCGCGCTGCGGCAAAACACCCACCAGTCTGTATCTCGCCATGCAGTACGGTATTCGCGCCGCCAACTATCCGTTTATCGCCGACGATATGGACAATCTGGTGCTGCCGGCCTCGCTGAAACCCCTGCAGCATAAGATGTTCGGCCTGACCATCAATCCGGAGCGTCTGGCGGCGATCCGCGAGGAGCGCCGGGAGAACAGCCGCTACGCCTCGCTGCGCCAGTGTCGGATGGAAGTGACCGAAGTGGAGGCCCTGTATCGCAAGAATAAAATCCCCTGCCTGAACAGCACCAACTATTCCGTTGAGGAAATAGCGACAAAAATCATGGACATCATGGGGCTGAATCGCAGAATGTACTAATACACTAGTACATTATTAAAAATTTGTTTATGCTATCACCCGTGGCCTATACAGGATCATGCCCTGCTCTTGCAATAAGCAGGGATTGGTTTATCGTGATGCGCATCACTTCCCGGCATTTTCGCCGCGGAAGAAACAGATTTTTGAGACCCCAATGAATAAAACAGACGAATTGCGTACCGCGCGCATTGAGAGCCTGGTAACGCCCGCGGAGCTGGCCCAGCGCCATCCCGTGACGGCCGACGTGGCTGCCCACGTCTCGGCCTCCCGCCGCCGAATTGAAAAAATCCTCAACGGCGAAGACCGCCGACTGCTGGTGATTATCGGCCCCTGCTCCATTCACGACACCGACGCGGCGCTGGAGTATGCCCGCCGCCTGCAGGGCATGCGCGAGCGCTACCAGCCGCAGCTGGAGATCGTGATGCGCACCTACTTTGAAAAACCGCGTACCGTGGTGGGCTGGAAAGGCTTAATCTCCGATCCGGACCTCAACGGCAGCTACCGGGTCAACCACGGAATTGAACTGGCGCGGCGCCTGCTGCTGCAGGTTAATGAGCTGGGGGTACCGACGGCCACCGAGTTTCTCGATATGGTGACCGGTCAGTTTATCGCCGATCTCATCAGCTGGGGGGCCATCGGGGCGCGCACCACTGAAAGCCAGATCCACCGTGAAATGGCCTCAGCGCTCTCCTGCCCGGTTGGATTTAAAAACGGCACCGACGGCAATACGCGTATCGCGGTGGACGCCATCCGCGCCTCCCGCGCCAGCCATATGTTCCTCTCTCCGGACAAGCAGGGGCAGATGACGATTTACCAGACCAGCGGCAACCCGTACGGGCATATCATTATGCGCGGCGGCAAACGGCCAAACTATCACGCCGAGGATATCGCCGCCGCCGGCGAGGCGCTACGTGAATTCGATCTGCCGGAACAGCTGGTCGTTGATTTCAGCCATGGCAACTGCCAGAAGCAGCACCGCCGTCAGCTGGAGGTGTGCGCCGATATCTGTCAGCAAATTCGCGCGGGCTCCACCGCCATCGCCGGGATTATGGCCGAAAGCTTCCTGCAGGAAGGCACTCAGAAAGTGGTCCCCGGCCAGCCGTTGACCTGGGGCCAGTCGATCACCGACCCCTGCCTGAGCTGGGAAGACAGCGAAAGATTATTGAGCGAGCTGGCTGCGGCCACCGCCACCCGCCTGTAACCGCTCCGCCCGCCGCGCCTGCGGCGGGCAATTCTCTTCGCTGACTTCCCTACCAAATCCGGTAACACGATAAATAACGCTTGCCGTCAAAAACAACATTATTGATAATGATTATCATTGTTGCCTTGATTTTTATTTTGAGAGCTATGACGCGTATGGATAACACTGCCACAGCTGAAAAACCAAAAGACAATGCCCCTTATCCCGTGGCGACGGACAGAGAGATCAGCAGTCGGGTTCTGTTAGGCAGCGAAGGACGAGTAGTGATTGAGCATGGCGGCCAGCGCTATCTGCTGCGCCAGACCCACGCCGGGAAGTTAATTCTGACCAAGTAAGCGCCCCGCTGAACGCGGGGCGAGGCAAGTTAGCTCGAGCAGCTGACTTCCAGACGTTTCCCCCAGTCCGGCGGGCGGCGGACGTAGTCGTCCTCGCGATCGGTAAAGGGGTCTGCCAGCGCGGCATGCAAGCGCTCCAGCTCGCCCATATCGCCCGCCTCAGCCTGCTCGATCGCACGCTGCGCCAGCCAGTTACGTAACACCAGCGCCGGATTCACGCCCTGCATCCTCTGCTGGCGCTGCGCGTCGTCCACCTGTTCATCACGCAGCCGCGCACGATACCCGGCAAACCAGCTGTCAAAGGCCGCGCGGTCGATAAACTCATCGCGCAGCGGCGAAGCGGCGCTGAGCTGTTCGCTGTGGCTCAGCAGGCGGAACGTCCGGGTATAGTCGCTCTTCTCGCGGATCATCAGGGCAAACAACCCGTCCAGCAGGTCGTTATCCCCTTTCTGCTGGCTGAACAGGCCGAGTTTATCGCGCATCCGCTGGCCATAAGCGGTCAGCAAGGCGTGCTGATACTCATCCAGCGCCGCGTTTAACGCTTCAGCGCTGATAAACGGCGACAGCGATTGGGCGAGACGCTGCAGATTCCACAGCCCCACCGCCGGCTGGTTTTCAAAACTGTAGCGCCCCTGATAATCGGAGTGGTTGCAGATGAAGTCCGGTTGGAAATCGTCAAGGAAGCCATACGGGCCGTAGTCGATGGTCAGACCGAGAATCGACATGTTGTCGGTATTCATCACCCCATGGGCAAAGCCCACGGTTTGCCAGCTGGCGATAGTCTGCGCGGTACGCGTGACAATGTCACGGAACCATAACAGGTACTTGTCCGCCTCATCCTGCAGCTGCGGCCAGTGGTGGCGAATAACATAGTCGGCCAGTTGCTGGACCTTCTGCGGCTCACGGCGATAGTAAAAATGTTCGAAATGGCCGAAGCGGACATGGCTCTCGGCCACCCGCATCAGCATCGCACCGGGCTCCACGCGCTCGCGGTAGACCGGGGTATCGCTGGTCACCATCGCCAGGGCGCGCGTCGTCGGGATCCCCAGAGCGTGCATCGCCTCCGACGCCAGACTTTCCCGGATCGTCGAGCGCAGCACGGCGCGGCCGTCCCCCATCCGCGAATAAGGAGTCAGGCCGGCGCCTTTCAGATGCCAGTCGTAACGGCGGCCATCCGCCAGCTGCTGCTCGCCGAGCAGGATCCCGCGTCCGTCGCCCAGCTGGCCGGCCCAGGCGCCAAACTGATGGCCGCTATATACCTGCGCCAGCGGCGACATGCCCGGAAGCAGCGCTTCGCCGCCCCAGACACCGGCCCCGCTTTCAGGCGCAAACAGGGCGTCGGGCACCCCCAGCTGTTGCGCCAGCGGGGCGTTGCGCCAGATGAGTCGGGCGTTATCCAACGGCGTTGGTGACAGGGAAGTGTAAAAGTCCGGCAGTTCATCCCGCCAGTGGGTGGTAAAAGAAAGGGTCATGGTTCCTCCTCTCTCCAGTGTAGTGCCTGGAACAGCGGATTAACACGGGCGGAGTGCAGGGTTATCGGCATAAAAAAGGGAAGCGTTCGCTTCCCTCTTGCTTCTGAATGACGTCAGATTCGCCGCGCCTGCCAGAACTTTTTGTTCCAGTAGACGTTATCCAGCGAGGAACGGGTGACGCCCTGGCTGGTGGAGGCGTGAATAAACTGGTTGTCGGTATCGTAGATGCCAACGTGCAGACCGCTCTCCCCTGAGCCGGTTTTGAAGAACACCAGATCGCCGGGCAGCAGATCGCGCTTATCGATGCGGGTGCCGATTTCCGCCTGCTCGCGGGTTTCACGCGGCAGCTGGAGGGCAAATTTATCGCGAAACGTGCGCACCACGAAGCCGGAGCAGTCAACGCCGCGCGGCGTCATGCCGCCGTAGCGATACGGTGCGCCGCGCCAGCTGCGCAGCTGCTCGTTCAGATTCGCCACCACCGTGATGGAGTCAGCCAGCCGAGGATTCGGCGGCGGTGCCCGATGGCTGCTGCAGCCGGCTAAAATTAACGCCGCCGCCAACATGAACCAGAAGCGCATTTCAGATGATCCCTCTGTCCCTAGTCTCTTTATCGCAATAATTTAGCTTGTTTATCAATATAGTGACAAGATAACTGCGTGCTACTGTGACGCGATGAGCATAATATGACCGGCCACCTCAACGCGCTGGAACGGGATCGCATAGGCGGCGGTTAAATTTTCCTCATTCAGCACCTCGGCGGTCTCCCCGCAGGCGATGGCTTCCCCCTGGCAGAGCAGCCAGCTCTGACCGGCGTGGCGCAGGGTATGGTTGAGATCGTGGCTGCTCATCACCACCGCAATCCCCGCCGCGCTCAGCTCGTGTAACAGCCGATCCAGCGCCGCCTGCTGAGCCACATCCAGACTGTTCATCGGCTCATCCAGCAGCAGCAGCTGACCCGCGGAATTACTCAAGGGATCGATCTGCAGGATCACTGCCGCCAGCCGCACGCGCTGCCACTCGCCGCCCGACAGCTGATTGACCGGACGGCCCAGCTTATTGTCCAGACCAAGCCTGGCCGCGATATCGCTCAGACGGGCGCTATCACCCTGCTGCTGCATATGCAGCGCCAGGTAGTGCCATACCGGCATGGCGAACGGCGGGGTCTGGTGTTGACTCAGATATCCGCGACGGCGCGCCAGCTCCCTCGCCGGCCACTCGTCAAGCAGCCGGCCGTTAAAATGAACCGTGCCGGGGCCGTCGGACAGCCCCGCCATGCGGGTCAGCAGCGTGCTCTTCCCTGCGCCGTTCGGCCCCACCAGATGGACAATCTCCCCGGCGCGAAAGGCCGCAGAAAACGGGGCCAGGCGCCCCGCCGCTTCTACATCCTGTAGCTGCATCAGAAACGACATTATTGCGCCAGCGCTCCTTTAATCGCCGCCACCAGCTGCGGATCGTCCGGCGTCATATCCGGAGAGAAGCGCTGAATGACGTTGCCCTGGCGATCGATGAGGAATTTTTCGAAGTTCCACAGAATGTCGTCCACATACAGCGGTGCCCGGCCTTTGCTGGCCATCCGCTCATAAAAACCGCTGCCTTCCGGGGCCACCGCTTTCGGCGCGGCGGCAATCAGTTTTTGATAGAGCGGCGCGCGATGTTCGCCGTTGACGTCAATTTTGCTAAACAGCGGGAAGGTGACGCCGTAGGTAGTGCTGCAGAAGGTCTTAATCTCCTCTTCACTGCCCGGCTCCTGGCCGAGGAACTGGTTGCAGGGGAACCCCAGCACGCTGAAGCCCTCGGCGGCAAACTGCTTTTGCAGATCCTCGAGTTGCTCATACTGCGGCGTCAGGCCGCATTTCGAGGCTACATTGACGATCAGTAGCACCTTGCCGGCAAAGGATGCCAGGGTGGTTTTCTCGCCATCAATGGTCGTCACTTCGGTATTCAGAATGTCATGTTGCATAGCCTGTCCTCAATGGATAAACCGGTTTCCGGTGAAGGTGATCCCTTTCTACTGTAGCGGATTCAGCGCCCGCCATTCTACTGCCATTCCCCCCGAGTTGTCGCATGATGTAACAGCGCTTCGCTGGCCGCCGGCAACATGAAATCCTCTCAATTGGGCCGTCGACCATTTCCGTGTACAGTGTTCCATGAATGTAATATGGTTTCGTTACTTGTTAATTTAAGAGAGTTTTAGTGATGAAGAAGTTGTTTAGCCTGGCGTTAATCGCCACCTCTGTCGCCCTGCTGAGCGCCTGCTCCCCGGATGAAGATAATAAAGTAAAAGTCGCTATCAATACCGGGCCGGACGAAGCCATCTGGAAAGTGGTGGAGCAGGTGGCGAAGGATAAATACCACCTCGACGTCGAAGTGGTCTCCTTCAATGATTATGTGCTGCCCAACGAAGCGCTGAACAACAAAGATGTCGATGCCAACGCCTTCCAGACCCTGCCGTACCTTGAGGCGCAGTCGAAAGAACGCGGCTATAAATTTGCGGTGGTCGGTAAAACCTTTGTCTTCCCTATCGCCGCCTATTCTCACCGGATCAAAAATATCAGCGAACTGCCCGAAGGGGCGACGGTGACCATCTCTAATGAAACCACCACCCTGGGCCGCAGCCTGCTGCTGCTTCAGGCGCAGGGGTTACTCAAGCTGAAACCGGGCGTCGGCTATTTACCCACCACGCTGGATATCATCGACAATCCGAAACAGCTGAAAATTGTTGAAGTGGATACCCCGCAGCTGACCCGTACCCTTGACGATCCGAACGTCAGCCTGTCAATCATTAACACCAACTTCTCCGCCCAGGCGGGCCTGTCGGCCGCCCGCGACGGTCTGTTTATGGAGGGGCCGGATTCCCCATACGTGAATGCGATAGTCGCCCGCGAGGATAATAAGGACAGCAAGAAAATTCAGGAATTAAAAGCCGCCTTCCAGACCAGCGAAGTCGCGGAAAAAGCGAAGGAAGTCTACAAAGGCGACGCGATCAAAGGCTGGTAAGCCTGAACCGGCGCCGTCCCTGCCGACGGCGCCGCGCTATCCCCGCCCCCGCGAACGCAGCAGCAACCAGATAAAGACCGGCGCGCCCAGGGTCGCCGTCACCACGCCAATCGGCAGCTCTGCGGCGGAAAGCGCCAGCCGGGCAATGATATCCGCCCCCAGCAAGGCGCTTGCCCCGGCCAGCATACAGGCCGGGAGCAACACCCGGTGATCGCTCAAGCCGCATAGCCGCAGAATATGCGGGATCACCAGACCGATAAAGCCAATCGCCCCCGCCAGCGCCACGCTAACGCCGACCATCCAGCCGGTCGCCACCACCAGTAATTTGCGCCACAGCCACAGCGGCAGCCCAAGCTGACGAGCGGAGACTTCGCCCAGCGCCAGTAAATTCAGGGGTTGCGACTGCAGACAGACCCAGCAGAGCACCGGCAGGAGGGCTATCATCAGCCACAGCTGTTGCCAGTCGACGCCGCCAAACCCGCCCATCATCCAGTACATTAGCTGACGCAGGTCAAAAGAGGTGGAGAAGTAGACTGCCCAGGTCATCAGGGCGCTGCAGATGATCCCCAGCGCCACCCCCGCCAGCAGCAGACGGCTGGTAGACAGATGGCGGCGGGCAAAACGCAGCAGAATAAAAGTGATCAGCAGCGCGCCAAAGATGGCACACAGGCCGAGCGCCCAGCCGGGCAAGACTCCTTTGCCCAGCAGGACGGCGGCAATCAGCCCGACGCCCGCGCCGTTGGAGACCCCCAGCAGCCCCGGCTCCGCCAGAGGATTTTCAAACAACGCCTGCATAATCGCCCCGGAGAGCGCCAGCGCCGCCCCCACCAGCAGCACCGCCAGGGTTCGCGGCAGGCGGATCTGCCAGATAAACAGCTGACCTTTGGCGCTGAGCCACTCGCCGGGCGGGATCCATTGATCCCCCGCGCACAGGCTGATCAGCAGGGTGACCAGCAGCAACAGCGTTAATCCGAAGAGCCAACGCCGGCTGCGGCGCTGTTGAAGATGGGCGAGAGTCAGCATAGATTCCATTACGCAGTGGGAACAAGAGGCTGATTTTACGGTGGCTGTCGCGGTGAGAAAAGGAAAACCTCGCGCCCGTTCGTCGACGCGAAGGAAAATCTCCTCCGCGTCTGCGGTCGTTCGTCACACCAGAATCTGAAACAGCAGCGCAAAGAGAATGATGTTCGCCACCACGATTGCCCAGCCGTTATAGAGCATATATTTCAGATGAGTAGACTGCGCCAGCCCCATCTGGCCGAACATATCTGATGAGGGAAACGGCCCGAACCAGTCCACCTGGGATGAGGCCAGCAGCACGGCGGTGGTCCCCTGGGGCGGCACGCCGGCGGCCATCAGCATCGGGCCAAAGATTTTATGAGTAAAGGTCATCTGGGCCACTGCCGCACCGGGCACATGGCCGATAATATTGAACGCGAAGATGCTAAAGCACAGCCAGGCCGGGGAGATCCCCTCCAGCAGCGGTTGGGTATACTCCAGCAGCCCCTGATAGGCGTGCAGGCCATCCATCAGCTCAAGGATCGGGTTGTACAGCCAGTAGAGAATAAACATCCACACCAGACGGCCGCAGCCGTGATACAGGGCCTGAAGGATCTGCGTCGGTCGCAGACCGCCTACCAGGCCGGTCATCAGGGCCACCAGCAGCATCACGATTATCGCGAAGCTGAAGCCGGCTTTAATCACCACGCCAACGATCGCCATCACGATGATGGTCGCCGCGAAGGCCAGCGCGCTTAATTTACGCCGACGCTGCTGCGCGGCGCTGAGATCCTCTTGCGGCTTTTCCGCGAGATCGACGTCATAGCGCAGTTTGCCTTCGGTCATCTTCTGGATCCGTCCCGCCATTACCCAGCCGGCCAGCAGCGTGACCGCGCTCATCGGCAGACCAACGTACAGCAGATAATCCGGGTAGCTCAACCCACCGAGGCTGAGGATCGTCACGGTGCTGGGGGTGAAAGGCCCGGTAAACAGCCCAACGGAACCGGCGGTCATCATCAGCGCGGCGACCGTTGGCGGGGTTAAGCGTACCGCTGCCGCCACCGGAATGATTACTGCCACGATAATGGCATTGCCACCGGCCATAGTGCCCAGCGAACCGCAAATTAAAATCGATGACGCCACAATGCCGAATTTCACCCGCGTCTGACTCGACAACCCGATGCGATGGACGACAAATTTTACCAGCTCAACCGCTGCGCCGGTGCGGGTGGCCACTTCCCCCACGCCGGCGCCGAGCATAATGATAAGCCCAACGGTGGCAATAAATGACCCGGTGGATTTCGCCAGCATCGTGCCCATTTCCGGCAGGCCGGTCGAGGTCATTATCATGGCGATAATAATCGAGGAGATGACCGCCAGCACAATATCAACGCCGATCAGCGATAATATCGCTAGCGCCACCAGCGGCGTAAATCCCAGCAGACCAAGCTCGCTGCCTGGTCGACCGTGGCACCACAGCGCGATCAACACGAACAGCAGCAATAACAGACCAATAATAACGTTTTTCCGCGTGATATTTCGTCTGACAGGCGCATTGCCTGTGAGCGTTGAGTCACTCATAACACTCCTTAATGCCAATCAATCCGACCATGATGGTCAGGTGGTGTATGGGGGCCTGCTCAGAAAATATCCTCCCTCTTTTTCATTATTGATTGGCCGCGGCCTGAGGGTTTGTTTGGGTACAAAGGAAACGATTCTGAGAGCGTAATATGCCGCCATTGGGCGGGGTCTACAGCACAAGATGTAACCAATGCGCTGATTGGTGATTAAATCTATGTTAACTTAGTGTTAGTAGAAAATGACTTTTTATCGGTAGGCTATAACCCTGAGTTAACTGTTCATGAAACTGCGTCATCTGGAAATCTTCTATGCCGTCATGACCTGCGGCTCTTTATCGCGAGCGGCGGAAGCGCTCAATATCTCCCAGCCCGCGGCCAGCAAAGCGTTAAAAAGCGCCGAAATGAAGCTGGGTTTTACCCTGTTTCAGCGGGTGCGCGGCAAGCTGCTGCCGACCAGCGAGGCGATCACACTTTTCGAAAAAGCGCAGAGCATTTATCAGGACCTGGACAACCTGCGCCTGCTGGCCGACAACCTGGCTCGCGATCCGCGCGCCAAGATCACTTTAGGCTGTCTGCCAAGCCTGGGGTTAAGCCTGGTGCCGGAGCTGGTGACCGACTTTTATCAGCAAAACAGCAACCTGGTGATGACGCTCACTACCGAGCACACCGAGACGCTGGTCAAAAAACTGGATTTGCGCGAGATAGATTTGGCGCTGACGCTACAGCCGGTGCAGCAGGGGGAGATCCTGACCACCCTGATTGCCGAAGTACCGCTGGTATACATCGACCGTCATTATCGTCAGGGGGCGGTGGAGATCGACCAGATCGACCAGCAGCGCTGGATCTCGCCGGGACCGCACTCGCTCTCTGCCGCCATCGCCACCCGTCGCGACTTTTCCACCACCCGGCTAAACGTCCAGACCTACTATATGGCCACCGAGTTCGTGAAGCGCGGCATGGGCTGCAGCATCACAGATATCTTCTCCGCCCAGCACAACCTGGCCCCGGAGATGATCCATCCCATTACGCCGCCGATGGCGATTAACCTCTGTCTGTTACGCCGGGCCGACGTTTCCCTGAGCCCGATGGCGCAAAAGTTCGTCGATTTTCTCTGCCAGCGTTTGCGCCAGCAGCTCAAGGAGATTAACCTGCGGTTATACCCTGACCATAAAAAGTCAATTGCGCCGCTGGGGTAAATGCTTTGACATAACCCGATAAATTTATCAGCGGTGGATATATCGGGTTATGAACAAACGCATTGTCATTATCGGCGGCGGCGTGGTCGGTCTGGCCACGGCCTGGGAACTGATCAAGCGCGGCCATCAGGTGCAATTACTGGAGCGCAATGCCGAACCGGGCAGCGCCACCAGTTTTGCCAACGGCGGACAATTAAGTTACCGCTACGTCGCCCCCCTTGCCGACAGCGGCGTTCCCCTGCAGGGAATGAAATGGATGGGCAAAGCCGATTCGCCGCTGAATATGCGTCTCAGGATGTCTCTCCAGCAGTGGCGCTGGCTGCTGCAGTTTCTGCGCGCCTGTAATAACCAGACCAATAAAATGAATGGCGACCATATTTTACGCCTGTCGCTGCTCAGCCGTCAGGTCATGCAGGCGTGGCGGGATGAGGATAATCTTGCCGATTTCCACTGGCGGCGCAGCGGAAAATTAATTATCCATCGTCGCGAATATGATTTTAATAAAGCAGCAAAAGGGATTGATCCTCAGTATCAGCAGGCGCTGAATGCTGAAGCCTGCCTGCAGCTGGAGCCGGCGCTCAAACATATTAGTCCTTCTCTGCAGGGCGGAATCTATTCGCCAGGCGATGAAACGGCAGATTGTCATCAGTTCTGCCTTGCCCTGCTCGACAAGCTCAATGCCAGCAGCGACTTTAGCCTGCTGACCCAGTGTGAGGTGCGGCGACTCCATAAGCGCGGGGGACGCATCAGCAGCCTTGAGACCAGTCAGGGGACCCTCACCGGCGATGAGTATATCGTCGCCGCCGGTAACGGCAGTGGTTCTCTGCTTGGGCATCTGGGGGTTCGCGTGCCGCTGTGCGCCCTGAAGGGGTACAGCCTGACCCTGCCCTATCCTGAAAAAGCAGGTATTGCCCCTGACATCAGCGTCACCGACTACGGGCACAAAATCGTTTATGCCCGCCTTGGCCAACAACTGCGCATCGCGGCGATGGTGGACATCGGCTACGACGGCGACGAACTGCGCGAATGCCGCATTCAGGCGCTGAAGAACATCGTCGCCCGCAGCTTTCCTGAACTGGAGGGGCTGGACGAGGCCGAAGTCTGGACCGGCATGCGCCCGTCAACGCCAGCAGGCCCGCCGATGCTGGGGCGCGCCGGCTACCCCAACCTGTGGATGAACCTCGGCCAGGGTAGCCTCGGCTTTACTCTCGCCGCCGGCAGCGCGGTGGTGCTGGGCGCGTTAATCGACAATCAGATGCCAGACATTTCTTTAGAAGGTCTCACATGGAAACAAACCGCATGACAATTATTCGCAATAATCCACAACCTCGTCTTGCCGCCAGCGTTGCGTATGGCGATCTGCTGTTCCTCTCCGGGCAGACGCCAAAAAGCAATGAAGACGATATCGTTTTACAAACCCGTGAAGTACTGGAGAAGATCGACGCGCTGCTGGCCGCAGCCGGGAGCGATAAGCAGCACATTCTCTCCGCGCAGATCTGGTTGAAAAATATCGAGCGTGACTTTGCCGCATTCAATGAGGTGTGGGTGCAATGGATGCCGGAAGGCTATAGCCCGGCGCGAGCGGCCGTGCAGGCGGAGATGGCGCGACCAGAAATCCTGGTGGAGATCATGCTCACCGCCGTCAAAGCGTAAAGATTGACAGAAAAGAAAAAGGCCGCAATGCGGCCTTTTTAATTAGTTCAGATTATTTGTCTTTCGGCGACGCGTTTTCGACACGGCTTTTCAGCTTCTGACCGGGTCTGAAGGTCACCACGCGCCGGGCTGTAATGGGAATATCCTCCCCCGTCTTCGGGTTACGTCCCGGGCGTTGGTTTTTATCCCGCAAATCGAAGTTGCCGAACCCGGAGAGTTTGACCTGTTCTCCGTTTTCCAGAGCACGACGGATCTCTTCGAAAAACAACTCGACCAGTTCTTTGGCATCCCGCTTGCTAAGCCCAAGCTTATCAAACAGATATTCTG
>ERZ1106931.231-NODE-231-length-44955-cov-27.866281_pt1 | contig 44955 bp, 42 predicted proteins | sample MGYA00403664_ERZ1106931 | MGnify/ENA primary metagenome ERZ1106931 (study PRJEB35170, sample SAMEA104062435) | human gut metagenome | biome: human gut; feature: human-associated habitat; material: faeces | place: Denmark | collected 2012-06-29 ... | reverse complement strand
AGACAGGATCATCACACTGGATCAAGGCAAAATCATCGAAGACAAGAGTCTCTCTCATGACAAACAGGACCCCTCTTCTGTTTATATCGACAGCACCTCTTTTATCGACAAAGACTTCATCAATCAGCTGAATGAAAATCTGAAAGAGAAGAAAGTCACAAGGCTATTATCACAGGATAGTGCATTCAGGGAAACTGATGAAAAGCAGTTCTCTTCCGAGGAAAAGAAAGAAGGGAAAAAACTGAAACGCTCTTTCTTCAAACCATATTCTTCGATCTTCAAAGCAATAGGTCAGAACTGGTTCAGAGTCACCTTCTTCTCCGTCATCACCAGTCTATTATTGGTTCTCTTCTACAATCTATATTCTGTTTCCAACGCAAAAAACTATGACTTGGCTCTCAATGAATCCAAATACTATAAGAAAACAGACAATCTTACAGTCTTCAAAAAGTACAATGATCCAACAGCAAATTATTGGGACGCAACGCAAGCTATCGCAGAATCAAAAGACGATCTTCAAGATATAGAGGGCCTGTATCAAGATGCATTCAAGCTGTATCGTTTCCAGCATATGTATTACAAAAACAGTTTTGTCTTAGACTATGAAAGCTATCGAGTATTCAATGATAAAACTACGCTTTACTATCCAAAGAAAAACAACGGGCTTCTTATTTGCAATGATGAATACATCAAGAAAAACCTACAGATTGATAAGATCGAATATGTAAAGAAAGCAAATGAAATCAAGAAAAGTGGCATCTATATGACTGATTTCATGGCGGATGCTTACATCAGTAATTCCGAAGGGTTGTTTAAGACATATGATGATCTTGTCGGTTATGTCGGCTATAAGAGCTACAATATCAATTATTCAAATGCGAAAGCGATGTATGTCAACGGCATCATCAAAACGGACTACAGAAACAAATATCCAGAATTATTCAATTTCCTCTCAAGCAAACAGAATTCTATTTATATCAAAGAAAATCAAAATCAAGAAGGTGTCGATTATATCACCAACGCACTTGCCATCTTTTATTCAACAAACAAGGACTTCTTCATAGACGCCAAACAAGAAAAGATAAAAGACCGCTTTGTATTTCCAGCTAATTATGTCGCTGAAAACAGCAATGAACAAACGGAAAGTGTAATGGGAGCAGTCCTTGGAAGATGTTCTAGCCTCAAGGACAATGAATGCATCATCTCTCCTAAGTTCGCTAAGAATATCAATTGTGCAGATGAAGACGTTTACACCAACTCTAATCCGCTCAGTTTAAGAAAGAGAATTTACGGAAAGGAGTTCTCCTCCCCTCTAAAGTTCACTAAAGTATATCTAAGCTCTGCTCACAGGGAACTCTATCACGAAGAAGATACTCCTTTCAACGAAGCGTCACTTTGGGTAAGCGATGACTTGTTCAACAAACTTTTCGTAGAAGACTGCATTCCTTTCGGCTATCATTTTTATAAAGTCAAAGACAAAGATGCACTGATGGCTCATTTAAATGAAAAGGATTATCGATTGACTATCGAAAGCCAGTACGTCACAGAACAGTTTTACACCTATCTCTTTGTTTTCACAAAGGCATTCAGACTGATTTCATTCATCTGCCTAGCTGTCGCTGTCTTTGCCCTTTTCCTCTATTCTTACAATCTCATCAAACTGAACAACTACAACATCGGCATTTTCAAAGCGCTTGGATACAACGGAGGGAAACTATCTTTGTATTTCCTTGCCCGTTTCTCGTTGTTCACTTTAATGACCGCAGCCTACTATTTCATCTTTGATCTCATATTCATCTATTGCGCAAATACTATCCTATCCAAAACCATAAGAAGGATCTCCGGCATTCCTACTTTCTATTATCACAGAATATTCACTTTCGTCATGAAAGATTTCCTCTTCGGTATAGCCTGTCTTCTTCTGTTTATCTGCATCGTTGATTTCTTCTACCTCTTCCTCTTAAGAAAGAAGAAAGCTGATACTATTTTAAGGAACAAGGATTAGCAGTATGTTACAAGTCAAAAGCCTCAGCAAGACATTCAAAAGCCATCGTAGCTATCAGAAGGCATTGGATGACATCAACGTCTCCTTCCCTGAAAAGGGAATGGTCTTCATCATCGGAAAAAGCGGAAGCGGTAAGTCCACTCTCCTCAACATGATGGCAGGATTAGCCTCGCCTGACAAAGGCGAGGTCCTTTTCAATGGCAGAAACGTGACAAAGATGAAGGAGAAGGAGCTTGACTCCTACCACTATCAGGACATCGCCTTCATCTTCCAGAACTACTGCATCATGGAAGAGCTCTCCGTTGAAGAGAACGTCGCTTTAGGAAAGGAAGAGAACCCACGAAACATCAAGGACGAGATTGAGGATGTACTAAATAAGGTCGGACTTTTAAAGCAAAAAAAGAAGAAGGCAAAGTATCTCTCAGGCGGAGAGAAGCAACGTGTCGCAATCGCAAGAGCAATCGTGAAGAAGCCTGGCATCATCTTCTCCGATGAGCCAACCGGAAACCTCGACAAGCAGTCCTCCAAAGATGTCCTATCCATCTTGAAGGAATACAGTAAGGAAGGGCTTGTCATCATCGTCTCCCACAATCTTTTCGATGCCTATGAATACGGAGACAGGATCATCACACTGGATCAAGGCAAAATCATCGAAGACAAGAGTCTCTCTGCTGATAAAATCATCTATCCTGATGTTTACCTATCAGCAAACACTTTCTTAGACAAAGAAGAACTTGACAATATGAATTATGAAATCGGAAAAGGAAATATACCTGTTTTTCATTCAAAAGAGGATGCATTCATTCCGACAGTCGAGAACTTTGAAAGTCATGCTGAAAAAGAAGAGAAAGCAAAGCGTTCTTTCTTTTCTCCGTTTATCCCAATACAAAAGGCAATCGGCGGAAATTACCTGAAAACAATTCTGTTCTCCTTTATCATCTCTTTGGTTCTCATCATCTTTTCAGCAACATATTATTTAGGTGAATATGATGGTATAGACACTGGAAACAGCTCATATTTCAAACAAAGCGATACCTATATCCTTCAAAAAGGATATCGAGATTCTTTGAATGGTATCTCCTCCATCAAATCATCGACATTAGGAATCATCAAAGAAGAAGACGAAAAGACTTTGCATGATTCTTTCCCAGATGAGAAGCCTTATAAGCTATATCGATACGGTCATTCTTATGCTGCCGGTTATACAGATTTTGAAGTCGGCTTCAACCGCAACATAAATCTGGATAGCTTGAATGCAAGACATATGAAATACGGAACAGGATTATTGATCTGCAAAGAAGACTTCATCAAAAAGAATCTGCAGATTTCAGAGATTGAATATGTCAAAACCGCGCCTGTCATCAAAAACAGCGGTGTCTATATCACAGACTATATGGCTGACGCTTATATCGCTAATGCCAATAAATTCTATAAAAGTTATGATAATGTCGTAGGTGATTTAACTAGTCCAAACAGCTCTGGCGTCAGAATCAGCACTATCTATATCAATGGCATCATCAAGACAGACTATAAGAAGAAGATTCCGAATATTCTTCAATATTCTGAAAACGGCAATAAGGATCATTCTTATCTCTTATATAGAAACTGTCAGAACGAGACCGACTATATTCTGAATGCGTTGTCTTTGTACTATACGACAAACGAGAATTTCTTTGATGATGTGGAAAAAGAAGAGACAAAGAAAACCATTCCCCAATATATGTTGTTAACAAATAACCAAGACATCAGCCTCTCACAAATCACACATGTTACTTACAGTTCAGAATTAAAAGATGATGAAGCAATCCTGCCGTCTGATTTCATCAAGGCCTACATGAATGAAAATGAAGACGCATTTATCGAAGAGTACAATAAGAGAAGCGATTCACAGAAGATGTCTTTGTTCTGCTATCGATATAACGTATCAAAATCTCCTCTTATCGATTTCTCCGTTTTCATCAATCGTGTCAGAAAACTAAGTGATCCTGAGTTTAAGAAAAAGCCATCCCTTCCTAATAAAGCAAACACCATCGTCATCAGCAAAACCGCATTCTATAAATTACTGAAAGCCATCTCTGTTCCTATTTCCTATTATTTTGACAGTTATTCAAACGCATATAGACTATATTCAGTGATGCGGAAAAACGATTTCTACGAAAAGACACTTCAGACAGAAACCAATATGAATGCAGCTTATTACCTCAACTCCTTATCTTCCTTGCTTGAATTCTGTGCGAAATTCTCCCTGATAGCAACAGTCATTGCAATCGGTTCTTATTCTATCTTCCTCATCATGGATAATAGATACAAGATCGGTGTACTGAAAGCGATCGGTTACAAAGGAAACAGTCTCTCCGTCTATTTCTTCATCCGCCTATTATTGTTCTTGGCCGCAACTGCAATTCTTTATCTTCTTTTCAGTCAGATATTCAACGCTGTCATCAACAGACTGCTTACAAAAGCAATCTATAGCACAACGAATTCCAAATATTCTCAGCCTTTGTTCTACTTCCTCTATTTCATACCGAAAGACTTCGCTTTCGGATTAATAGCAGTCACCCTCCTTGCAGCATTGTTTGAATTAGGTTATCTTTATATCCTAAGAAAGATCAAAGTCAGCACTGTTTTGAGGCATAAAGACTAAGTTTTCATCAAAAGGTGTCGCACTTGATATGAAAACTAATACTATTTTGAATTCTATATTACTAATTCCGAATTCTCTATAATTGTGTAATCATAGATTTAAAGTTCAATCTATAGTTCACTCTAAAGTTCATTCAAACACAGACAAAAATCGAAATTATCTTTGCGAAGATCACCAAAAGAAAACAGGCCAACGTCATAAGACTTTACTTAAATTCTGCCATCCACTATCAAAACTTCAAAAAAATTAAAGCTTTGATAGTGGACATATTCTGTTTCACCAACTTCAAATGAAAACTTCTCTTCTTATTAGCATTCAAATGCAACAAAATTTCTATTTTTCAAAAGCCAATAACCATCTAGCCAAATCGTAAACTTTGATTCCTTCGATGTCATAAGTATCATGTTTAGTATTGGCAATCAAGATTTTTGGATAGGAATCTTTGATCATCCTTAAAGGAGTCAGTTCCCTATCCAATGTTTCCTCTGAAGAAATATCGTCTGATACCTGAATATAGATTTTCTCATTTTGTTTCATCGCAACGAAGTCAACTTCCTTTTGATAGAGCTTCCCGACATAAATCTCATATCCACGTCTCATCAGCTCAATTGCGACCATGTTTTCATATGCTCTTCCGTAATCCATGTTTCTAGAACCAAGGAGGGCATGTCTGAATGATAGATCACTTAAATAATATTTTTCGATTGTCTCTAAATACTTTTTTCCTCTAATGTCATAACGACGGACACGATAAAACAAAAAGGCACTGCAAAGATATTTCAAATAATTGCATATGGTAACACGATTTACTGTCTCACCGTTTTTACCTAAAACCTCACTGATTTTGTTAGGAGAGGTCAGGCTTGAAATATTATCCATCAGAAAATCTGTCAGAGAATCCATCCGTGCCTCTTCGAGAATATGATATTTCTCGACCAAATCTCTTTTAATAAGGGTATTGAAAACATCCCTGATGTAAGCGGCTTTATCAACTGCTTCCGAATATAAATAAGAACCAGGGAGTCCACCTTCCCTTAGAAATTCAGTCAAAGCAGAAGGTTCCTCACCATTCTTTTCAAAATACGAGCAAAACTCAGAAAAACTGAACGGGAAAACAGGTATTTCAATATATCTGCCAGTGAACAGAGTGGAAAGATCTGAACTTAACAAAAAAGCGTTTGATCCCGTGATATAGATGTCATACTTTCTGCTGTTATGGAAACTATTGATGGCAAGTTCAAACTTTTCACACATCTGGACTTCATCGACAAATAACATATTATGCATTCCTTCAACATATCGGGATTCTACATATTTGTATAGCTCTTTATAATTTTTCAAATCATCAAAGGAAAGGTCTGCATAATCAATAAAGATGATGTTGACGTTTTTATCAGTGCCTTTGATTTTTTCGATATATTGATGCAACAATTCTGATTTTCCAGATCTGCGAAGCCCTGTCACAATTTTTATATCTGGCGTTCCTTTTAGTCTCATCAATCTTTCCAAGTATGTGGTGCGTTCAAGGATTTTCATTTCATCGCTCTCCTTTATGACAAAGATATTGTACCACACACTATCAAAACTTTAAAAAAATTAAAGTTTTGATAGTGAACTCAAGAATTAAATTTTCACTTCAAACCAACTATCACCTTTTCAATTCACTTTCAGAGCCATAGAATGCATTGCATAAACCTACCGAAATATGTTTTATTGCAAAACGATAGGATACTGATTTCTATGCGCTATATTTCGTAGACTTGCCGACACCAGAAACCTTGACATATCTTTTATTACACAGAGATTTAAGCAATTGCAATACCTTATCCTTAGAAAATCCAGTTACATTCACCAAGTCATTGCTAGAAGCTTGAAATCCGCTTGTCAAATAATCAATGACTTTCTTCTCGTCCAAAGTCACCTTTGGTTTTAAGGAAAACGAGGGCAGAACAACCGATATGCTGTTCTCGAATAATTTAAAATCAGGCTTGAAAGCAGCATTCTGATAAATTTGCTTTATGCGCACAATCCCAGTTCCAAACATTTCGATGTATCTGAGCCTGAAGAAGATATTTGCAATAATCGGATTTCTTGGCTTTGAGACTTATCCATTCAAATATTCCTCTTCACTGATAGAGTGAAGCAATCCGCCAGGGGAGACAATTTCTATCCTGTCTTCATACATCGATATTCTCACATTGGGAACATCATCCCATGCCCTATGCACCAAAGCATTAGCCAATGCTTCTCTAAAGGCATTTTCGGGAATGACATTCACCACTTTTCGGTTCGGACCATCAACCTCTTCATAGACATAATACTTTTTATACATGTCATATGCAGCATCAAACATATCGAATATAGAGGCATGACTGATGATGATTCTATCCTTTATCCTAAACTTTTCGCATTTTATACTACCATCTAGATGAAATTGTTTTCATTGTTCAGTGATTTTGTCTCTCTTGAAATAATCGAATGAGAATACAAAAAAAGGGACAAAATTACTGAACAATTTTTAGGGACAAAATCACTGAACAACTACAAAGTCAATCGAAAATCGTTGACATCCTATTCGTAATTGTGTAGAATAATCAACGCGAAAAAACGCAACTAAGAAAGAGAACTCCCGTTCTCACCTGACTGAATCTCGTTTCGGTAGGTCAACAGCTTGAGTTGAAATCGCACATGACAAACAATATTCGTATTATTGTTTTGGTGCGCTATCAATTGGCTTTAACGGGTTTCTCTTGATTGGGAAGCCCGTTTTTTCTTAGCATAATGGAGGATTAGTCTTATATCAAACAAGTATCAAGGTCAGCAGTTCCGTCCGAAAAACAATAACGACCGCGAATTAGTCAACGAAAGGATTCACTTCAAAGAAGTGCTTCTTATCGGCCCTGAGGGAGAAAGCTTCGGCGTTGTCCCGATGAGAGTTGCCTTACAGAAATCCTATGAATATCAGATGGATATTCTTTGTGTTTCTCCTCAGGCACACCCGCCAGTCTGCAAAATTGTCGATTATGGCAAGTACAAATTCGACAAAGACAAGAAGGCCAAGGAAGCAAAGAAGAATCAGAAGAAGACTGTCGTCAAGGAAGTTCGTTTTACGGCTACGACTGATAAGCACGATCTGGAGACCAAAGCCAAAGCCGCCATCAAGTTTCTTGAAGATGGCATGAAGGTCAAGGTTTCTGTCTACATCAAAGGCAGAATGATGCAGAGAATGGATATCGTCAAAGAGACACTCGCTACATTCATGTCCATGGTCAGTGATTATTCAACTACTGAGAAAGAGCCGGAATTAGTCGGCAAAGATTATTCCATCATGCTGAATCCAAAAGCTTCAAAGAAACAGGAGGGCCAGAAAAATGCCTAAAATGAAGAGTAAACGTGGTGCCGTTAAGAGATTCAAAATCACAGCTAGCGGCAAGGTCAAGAAGTGGAACCAGAATACAAGCCACCTCTCTCACAATAAGACCCATAAGATGATCCGTCACAATCGTAAGGCCAGATACCTTAACAGCCTCGAGTCTAAGAAGATGACTGGGCTTATCAGCAAGTAAAGAGAGGTAAGTAACAATGAGAGTTAAACGTGGTACAGTCAGACATGACAGCCGTAAAAAGATTTTAAAGAGAGCTGAAGGCTTCTACGGAGCCAGGCATAAGCTTTTCAAGACTGCTAAGGAAGCTACTTTAAAGGCTGATGCACATGCATTTAACGGCCGTAAGGAAAGAAAGCAGGACTACAGAAAGCTTTGGATCCGCCGTATCTCTGCAGCTTGCAAGCTCAACGGAATCTCCTATTCCCAGTTCATGTATGGATTGAAGCTTGCTGACATCCAGCTCAACAGAAAGATGCTCAGTGAAATCGCCGGTTCCAACGCCGAAGAGTTCAAGAATCTTGCTGAAACTGCAAAGAACGCTATCGCAAGCAAGTAATCAACAAAACACAAAAAAGAAGATCGCAAGGTCTTCTTTTTTATTGCTGTTTTCATTCAGCTGATCAAAGTTGTTTTAAAAAAGGAGCCGAAGCTCCTTTTTTGTATCTTAGAATTCTTCCTCTAAAGTGACATGCTCTGCAGTTGTGTTCTTCACACAATCGCTGACCATTGTCTGCCAATCGAATTCGGATTCAATCTTATTGACGACTTCAAGGCTAGGATGCGTGACAGGATCTTTCAGTGTGAAGATGGTGCAGCAATCCTCAAACGGACGGATGGAAATATCATAGGTGCCGATATCTTTGGCAATCTGAATAATCTCGCTCTTGTCTGTACAGGCAAGAGGTCTGACCATCGGAAGATGGCAGCACTCTTCGATGACCTTCATCGAAGGAAGCGTCTGAGAAGCAACCTGTCCGATGCTTTCGCCGGAAGAAAGGATAAGGTCATTGTGTTTGTTTGCGATTCTTTCTGCAATTCTCATCATCATTCTTCTCATGACGGTGACGCAATAGCTAGGACCTGCGACTTCATAGATCTTTCTTTCCAGTTCCGTGAACGGAACGACATATAATTTGATATCGGGCTGATATTCATTCAGGACATGAAGAAGATCGTGAATCTTATCGATGACAGCCTGAGAGGTATAAGGAGGCGCTGCAAAGTGGATACACTCCAGCTTGACTCCTCTTTTCATCATCAGATAGGCAGCAACAGGAGAATCGATGCCACCGCTGAGAAGGCAAAGAGATTTTCCGGCGATGCCTAAAGGATAACCGCCCATTCCCTTTTCCTTGATGGCATAGACATAGGCCCCTTCCAATCTGATCATGATATGAATCATGACTTCCGGATTATGGACATCGACTTTTGCTGTTTCAACAGAGCGAAGGATATAAGAGCCAACCTTTCTGCTGACGTCATCGGAGTGAATCGGGAAATCCTTGTCCGCTCTTCTTGTTTCCACTTTGAAAGTGGTCTTTTTAGAAAGGAGATAGACTTCTTTTGCTTCTTCAGAGATGGCATCCATATTCTTGTCGACATTCTTTGCAAGCGCAAAAGAACCGATTCCGGATACCTTCTTCAAAGGCTTTTTGACCTCGGAAAAATCTTCTCCGTTAAGAAGAATGATGATATGGTCTTTTCTGATTTCATAGGTGAGATTCTTGAAATCACGAAGTGCATATTTGATATTGTTTCCTAAAAGACGGATAAAGTTCATGATGTTCTTTCCCTTTGTGGAAAGCTCACCGAAGAAAATGATGATCATATCTGTATTCATGGCCTAATTCTCCTTGATCTTGACCGAAGACAAAACTTCTTTTAATGCTGAGATGAAATCGACTGCATCTTTCATATCCTCTGTTCCAGAGAAAGAAAGACGAATGCCGTTGGATGCGATGACTTCATCGTATCCGGCATTTTTCAGAACATAAGAATATCCTTCCTCTCTGCTTGAACATGCTGACTTTGTCGAAACATAGACACCCATATTGCTCAGCGATTCTGCAATGATGGAACCCTTATGCAGCTTCAGAGCAAAAGAGAGCATGAACGGAGAGCAGTTCCCCTTCGATGTGATTTCAATCTCATCGATCTTGGAAAGCTCTTCTCGTAAGTAAGTATTGATCTTTTTTGCCTGTTCTCTTCGTTGATTCTGCGTGGACATCGATAGACGAAGCGCAGTTGCAATAGAGCAGTCCAGTCCTAAAGGAGTCGTTCCGGCTCTCATTCCGTTTTCCTGCTCACCTCCGAGGATCTGCTCGTCAAGGACAACGTTTTTCTTTTTGACAAGAACACCAGAGCCCTTCAGTCCACCAATCTTATGGCCAGAAAAAGTCATCAGATCATAAGAGCTGGGATTCAGGTTTTCTTTTGTGACAGACTGTGTTGCATCGACATGAACGACAGCTCTTGAATTCTTCTTTACAATCGAATAGATCTCATCGACAGGGAAGATGAAGCCTACTTCATTGTTGACAGACATCACAGAAACAAGAGAGGTCGGAACTTTCAGTGCCTCTTTCAGCTGTTCTAGATCAAGTTTTCCTTCTTCATCATAATCAAGATAGACGACATCAAAGCCTTCTTCTTCCAGCTTTTTGAAAACATTCAGAACGGACGGATGTTCCGCTTTTGTCGTAACGATTCTTTTTGCCCATCCTTTATTGTGATAAGCGGTCCCTTTGATGGCGAGGTTGTTTCCTTCGCTTGCACCAGAGGTGAAGATGACTTCTTCCGGAAGAACATGAAGGTATTTTGCAACCTGTGTTCTCGCTCTTAAAAGAATGGACGAACATTGAAAACCTAATGCATGATTGGAGGATGCATTGGCAAAATCGTTCATAGAAATATCGCTGAAGACTTTCAAGACTTCAGGATATGGCTTGACTGTGCTGGCACAGTCAAAATAGATATTGTATTTCATTGATTATCTTTCTGCAGAGAGCTCTCTGAAAGAATTGTTTGCTTCAACGGCACAGGAGTATGCGCGAGAGAAATCAGACTCGTAATATGCTTTCTCAGCCTGTGAAACAAGGCTATCGCAATCGGTGTAATCAGGACGATAGGCGTTAGCGTAGACAATAGCCTGCTCTGCTTTAGAGGCATCATCCAGTTTTCTTGCGGATTCTGTAAGGAACACTTCGCAATCGTCATGAAGCGAATCATAACGTGCCTGAATCTCATTGACATCAAGCGGAAGGACCTGAAGTCTATCACTGATTTCTTTGATTTCAGCCAAATAACGATTGATTCTGAAGTCGCTGCTTTCAAGAAGATCATCGATGCCTAATTTGCGGATTTTGTTTCTCATTTTGATGATATTGACAAAGGTCTCGCGAAGGCCTTGATAAATATCTTCAGTCGACTGTTTTAAAGAATCGATATAAGACTCATAGTCTTTCATCGTTCTTTCGCATTTAGTCATCTCGCTTCTCATTTCAGAAGTCTTCTTCATGATCAGCGTATAAGGCTGGCGATTGGAAGTATCGAGATAGGAATCGAGCTGACGCTTCAGAATGCCGATGTTCTCAATATCTGTCTTCAGTGCGAACATCTGATCGACATATTTCTGATTGAGAAGGTAAACCTGCTGATATTTCGGAAGAGAAAGAATCAGCTTGCTGTACTTTCTTTCATCATCATAGGTTGAATCATCCATCAGATTATGAGCGTTGAGGAAATTGATCTTTGCATTCTTTTCGTCTTCGAATGCAGCATTGATATCTGTGATCTCAGACTGAATGCAATCGATTTTATCTTTGACGCCGCTGACATCAAGATAGGTTATCTTCTGTTTCAGCTCAGAGATCTGCTGGTTTATCTTATCGACCTTTTCATCGACATGGAGGAAATCGATGACAAAATTCTCATCGAGCATATCTCGATAGGTCTTCATGAGATCGGAAATCTTATCAGGCAAAACAGTGCAGACACTTGCTTCCAGAAGCGGAAGCTGATCCATGATATCGACTGTTGCAGTAAGGACCTGATCGAGATCCTTGAGAAGCTCCTTGGCCTCATCATATTTGGCCTCATTGGTCAAAAGCTGGAATTTTTCGATCTTTGCCTTGGAATCCGAAATGATGAATTCGAAAGAAGGGCCAGAACTGATCAGTTCGTTTTTGTGTTCGTTATAGAAAATCTCAACCTGTCTGTGCTTGGCTTTGACAGGAACAGAAGCAGAATTCGTCACATCGTCTTCCTGAAGAAGAGTGGATAAGTCAGATGCAAAATCGGAGACGGACTTATTAAAAGCAGCAAGATCATCGCTGATTTCAGTCTCGATCTCTCTGATTTTTCGATATTCTTTCGATTTGACCAATTCCTCAAGCGAAGCAAGAGAAACAGCAATCGCTTTATCTTTACGTTCGGAAATATCCTGATACTGCTTTTTCCTTTCCTCATAGATGCTCTGATAGTAATCAGAGTATTTTCCTAAGGTTTCAAGACGCTTCAAAGCAGTTTCGCAATTGTTGGATAAGCGAAAATGAATCTCACTGTAACTGTTTTTCAGATTGTTGCTTGCAGAAGAGAAGCGGTGCTTGTGCAACAGAATAGCACCGACAATCAAACCGGCGACAACAACAACGGAAGCAGCGGAAATGACTGCAATAGCAGCACCGCTCATCAAGAATGGGAGATACATTATAAACTCCTACCCTGTTTTACTTTGTCGTAGAACGTTTGTTATAAGTTGCACGGAAACGGAAAGTCTTCTGAGGAGCAGACTGCTCGTTTTCATTCAAAAGCTTTGTCAACATTCTGACAGCGACAGAACCGACCTTGAACATATCCATGGAGAAGGAAGAGATTTCAGGTCTTGTCATATAGGAAACCTTGCTTCCGATAGCGGAAAGGACTTCGATGTCTTCCGGAATTCTGAGTCCTGATTCAAGAGCGGCATTGACAACAGCAGTGGCCAAAGAATCGCGAGGAGCGACAAAATAGCCTTTGCGATGCGTCTTGAAATATTCCTTCATGGCAGGATAGACAATGCTATAGGAATCATTGAGGGTGATTGTCTCGATATGTCTGTTGTTGGCCTTGGCATAGTCAAGAAGTCCGTCTCTGATCTCATCGAGCATCTTGCCCTGATTGACGATGTCGAGAATGAAGACATCATCCTCTTTTGTTGACATCATGTGTTCCTTGACGACATCCATGACCGGATCCTTGTATTCGATGATGATGCTTCCCAAAGAATCGCCTTCCATATCATGTCCGACGACAATGAGCGGAATATGATAGTTCTGGATAGAACGGATTTCATCAGTGCCGAGTTCATCATCATAGATGACTGCGCCATCGACATGGGACTTGATCAAAGATTCGATGACAGCACCGGAATCTTCCTTGGTTCTCTTAGTGATGAAAATCGAGGTGATATATTTATAAATCTTGGCGACTTCGATCATGCCGTCCAACATATTGGAAACATACGAATACCCTGTGGAAGGGATCATGATTCCGATATTGGTGGAACGTGAATTTGCTAAACCCTGTGCTAATGCAGAAGGCTTGTATCCTAATCTCTGGATAGCATCATTGACAGCTTTCTTTGTCTTTTCCGTGACATTCTGATGGTTGTTGATGACACGGCTGACCGTTGCCAAAGAGACTCCAGCGACTTTTGCGACTTCATAAATTGTTACTCTGTCTTTGAACATCTTTTTATTGTCTTCCATAATTCCTCCTCGTCAAATGAAAAAGTTTGACTTCACTAAAAATTATATATATTTATATATAAATAGTCAAAAAGAAACATGCAATTTATGAAAACATTTTCATAAGCTGTCTTTTGTCAGTTCAAAAACAGAAAAGGCCCGGACAAAACCATCCGGGCCGAAACGATTCAGTTGAGTTTTTCTGTTTCTTATGCTTTAAATTCGTAATTCATGGCATAGGGAAGGAAAGTATTCTTGTGTCCGCAGACAGGGCAGACCTTCGGAGCAGTCTTGCCGACATGGACATGACCGCAGACTTCGCATTTCCAGACAACAAGGACATCTTCCTTGAGAACAGCCTTATCTGTATGAAGCTGCTCTAAGAGAGATTTGTATCTTGCTTCGTGTCTCGCTTCGATCTTTCCGACAAGTTCGAACTTTGCAGCGATTTCATTGAAACCCTCTTCGCGGGCGATCTTGGCGAATTCCGGATACATGACAGTCTGTTCATAGTTTTCGCCGCTTGCTGCATCTTCAAGATTCTTCTCGGTTGTCGGAATGCTTCCATCGTGGAGATACTTGAACCAAAGTTCAGCATGTTCCATTTCGTTGAGAGCTGTCTCTAAGAAAAGATCAGAGAATTCTTTGTGTCCTTCCTTAGCGGCAACTTCGGAATAATAACGATATTTGGTGTGAGCTTGGCTTTCTCCTGCAAAAGCGGCCTTCAAATTGGCTTCTGTTTTAGTACCTGCTAATCTTTTTAATTCGGCTTCAGTCATAAATAACTACCTCCATTTATGTCTCGATTATACCATGAGAAAAAAGTGGTGACAAGAAATATGCTTGACAAAAAAACAAGATAATCGTTTTCATCTTATTTTCGATTGACATTAGGCATGCAAAAGCGGAAAGTATTAAAGCAAAAATTATTACGAGGTGTATATGAATACAAAAAAGAAACGATTCCATTTGTTGAAATTTATAAAACCTTATAAGTGGTCCTTCATCATTGCCTGCTCTTCTATTCTCATTGAAAACTTCCTAGAGATTTCATTGCCGTTTCTGATGAACCTGCTTCTGAAAAACGGCATGACAAAATTAGGAGATGGGACCTATCGTTTTGATGCTCCTTTTGTCTATACTGTCGGCGGAATCATGCTCGCATTTGCAGTCTGCTCTTTCTTTTTGGGAGTATTATCAGCCAAGTTCACAGCCAAAGCCGGAAGGGGTCTTGGATATGAGCTAAGAAAAGAAGAGTACAAGAAGATTCAGGACTTCTCCTTTTCCAACCTGGATGAATTCCGTCTCAACTCTCTCATCACAAGAATGACAAACGATGTCCAGATCATTTCCGACACTTTCTGCCAAGTGCTCAGGCCGCTTCTTAGAGCACCTTTCCAATTGATCTTCGCTTTGATTTTCTCTTTCATCATCTCAAAAGAGCTTTCTGTTGTCTTTGCTATCATCATTCCGCTTCTTGCCCTTTGTCTTGCTGTCATCGTCATGTTGTCAAGAAAGAAGTTCTATCAGCTGCAAGGAGCTTTGGACAGCATCAACAGAACGACGGAGGAATCTCTGACTGCCATGAAGCTTGTCAGAGCAAACGCCAAGAAAGATTATGAGATTGAAAAGTTCACAACAGTCAACAAAGAAGTGAAAGGCATCGGAAATTCCGCTTTGAGCCTCATCGCTTTGAATATGGGTATCATGCAGTTCATGACTTATGCCTGCACAGTCGGAATTCTGCTTGTCGGCGGAACCAGCATTCTGAACAACTGGCATCCGGAAGCCTCCGCTGCGGATACTGCTGCCAACATCGCCTCTTTCTTAAGCTATGCGACACAGACTCTGACTTCCCTGATGATGATTTCAATGGTTTTCATGTCCTTTACAAGAGCCAGTGCATCCATCACAAGAGTCAAGGAAGTCTTCGCTTCAGAGAGCGAAATCAAAGAGAACAAAGATTCGAAGCTGAAGATAACAAGCGGTGATATCACCTTTGACCATGTAAATTTCAAATATAACAAGAATGCTAAAGAAAATGTTCTTGACAACATTTCGTTCAATATCAAAGATGGCGAGACAATCGGCATATTGGGCGAAACCGGAAGCAGCAAATCGACACTGATTTATCTCATCGAAAGATTCTATGATGTGACAGATGGAAAAATCCTGATATCCGGCAATAACATCAAGGATTATCCTATAAGTGAGCTTCGCGACAATATTTCAATCGCCTTTCAAAGTCCAAGACTGTTCACAGGAACGGTGAAAGAAAATCTCCTTTGGGGCAACCCTCAGGCGAGTGAGGAAGACATCATCGAAGCTTGCAAAAACGCGTGCTGCTATGATGTTATCGTCAACTCGTTCAGCAAAGGCTTCGATACAATGATTTCTCAAGGCGGAAACAATATTTCAGGCGGACAGAGACAAAGGCTCTGCATCGCAAGAGCTCTTCTCAGAAAACCGAAGATTCTCATTCTTGATGATTCCTTCTCCGCACTTGACCGCGTGACGGAAAACAGATTGAAACAGAATCTGAAAGATAATCTTCCGCATATGACAAAAATCATCATTTCGCAGAAGGTCTCTGCTATCAATGATGCCGATAAAATCATCGTTCTTAACGATGGAAAAGTAAACAATATCGGAACAGGGGCATGGCTTAAAGAAAACGATTCTATCTATCAGGATATTTATTCTATTCAACAGGAGGGACGCTAAATGAAAAACAGTAAACGCGCTGACAACCTTCCAAAGACGCTGTTAAGATTAGTCAGTTATTTCAAAAAGCACGCCTTCTGGTTTGCTCTTGCTCTCATCACAGCCTCTCTCACCGGTGTATGCAATATTCTAGGCACATATTATGGCGGATTTGTCACCGATCATCTATTAGAATATGCACAGGCGCTATCCACTTCCACAGACACCGCATTGCTTTCAAGCCAGTATTCTGTGATTTTCCGCAATGATATCATTCTGATCATCTGTCTATATGCATCGGGTGTCTTCTGTGCCATATTCCACAATGAAATCATGGTCAATCTCACACAGAAAGTCCTTTTCCAGATCAGAAGTGAACTGACTGAAAAGATGCAGTCTCTTCCGATTTCCTACTTCGATACACATCCCCATGGCGAAATCATGTCTTTGTTCACCAACGATGTCGACTCTATCCTACAGGCGCTCAATGACGCTCTTGCCAACATCGTCCTTTCCTTCACCAACATGATAGGAACGATTGTCTGTCTTTTTGTCATCAATGTCCCATTATCGCTCATCGTCGTCTTCTTCATTATCATCATGTTTGTCTTCATGTTCATCAACGCAAGAATCTCAAGAAAATACTATATCCAACAGCAGCAGGCCTTAGCTGATGTCAATGCAGTTGTCGAAGAAGACATCTCTGGTGTCAGGGTCATCAAAGCCTTCTCTCATGAAAAAGAAAGCTTCGACAAATTCCTCAAATACAATGAAAACTGGAGAAATGCCAGCCAAAATGCTTTCTATCACACACAGGTCAATACGCCGTTCTTCGTTTCTCTTAGTTATCTTAATTTTTCCATTTCTTCTGTCTGCGGCGTCTTGGCTTTATGCACAGGATGGGCAGGATATATCACTTTCGGCGGCCTTCAGTCCTATCTAGTCCTGACCAGAAATGCATGTCAGCCTTTCAACTATTTCACCCAGCACCTCAATTCTATCCTTGTCGCCAGCGCAGGTGCAGAAAGAGTCTTCCGCTTCTTAGATGAAAAATCAGAAACGAATGAAGGAACAATCAAGCTTGAGCTCATCAGTCCTGAGACTGATGACTTCACAAAGCGCTATGCCTGGAAAAGGGAAAACGGCGAACTTATTCCCTTACAGGGCATCATCCGTTTCAATAACGTTCATTTCTCTTACATCAAAGGAAAAGAGATTCTAAAAGGCATCTCCTTTGAAGTCCATCCGGGAAAGAAAATCGCGTTTGTCGGATCCACAGGGGCTGGTAAGACAACTATCATTTCTCTTCTTGCCAGATTCTATCCTATCGATAGCGGTGAAATCAGCTATGACGGAATCAACATCGAAGACATCGAACTTGATTCATTAAGACGCGCTATCTCCATGGTCACACAGGATACCCATCTTTTCACCGATACCATCTTAGACAACATCCGTTATGTCAGAAGACATTCCACAGAAGAAGAAGTCGTAATGGCCAGCAAAAACTCTCATGCCGATTCCTTCATCAAGCGTTCTCCGGAAGGCTATGACACAATGCTTTATGATGACGGAGCCAATCTTTCCGAAGGTCAAAGACAGCTTCTAGGCATCACAAGAGCCAGTCTTAACCGCTCACCTGTCATGATTCTGGATGAAGCGACAAGCAACATCGATACAAGAAGTGAGCTTCTGATTCAGCAAGGTCTAAATCAGATGATGAAGGGAAGAAGCGTCATCGTCATCGCCCATCGTCTTTCAACAATCCGCGATGCTGACGAGATTCTTGTTCTCGATCATGGTGTCATCACCGAAAGAGGATCACAGGAGGAGCTTCTTTCCTTAAAAGGTGACTACTATAATCTTTACACTGGAAAAACCGAACTGAGCTAGAAGAGCATTCAATGAATTGATATAATAAGAAACGGAATCTTTGAGGATATATTATGCAGCGAAAAAAATGTATTTGTTTCGATTTTGATGACACGTTGGTCAAGAGTATGGGACTAACGAAAGAGGCGTTGATCAGAACGCTGAATTATTTCGGCCATAATGAAATAACAACGGAGAACATCCAGGATTATTTCGGACCGAGCGAGCCTGGTATCATCACCAACATTCTCGGTGAAGACGAAGCTCTCGCCGCTCTTCCCTATTTCTATCAAACTTACAGCGAACTTCAAAGCATTTTTTTGCATAAGAACGAAGAAATAACCCAGATGCTTGAGTCATTATCGAAACATCCTGGCCTTCTCATTCTTCTGATTACTGGAAGAAGCCAGGAAACACTTGATATCTCTTCTCATTTTCTCGGATATGAAAAGTATTTCAAGAAAACCTACGTCGGAAGCATGGATGGAATCAACAAAGACGAATCCATGAAAGAAGCAATGCATGATTTCGATTTAGAGAAAAAAGATATGCTCTATATCGGCGATACCTTAGAAGATATATCCGTCATGAAAGAAAATGATTTTGATATATTCTCAGCCGGATATTTCCACGATGAAGAATATCAGAAGAGACTATTAAGCGAAAACCAAAACACTTTCACATCCGTCAAAGGTTTATCCGATGCTATCTTAAAAGTCATTTAGTCCAGCAAAAAAGGCTAAAGAAAGGAGGGGACTATGGAAAACGAAAACAACGAAATCAAAGAAGAAAAAGAGCTTCCTGTTCCCGACAATCCCGAAAACGAAGAAGATCAGTCCGAACTGCTTGAAGCTGAAGACCTCCACCGCCTTCTGATCGTCGGAGACAAAGAAGGACTGGTTGAGAAACTGAACGGGAATTCAGCGGTTCAATTAGCAGAAGCCCTCAATCCGCTTCACACTGATGAAGCTGTGCTTTTCTATTCCCTTGTTCAGAACGATTACGATAAACTCGGTGAAATCTTCTCCTATCTTTATATTGAAAAAAGGATCGCACTTGTCGAACATCTGAACAAAAAGATCATCACAGCCGTTCTTCAGAACGTATCCAACGATGACTTGGCAGACTTCCTCGGCGACCTGAAGAAACAGACAAGAGACAAAGTTCTCTCTTTCATTCCGAACAAGAGAAAACTGGTCATCAACTATCTGTCAAAGTACTCCGATGATACAGTCGGTAGCATTATGACAACCGAATTCCTGACAATTCCCTCAGGCAGCACGGTTCAGAACGTCCTTGATAAAATCAAAGCCATCGGAAATACACTGGAAACTGTCAGAACAATTTTTGTCATCGACAAAGCCAACAAGCTGATTGGAACAGAACGCCTTGAAAGCCTGATGTTCGAAGATGAGAATACAATCATCGACGATGTCATGCAAAAAGACTTCGCCTATATTTCACCGATTGCGGATAAGGAACAGGCCGTTCCTATCTGCGAAGAATACGACTTGCCTGTTCTTCCTGTCGTTTCAAAAGCCGGCGAAATGCTTGGCATTCTTACGTTCGATGATGTCATGGACGTCTTGGAAGAAGAAAACACCGAAGACGTCTTGAAGCAAGGTGCCGTCTCTCCGACACAGCGTCCTTATATGGAGAACAAAATCTTCAATATCGCACGTTCCTACGTCATCTGGCTTATCGTCCTTCTTGTCATCAACACTTTTACCGGAATCATCGTGTCACGCTTTGAATCCGCACTTCTCACTCTTCCTATTCTCATTTCCTTCGTCCCCGCACTAAACGACTCCACCGGAAACTCCGGAAGTCAGACAACCTCCATGGTCATCAGAGCCTTGACGACAGAAAATGTCGAAAAGAAGGATTATCTGAAAATCATCGGAAAAGAAGCACTGACAGGACTTATCACCGGTCTTATCGTCGCATTGTTCAATTTTGGTTGGGTCATGCTTGAGCTCAACACGCCGCTGCTCAATGTCACCGAATCCATGAAGAAGACACTATTAGAAGATCTTCACTTCCAGAACCTTGCAAACGGAATCCAATATGGTTATATGCTGATTGCAGGAATTGTTTCTGCAGCGCTGTTTTTCGGCATACTTTTCTCAAAAATATTCGCTTCCATCCTTCCTCTTATTGCGAAAGTTTTCCATATCGACCCCGCTTTGATGTCCGGTCCGCTCGTTTCCTCATTGATGGATATCATGACGCTTCTCCTCTACTTTGGAATCGCAATCATGGTCATCGACAGCATCAATCCAGGACTGCTTAAAATGTAGGAGGTTTAATGTATGAACGAAAACAAAGATATTAACAACCTGCATAACGAAGAGATCGAAGCCGATCAGTCCCTCTCTCCGAAAGTCAACCGAGAACTTTCCTCTTCCGCTTTGAAAGTCATCATCGACACTCATAGCACCGCCGTTTTAAACACCATTGCAAAAACCTATGACCCTACCAATATCGCTCACGCATTGGAAGGCTTGTCTCAAGAAGATCTTCTGTTCTTCTTCAAGTCCGTCAACAGCGATGATTCCGCTGAAATCTTCACCTATTTGGAGCAGGAGACAAAGGAAAGCGTCGTTCAGGCTTTCTCCTCCAGCGAACTCCATAAGATTGTAGACAGCATGGCAACCGATGACTTGGTCGACTTTGTCGATGAGCTTCCCGCCAACCTCATTCATAAGGTTCTCATGGCGACTTCGCCCGAAGACAAAGCACAGATCAACGCCTATCTGAACTTCAAAGAAGACTCCGCCGGTACCTTGATGACACCGGAATACATGTCTGTCAGAGATACCGATACTGTAAAGACAGCTCTTGCCAAAATCAAAAAATACGGTGAGAAAATGGAGACCATTTGGGAGATCTTCGTCGTCGACAGCACAAGAAAACTAGTCGGCAGCATCACCCTCGATAAATTGGTTGAAGCCGACAAAGATGAAGTGACCGGCGACATTATGACAAACATCGCCGTTGCCGTACAGGTCAACACCGACCAGGAAATCGTCCTTCAGTATTTCAGAAAATACGACGTTGCTGTCATACCAGTCACCAATGCTTCCAATAGAATGCTCGGTATTATCACCTTCGATGATGCTATGGACGTCGCAAATGATGAAAACACCGAAGACACGATGATTTCTTCCGCCGTTATTCCTAACGATACACCTTATCTGAAAACCTCTATTATCAAGCTTGTGAAAAGTTATGGCATCTGGCTGATTCTCCTTCTTGTCCTGAACACTTTCACCAGCATGGTTCTCTCCTATCTCAGCGCATTAGGGCCTCTTCTTCTCATCCCTGTTCTCACTGCCTTCCTTCCGACTGTCATGGGAACAAACGGAAACGCATCCGATCAGACAGCGACTGTCACTGTCCGTGAGCTTGCCTTAGGCAACATCACGACGAAGAACTATTTCAAAGCGATGTGGAAGGAACTCAGAGCCAGTCTTATCACTGCCTCCCTATTAGCAATATTCGCCTTCGGATGGATCTTAGTCGAGCTGTATTCCGGTCTCATCTCCTTGACTGTGAGAGATACTGCTATCATCAATAGCATCTGCTCCGGAAACAGAAATGTCTTCTTCCTGATGATTGCCGTTCTTGTCTCTCTCACCTTCCTTGTCACGACAACACTCGCAAAATTATTAGGTATCTCCTTGCCAGTCCTTGCCAAACTTGTCCACCTTGATCCTGCCGTCATGTCCCAGCCTGTCATCTCCACCATTCTCGATATTATTTCCATTGTCTTCTACTTCCTTTTCTCCACGTTGATTTTCAGAGGAATATAAAAACTGATAGAGTTTACGACTTCCATTTGTGTGAAGAAGTTGTGTAAACTCTATCAATTTTTTATTTTCTTGTTTTCAGCTCGTAGAAGGCCACAGCAATTGAAGTCGTAAGATTCAGGGAATCAACCTCATCGCTCTGTTCGATACGAACGTTGTTTTCGTTATGAATGGAGGGAGGAAGGCCTGTCGCTTCATTTCCGAAGACAAGGGAGCAGGGATGCATGAAGGTGATATCGTGAAGCGGTCTTGAGGTATCAAGGACAAAGGGGTAGAAAGGACGTGGATACTTCTTTCTGTATTCTTCAAACGAGTCAAAAAGCTCGATTCGAATTTTAAATATAGCACCCATCGACGCTCTTACCGCTTTAGGATTGAACAAATCGGCACACGGCTTAATCAAAGCCATGTCGTGATACCCGAAAGCAAGAAGCGTTCTCATCGCATTGCCGAGGTTTCCCATATCGCTGGGATTGACCATGACAAGGTGATCCTGTTTCTTATCGAGAGCGGAAGAGAACTTGTCAAAGACACCTAATATATGAGCGTTCTCTTTTGATTTGACGATTCTGAAAGCTTTGTCAGAGACAATGATTCTGTCTTTGGGAACAAGAGTCTGTATCTTTTTGAATCCATCGCTATCAAGAGCATCTTCTGCGACATAGACAGCTTTGAATTTTTCTCTCTTGTACTGAATCATTTCGAAGGTCGGAAAGAAGCCTTCTGTGTAAGAGTAATCTGAGTCTTTTGTATATGGTTTAATCATAATGTCATTATTGTAATCGTTTTTCGCTTCAGATAAAAGATGAAATCAACAAGAAAAACCTCAGGTGATGTAGCCCGAGGTTTTCATTTTTGCTTTAATGCTGATTAGTCAGCGACGTACGGCAAGAGAGCCATGAATCTGGCGCGTTTAATAGCGACAGCCAACATTCTCTGATACTTGCTGCAAGTGCCGGTGATCTTCTTAGGAGTGATCTTTCCGGAAGGAGAGATGTACTTCTTGAGAAGTTCGACATCCTTGTAGTCAATGAACTTAATGTTGTTTTTAGTGAAATAGCAGACCTTCTTGCGAGGTTTCATTCTACGGAACATTTCATTAATCCTTTCTTCCTAGACACATCGGATGATGTTCTAGGTCAGAATGGCAAATCGTCATCAGAGGAATCAATCCCTTCGTGGGTGATACCCTGATCGGAGCCTGTGCCATTATCAGCAGGTTGGTAGGATTCGCCGTTATCTTCATTGGCGCCCTTCTTCTCCAAGAACTGAACAGATTCAGCAACGACTTCAATGACAGAGCGCTTTGCACCGCTCTTGTCTTCATAGCTGCGCTGAACAAGTCTGCCGTCGACACCAACCATGGAGCCTTTGGCACAATACTTGGCAACATTTTCTGCTGTTTTGTTCCAGCAGGTGCAGGGGATGAAGCTAGTGGTCTTTTCGCCACCATTTCTTGTCAGATTGTCAATAGCAACTGTGAAAGAGGTGACGGAAGCTCCAGAAGTAGTCTTCTTGAGTTCCGGGTCTCTTGTAAGTCTACCGACTAAGACAACACGATTTAATCCAGCCATAATCCTTCGTTCTCCTTTTCTTTAAGAATTAGTTGTGAGCGACGGTGATAAGGAATCTCATAACCTTGGCATCGAGAGCGACGATTCTGTTGAATTCGCTGACTGCCTTGCTATCGCTTGTGAAGTTGCAGACGACATAATAGCCCTTAGTCTGCTTCTTGATAGCATAAGCCAGGTCTCTCATTCCCCATTCGTTGACGCCTGTGATCTTTCCACCGTTATCGGTGATGATCTTCTGAAGAGCGGCGTTTTCAGCCTTGATGTCTTCTTCGGCAAGAGTGGGCATGAGAATGTACATGAGTTCGTAATTTTTCATGCGTGTATACCTCCCTATGGTCTTTCGGCCAATTCTACATCAGGAATTGGCAAGAAAGTATATGGCCCCATAAAGGACCTAGGTTAGTATAATCAATCCTGGCCTCCAAGTAAAGAAATTTCTTATTTTCCTCCTCATAATAATATATATTTACTATTTATGTTTTATAAAAATATTAAAACATTATTTTTCAGTCCGCTCTCTTCAGATTCAGAAGGACATCAAATCCGATGTTCTTCCTTCGAAGCATCACCTTTCTTTCAATTGTATCGCAGCGCACAAACGAATCGATGAAATGAAGAATGCTGCCATCATCAAAATAAGTCACATCGACACTGTCTCCTTTTGAAAGAGAGACCAAAAGATTATTGATATCCTCAATCTCATCATCAGACAATTCTGGCTTCTGTACTTTCTCTCTTTCTCTTTTATGTTCTTCCAGGATTTTATACTGTCCGGTAAGAGATTTGAACGGCTGCCATTTCATCATTCCTCTCATGCGTGATGTCCTCCTATTTGATTTCTTCTCTTCAAGTATGTAGACGACAGTGACAAAGCGGAGCAAGGCATCGCTTTGACAGATCCGTATTTCTTTCTGATCTGAATCAAAGTCTCCTCCAAGTCATATATTTCTCTATCTTCCTTCGGCTTTTCGAACAACGACATCTGATAGTGGTTTTTATCTCCGACATCGACAGCGACAATCGAGATCTGACGGAAAAGCGTATCATTTTCAATCTGCGTTTCCATGAATCTTCCGACAAATTCTCTTCCGATCTTTTCAGCCGAATCTGTCGGTGTCACAAACGATATCTTCATCTCATAGCCGGAATGATCTTTCCTTTGCAGAAAAAGGAAGAAACTTCTCGCCGATTTCTTTTCTTCATGAAGACGGTCCGACATCTCCAAGGACATATCGCGGATGAGCGTTATCATCTCTTCCTTATGATAATCTCGAAGCAGCACCTGTCCGCAGGACAAGGACTGATTCTTGCTATGATAGCTCTCCTGAAGCAGCGCATCATCATAGCCTAATGAATGATAGTAGATCTCTTCTCCGATCACGCCGAGCTCCTTTTTCAGATACTCAGGATCGGACACTGCAATATCACCGACACAATAGAAGCCTAATGCATTGAGCCTCTTTTCCAGTCTGTTTCCGATCCCCCACATCTTGCTGAGCGGAGAAACACTCCAGAGATGCTCTGGAATTGAATCATAATTCCACTCCGCTAAGAAATCGGGATTGTGTTTGGCCTCTATATCCATCGCAGCCTTTGCCATAAAGAGATTCAGTCCGATGCCGGCTGTGACAGTAAGACCTGTCTTAGAGCGTATCTCCTCAATGATTTTCCTCGCATAGCTTTTAGGCGTATCTTTGTTTCTTTTCAGATACCTTGTGACATCGAGAAACGACTCATCGATAGAATAGACAAAGAGATCTTCTTCGCTGACATATTCAAGATAGATATCATTGATTCTTGCACTCATCTCCAGATAGCGTTTCATCTTCGGCTGTGCAATGATAAGGCCTTCGATGTTCTTAGGCACCTCATAAAGCCTACAGCGCGATTTGACGCCGTATTTGGCCTTTATATAAGGAGAAGCAGCAAGGACGATCGTCCCGTCTCCCCTGTCTTCATCCGCAACGACAAGCGGTGTCGTAAAAGGATCCATGTCTCTGTCGATACACTCAACAGAAGCATAAAAGGACTTCAGATCGATGGCAAGTATCACTCTGTCGTTACGTTTCATAAGTCAATTGTAAGCGAGAAACCGCAAAAGAAGGGAAAATAGTAAACAACTTGAAAAGCAAAGAGTATATGAACAACGTCTGATTTCATCCAATCATCGAAAAAAGAGGGGACAATAAAAAAAAGAAAGCATGTCTCAAACAATCAGAAACAACCCCTTGACACACCCTATGGTTTCACGCGAGAAGAAAAATAGAGAGTCGCCTCTCTATTTTTCAATCGACTGAAGTTCTTTCTCGTAGTCGATTCCTCTTTCCTTGAGGATCTCGATGTATTTCTTATAGATGTATTCGGCAACCTCGGGAAGATCGTAGTTCTTTGTATCGACATCGCAGTCGATCATCTTTTCCATCTCCGGAGTGAGATGAAAAGCTTTTTTGTCGTTTTCAATTCGAGAAGCAACCTTGTTCGGCTCATCTCCGCGCAAGAGCATTCTCTCACGGCATTTCTCCTCGTCCAGATTCAGGCGGAAAAGTACGATTTTAGGATCATGGAAGGATTTATAGGTCATAGCACCATTGATTTCAACAGCCATGCATTTATCGATCCTGACTTCTTTTCTGCTTGTGCCGTAGTGGTTTCCGTTATAAAACACATATTCGACAAATTCATCGTTTTCAATCATTTTCTGAAACTCTTCTTCGCTCACAAAATGATAGTCGACATCATTTTTTTCACCCGCGCGCATCTGACGTGTCGTATGCGTGATGACCTTCTTGATTCCATAGTTTTCCTGAAGATAATAGCAAGTTGCAGTTTTACCAGATGCTGATGGCCCCGTAATTACAATCATACATACCCCCATAATAAAAGTTGAAACTATTGTAATGATGTCGAAGAGCATTTTCAAGGAAAGATTATATAGTTTTGTTCAATAACGCTTTCACCAGTCATAGTCGTAAGCGAATTTTACTATTTAAAAAGACTTTGCAAAAAAAAGAAAAGCCTTGAAAGCTAGTTATCCTAAACAATCAAGGCTTCTAATATTCAGCTTAGGAAAATCAGATAAGACCGTTTACAACTTCTTTGATTTCTTCTCTCTTTGTCAAATAGCATGTCGGCTGAATAGGATACGCTTTAAGCTGCTCTTCTGTATTGTATCCCCAAAGGACAGAATAGATGCCAGAGCAGCCAAGATTATGCGCAGTCTCTATATCCGTTGTAGAATCGCCGAAATACATCACTTTGGAATAGTCCAGATGATATTCTTCCGTCGCTTTGAAAAACGCTTCAGGATCGGGTTTTGTAACGCCACCGAGCGGAATCCCGACAAGCTTATCGAATAAGCCCTCAGGGAAACAGTGTCTTTCTACTTCTTTGGCGATATCATGAGGCTTATTCGTATATATGAAAAGAAGAATACCTTTCTTTTTTGCATATTCAAGACTTTCGATCAGTCCGCTATATGGCTTTGTCTTAACACAGAAGTTCTTCAGATAATAATCATAATAGGTATTGAACACCTCATCGAAATGAGAGAGGTTCTCTTCTCCTAAAGCACGTTTGATCAATAAGACCGATCCATTCCCAAGATAGGTCGTCATCTCTTCATAGCTGTGTGTTTTAAAGCCGTGCTGCTTAAGAGAATAATTGACGCTGTCTGCAATATCCTCAACCGTTGAAACTATTGTTCCATCCATATCGAAAACAAATGCCTGTGGTATGACGTTTTTCATCGTATGCCTCCTAAAAAAGACATCTAATCTTACCATGAAAAAGAACAAAAATTCCAATTTTGTTTTCAAAGAGAAAAAAAGCGTAAAAAATCAGCAAAAAACATTTCAAAAAAATGAGTGATGAAATTTTATAAAACTTATATTGATATGAAAAAGTTTTTACATCATGCTTTCTATTGTAATTGACAATATCGGTTTACGATTTTCAAAACATGGACTTTTTAATTTAGCAACACAAAACTTTTTTGAAAACTTCGCACAAAAAAATATTGAAAAAAATAGTTGTTTTTTTGTTCGATTTCATTTATATTTTTCGCTTGTAAAAAGGGGGTCTTCTAAATGAAACCTGTTGATTTCTCTGCGGAAACGCAAAACAGTGACGAACATATTATTCAGTTGAAGAACGTCACGAAAATCTTTGATGGTGTCACAGTCATCGACAAGATGAACATGAACATCAAAAAGGGTGAATTTGTCACACTTTTAGGTCCGTCTGGATGTGGTAAATCTACTACATTAAGAATGATTGCAGGTTTTGAAACGCCTGACAGCGGAGATATTCTTCTCGACGGAAAGGATATCACACCGGTTCCTCCGAACAAGAGGCCGATCAATACCGTCTTCCAGCATTACGCTCTTTTCCCGAACCTCGATGTCTATGATAACGTCGCTTTCGGTTTAAGAAACAAGAAGATTCCTGTCGCATTGAAGAACAAAGACGGAAGCCCTGTCATGAAGGTAAATAAGTCTCAGGTCAGATATCTGAAGTCTCAGATCAAGAGAATCCAGAAAGACAAGATCATTGATCCGACTGAAAAAGCCACTCGTCTTGAGGACTTGAACAAAAGGCTCGAGGAAACCTTAGCTCATCCCGTCCAGGCATACAAGTTCAAGCATCTCTCTGAAGAAGAGATCGATGAAAAGGTTGTCCGCGCTTTGTCCATCGTCGACCTTGATGAATTGGAAGATCGTGATATTTCCACTCTTTCCGGCGGTCAGCAGCAAAGAGTCGCAATAGCCCGTTCCATCATCTGCGAGCCTCAGATTCTTCTTCTCGATGAGCCTCTTGGCGCTCTCGACCTCAAGATGAGAAAAGACATGCAGATCGAACTCAAGGAAATGCATAAGCGTTTAGGCATCACCTTCATTTATGTCACACACGATCAGGAAGAAGCCTTGACCATGTCTGATACCATCATCGTCATGAACAACGGTATCATTCAGCAGATCGGGTCTCCTGAAGATATTTACAATGAACCTGTCAACGCCTATGTCGCTGACTTCATAGGTTCCAGCAACATCTATAACGGCACCGTCATCGCAGAAAGGACAGTCAGAATCCTCAACTCCAACTTCACCTGCGTCGATGATTTCCCAATCAACGAACGTGTCGATGTTGTCATCCGTCCTGAAGACGTCAAGCTTTCCTCTGAGCCGAAGGAAGGATACATCCAGGGCAAAATCACTGCCAAGGTCTTCAAAGGCATCCATTATCAGTATGTCATCATGGTCGGACATGACGAGGTTCTCGCTCAGTCCATCGACAATTACGATAGCAATGCTCCGATCTACCTCAGCATCCTTCCTGATGGTCTCCATCTGATGCACAAGCAGGATGACACCAACATCTATACCGACTCTTACATCGGAAAAGATCATATGGTCTATATCGATGACAAGCCTTTTGAAGCTGACTTAAGCAAACTCATTCCCAATTCCACTGTCGATGAAGACGGCATTGTCACCTTCGACAAAAAGCAGTATGACTTTGCAGATGCCGATGTTGTCTGCACCATCAAGCCCACCGACATCATGATCAGTGACAACACATCCGATGCACAGATCACTGGCGAAGTCATCAACTCCGTCTATAAAGGTGACCACTATGCCATTTTGGTTCGTAGCGAAGACGACGAGGACTTCCTCGTTTCCACTCCGGATACCTACAACTTCGGCGATATCGTCGGTTTAAGAATCCGCAAAGAAAATATCTCGCTTCGCCTGAAAGGAGATATTTCCGATTATGCGTTATAAAATCGCAAGAAAATCTTTGGCAATTCCATTTGTCCTGTTCCTTGTTCTCTTCGTCCTCATTCCGATTCTCTTCATTGTCTATTACGCTTTCACTGATGCCGATGGATATTTCACCTTTGATGCCTTTGTCTCCTTCTTCACTTCCGCAACAAAGCTCAACGTTCTTCTTATCTCCCTTCTCATCGGTTTACTCAATACCGCCTTATGCCTTCTTATCGGTTTCCCGTTAGCCTACCTTCTCTCCAATCCTAAAATCAATAAGAACTATATGCTCGTCATGCTCTTTGTCATGCCGATGTGGATCAACTTCGTTTTGAGAACCGGTGCATTAAGAGACTTGCTCTCCTTGATTCTCACTAGCATGGGAACCAGTACTGGCAAACATCCGCTTTTCTGCACAATGGTCGGTATGGTTATCAACTATATTCCGTTTACTATCCTTCCTTTGTACTCTACTTTGCTCAAGTTGGACAAGAGCCAAATTGAGGCTGCAAGAGACTTGGGATGCAACAATTTCCAGACTTTCACCAAGGCTATCATCCCTCAGGCAATGCCTGGCATCATCTCTGCCAGCATGATGGTCTTCATGCCTACCATCTCCTCTTACGTCATCTCTGATACCCTCAGCGAAGGCAAAATCATGCTCTTTGGCAACTCCATCTATCTCTCCTTCTCATCCAGCAACTGGAACGATGGTTCCTTCATGTCGCTCATCATGCTTGTGATCATCTTTGTCGTCATGTGTGCCACAAAGAAGTTCCAAGGAAATGATTCCGAGAAAGGAGGCGCATCATGGTAAAAAAGGTTTTAGCTTATAGCTATATATATCTCATCCTTCTGTTCCTCTATCTCCCTGTCCTCTACCTCATGGTCTATTCCTTTACAACTTCCACCATTTTAGGTCAGTGGTCCGGTTTCACCTTCAGCCTTTATGGAAAGCTTTTCCACAATACTGAAATCATGGCCGCATTAGGAAACACACTCATCATCGCCGTCATTGCTTCCCTTCTTTCCACTGTCATCGGTACACTTGGTGCCATCGGCATTCACTACTGCAAGAAAGGTTTCCGCACCTTCGTTGAAAACATCAACCAGATTCCTGTCGTCAATGCTGAAATCGTCATCGCCATGTCCTTGACAGTCATGTTCGTCTTTATCGGAACAAAGCTCTTCAACGGTCAGGCATTGTTCTCTTTCTGGACATTATTGATCGGTCACTGCTGCCTTGCCATTCCGTTTGTCTATCTCAACGTCAAGCCGAAGCTTCAGCAGATGGATCCCGCACTTTACGAAGCAGCTTTGGACTTAGGCTGTTCTCCGAATCAGGCTCTTCACAAAGTCATCATTCCTCAGATCATGCCTGGCATCTTCTCCGGACTTCTTCTCTCCTTCACCCTTTCTCTTGATGACTTCATCGTCACAGCCTTCACAAGAGGCAGCGGCCTTCTTTCCGGAACAAGCCAGATTGAAACACTTTCCACTCTTGTTCAGGCCAAGATCAAAAAGGGAGCTGTCCCTCCTGAAATGAGAGCTTTGACCACTATCATCTTCCTCATCGTCTTAGCCGTTGTCGTCGGTCAGTCTATCTATAACAACATTCAGACAAAGAAATCCGTAAAAGGCTTTGCCAATCAGCACGCAAAAAGGAGAAACGCATATCATGTCCCGACTCCACTTGATTAAAACCAGCATTTTCCTTTCCGCTATCGCTTTGATGGCCTCTGACTCTTATGGAGTCTTAGAGGGCTCCATCAAAGGAGCAAGAAAGTATCTCCCAAACGGAGAGAAAATATTCCTGAGCATCTATAACTCAGAAGACTATATTGCAGAAGACGATTCTACGACCGAAGAAGAAGAACCCGATATCGTCTCTATGTTCGAAGATTACTGTAAGACAGAATATGACACTGATGTCGATGTCATCTATTCGACCTTCGATACAAACGAAACCATGTTGGCTCAGCTCGACTTAGGAAAGACATTCGACCTTGTCTGCCCTAGCGACTATGTCATCCAGAAGATGATTGCCAAAGACATGATTGTTCCCTTTGACGATGGTTCCACGCCGAATTACGATAAATACGTTTCTCCTTTTGTCTACAACAAGATTGCAAACATCGAAGTAAACGGACAGAAGGACATCGTCAACAATTATGCCCGCGGTTATATGTGGGGAACTCTTTCCATTCTTTACAACGACAACTACGGCATGCTTGGACTAAAGGGCATCACAGCCAAAGAGATGAACGAGGACATGAATTCCTGGTTAGGTCTCTGGGACGAGAAGTACGATAACCTTTTAGCCATCAAAGACAGTATGAGAGACACTTATGCTGCTGGCATCTTCAAGCTCTACAACGATGACTTTGAAGATGAAAATGGAACGATGCAGGATGGTCTTGCAACACTGAAAAATAAATACGACAACAAAGAAATCACTGAAGAGGTCTACAACGAAAAGCTGACAGACGTCTTCAACAAATGCGATGACAAAACCATCGCTGGAGTCGAAAAAGAGCTGAAAGCTCTGAGAGCCAACTCCTTCGGTTTCGAAGTCGACTCCGGTAAAGTCGATATGGCACAGGGCAACAAATTCGCCATCAACCTCGCATGGTCAGGCGATGCCGCCTGGGCTATGGATATGGCTGACGAATACAATGAGCAGCATATCGATGAAGAGACCGGAGAATATGTCGAAGGTTTCAATCCGACCACATTGAAGTATATCATTCCGGAAACCGGTGCCAACATCTGGTTCGATGGATGGGTCATGCCGAAATCTGTTTCCGAGACCAATAAAATCTGGGCAGAACGCTTCGTCGACTTTCTCTCCATGCCGAAGATTGCAGCCATCAATATGGACTTCATCGGCTATACGCCTGTCATTGCAGGCGATGACATCCTTTCTCTTGTCTTATCCAATTATGACCTTAGATGGGATGAAGAAAAGGAAGAGCTTGATGATTCCTTGCTCGATGATTACGAAATCAGAGAGAGATCCGAGATTCCTGAATTATCCTTCCTTGAAGATGGTTCCAAGAATCCTGATATCGACAACTACGCTTACGCTAAAGATATCTCCTATTTCTTCGCTGACGGAGAAAAGAACACATTGGAAGAACATCCTATCAAAGATACAACTTTCTATCTGCCTGGCAGCCAGTATGCAAGACAGTTCGATTCTCAGTATCCTGATGCCTCCCTTCTTCCAACGCTTGCCGTCATGGAAGACTTCGGCAATCAGAACATCAAGATCGTCACCATGTGGGAAAGAGCAAGAAGCAATTCTCTTCCTATCTGGGCCTATGTTCTTATCGTCCTTCTCATCGTGCTCATCATCGGGCTCTTCATCTTTGAAAAGATCCGTGTCCACGCTGTACACAAGAGAAGAAAAGAGAGAAAGAAAGCGAGAGAAGCAAAATTGAAAGCTTCGATCGAAGCCAGCAAAAAGCAAAAAGCATAACGAGAAAAAAGAGTCACTTCATAAGAGGTGGCTCTTTTCGTTTCATAATCTTTTCAGAATCATTTTGACAATTTCTTTTGCAATATTGATATTCGTGACTTTTTCAATCTCCGTGAAGAAAGCATTTCCGTTTGCTTCCAAGAACATGGGGGAGCCGTCATCATCCATAGCGATATCGATTCCAGCATAATCAAGCTTCAAAGCCGAACTGGCCTTTATCGCCATGTCTTTAAAGGATCCCGGTATCGTATTCGTCGCATCCAATCCTTTTCCGCCTAAGGCGATATTGGATCTGAAATCAGCTTCATTGATTCTCTCCATCACCGCAACGACCTTCTTATCGACAACGATGAGACGGAAATCATGTCCTCTGTGTTTCGAAAGGAACTTCTCATAGAGATGAGGAATCTTTTTGTATTCCTGATAGGTCTTCTCAAGTTCGTCTCTTGAGGAAATCAATCTGACCTGTTTTCCTAATGAGCCATGGTTCTCTTTGAAGACCATCGGATAGCCGAGATTCTTTTCCAAAGAAGAGAGGAAGAAGTCTTCTTTTTCTTTGCTGTTCTTCTCTACATAGCAAAGAGGAGCAGGTATTGTCAAAGGAGCGTGTACTCCTTGATGTTCAAGCTGCAGTATTGATAACATCTTGTCATCGGAAAGAACTAAGGATTCATAGGAGTTGAACATCTTCACTTTTTCAGATATCGCTTTGGCAAGATAGTTATCCTTATCAAGATAGATGACAAAGTCATAACCGATAAGCTTCTCTATGACTGTCTCATCTCCATAGCAAAAAGGAAGAAGAGATAAAGCATCCGCTTTATCAAGCCGTACACCATAAGGAAGGAATTCCTCCTTCAGACGCTGATATTTGTATTCGTTGTTCGGATTGTCCGAATACGAATTCATAACAGAAAGACCATTTATTGACATGACATTATTTTACTTGAAAAATCGGCAGTTTCAATCCGATTCTTGCCAAAAGTACAAAAAAGACTTGAATTTTCATTCTCTTGACATTATAATACTATAGCTCTTTGAAAGGGCGCATATATCGCGGGGTAGAGCAGTGGTAGCTCGTCAGGCTCATAACCTGGAGGCCGTAGGTTCAAGTCCTACCCCCGCCACCATTTGTACATTATGCCGGAATCGAATAGGTTCTGGTTTTTTGTTTCAAAAAACAAACAAACATTGCCGGAATTGAGGATAACGATTATATCAGTCTAACCGATATTGCTCGTTTTAAAAACGAAGAGGATCCTAATGCTGTGATTGCAAATTGGCTTAGAAAAATCGATTCTTTACAATTTTTAACGATCTGGGAAAGACTGAATAATGAAAATTTTAAACCCACCGATTTCGAGGGATTCAAAAGTAAGCCAGGAGAAAATGCGTTTACTATTTCTCCAAAGAAATGGATTGAATTGACTAACGCAATTGGGATCAAAGTCAAATCCGGCCGTTATGGTGGCGGAACATTTGCTCATCGCGATATCGCTCTCGAATTCGCATCCTGGATATCTGCAGAGGTCAAACTATATCTAATCAAAGGATTACAAAGATTAAAAAATCAAGAATCGGAGCAACTTGACTGGCATGGAAAGAGATTATTGACTAAACTAAATTATCTAATTCACACTTACGATAAGAGGATTGATTACACTCATTTTTTCATTTTCATTTATTGAACAGAAACTGATTTATTGTATAATTCTGACTTTGACACTTCCGGAAAAATATTTCATCAGCAAAGTACCATCAATCGGCTTTGCAGAAAGAAGCGAACGCATTGTCTATAAACTGATTCCTGCTGACTTAGAAAACGCAAAGGAGTTTGTAGAAGACATCAACAGCCATCGGATCGAAGAACTGAACTTCATCGGCAATAGTATCGCCGTCTTTTTGTCTTCAGAAGATAACAAACAGCATGTTGCAGCATTGACATTTACGGACTTGATCTTTTGTCCACAGACCACAAAAGATATTTCTAAAAAACATATTATTGTCAGTGTAGAATTCTATCCTGGCTCTAAATTATATGATTAATTATGCAACGATGATGATGTAAAAATCGATGACATCAAAACCATTGTCTCAAGAGGTGAAACAAAACAGGTCAGAGTCAAAAAGATCAAGTATCTATACGAAGACCAGTTGCCTCTTCCCTATGATAAAATGGCTAAGATCCAATAAGATCCGCCTTCGTTTTTATCCAATGCAGAATTTGAATTGAAAAATGGCCTAAATCCAAAGTGTCTTTCTCGTGGATTCAAGCCAATTAGAAACATATAGACTGAAACTGGACAATAGGTTTTCAGTTAGTTCTCTTATTTCCGAAGAAGAACAGAGCGACAGTACCAGGTCCTGTATGAGAACCGATGGTCGTACCGATGCTATTGATTTCCACCTTACCTTTCATATGCGGAAATGCTTCTTCTACCATAGCAGCAACAGCAGTTGCATAATCCATGCAATCAGATTCGGAAATATAAACCTTACCAGTATAATTTTTTCCATCCTGAGCGTAGGTGATCATCTTATCGACAATCGCCCTTTCGACCTTTTTGATTGTTCTGATTTTCTCTCTAGGAATCAGATGACCGGCCTCATCCATATTCAATAAAGGACAGATATGAAGAAGGTTTCCTAAAAAACCGGATGTCTTAGAGATTCTTCCTCCTCTGACATAATATTGCAAATCTGTGGAGAAGAACCAGTGATGGACTTCAAGCTTGTGTTCTTCTGCCCATGCTCTTAGGTCAGTCAATGAATAGCCTTCATCCCTTAAATCAGCTAACTTATCCATCAGTAAGCCGTAACCAGAGGATGCTCCTAAAGAATCGACGACATAGATTTTTCTTTCCGGATATTTTTCCAGCAGCATATGTGCAGCAGTACAGGCAGAATTATAGTCTCCGCTCAATCCGGAAGAGAGGGTGACATGAAGGACATCATTGCCTTCCTCCATAAAGGGAGTGAAATAATCTACATATTCTCCGACTGAAATCTGACTGGTCTTTGTCAGAGCCCCTTCCTGCATCTTCTGATAGAATTCATGGAAAGGAATCGATTTTCCTAAATCATCCGTATAGTCTTTTCCGTCCATGGAAAAATGGAAACATAAGTATTTGATGTTTCTATCCAGATAATGTTTTTCAGACAAATCACTTGTCGATGTAGTGCTTAAAATATAGTTAGCCATATGAGCCTCCCCAAAACCCATATAGTCTACTATATTCGTTTGTTTATTTCACCACAAATTTTCACCAATTGTTGACATCGTCAACTACTTCCTGAATGGTTTTGAAACAAGCTGCAAGAGGATAGCCATCCACAAAGACATGAGAAACTGTGATATTGAGCATAACATGGTAACTTCCATCTTCTTTCTGATGGTATTTTCCCCAGCAGATTCGAGGAACGGATAAAGATTCCTGATTCCCGACCGGAAGAGGATGTGTCATCCCTGTAAAATCCAAAACAGGAATGCACGTTGCAAAGACGACATTCGGAGTCTCACAGATTGGAAAACGGTCCAATTTATCACTGACCGGAAGATTCTTCACTTCCTCAATGACTTCCTTAGTTGTTTCATAGAATTCTCTGAAGTCATCTTTCATCTCAAACCCGCAGTTCTGATAGACATTTTCTTTTGTCATGACTGTGAAGGTAGGATGAATACGATCATAGAGATAAGGCAACCCATCAACGATTCTCATTCTCAGTTCATCAATTGCATTGATTCCCTTCATGACCGCAAAGAAAAAGTAAGGAAAGAAAGATTCTTTTCTTTCTTTGGAAAGCAAAACGAGCTTTGTCACATCAATATCGACATCAAAACCATAAGCGGAACAAGGATAGTTCTTGAACCACTGATACTGATTTCTCTTCTTGTATGTCTCCATATTGATTTCTTTTCTCATAATTTTGGCCCCTTTTATATAAAAGATGCGGCAAAGAAATCTTTGCCGCAATGATTATATCGTAAATCAGATAGTAGGAATATGTTTTGTACCATCAGCATCTGGATGTTCTTCCATATACTTGATGATCGGATCGAAGTTCTTGTCCTTCTTTCCAGGCTTACAGGCCGAAAGCTTCTTCTGTTCACCGGATACGATGCTCTCTGCCATGCTATGGCATCCTGCATGACCGCATGCGCCGCAGTTGAAATTCGGAAGCATCTTTTCGACATCAGCGATTCTCTTGTCCTCTTCGACATGGAACACTTTCTCAGCCCAGACAAGAACAACGCCTAAAATCAAGCCTAACGCCAACAGAATGAGAAAGGCATACAACGCATATAAGAGATACTGCTTCATTTTTTCTTTTCCTCCTTATGAGTGGCATAAATATTAAGATGGCAATGCTCTTCCTTGCAGGAAGCGCATTTTTCTTCGTTCGGCCCTAAATCTTCACAGCCTTTCGGAACAGGTGTCTTTCGATACAAGATGAACGATACGACAAAGATGACAACAAGAACAGCGATGATCAGTATCGCTAGGAAGATTCTTAAACCGTCTGACATATCGTTATGCTCCGATTCCCATCAGGCCCATGAAGGCCATCGCCATCAAGGAAGCGACGATCAAAGCAAGCGGGACGCCTTGGAAGGCTTTGTTTCCATTGTATTCGTCCAGTCTTTCACGGATGAAGGAGAAGAGAACAATGACAAGAAGGAATCCGAATGAGGTTCCTAATGCGTTAGCCATAGAAAGGCCGAATCCAAGCGCACTATCAGTATTGGACTGAACGACACCTAAGACAGCGCAGTTTGTCGTGATAAGAGGAAGATAGATACCGAATGCTTTATATAAAGAAGGAGAATACTTTTTGATGATAAGGCCTGTCACCTGAACCAAAGATGCGATGACAAGGATGTAGGTGAGCGTATCCATGAATGGAATATTGAGAGGATTCAGGATATAGGTATAAATAGGCCAACAGACTAAGGAAGCCAATAAGGTGACTGCCATGACGGCAACACCCATTGAGAAAGCAGATTTGATCTTGTTGGAGACACCGATAAAAGAGCAGATACCATAGAAACGTGACAATACAACGTTGTCGATCAACATCGAAGAGACGATGGCAAGAAGAAAAGAATAAATATAAGGTGTAGCTGTCATATCACTTTACCTCCGGATGCAAAGCTTTCTTCATCTCTGCCTGAAGCTTGATCTTTTCACGCTTTGCTTTTCTTTGATTGATGCTTGCAATGACAGCAAGAATCAATCCTAAGACAACAAAACCGCCGGCAGGATTAGAAAAGAACGACATCGAATAATCAAAGCCATTTCCTTTGAGTATCGGAACATGAACAAGCGGAATGAAGGTGAAGATCTTTCCGAATGTAATCTGACCTGTTCCTAAGATTTCACGGATGATGGCAATAAGGCAGATAGCCCATGTATAACCGATGCCGTTTCCTAAACCATCGAGGAAGGAATCAAAGACGGTATTGTCTTTGGCAAAGGCTTCAGCTCTTCCTAAGACGATGCAGTTGACAACAAGAAGAGAGAGGAAGACGCCTAAGGACGAATACAGTTCCGGAAGGAAGGCTTCCGTCAGCATCTTTGTAATCGTAACAAATGCAGCGATGACAACAATCTCGCAAGGCGTTCTCGCTTCTTCAGGAATCAGTTTGCGGATGAGAGAGATGATGACGTTGGAGCAAGTGAGGACAAAGAGGAAGAGAAGTCCCATACCGAATGCGGATTCAAGATTTTTCGTGACAGCCAAAGCAGGACAGGTGCCAAGGACAGAGACAAAGAGCGGATTCTCTTTGACAATGCCGTTCAGAAATGAATTTTTATGTTTATTGTCTTTCATAACTCACCTCTTGTTCACGTCTTCTTTTGCTTCCAGATACATATTGTTGATCAGCTTTGCACCATAGGTGGCACCGCAGCTGACGGAAGAGAAGTCGATTTTCTTGTCATTGACCGGCGTGATGTAGTTGTCCTCTAAAGTCGTACCATAGGTTTCTGTATTCTCTAAGACTACCATATTCACAAAGCTCTTCTTCGTATCGAATCCTAAAAGCAAGGATACTTCACCATAGCTGTTCTTGCCTGATGTCTTATAGATATAGCCGATATCTTTTTCACCACTGCCCTTTGCGGTCCAAATCTTTTCGATATATTCGAAAGATGTATCGAATTCAACTGTCGTAAATGTCTGATTCTCGTCTGAGAAAACCTTTTTAAGACCATTGTTTTCTTTTTCAATCTTGTTGGCTTTGATCCTATCAGCAGTAAGAACATTTGTCAGTCCGATAAGAAGAGCAGATCCACCGGCGATAAGACCTAACGTCAAGGAGACGACAAGATACTTTTTCACTGTTGCTTTCATATTAAAACACCCTCACACATGTCGCCCAGATGATGATCAAAAGCGGAAGGAGAACAATTAGAGCCAAGGAAAGAAGGTTCTTCCAATTGTATCTGTCTGTCGACCACTTGTAATAATCAAGAACACTGGTGGAAATATTTGCTAAAAGAATGGAGAAGGCAACACCTTCAGGCAAGGCTGCAAAGAGTCTGATGATGACAGTCAAAGAGCCTAATATCGCGCCGTACATCATCTTTCCCGGCCTTGTTATCGGCGCTGTGACAGGATCGGTTGCCATGAAAGTGGCACCGAAAATCAAGCCGCCGGAAAGAAGGTTGTACATGACATAAGAGAAAACATTGACGCCTTTGGCCGCATAAAGAATGCTTCCGACAATCAGCATATCGAATGTGAATACGCCGAGATAAAGAAGCGGAATTCTCCAGTCGATCGTATGACGGATAATCATATAAATAAGTCCGACAAGAATGGTGACTTTGAAGATTTCACCGATTGTTCCCGGTGTCTTTCCTAAGAAGAGATCCAAAATCGAATAATGGGTGAAATCGAAAGTCTTGTCCGTATAATTCAAGTAACCTAACGGCGTAGCACCGGTTGTGATCTCACCGGCTGCCGCATTTGAAGAATATGCGTAGTAAGAATTGTCAGGATAAGTATAATAGCTTCCGAAACAGAGCTTTGCGAAGACCATACCGACTGCAGCCGGATTGAAGATGTTCTTTCCTGTTCCGCCGAAAACCAGTTTTCCGATGATAAGTCCAAAAGCAGAACCTAGAATCAATGCGACATAGATGATAGAGCCTGGATTAGAAGAGGCAGGCATAATCATGGCAAAAATCAAAGCAGAGACAAGCGGAACCAAGAAGTTATTGATGGTATAGGCTTTTCTCTGTTTCTCGAAATGCTCTTTCAATGTATGCTTGTTCCCATCGTAAGGGATTCTGTTTTTGATCAGAACGAAGACAAACTCACAAAGTTCCATCGTAGCGATGGAGAGAAGGATATTTCTTAAGGCATCCAATTTGAAAATGACAAGAGAGAAGATGACAGTCGGAAGAAGCGCAATGATGACATCTAACATCATTGTCGCCATGTTGTCTTTTCTTCTTAGATGCGGTGCACTTTCTTTAATGATCTGCATTACTTTAACCTCGCTATCACTTTGGCCCTTCTAATATAATCCGTAACAGGAATCTTACTTGTGCAGCTATACGTGCATAAGCCGCATTCGATGCATTTCAGCGGATTGAGGAACTTAATCTTTTCTTTATTGACGGGCATGCTTCTCATCGTATTCATGATCTCTACCGGTTTAAGATGGACAGGGCAGGAAAGGACGCAGGATCCACATCGGATACAGGGTTCTTCCTTATATTCCATTTCATCGAGAACGATGACAGAGGTTACTGTTTTGGTACAAATACAGTCGTCGCTAGGAAGAGAGGCACCCATCATCGGGCCACCGAGAATGAAGACTTTCTTCTTTTCTGGATTCTTATATCCTCCGCATCTTTCAATCAACTCACTGACAGGAGTTCCGATTCGGACATTGAAATTGGAAGGATAATTGATTCCGTTTCCTGTCACAGTCATATGTCTTTCCAAGACGGCTTTGTTCTCACGGATATTCTGCTGAATGCCAAGAACGGTCGATAAGTTGAAATCGATGATTCCGTATTTGGATGGAAGGGTTCCAGTCGCAACTTCAATGCCTGTCGCTTCCTTGATCATATTGATTTCCCATCCCTGCGGATAGTAGTTTCCGACCTTGCAAAGGGTGATGCCTGAATTAGGATAGCGGCGAAGCATATCCTTATAGATCATCTCCAAGTCATGATATTTGGATTTGATGCAGATTCTTGCATCATAACAATTGAAAGCCTGCTGAATGAACTTGATGCCTTCGATGATCTTCTCCGGCTCTTCGATAGCAGCTCTATGGTCAGCGTTGATATAAGGTTCGCATTCAATAGCGTTGATAAGAATCGTATTGATTTTCTCTTTGGTCTGGAATTTGATATAGGTCGGGAATGAGGATCCTCCTAAACCAACAGACGCACATTCTTTGAGAATCTCTGTCATATCATCTTTTGTAAGCTTTGCAATCTCTTCATCGCTTCTGGTATGGATGCTTTCATCCATCGTATCTTTGTAGTCGTTGTGGAACTTCATGAAGTTGACTAACTTGCCGCTTCGATGATAGTGTTTTTCGTATCCGACAAATGTACCGGAACATGTGGCCTGAATCGGCTGATCAAAAAAGGCAGCATGTCTTTCACCGATCTTCTGACCGCATTTGACATAGTCTCCCTCTTTGATGTAAATATCGACTTTCGAGCATCTTGCATTCTCGGTAGCAATGTAAAGATACTCCGGAACAGGTGCATTCAGCGTAGGCAAAGCACCCAACAGATTCAAAGTGTCTTGAATATGAGTAGTTTTTTTAATCATATGTTGTACCTTTCGATAGTAGTCTAGCATGAAAGATATAAAGAAAAAAGCTTAATTTTTATAGTTTTTTTGAAAAACAATGACATTTTTCACGTTTTTAATGATTTTTAAACAAGAGTAACGACTATTTTTCATGCTTTTTTTGCTCGAAATGCACGAAACTATCGTGATTTTTCACTATCAGTTTCAAAAAGTGCGCATTTTGTATTATTAATATATTCTTATTATATGTTAGCTTATAAAAAGAAGAACCGTAGGAAAAGCAAAAACAACACATATTCAGATAAGAATGATTAACAACTACTTATACAGAGCCTATCGGAATCAAGGAATATGATTGCAAAGTCACCCTATATGCTTTGACTGACAAGTTCTATATCTATACGACATGGGAAAAAGATACTGATTTTACATCATTTTCTTTCTTATCTGCTGATGCTGAATAAAACAAATTGAAAACAAGTAAAAATCTCTGAATCAAATCAGAGATTTTTACTCGTGTCTATTTAATCAATGGTTTATTGATGGCTGTTTGATTATTCTTCGACGTAAAGATTGATTATCAGTTCTGCAACGTTGGACAAGACTTTTCCGTCTTTTGTTCTGGCCTGAAGCTTGACAGTTCCTGGAAGACCGGTGGCCTTGATTTTGACATCATGAAAGAAATCAGGAACGATTTCAACTAAATCTGCGCCTTCGATAGCAACGATCTCAACATCTTTCTTGGAGGCGCCGACAGGCTGAAGCTCAACATCGGCATAGGTCATAGAAGATCCAAAGGTAACATGAGTATCGATTGTATTCTTATCAAGTGTCAATGTGATGCTTTCAGGAGCAACGATAAGTTCTTCGGCATCAACGACCAATAAGACATAACTGGGTTTACCGATAGCAGTGACGCCTTTCTTATAAAGAATCGCTCTGACTTTGGAAGTCTGAAGAGGCTGAATGTACTTCTTTCCCCAGGAGAAGAAAAAATACTCAGTGCCCGGTTCATCAGATTCATCATTGACGAAATATCCGCCTGCTTTGCTGATGCCTGATACTTTAACCTGTCTATCAACGGTCAAATTGACTTCAACTGCTTTTCCGTATTTCAGTTCTTCATCTGTGAAGTTCTTGAAATCAGACTGATTGACCTTTGCATACTCTGTCTGAATTTCCTTCTTTTCAATAATTTCAAATTGGCAGTTATTGATAGTAGGAATTTCTCTCTTCATGAAATTGTAGCGGACACCTGTTGCTTTGACAGTATCTCCGATTTTGATTTCCATCGGATTGAATTCGCCGTCGATGATGCAGAACAAATATCCTGTCTCATCCTGAATAGCTAAACCATTTCCATAGAATGCAAGGACTTTACCGACAGCAGTGACTTCAGCACCGATACTCATATCTCTGATTGTGCTGATAGTAGAGGAGGTGGAAGCTGCTTCTGTGATGATGATTTCAATCGGCATACTCTGTTTATCGCCAAGTTTAGCGATGATTGTAGCCTGACCAGGCTTCTTTCCTGTCAAAGTATTGCCTTCAAGAGTGATGTTATCCTTTCCTTTGATGACTTCAAAGGTGGCTTCTCCTTCTGTTCCTTCAGGCAATTTCGCACTCAAAGTGATGGATTTGCCGACTTCGACTGTGGATTCACTTGCAACACAGATGATGTTGTTAGGATCCTTGGATTCATTATGAACAGTCGTTCCTTCATCTGTCAGATCAATGGAGATTGTGCCTTTATAGTTTGTGAAGTTTCCTTCAATGGTGACATAATCACCGGTTTCGATTTTTTCTCTGTTCCAATAGGATTTGACAGTGCTGACTGTACCATACTTGTTGAACTTTGCCTGATAAGCAGTGTTTCCATACTGGAAGTCAAAGATAGCATCTCTGGCTCCTGTCTGCTCAGCACTGGAGAAATCACCCTTGATGAATTTACCGGTGATCTTTGTTCTGGAGCCTGCAAGTTTGGGAGAAGCTGATAAACTCATCAATTCGCCTTCATTCTTGATTTCATAAAGAACAGGATCGGTGACAGTGGTATTGGATTTCAAAACACATGCTTCAGCAATGAATCCACCATCGGAATAGCCAACCAACTGTAATCCATAAGAGCCATTGTCTACTTTGGCAGTGACCAAAACCGTTTCATTGAGAAGAACTCTTCCGTTTTCAAATCCATCGCCAGGATCACCAGTTGTCTCTAACGCGTTCATGTTATAGACATAGAAACCTGTCTTTCCTTCCATGAGATAGAAGGTGTTTCCATATGAAGCAGTGATCTTTCCTCTGACAGTGACAATTTTTCCATTGTACTCATCGACATTGGATTTGATTTCAAACATGAATTCAACAGCCTTGACTGTGAAAGCAAAGGGGAAATCTTCATATCCTTCTTTAGAGATAACGCCAGTCACTTCACCATCGCCAAGCAGGATGATCTGATTGCCTTTGGAATAAGCAAATGATCCACCTTTGATGATATCGATTTTTGCATCACTGATCTCTTTGCCATCTGCATCTTTTGCAACAACGGAAATAGTCTCGCCACGATAATACTTACCGATCAATTCGACATTCATCTTCGTCATCGGAGCAGCTGTTTCTGTCGGCTTAGAAGTCTCAGTCGGAATTGTTGTCTCAATAGGCTTTGTTGTGTCAGTCGGACGGGACGTCTCGACAGTATCACTAGGCTTAGCGCTTTCCTGCGGTTTATTCTCACAACCAGTCAACACGCCCAAACCAGTCATACTTAACGCACAGACGAGCATTAGGAACGATCTTTTCTCCATATTTACCTCCTGGATGAATAGGTATATTATACGGATGTGAAGCTCATTTTCAATAAAACTTTAAGAAATCATACAAAAATTTATGATTCCATGTTTTTGCCAATCATTTGAAAAAGATAGAATATTGTTCATTTTTATCGAAATAATCGATATTATGCACAATTTCAGTGTAAAGATTACTATCAATCAACAATAATTATTATTTACATTTCTTCACAAACATACATTATCGGCATTTTATCTATTATTGATTATGATTGTGTTTCAAAGATCTTTATCCGTTTTGTAATTTCAATCTATTCTGTATCATTTTATTAAAAGGATAATCGTAGTCATTACGCATCATGTACTGTACCCAATATCTTGGACCAACTGTTAGCATAGGTTAGCAGGTTGGAT
>ERZ1106931.221-NODE-221-length-46163-cov-31.182203_pt1 | contig 46163 bp, 34 predicted proteins | sample MGYA00403664_ERZ1106931 | MGnify/ENA primary metagenome ERZ1106931 (study PRJEB35170, sample SAMEA104062435) | human gut metagenome | biome: human gut; feature: human-associated habitat; material: faeces | place: Denmark | collected 2012-06-29 ... | reverse complement strand
GCATATTGCTTCTGTTGTATCTTATCTACAAGTTAGTCCAAACTTATCGGTACACCTCATAGCTTATGAACTTGATCAGCTGTTTTGATTTGTTCTTATTCTTTTTCGACTAACTTATTAGCATTATCGAGAATATAGCCTAACTCTGTGATGCTATTGATATCAGTCTGATAGACTTTCTTTAAGAGTGTCGATTCAATCATCGCTCTTGCTTTCGGGTACTCCTTTTCGTCTAAAGAATCCAGCAAAACACATCCAGTATGGCCTTTGTTCTCATCCAAATACGCAAATGTCTTAGAAGGAAGTTTCCATAAATCTTCTGTGTCGATCATGAACACATTCGCTCTCTTGTTTTTATTGACAAGATAATAATCTCCGTTTTCTTTCTTGTTCAGAATGCCAGAAATGAATTCTTCGAAAGAAAGTGAATCTGTTTTCAGATAAAGCATGTCAAAGGCAACATATCTAAGATGCTCCATACTGAATAAGGCTTTCTGAATAGGAAGAAGAGAAGTATCGTTCATCGTATAGCGCAAAGAAGATACGGAAGAAGAGAATTCAGACAATTCTACTTTTTCATTCGTTTCAAGAGAGATAATCTCAATATTGGCATAATGAAGATCATCATGCTGAACAAATCTCATCTTGTAACCGAGAAGATACATCTTCGTCGGATATGTATAGACAGGATTGAGATTCTTTTCCCTGTCTTCCATTCTCATCAATATCCATTCGATCTTTCCTCTTTCGTTTTCCTTATCGGTGATAGAAAGTGAATCTCTGTTCTGAAGAGAATATGAAACAGAGATGTCATAAGTAAGATTCAATGACATCGCCAGATAAGAAAGAATTTCGTTCTTTTCAAAGATACGAGTGATGAAATCTTCTAGATGACCATAGGTATAACAATGCATTCTCTTTGTATCAAGAGGATAGGATTCTCTTTTCGCATTGTCATAAAGCGTGACTTTTCCTCTGTTCATCAGCTGGAAGGAGAAATAGTAGGAGTTCTGATAACCATATTTGAGATAGACCATATCATAAAGCAAAGAGAGGATCTCATCATTCTCATCGCCATCATCGACATGAACAACAAAGAGATGAATCTTTCCATCGTTTTCTCTTGCGATTCGTTTTCCGTATTCCATGATGCCGACACGGCTATGAAGATCAATCTCTGTCTCTTTAATATCAAACAGTCTCAAAGAAGAGGTGAGGATATCTTCTTTGCAGATAAGCGGTTCTTCTCCGCTCTGTGTGACAAATTCAAAAGAAGGCGTGACATCATCAAAGAGCTGATAAGCGGTGGCCATCTTCTCAAAGAGAGGAACAATCGACTTCTGCGTAGAGAGAAGATGAATCTCAAGCGTAGGGACTTTCTTATAATCTCTGATATTGTCGATCCACTCTTTCTTTTCCTGATAGAAAGTATAAAGAGGATGATCAAGAACGAACTTCTCAGCGATGACATCTTCAAAGGATAGAGTCCTTATCACACCATAGCTTCTTGCAGTGAAACGATATGATTTCTCATAGTCTCCTGTTGTCTTCAGCAGGACAACATTGAGATGTTCTCCGATCTTTGATTTCTCTAATTTAGCGGACAGCTTCTGAATCTTATCGATATCGAATTCTTTTTCCTGAAGTAGTGTCTCTTCCACTTCTTTACCATATTCAGCATATTCCAGGCGGAAGCATTTTCTGATACGATTCAATGCCAATATTCCAAGATGGATATTATCTTCCTGTTTGGAATAAAGTGATAAAATCGTCATTTTTCTTCCTTTTCTAAGCAAAGAGCGGTGAATGAAGGAAGAAAGATATTTCTCACTTAGAGAAGCGAGGCGAAAATCGATATTTGCTCTTTCGAATGCGCTTTTGAATTCGCTGGCGTTCTGATAGATCATCGATGTCTTATCCAACACGACAACAACATTGTCTCCTTTCTTTTTCAACTGCTTCGCAATCGATAAGGAAAGAGAACTGTTCTCATCTGTGAATATGACAACATCCGGTCCTTTTATCAGATTCTTCATTCTGGGAATGAAGTTCTTGATAAAGAGCGTGATAGTCGACATTGCAACCAAGACAACACATGAGAAAGAATGAATGACATAAACGATGATGAAATAGAGATCCGCAGGTTTTTCAGTCAGGACAAAGGAACGGATATAATCGGATTTGATCTGGAAAGCAAAGAGTGTCAAAGCATCTGCAATACCGCCAGAGACAAACTGAAGCCAGTTGCTTCCTTCCTGATATGGAAGTCTTGTAGAAGGATCATAATATTTCCCGAAGCCGCACATATAAACACCGAAGAGGAAAAGAACAACCATATAGAAGAGTTTGTTCTTCTTGTATTTTCTGACAATGAGATTGAAGAAGAAAGAAAACCAGCAGAAGAGTATACCGACTAATGCAAAAGACGCCGATAGAATTTCATTGATTGTATAAACCATAACCCACCTTTAGAACCTGTGTTCCCTTTCTAGACATCCCGGCGACACTTCCAATAATTCATTCTTCTCTGCATGGACATGCTTGTTGCAGCATGGGAAGTAGAACCCATCCTCTTCGGCGATGACTTTGTCTTTATCATGAGAGAGACAAAGGCTGTTTTTCTCATTGCCGTCATGGAAGATGCGATAACAGTTCTTGCAGATCTTGATATCGTCGACTTTCTTATGATCTTTGTTGATGACTGTATTGATGGTGTTATAGAAGACAGAGACAGAAGATGAATCCTGATAAAGTGCAATCTCCCCTGAATTGTTCTTGTAAAGCGGAAGATTCTCAATCACCTTCTTTGTTTCTGGCGAGACAAGAAAGTAAGGGAGCGGTTTTCTTCCCTCTCTTGTCTCCTGATAGATTCTTCTTTCTTCATTGACGAAAAATCTCCCTTCGTTTTCAAGAGAAAGAGAGACACCTAAGAAGATTGTCGACTCTTTCAATGCGCGGGCGATCTCTTCATCAAACGTATCCTTCTTTCTTCTGAGAAGAGACTCAGGACAAAAGAAGGTATGAATGCCCAATAAATACTCCAACACCTCATAGACCTTCTTAGCGTGGTAATACTCTTTTGTGAATACCATCTCTTCTGAATTTTCATTTTCCAAACGTGGAAAAGAAATGAATACCTGATATTGATCATTCATCTTTCATGTACCTCTTGTATTCCTCTGTCGTAATCTTGATAAAACGGATTGTTCCGCTCTTGTTGTTGTCATAGCCATAATAGTTTCCGCTTAAGACATGTCTGGAAAGGAAATCATCGACATCTGTCTTTAACAGAACAAGGCCTTTGACAGATGCATTGTTCGCTTTATCCGGTTCATACTCATAATAGAAATAGAGAACATGGTCTTTGATATCGATTGTAGAAGAGACTGAATGACATAGCGGTGAATCGCTATATCCGATCGTTCTTCCATAAAGAGAAAGATCCTTTCCCTCCTTCACAATCTTCACGATACGATAAGAGGCTGGTGTCTTACTGACTAAGCTATGCGGACTTGGTTTTGAAAGATAAAGGTAGTATCCGCAGAGCTTTTCCTTGATTTCTTCGATGATATTCTCACCCTTAAGCTCTTCTCTCAGCATTTTCTTTCTTCTTCCAACTAAGAAAAAACGAGTCCATGTCGCACCGAGATTCGAAGCCGATTCTTCACGGAAAGGAATCAGATCAGGATAATCCGAAATAGAAGCATTCCCGAAAGCAAGTGCCTTTTCATCGGGATGATCCATCAGATACTGAAGGGATTCTGTCGTCGATGCCTTCTTTCTCATCGCTGCAAAAGGAAGATACTCATTCAAAAACAAAGAACATTCTCGTAACGTTGGAATATTTCCGTAAACAGATTGAATATCATAGCCAGATATTCCTTTATTGTTCTTGTGGATATAACTATAAAGAACGATCTTCGCTTTATAGGTATCAAACAGTTCAAGAGGAACCTCTTTGTTCAACAAAAGATCTCTTACCTGCGGAACAAGTCCGCAGTCATCATTGGCAAAAGGAACAAAGGCATAATCGGCCTCATGAAAAAGAAGGGCTTCTCTGATCTCATCCATGTTTTTTCCAGGAAGAAGATGAATCTGAAATTCATCATCTTCAAAAAGTCTGCATGGTATGACTTCCCTAATATCAGGATTGGTGTGATAAAGATACTTTTTCAAAGCGCCATAGGTATTGCTTTTTCCAAAGCCGAAATAAATTAGTCTGACCTCTTTCATATGCTTGTTCCTTTGTCCTAGTCTTTTTTTCTTCAAAGCTCACAATTCACTTTGTGCTCTTTGTAACTTATATCGTAACGGACAACACTTTTCTTTTCAACTGAAAAAAGACAAAATAATGGAAGTTTGTCTAAAATCGTAAACTCAATTCCAACTGATCCAGCCCTTTTTCGTTCTGGCTTTCAGCTAAGAAAAAAACGTAAAGACTTTTCAAATAATCGTTTTCAGCTTTGTCAAACCGTGTAACGAACGATTATCAGTCTGTTATATTTCGAATTTTCCAGCGGTTTTCAAAAAAAGGAAGGCCGACCTGATTGATTAAAAACCGAGGAAAGCGATTACAGCAAATACAAAGCTTAAATGAGTATAAAGCAAGCCTTAAATCAACTCAAAACAAACCTTAAATGAACGTGTAAAAAGCATCACAAATAATATATAATATTATTTTGGAGGCCTTTATGAGAAACAAAAAAATTATCAAATCAATTTTGCTCTTGCCCATCCTTTCTACTTTAATCACATCCTGTGGCGATGAAAGCAATAAAACAAGCAACAAGAAGACAGATGCACCGATCACAACTGATACGACGCATACAACAGAAAATAACACCTCTTCTCCTTCCACTGATAACAATCAGCCTAAACCGAACACGCTGAACAAGGAAACATTGGCAAAGATGTTGAACAACATCATCGAAGCCAAGAGCTTTGCAATTCAGAAAACCTGCATTGAGAATACCGATGAAGGAGATTTCACTGATGTTTTCACAGAGAGATATGTTCATTTAGAAAGCAAAAAGCTCTCTCATATCCTGATGAAGAACATCATCGATGATAAGAACACCTCTTCTTATACTTTCGGCATCGAAGAGAATGAGCTTTCTCTCCGTTCCATCGATTCCAAATCAGTCAATGGAGAATATCAGGTTCTTGATGAACTCTCTTCCTTCAATCCGCTTAACGACTACAAGGACAAAAAGACAAACAAAGGTCTTATCACGACAAGCGATATTCTTTTAAGCGTTGATGATTATGTCGTCAACGACTTCGGCCTTGTTCTGACCCTTTCCACTTTATTGAACCTCAAAGAGAGAGCAGCCAACTCTCAGTTTGTCTATGCAAAGTTCTTCTTGGATCAGAATAACAACCTCTCCTTCACCCTTGTCAGATCCACAGACGGCATGTCCTTTACCGATTATGCAACCGGAACTTTCTTGGATATCAATAACGCCGCTTCCGACATGGAAGAATCTTTGCTTAAGAATCCCTATTCTTATAAGAAAATCAGTTCCGCTCTCCTTAATAGCATCAAGAAAGACACTTACTCTTTCGCCAACGCCTTTGAACAGACCTATCCCGATGATCATGGATGGACTTTGGACAAGGGCATCTATCAGATCGAGCAGGATAAGATTCATCTCAAAGCCGACGGCGAAGAGACTTTCTATGTCAAAAAGAACGATGTTGCAGTCGAACAGTATCTCAATGGTCTTAATGAGATCACAGAAGTCGACACTGGAATCAAATGGTCCAGCTTCAACTATCTTAACGACTATCTCAGTGAAGCATCATTGCTTCAGGTCTCCTCTGACACCTATCGTTATGTCGGAAATGATCCTTTCAAGGTCTTCAATGCAATCACAGGAACAAAATCCTTAGGTTCCAATGATATCGACTATATCGATTTCACAGTCAAGAACAGCAATATCACCAACATCTATACCAAGTTCATCAGCGACTTGGATACTGCAAACTTCCTCACTGATGTCTGGTATGATGTCACAACCACTGTCGGCGATGTCGCAGTCTCTCTTCCTAAGCCGTTAAAGCCCATCAAAGAAGACAATCTCACCGAGACTGTCACAAAGACACTCAGCTACTTCAAAGACACCTTTGAAATCGAGATGTATGACAAGCTTGCCAAATCCTTATCGACCAAATACACCTTCATCAACAATGGTCCTGACAGCTATATCTTAAGAGATGAGCTCTATACAAAGCCTGGCGAAACTGCACTTAGCCATAAAAAGACAGGATATGGGCTCAACGCCAATGGAGATGTTGTCGAATACTTATACACTTCAAACGGAAGTGTCTTTGCCTTGAACGAACCTGTCAAAGGAAAAGAACTCTCTTCCTTCATCAATATGGACATCTCTCCTGTTCTGTTCCAGAAGGGAACCTTCGAAGACAAAGCCTATATCAAACTCAGAACCGATATCAAGGATATTGACAGCCATTTATTAGGATACAACCATATCAAAGACGTCAATGTCGATACCTTTAAGTTCTACTATAATGACAATAAATCCAAGAAGCCATTATCTTATACATATCATTATTCTTATAACAACGGCCAGTCCAAAGGCGAAGAATTTGTCAATGTCTTAGGCTTAGGAAACACCGAAGTCGAGACCGAAGAAGGATTGAGCGAAAAGATCAAGAAGCTCACTTCCTTTGTCGCTCCTACAACCTGGGAGATGGAAGAAAGCGTCTATGGTGAACTTGTCTCACTTCTTGGCGAAGAAAGGGCAAAGCTTGTCCCTTATGTCTATGAAAAATCCCTCTTCGACAAGTGGTACGGATATGTCAACAAGGCGCAGAGAAAGATGACAATCTATATCCCTGACACCCAGTTTGACTTCGATGACAAGACCAACTACATGGGACGATTAGAAGAGATGATCAAGGCCAACACCTCCTTCAAAGCAGATACCGATGATAAAGGAAACAAGGCCTACTATTACTACGACGGAACTTCCTACACTTTAGGAATTTCACTCTCCGACAATCCGAAAGACGGATTCGATGTCTTCATACCAGATTAAACCAGGAGGTAAACGACATGAAAACAAAAAAACTTATTTTATCATTGATATCCCTTTTGGCACTCGCTTCCTGTAATGGAGACAATCCCTCTGTCCCTAGCGAAAAACCATCAACCACGGACAAAGAGACAACAAACAAAGATACCACCCCAAGCAACACTTCTACTTTCTATGATGACCTATCCGATATCAAAGACGGAAAGTATCTCTTCGATTACTTCTCCTATGTCGGAAATCATGGAAACTACACCCTCACCTATGATATCGAAGGAACAGCTTGCTATGACCTCTTCACTGAGGACTACTACTATATGTCTATCATCAACAACGGCGGCATTCTTCTTCCCTACTACAACACCGATGAGATCAGCAGAGACATCCTTTATCGCTATGACTTAAACGGCGACAAAGTCGATGTATTGCTTCCTGAACAAGGCGTCGATGAAGACAATTATTTTGTCTCCAATGTCAATGAGATCAGCTACTTCTCCTTATTGACCGATGAAAACAACGAAAGATTCAACATCAAAGAAGATGATTTCAAATTGAACAAGGACAATGTCTACTACACCGACAACAAGGTCTTCAACACCGTTCTTGCGATGAGTGTCGGTTATGCATCTGTCGCTTTGAACGGACTTGTCGCCTATACCACCTTCGATTTCTTAAACACCGGCGATATCTCCTTCAGCATCTATATGACAGATGCAACAACAAACTCTGAATCCTTACTGGTCACAGCCAAGTTCAAGGATATCGATCGCTCCAGAATGGAAGTTCTTGAGAAGTTCCGTCTTGCCTATCGCACCGATGCTTCTCTTTCCGATAACGCCATCTCTGTCTTCAACAACAAATCGATGAATGTCATCAGTCAGGTCACTGAGCACAACGGAAACGAAACTCCTGTCCTCTATATGGATACAAGCTATCAGTATGATGAGAATAGCATCAGCCTTGTCAACAAAGACTTGGTCCATAACCGCGAATACGATTACTTCTACGAGAAGGCCAAAAACGGCTATGCTTCCGTTGTCGGTCTCAATGGTCTTAATGAAGTCGAAACTGATGTTGATCAAGTAAGATGGGATGAGCTCAGCTGGCTCACTAACTTTGCTGATGCAAAAGCCTTCAGAAAAATCAGTGACAACACTTATCGCTACTATGGATTTGATTCCGAAGCCCTCTTCTATTCTTTGACCTATTACGATTTCAAGATGGCCGTCAAGACAATTGATGTCGTCGTCGAAAACGACAAGATCAAAGAAATCAATACCACCTTGTACAGTTCTGTTTCCGATACCGATTCCAGCTATGTCTACTATACGATCAAGACAACATTCTCTAATGATGTCAATATCGTAAGACCTGCTCCTTATCAGCCAAAGACTGAAAGCGAGATCAAAGAGAATAACAAGATCAAGAAAGCTTTTGACAAGCTTAAGGCCGGAAATTCCTACGAAGCGCTCTTTGAAGATTACGGATATGTCACAGACCAAAAAGTTAAGATGACTGTCGCTAATGATATCATCTACTTCGAAAGCCTTTCTTCCGTCACAGATGAACAGAACAACAATCGCGGATATGTCTTGAAGGATGGAAAAGTTATCCCCTTCGCTGTCAAAGTCAATGAGAAAGGTGAAAAGGTCCCCTATGTCACCGGAAAATGTGTCGAAGGCGACACCCTTGACAACCATATCGGTTTCAAGCTTCACAGCGAAGTCTTCACCATGAGAGATTCCGTCATCATCCCTAAGCAGAACATCATCAATCTCAGAGACTATATGTTCGGCTTTGTCAGCAAAGACTACATGGTCGAAGACACGCTTACGATGGCTATGAACAACAATAACGAAATCACCAACATCAAATACAGCTACATCGCTCCGATCAGCGAATTCCAGACGACATCCGGTTATGAAAACGTCTCCATCTCCAAATACGGAACTGCCAAATTAGGCATCAATCTTACAGAGAAGATCAGAAACTTAAAACCCATGGAGGAATAAACATGAAAAAGAATTTTATTTTCGCATTGTTAGTTTTCGCCCCTCTTCTTATCACATCCTGTAATTCAAAAGAAAGCACAAATCAGCCCACTGACACTCTCAAACCGACAGAAACAGCTACACCGACTGAACAGATTGTTCACGCAACAGACTTGCTTGTCGAATTCGATAACGCACAGAAAATCGGAGAAGTCTATCAGGTCATCGAAGGCGATGAAGTCACTTTCCGCTATACGATCACTCCTACAGGAGCCATTGAAAAAGATGTTGCTATCACCTCTACTAATACATCCATCACCATCTCTGACAACAAAGTCAAATTCAACAAGAAAGAAAACAGCGTCGTTCTGAAGTTCAGTCTCAACGGAACCGAAATCGCTAAAGAGCTCACCTTCAAGGTCATTAGTCAGGAAGATGCCCTGAAAGCCAACTTAGCGACCATCAAAAAGAACACAGAAGCTCTTTCTAAGAAAGCAAGCGAATACACGCTCACAAAGAGTGAGAACGGAACGGAAACAAGCGAGACTCATAGCCGTTTCAAGAACGAATACCTTCTCACAACAAGCAAAGGCATCACAATTTCCAGACAGATCAAAGAGAACAATTACCTCAAGTATCGTCTTATCGATGGTTCTTTGAAAGAGTTCGAAAAGGTCGAGCTCACCAACGACAACAGAAACGAATATTTTAACCTTGTCAACTCTTTCGATATGGACGGATACAAGAGCATCTCTGATTATGTTTTCGGACAGAAAGGTCTCCTTTACGGAAAGAACGGATTCCTGAACGCTGATTTAAGCACGACATTCAAGTTCTCTACTGAGAACGCAAAGGAAATCGTCCTCTTCAATCAGTTCACAACAACCGATGAGATGGATCCTACCTACAAGATCTATCACAAAGAGACACTCACCCTTTTACTTTCTGAAGCGTTAGGCGCTATCAATAAGTTCACCTATACAGTCGAAGACTTCAACGATGAAAAGATGGAAGAAGCAGCCTCTTCCACAAGCACAACCACACTTGAAATCAAGAAGACTGCTGATGCTTTAGGCGAAAACGAAGCTGCTATCAAGGAAAGTGATTTCTATTATAAGGATATCGCTGTTTCCTTAGGCAACGCTGGAAACAAGTTCTATAAAGGTCAGTCTTATCCGCTTGTCATCACCAACAGCAACAATAAGGCAAGCTCTCTTATCGATAATATCAATGTCACCGTCACCAATAAGGACGAGACAAGCGATGTTGTCATTGCTACCTACAATGAAAAGACCAATACCATTGAAACAAAGAATCTTGGCACTGCTCTCATCAAAGTCACAACAGCAAACGGAGAGACAAAGTCTCTTGAAATGACTGTTGAAAAGACTCCGGTCAGAGCAATCCGCATCAACAGCGAAGGCGGAGAAATCAAGGGTGGTTCCTCTATCAATCTCACCGCAGAAATCCTTCCTAGCGAAGCTGATCAGACCTACAATGCCTACCTTGATGAAGCCGGCAAGAAGCTTGCTACATTAGAGAGATCCACTAAAGGTTTCTATACCTTGACCGCTAACGAAAACGTTGAAGACGGACAGAGAATCGAAGTCACCTTTGTCACAGAAGGATTAAAAGAGGATGGAAATAAACTCACCTCCACCATCACCTTCATCACCAAGAAGAAGGAAGCAACTGGAACTACAGTCGAAGCCAAGCTCCTCGGCAACTGGGCTGTCGATGATGATAGCGACTACACTGGTTCGACACTTGAATTCAGAAGCACCGGAAGAGCAAAACTCAGTATTAGTTCATGGGGCATGGTTGATTACTGCATCTTCGATTGGAACAAGGATGGCAATCCTATTTACAAGGATGGCACCTTCCATCAGTTGAATTCTGATGACGAGACTGACCTCATGGATCCTGATCAGGCTTACTATGAACTTCAGAATGTTGTTCTTGAAGGCGACAATGTCAAAATTACAATGCTTTCCACTGACTTCAATGAAACATTCGAAATGATTTTCGTCAAGCAGTAAAGAAGGCAAAACTCAAATCACATTCGAATAGGCAAAGCTCTATAATTGGGCTTTGCCTATTTTATTTTTTTGGATTTTATCAATAAACTTATTGATGCCAACCTTTTATGAAAATAACAATGTGGCTTTATTCACCTTGTATCACATTTTTGTTTCTAGCCTGACAGTTTTCAATTGCAACAATGATTTTTTCGGTCCAGGAACAAAGGTTTCTGATTACGAGCAATCAATTTCAAAGCAGATCAGTCAATCAAGCTTACAGGAAGAGAATATACATTCTCATTGATCGGTCTGACTTTATCAGTCGTATCAATGATGAATCCTTTCTGAATCGGATAATTGTATTTTTTTAAGACATTGAAGTTCTTATCCGGCTTAGAGGGATTGATTCCTTTCTTAATCTCAATCGGTGTGATTTCTTGGTTTTTCCAATAGATGAGATCAACTTCTTTCTGATCGATGTCACGATAATAGAAAAGCGTATCTTTTGGATTCGAGCCATCAAAAAGAAAGCTTTTCCAAATTTCTGAAATGACATAGGTTTCATAGAACGCACCATCCATTGCACATTTCATCAGCATGTCGCTATTAGGCCAACCGCAAAGATAAGCGCACAATCCAGTATCAGCAAAATAGACCTTCGGTGTCTTGATAATACGATTGGATTGATTCTTCATAAATGGTTGTAAAAAGAAGATGATTCCAGAACATTCCAAAATAGAGAGCCAACGTTTGACAGTCTTTACATCGATGCCGACTGCAGAAGAAAGTTCATCATATTTGATTTCCTGTGCTGTTCTTAAAGCCAAATAAGATAAGAATGTTCTGAATGTTGTCTCACTTCCATTTGCAATCAATAGTCTCACATCCTTTTCCAAATAAGTGGCAATATAAGATTTGAAATAATCTTCTCTTTTTACTCTTTTTGTTACAAAATCGGGCATACCGCCTTGAAAAATCTCATCAAAAATCTGATTCTTTGTATAGACGATATTCTTATTTTCCTTTTCTTTCTTCAACAGCAGATCTAAATCAGGAACAAAGACTTCTCCATCCCTATGATTCTTTTCGGCAAGAGAAAAAGAATTCAGTTCCATAATACCAACTCTCCCTGCCAAAGACTCTAAGATTCCTTTTTGAAGTTCGAACTGATTCGATCCAGTCAATAAATACATCAGTTCATAAGGTCTGTCCTCTTTCATCCATATAAACTTCTGCTTATCGATTCGAAGCTTGATTTCAGAAAGAAGCAAAGGTGCTTTCTGTATTTCATCGATGATGACAGGAAAAGGATGGCTGTCCAAAAAAAGCTTCGGATTACTCAAAGCAAGCGAAAGCTCATCCATGTCATCCAGTGTCACAAACTCATACTGTGAAGAGAAAAGAGTCTGAACCAATGTGGACTTGCCACACTGTCTTGGGCCATAGACAACGACGCATGGGAATTCTTTCGCCAATCTTTTCAGTGTCTGTTCTGCGGTTCTTTGATAATACATAAAGCCTCCGATGAAAACGGGAGTCCGTTCCCTGTTTCATCGCTAGTCAATATAAATATTCTAAGAAACGATATTCATCGATATCGGCCAAAAATTCAAATAAGTGATAATATTTTGATAGTTTTATTGAAATATTATCACTTATTTAATAAAATAGAAAAAAGAGGGACAAAAATGAATAACGAAACATTGCTTTATCCACGAAAAATCTACCTTGATAAAATCAGACCATTCCGCGATGATTGTGGAATGATTAAAGTTCTTGTAGGAGTAAGACGCTGCGGTAAATCCTCTATCATGGAATTGATCAGAAGACAATTAAAAGAGGAAGGAGTCCCTGAAGAAAATCTGATTTTCCTGAACCTTGATGCAAAAGAGAATCTATCTATCACAACTAAGAGTCGTTTAATAAGAAAAATCGATGCTCTTTCCAATAAAACAAAAGACGGAAACAAATATTTATTCATCGATGAAATTCAGAATGTCAAAGACTTTGAGAAAGTCATCAGCGCTTATCGCGAAGAAGGAAATTATTCTATATTTATTACCGGAAGCAATGGTTATCTCTTATCAGGAAATCTTGCTACAAAGCTGACTGGACGATATATCGAATTCTATATCGGATCTTTGCTTTTCTCCGAATATCTTGAAATGAAGAAATTTCTGAAAAAGGAAATAAACCCAAATGATGACATCGAATTTATCAATTATATATTTGATGGTGGTTTCCCTAAAGCAATCGAATACGAAACAGAAGAAGCAAAAAGACAATATGTGAAAAGCATCATCCGTGAGATTTATGACAAAGATATCAAAACCAACAAAAGCATCCGTGATTTTGCTCTTTTCGAACAGATTCAGCAATATATCATCAACAATTTCGGTGCTACTTTCTCTTGTAAAACATTAACAGAGAAAATCAATCAGTCAACAGGCATCACCCATAGTCTGAAAACCATATATAACTACATTTCCATCTTGGAAAGCGCAAAAATCATAAGCAGATGCAAAAGGTTTGATTTAAAGAGCAAAAAATCTCTTTCTGGAGAAGAAAAATATTATCTGTCCGATCTCAGCTTCTATTTTTCAACAAACACTGATAAACGAATCAACTATGGTCCAGTTCTCGAAAACATCCTATACAATTATCTAAAGGCACATGATTATGATGTTTCAATTGGAAAAATAGGAAAGTTGAAAGTAGATTTCATTCTAAACAAAGGAAGAAACGAATACTCTTATGTGCAAGTGGCAAAAACAATAGACAATGGTATTTATGATGCAAACGGAATCCCTGTGACTGAAGAAAGAGAATATCGTCCTTTGGAAACAATAAAAGACAATTATCCAAAGTATGTCCTCACTTTAGACAGACTCCTCCAGCATAGAAATGGAATCATAAACGAAAACCTCATCGATTTCATGAAAGCAGACAAAAGTTTCTGATTGTTTTTTTAAGTTTCTTTTCATAAACCACAAAGTTTCATAAAATCCATATCTTTACAATATATAGGTTTTGTCAAAGCACAAAACCACCTTAGTTTATGATGCATATCTATTGACTTTTCTTAGCAAAAGAACTAGCAAACATCAAATAAATCACTTTTGGTCAACGATGCGTATTATGTTTTCTTCTCATACGATTTCCACGTTTTGCCTTAGTGATTGATAAATCCTATTTTCTCAACCATAGCACAAATTTCAAGTTGTTTAAAATACTAAAAAACGACTAAATCCATGAAAATATTTTCATTTGCAAATCGATTGTTTTCCCGTTCTTTTCATTGCATAATAGTGAAGCTATTTTGGTGCGATTTCCTTAGTAAATAAAGGAGGAACTGTCTTGAAAGTCATCATTGCAGGAATCGAAAGACATTCCTTTGTAAACGGACCAGGAACAAGATATGTCGTATTTTTCCAGGGGTGCACGCACCGCTGTGAAAAATGCCAGAATCCTGATACCTGGGATATCGAAAAAGGAAAAATCTATGATACAGACGATATCGTCAATGATATCCTCTCGACAAAATACCTAGACGGCGTCACATTCTCAGGGGGAGATCCTCTCCTTCAGGCAAAAGCCTTGTCTGAGATGTGTAAAAAGCTGAAAGAAAAGAACATCAACATCTGGTGCTATACCGGATGGACTTATGAGGCTCTTGAAAACAATGCCGTCTCACAAGAGGCCAAAGAAGCACTCGATCATATCGATGTATTGATCGATGGTCCGTTTGTCTACTCTCTTTTATCCGACAAATGCATCTATCGCGGAAGTACGAATCAAAGAATCATCGATATCAGAAAGAGCAGAGAAGAGAAGAAAGTCGTTTTACTGGACGAGTTCGATTACGGATTGTGAAAGAAGGAGACCCAAAAATGAAAAACATCATCAAAAGAGACGGCAGTGTCGTTGCGTTTGAAGCTGACAAAATCGAGAATGCAATCGCGAAAGCGTTTATTTCCACGAGTGAGATTCCGGCAAGAGACATCTCTGCCATGGCAAGAGCCGTCGAGCTCATTGTCGAAGCCGAACTGAACACAAAGAGCAAAGACTCTGCAACAGTCGAAGAGATTCAGGACGTTGTCGAAAAGACACTCATGAAGGTCGGATATCAGAACACTGCAAAGGCCTATATCCTTTACCGCAATCAGCACGAAAAAGTAAGACAGGCTGAAAATACCCTCATCGACTACAAGAAGTTAGTCGATGGCTATATCGGAACAGACAAGGACTGGAGAGTCAAAGAGAACTCCACAGTCACCCTCTCTGTCGGCGGTCTTATCCTTTCCAACTCCGGTGCCATCACTGCCAACTATTGGCTCAGCGAGATCTATGACAAGGAAATCTCTGACGCTCATCGTCAGTGTTTCATCCATCTTCACGATTTAAGCATGCTCACCGGTTATTGTGCCGGTTGGTCTTTAAAGCAGCTCATCAAAGAAGGCTTAGGCGGCGTTGTCGGAAGAATCACCTCTTCTCCTGCCAAACATTTATCCACCTTATGCAACCAGATGGTCAACTTCTTAGGCATCATGCAGAACGAATGGGCAGGCGCTCAGGCTTTCTCCTCCTTCGATACTTATCTCGCCCCCTTTGTCAAAGTCGATCACCTCTCTTATAAAGAAGTCAAGCAGTGTGTTCAGTCCTTCATCTATGGTGTCAACACACCATCCCGTTGGGGAACACAGGCTCCGTTCACCAATATCACCTTAGACTGGACAGTTCCTGAAGATATGGTCAACATGCCTGCCATTGTCGGCGGCAAGGAGATGGACTTCACCTATGGCGAGTGCAAAGAAGAGATGGATATGGTCAACAAGGCCTTCATCGAAATCATGATCGAAGGCGATAGCGAAGGAAGAGGATTCCAGTATCCGATTCCTACCTACTCCATCACCAAAGACTTCGATTGGTCCGAAACAGAAAACAACAAGCTGCTCTTTGAAATGACAGCCAAATACGGAACTCCTTACTTCTCCAACTACATCAACTCCGATATGAAGCCTAGCGATGTCAGAAGCATGTGCTGCCGTCTCCGTCTTGATCTACGTGAACTGAGAAAGAAAGGCGGCGGATACTTCGGAAGCGGTGAATCCACCGGAAGCATCGGTGTTGTCACCATCAACCTTCCTAGAATCGCCTACTTATCCAAATCCAAAGAGGACTTCTATGCCATCCTCGACCGCTATATGGATATCTCCGCACGCTCCTTGGATATCAAGAGAAAGGTCATTACCCGTCTTCTCGATCAGGGCATGTACCCTTACACCAAGAGATACTTAGGAACATTCGCCAATCACTTCTCCACAATCGGCCTTGTCGGCATGAACGAATGCTTGGAGAACGCCAAGTGGTTCGATGGCGGAAATCTTACGACTGAAGCAGGAAACCATCTTGCCGAAGAGATTCTCAACCACATGAGAGAAAGGCTCTCCGACTATCAGGAGAAGTATGGTGCTCTCTTCAACCTCGAAGCAACACCGGCAGAAAGCACAACCTATCGTTTTGCAAAGCATGATGTCGCCGAATTCAAAGACATCAAGACTGCATGCAAAAACGGCGGTTCTCCCTTCTACACCAACTCTTCTCACCTCCCTGTCAATTACACCGATGATATCTTCAAAGCCTTGGAGATGGAAGATAACTTACAGGTCTTATATACCTCCGGCACTGTTTTCCACGCCTTCTTAGGCGAAAAGCTCCCTGACTGGAGAAGCGCAGCTTCCTTAGTCAAGAAGATCGCATATAACTTCAGACTTCCTTACTTCACTCTGTCCCCTACCTATTCCGTCTGCAGTGAACACGGCTATATCCCTGGCGAACACTTCAAGTGTCCGACTTGCGGAAAAGAGGCTGAAGTCTATTCCAGAATCACAGGATATTATCGTCCTATCAAAAACTGGAACGATGGAAAAGTCTCTGAATTCAATTCCAGAAAGACCTACACTCCTTATGAGCTAAAAGGCAAGGAAACACCTGATGATCAGATCGAATCCACAGTCAACAGAGTCAAGTGTGCAACAACGCCTTGCGCCTGTTCACACAAGCATCATAAACCTATCCTCATCACCACTTCCACCTGTCCGAACTGCCGTATCGCCAAGGTTCTCCTTGATGAAAAGGGAATCGATTATGATGTCTTAGTCGCTGATAAGGATGAAAAAGGAAAAGAAATCGCAAGAAAGTTCAATATTACCCAGGCTCCGACATTGATTGTCGAGGAAAACGGTGAAGATAATCTTCTTAGCAATGTATCTGATATCCGTTCTTATTTAGAAGAACTGTAGTCCTCCTATGGGAAGGCATCTAGTGATGCCTTCCTTTTCTTTAGAAGACAAAGTTCAACAGAAAGGAAAAGAAAAAATAAAGAAAAGATTCAAGATTTGCTTGAGAATTCAATCAATACCGATTTCGAATATGAAAATTCCCTTTCAGACAAGGAAAATCCTTTGTTCATAGTTTATCGTTATTTAGCCTATTTAGTACGCTTTGAAAAGGATAAAGAGAGCAAAACAACTAGAAAATATCAAAGAAGTTGGAAGATATCAATATTTCAGCGTCAAAGATAATTGATAGCATTTTCATCATAAAAAAACATGACAATGAAAAGATAATGCTACCTATTCTCTTTCGTTTATGATATCATTCCCTCTCGGAGAACTTTATCTACTCTCCGCACATTACTCGCATGGTACTATCATTGATAGACTGTAGAAGGAGAATGAAAAATGATTTTATTATCGAACTTAGAAAACAGGGCTTTTTCTGTAGGCATATACAGCGACAGAAAAACAAAGCTTTGCTCTTTTCGGATCTATGCCGACAAGATGAAAAGCGAAGTCGAGTATCTTGATTCGATTCTTCAGTTCTTCAGGCTGAATGAAATCGAGAAAGAAGATATTGACGGCTGCATCCTTTCTTCTGTCGTTCCCTCTTTGACTAAAAGAATTCAGAACGCACTGGAAAGAGCAACAGGGACAAAATGCATGGTTGTCTCCAAAAAAATAAAGACTGGTCTTGCCTTAAGGACAGACAATCCCAGCGAAGTCGGATCGGACCTGATTGCAAACGGCATCGGTGCTCTATCCGATTATGATGAAGACTGCCTTATTGTCTCACTATCGACCGTTTTGTCTTTTTCTGTCGTAACAAAGAAAAAAGAGTTTATCGGATGTTCCCTCTTCCCCGGTCTTCTCTCATCCAGCGAGACGATGTGGAACAACTGTGCTCAGCTGATGGATATCGACTTATCCATTCCTGACAAACTCATCGGAAAGAGCACGAAGGAAAGCATGAACAGCGGTATTGTCGGTGGATACTTGTGCCTGATCGAAAACTTCTCGGATCAGATTGAACGGGAGTTCAGATCACCGCTGAAAAGGATTCTGACAGGAAGCGACATGTCGATTGTGAAGAACAGGCTATTCTCACAATTCGAATGCAATCCAGATCTGACTTTTGACGGCTTATACGAAATCTATATGAAAAACAAGGAGAAATATCATGAATAAAAGAAGAAACAACAACGTCTATCTGTTAGCTTTGATGGGACTGATGATCGCCATTCAGTTCATCTTCGGCTTCACGCCGATCGGTACGATTCAGACTCCGTTCTTGACGATTACATTGATGGGAATTCCTGTCGCCATCATCGGCTGTGTCTTCGGCCCTTGGATGGGGCTTGCCTCCGGTACAATCTGGGGCATCATCTCTCTTATCCAGGCCTTCACTGGCATGGATGCCACTGCAGTTCTTCTTCAGAACTGCGTTGTCAATGGTGAAATCTCTTCCGGCAGATATTTCACCGGTCTCATTCTGATGGCACTTGTCTGCAGAATGGCTGTCGGTTTCCTCACCGGTCTCATCTTTGATGCTATCTCTATCTTGGACAAGAAAGGATATGTCGCACCTTTCATCGCCAGTATGTCTACTGCTTTACTCAACACCATCCTCTTCATGACAACCTTCTGTCTCTTCTTCTATAACACTCCTGTCATCTCTCACTTAGGATCCTTCTCTAACCCCTTCACCTTTGTCTTTGCTATCATCGGCATCAACTTCATTGTTGAATTCATTACAAACGGTATTGTCGGAGGGGGCTGTGTATTAGGTATCAAGAAGGCAGCCGATAAGATTGGTCTTATCTCTCCTCTTCCTCATTTCTTTGTCAGAAAAGAAGAAAAAGCAGAAGCAAAATAAAGAATTCCATATAAATCACTTACAATAACAACATATTTCTTTCATTCATGAAGAGAAAAAGGTAGACTATTTTTGTAGGAGAAATGATTATGGAAGAAAACAAAACATCACACGTCAAAAAATGGATTGACGAAAATATCATCAACCCCGGCGATGAGTTCTCGCCAGGATTCGAAGAGTTCAGAAGAAGAGTCAACATCACATCCTTTGTCATGTTCTTTCTCTTCACATTAATGGGAATAGGACTCTATGTCGGATTCTCTCTCTTGCATCCTGAATACTGGTCAACACTTTGGGTTTTGACTCTCTCCGGCATCATCATCGGCTCATTGACAAAGAGCCTTTTGATGGGAAGAATGAGCCAGTTCGCTTATCCGATCTTAGTGGTCTGTATCTTCTGCTCAGTCGGAGGCATCTATCAGATCTATCATCCCTTATGGGTCATCTTCTTAAGCATTCCTTTGTATTATCTTTTAGCCCATTACATCGATCAGATTCAAAGAAAGCAGTAAAAAAATCACAAAAACAAAGCTCTCGGAAACATCTCCGAGAGCTTTTCGTTTAAGCTTGTTTAGCAGCGTTACCAGTGTAAAGCTGATAATATTTGCCTTTCTGCTCTAATAGCGACTCATGGCTTCCGCGTTCGATGATCGTTCCGTTTTCAAGAACCATGATGACATCGGAGTTCTTGATGGTGGACAAGCGGTGAGCGATGACAAAGACTGTTCTTCCCTTCATGATCTCATCCATGCCCTGCTGGACAAGAGCTTCGGTTCTGGAGTCGATGGAGCTTGTCGCTTCATCAAGGATCATGGCAGGAGGATTGGCAACAGCCGCTCTTGCAATAGCAAGAAGCTGTCTCTGGCCTTGGCTTAATCCGGCACCTGCATTCTCAAGCATCGTATCATAGCCGTTAGGAAGTTTCATGATGAAGTCATCTGCATTGGCAAGCTTAGCGGCTTTGATGATTTCCTCATCTGTCGCATGAAGATTTCCGAAGCGGATATTCTCTTTGACAGTACCGGTGAAAAGCTTCGTATCCTGAAGAACCATTCCTAACGATTTTCTCAAATCGCCTTTTTTGATTTTGTTGATATTGATTCCATCATAACGGATTTTTCCATCGGCAATATCATAAAAACGGTTGATCAGATTGGTGATAGTTGTCTTACCAGCACCAGTCGGGCCGACAAAGGCAATCTTCTGTCCAGGATGAGCATAGAGAGTGATATCGTGAAGAATGATCTTATCCTTGTTGTAGCCGAAGTCGACATGGTCCATGACGATGTCGCCTTTCAGCCAGGTGTAACTGACAGTCCCATCCTGATGCGGATGTTTCCATGCCCACTTTCCAGTGAATTCTTCTACTTCGACAGGATTTCCGTCTTCGCCCTCTTTGGCGTTGCAGAGTTCGACATAGCCGTCATCTGTTTCACTCTTCTCATCCATCATCTGGAAGATTCGAGAAGAGCCGGCAAGCGCTAAGACGATCATATTGAAGTTATTGCTGACCTGACCGATCGGCTGAACGAAGGATTTGGAAAACATCAAGAAGGAAACAATCGTTCCGATTTCGATGACATAGGTGCCAGTGAGGTTATAGCCCTTTACGCCATTGATGATAGCAATAGCACCGATAAAGGCCAACAAGACATACTGAAGGTTTCCTAACTGGTTGACGATCGGCATCAGGATATTGGAGAAGCGGTTTGCTCTCACGCTGTCCTGATAAAGCTCTTCGTTATGCTGATCGAATCCTTCGATATTTCTCTTTTCATAGTTGAAGACTTTAACGACTTTCTGTCCGGATACCATCTCTTCAATATATCCGTTTGTCTTTCCCAATTCGATCTGCTGAGCGATGAAGTTCCTGCTGGATCTCTTGGCGACGAATTTCGTGATGAAGAAGATGATAAGAGCGAAGCAGATGACAATGGCTGTGAAGAGAAGATCCGTGAAGAGCATGAATATGAGACAGACAAACATCGTCATGACAGAAGAGACGACCTGAGGAAGAGAACGGGCAAGCATTTCACGGAGCGCATCGACATCATTGGTATAGACAGACATGATGTCGCCTTGGCTTCTGGTATCGAAATAGCTGACAGGAAGAATCTGCATGTGGCTATAAAGCTCATCACGGATTTTCTTCTGAACGCCCTGGGCAATAAACGCCATCAGGTAGTTATAGAAGAAGGATGCGATGATACCGGCAATATAGATGCATGCTAATGTCGTAATAGCAATATTGAATCCCTTCCAGTCCATGACTCCGCCTGGCTGTAAAGCAGGATTGAGATACTTGTTGACCATGATGGTACCGGTGAAGTAGCTCCCTGCAACAGAAGAGGCTGTGACCAAAATGATACAGATGACAACGACTACAAACTGAATCGGATAATATTTGAAGACATACCCTAACAATCTTCTCACCGATGCTCTCTTGGTCTTCTTATCGACCAGAGCAACGTTTCTGGCTTTATTCCGCGGCATCGAAATCACCTCCTCCCAACTGACTTTCATATAATTCACGATAGACTGAGCAGTTCTGCATCAGTTCATCATTGTTTCCTCTTGCGATAATTCTTCCCTTATCCATGACAAGGATGAGATCGCAGTCTTTGATCGACAGAACTCGCTGAGCGATGATGAACTTTGTAACATCTTTCTTTGTTGTCTGAAGTCCTTCTCTGATCAGGCTGTCGGTATGGGTATCGCATGCGCTTGTCGAGTCATCGAGGATGAGAATCTTAGGATCCTTCAATAAAGCGCGAGCGATACATAAGCGCTGCTTCTGACCGCCTGAGACATTGGTTCCGCCTTGAGCGATCTCTGTATCCAATCCTTTCGGGAAACGAGAGAGGAATTCGTTGCATTGAGCAAGTTCACAGGCTTTGTAGATTTCTTCATCTGTTGCATCCTCTTTGCCCCAGAGAAGATTCGAACGGATGGTGCCTGTGAAGAGCGTATTCTTCTGTAAGACAACCGCGACTTTGTCACGGAGTGTCTTCAGGTCATACTCTTTGACATTGACGCCGCCGACTTTTACCTCTCCTTTGCTGGCATCATAAAGTCTTGCCATCAAAGAGACAAGGGTAGTCTTGCTAGAGCCAGTCGAGCCGATGATGCCGACCATGCTTCCTGATCTGATATGAAGGTCAATATCGGATAAGACATCTTTTCCTTCATGATAGCAGAAGCTGACATTATCGAAGTCAACAGAACCATCTTTGACTTCCTTAATCGCATTTTCAGGAGATTGAATATCGGGAACTTCCTCGATGATCTCGACGATACGTTCTGTCGAGTTCTTAGAGATGATAATCTGGACATAAACCATGGAAATCATCATCAGGGACATCATGATCATCATGATGTAAGTGATGAGCGTCGATAAGCCACCGACAGTGAAGGGGTGTTCTGTATTATTTGTGGAGATGATCAGCCTTGCACCTAAATAGGAGATACCGATCATAGCGCCATAAACGGCTGTATTCATGATAGGGGAGTTGAAGGAGAGCAGCTTCTCAGCATAGATGAAGTTCTTATAGATGAAGTCAGAGACAGAACGGAACTTATTGGACTGAACCTTTTCTCTATTGAATGCTTTGACAATGCGGATGCCATCGACATCTTCTTCGACTGTCTCATTCAAAGCATCATAGGTATCAAAGATTTTAACGAAGGTCGGATGGACTTTCTTGGAGATATAAAGCAATAAGAAGAGAATGACAGGAATAATGACTAAGAAAATCCAGGCCAGTCTCCACTGTGTGACAAAGCACATGATAAGAGCAAAGGTCATCAATAAAGGAGCGCGTATGACCATACGGATCGACATCATGAACGCATTCTGGACATTGGTGACATCTGTTGTCGTTCTGGTAACGATGGAAGAGGTCGAGAACTTATCGATGTTCTTGAAGGAATAGTCCTGAATGCGGTCATACATTGCTTTTCTGAGATTCTTGCCAAATCCAGCAGAAGCAGAGGCGGCAAAGTATCCGGCTAATATGCCTGTGATGGCAGCGATGATGGCAAGGAGTGCAATTCCTCCCGAATAAACGGCAATCAATTTCAGCTGCGTGCTTTCTCCGTTGATCGCTTTGACCTCATCGATCAAGAACTGCATCATAAAGACAACGCCGACTTCACAAATGACCTCAATGAAAACAGAGAGCCATGTGAAAACAGTATCCTTCCAATAGGGACCGATATATTTAGCTAATTTCTTGTAGGTGTTCATATCTCCTCCTTAGTAATCTCTTCCTAGATTGCATCTGATCTTCAGAACGACTTTGCGGAAGACTTCTTTCTCTTCGTCTGTGATGCCCTCTTCAACGATTGCGTTCATCACTGAGAATTTCCGGTCATAGCTTTCCTTGATCTTCTTTCCGTCTTCCGTCAGATAAATCATTTTCTTTCTTTTGTCATCTTCTGTCGACTTCTGCAGTATCATTCCCTTTCGTTCCAGGTTTGTCAGTGTCTGACTCGCTGTCGCTTTCGCGATATGGAAATGATCCATCACATCTCTCATCATAGCCGGCTTCTTCAGTTCGAAGAGAAAACTGAGCGTCATCGCTTCAATTCCTGTCAGCTTTGCGGGATCAGAGCCTGTTATATTCTTGGAAATATAGCACTCAATCGCACTGGATGTGAGATGGATTTCTCTGCTTAGCGGCATTTGTTTTTCCATGTCTTCCTCCTATTGTTCGTTTACGAACAATATCATTATAATACTATCTTATAGCATTCATAGTATTTTTTGCTGAAAGCCTTTCCACATAAAACACAAGGGAAAAGCCGATAAACACTTGTCTTAAAAACTATAGGTTATGAATCTTGTCACGTGACAGAAGAAGGAATACTTTTGTATTCTCCTCTTTGGATTTCAGCAAAGCGGAGATGCCAGAAAAATCAGCTGCGATCTCATCTCTTGTCTTGTTTTCTTTGGGGAAGAGCGTGACATAGATGGTATAGCACTGGCCGGAGAAGGAATAGTAGATATCTTCAATCATGTAGGAATCATAGTGGCTTGTGATAACCTCTTTGATCTTTGCTTCCTTTGTCTGATATCGTCTCTTATCGGATAAGATTCTCATCTGATGGATGATCTCTTTGACAGGTGTCACTGTATAAATAAGAGACAATATTGTAACAACGATAGCATCACCGATCTCTTTGACAGGAGCAAAGAAGGGGACATGATAGAAAAGAAGAAGGCCGGTTGTCGCACCGAGTGTGACAAGCCCGTCATAGATGCTCGCTTTGATCTCGATTGTGATGATAGGAGAGGGCTTATCGCTCTTCTTGTTGTAATAACTGTAGATGATGTTGATAAAGATACAGGAGCCTACCATCAATGCGGCATAGGTGACCATCGAGACAATGGAGATATTGACATCATCGACCAGTGTCCCTTGGAAGAAGTGTGTCATCGTTATGGCCGCTTCTGTTATCGTATAGACGATGATAAGAAGCATCAGTATGGCTCTGAAGACAAGGAAGAGATTCTCAATGGCCCAACGACCCAAAGGGAATTCTTCGCTCTCATCTTTATGGGCATTGTTTGTGACAAAGAGAGAAATCACTGTCGATAGGACAAGAATGAAAGATACAAGGCTATCAAGCAACAAGGACTGACTCTTTGTAAGCCCATAGAAAACAAAGCCTAAGACGGCTGAAAACGCATTGATTCCTACGCCCCATATCAGGGCCTTTTTTTCATTGTTCATATTCGTACCTCCTCGACAATTACCTATTATTTTATCATTTTTTAAGTTTGTTTTCAATTTCAAAATCTGCTTAAAAAGCCGATAATATAAGCACTTTTTAGACAAAAGCTTTTCTTTTTGATGAATAAAAACAAAAATCGAAAATTAAGTTATCAACTTCATTCATTTTTATTTCTGTTTTTGTTATAGTATCTCTACAGAGGACAAACAAAATGAAGGAAGAACATAAAAAGAAAAAGAGAATCGGAAAAATCATCGCAATAACCTGTGCCATTGTCATCGGTATTCCCGTGCTGACTGCATTAAGCTATGTAGGTTATGTTGTCTTCTCCTATCATCGTGTCGGCAATACGACCCTCGATATCAAAAAAGATGCAAAAAAGGAGAAAGTACAGGTCGGACAGGAACTCTCTCTTACAACTTACAACATCGGATTCGGTTCCTATTCTCCTGACTACACCTTCTTCATGGATTTAGGCTATGACGAAAACGGCGTAGCGACAGCAGGAGTACACGGAAAAGGCATCTCCAAAGAGGATGTACAGACGAACACAGATGGTTCTATCAACATAGTCAAAGAGTTAGCCAGTGACTTCTATGCATTACAGGAAGTCGATGTCGATTCTGACAGAGCCTATCACATCAATCAGAAAGAGGCCTTTGAAAAGGAGATGACAGATTACGACAACACCTTTGCCATCAACTTCGATTCTGCCTATCTCTTCTATCCTTTCAATGATCCGCATGGCAAATCCAAAGCGGGCCTTAGCACCTACTCTAAATACGGCATCAGCGAAAGCGAAAGAAAAGAATATACGATCTCAACTGGATTCTCTAAATTCTTCGATCTCGACCGTTGCTTCAGTGTCAACAGAATCGCAGTAGAGAACGGAAAGGACTTTGTCTTCATCAATTCTCATATGTCAGCCTATGATGAAGGCGGAACAATCCGTGACAAACAGATCGATGAACTCTACTCCTTCATGAAAAGCGAATATGACAAAGGAAACTATGTCATTGCAGCCGGAGACTTCAATCATGACTTATTGACAAATAACCCTCTCTACCCCCAGTACACAAAAGAGAACTTCGCCTACAAGGATATGGTCAAGCAGCCGATGCCTGATTGGCTCAACTTCATGTTCGATGATAACAAGACCTGTAAGTTCGATGATGGATTCACAGTCTATGCCGCCAATAACGAACCTAGTTGCAGAGACTGTGATGTCGCTTGGCAGAGAGGTTATACTTATGTCTCCACAGTCGATGGCTTTATTGTCTCTGAGAACATCACAGTCAACAGTGTCGAAACCAAAAAAGTCGGAGACAACGGCTTTGCTTATTCCGATCATCAGCCTAGCACGCTGAAGTTCAATTTCTAAAACACATATTAAAAGGCAGAGAACACGACGCTCTCTGCCTTTTATCGTGTTATCTTACTTCGATTCTCTTCTTTAAAACCATGTTGTGGCTATCTTTTCCGATCATGATTTCAAACATGCCCGGACGATAACGCCAGCAATCATAAGCGACAGAGTAATAGCTGAACGCCTTCTTGGATAATCTAAGTGTTACAGACTTCTTTTCGTGAGCCTTAAGGAATACTTTTGTAAACTCCTTCAGTTCATAAACAGGTCGGTATACTTCCTTGACCAGCTCTTTGACATAAAGCTGTACAACCTCTTTTGCATCGATAGAGGAAGTATTTTCAATATCAAGAGAGACAAGATAGTCTTCCCCTTCCTCTTTTACTTCCATATTCGAATATTCAAAAGAGGCATAGCTAAGACCATAGCCGAATGGGAAGAGGACCGGTTTCTGATAGGTCTCATAATATCGATAACCGACATCCAGTCCTTCACTATAACGGATGATAGAGCCATCACGGTAGCTCCCGCTTGCTGGTGTATCCTCATAAGACAGCGGGAAAGTCTCAGAGAGTCTTCCGCTAGGAGAGACTTTTCCAGAGAGGATGTGAGATAAAGCAATATGGCCCATCTCTCCTCCGTATCCCATAAAGAGGACGGCATCGACTTCATCGATCCAGGAAGACATATCGATGCTAGAGCCTGCTTCGATCACGACGATGACATGATGATCGAGCGCTTTTGCATACTCTAAGATGATGCATTCTTCCTCTTTGGATAACTTCATGGTCTGTCTGTCAAACGCTTCCGTTTCGACAGTGTTAGGATCACCGACACAGATGATGGCATAGTCTTTCGTCAAGGCAATATCAAGGCCGTGTTTGACGTTGTCGACATATCCTTTTCCGCCGAGGTTATCTAAAACAGATTCACCGTAAGTAGTATCGAATCCCTCTTCTTCCAAAGCCTCTTTCAAAGATACAAAGGGTAGCTCAGGCTTTACTTCACTCGATCCTCCGCCACAGTAATACTTGATACTGGGAGCACCAGTGACAAAGACGCTGGCATCTTTCCTAAGAGGAAGGATGTTATCTTTGTTCTTCAATAAGACAATTCCTTCTTCCTCGACTTTCAAAGCAACCTCTCTTCTTTCATCGGCTGTCATATCGATCTTTCTAAATTTCTTTGTCTCTTCGCACTTCTTTGCAAAGGAGAGAACACTGTCTGCACAATAATCAAGGCTAATTGGATCAAGAAGGCCCTTTTCAGCCTTTTCCATCATTTCTTTATGGTGGACTTCATTATAAGGCATCTCAAGGCCTAAACCGGCATTCAAAGAGGCGACAGGATCTTTGACCGCTTCCCAGTCAGAGATGATGAGCCCATCAAAGCCGAACTCATGGTGCAAAACATCATAGAGTTTCTTGTTCTCGCTCATTCTTCTTCCGTTGACAAGGTTATAGGAACACATCAAAGACCAAGGCTTTGCCTCACAGGCGATTTCAAAGGGCTTAAGATAAATCTCGCGGAGTGTTCTTTCATCGACTTCCATCGATGCCCAATGGCGGGAGAACTCCCTATTGTTGCAGCAGAAGTGCTTAATACAAGTTCCCACATGCATTGACTGCACACCGCTGATATATTCTCTTGCCATCGTTCCGGCAAGATAAGGATCTTCAGAATAGTATTCGAAATTTCTTCCGTTCAAGGGATCGCGTTTGATATTGACACCAGGTCCTAATAAGGTATCGACATTCTGTTCGATGCAGTCGTTCCCTAAGGCCTTGCCCTGTAAAGCAGCAAGTTCCTTATTCCAGGTCTGAGAGAGAACAACAGTAGCCGGATAGGCAATAGAAGGATAACTCACCTGAAAGGCAGCCGTCCTGTCTGTCGGCTGTCTTAATCCGACAGGGCCATCGGAAACGACAAACTCATAGACTCTTCCGTCTAAGGTTTCATTGGTCCAGAAGTTAGCGCCCATCACAAGTTTTGCTTTTTCAACTGCAGTCAGGTCTTTTGCTTTCATACATTTCCCCTTTACTTTACTTTCATCACTTTATTCAAGAACTTCTTGGCTTTGTTCACCCAAGTGGCAACCTCTTTGAAGTCTTTTACATAATCATCATAACTAGGTAAATTGATAATGCGTCTAGCAACAGACAATCCATGCCAGAGATGCGGATAGATGACACATTCATGTTTGACATGAGCCTTTGTCAAAGCCTCATCCATCATGACAGTGTTCGTATAAGGAACCGCCCCATCTTCCTTTGTCGTCCAAAGGAAAGTCGGCGGATAGTCTTTACTGACATGCTTTTCAACGGAGAGCAGTTCTCTTAAGCTCTCATCTTTTCCAGTGATAGTCTCCATCGTATCCTGATGGGTCTCTTCTCCCATAGTGATGACAGGATAAGAGAGAACTAAAGCAGTGACTGTCGTATCTCTTCCTTCGATATTCAACATGGAATGAAGTTTCTCATCTCTTTCAAGCATGCCATAGCTTGCAGTAAGATGGCCTCCAGCCGAAAAACCGGCCATGACAAGTCTCGTAGTATCGACTCTTAATGCCTTAGCATGTCTTTTGATGTAATCGACAGCAGCCATCGCCTCTAATTGCGGGACAGGATAGGGTGTATTTGTCGTATACCAGAGGGTAAAGCAACAATAGTCATCAGCCAAAAACTGAGAAACGACAGGATCGGATTCTCTGATAGAACAAAACATATAGGATCCACCTGGAACGACTATGACTGCTTTCAACAAGGGCTGATCCTTGTCTGGGCAATCTAGCATCGATGGGCGTGTCATTTCCAGAACAGGATCATTCTTCAAAGGATAGTAACGATTCAGATGAATTTTCTTATGTATCATTGTTTACCTCTTTCTATAGAAACACATAAAAGCTATCTTCTATATTCTACTATCCTATCTGCTCTTTTCTAAGAGAAATCGAGTTTAAAAACAACGGAGACGAAAATCAGGTGAATGACATAGCAGTCATTCACCTGATCTATTCATTAGTTCAGTTCGCCCTCTTGCCATGCTCCTGGCATGATATAGAACGCGTAGTTACGTCGTAACTTAATCGATTTGCCAGCTGCATCAAACCTAAATTCTCGTCCAGTAAGATGATTGGTGAGATGGTTGGTTGCAGTTGTTCCTGATACGCCTAAGATTTCAGAAAGTTTCTTTGTCGTTCCGTCTTTAAGCGTAAATTCAGTGCTATATGTCAATTCAGTACCATATGGGACACTTGCTTTAGCATACCAGTTACCATTAGTATCAATAAATTTGCCATCTGATTTTTGAATTTGCAGATTTTTATCTGTTCTACGATCATAAAGGAAAACATTGGCGGCAATATTATGACCTAAACACAAGGTAACCTGGCATTTTTCAAATTTAAGTCTATATGGATGTTTTGTATCTTCAGTCAAGTTTGTGTCAGTTATTGCTACACGTGTCATTGTCATTTTAGCAACAACACTATAGAAACCGGATTTTTTAGGCTGAATGAAGATATTCTTCTTTGTGTTTCCGAAGAGATCCGTTTTGCCATCATCATTAACAACGGTATATGGACTATAATGTGGCGAATCTGGTTTATATATTTCAGTAAATTTGTAGATGCTATTATCTCCATATACTTTATTATAGTCCGTTTGGAATTTGTCGAGTTGTTCTTGAGTGGCTTTCAATTCATCAAATTCAACTGGGACACCATCATTTGTAAGAATGGTTGAAACATTGGAAGGATAAGTATAGAGAGTGCCATCATTCTTATTAGTAGTAGTAATCTTTTCGTTAATGTCTTCTCCTTCTAAGAAGACATTGTTAAGAATATAGTAACGAGATGAAGTGTTTGTAGATGTATCACTTGTATCAGGAGGGAGAATCTGAGAGCTTGAGTTCATCTGTAAAGAATCAACATACTGAAGAGATTTTGTTCTTCCACCGCTGAGACCAAACTCAGTAATTTTTTCGATTTTCACGTAGATGTTGTAGATTGGCGTCTTAGTAACTAAAGAAACATCTCCTCTATAAGCAACAGTTGTACTATATGATAGATTACTTGTGTCTTCGTACCAAACAAGAGGAGAATTTGTCAATTTCTTCTTGTTAAAACCAAAATCAGGGTTAGTATTTTCTTTTCCATTTTCACAAATATAAGCATAAATATTGTATACGCCCGGTTGATTGACAGCGCACTTACCTAACTTGCTAAATTCTCTTCCTGTAGTATCAAATAATGGATTAATATTATTAGATGTTGTCCCTTCATAAGGATAGGACTCACCTTCCCATTTTTCCGATGTCTTGGTGTTTTGCGTATTATTCTCTGACCAACCACCTCTTCTACTACCAACATTCTTAAAATTATACCAATTCCCACCAAAAGCAAAATCAAGGTATAACTGTTCGTTTTCTCTTACTTTAAGATTGTTATAGAAATAATAAGCAGAGTTCCCAGTACCCTCTTGTGAGAAATATAATTCTCTATCAAAATACATATCTTCAGTACCATGAACATTTACAATATTCCATGCTTTACGATCATGAATTCTAACTGTATGTTCTTTATGACAATTGTATGTTCTTTCCTTGTTATATTCTTTACCAGAAGTCAAAATAGGAAAAACAAACAATGTATGCTTAGGAATATTGATCGAAGCATTTTCATAAATATCTTGACCTTTGACAACACTAGATAATTCATCATATGAAGAAATATAGTCAAATGTACCTTGTGACTTATATCCATATTCAATCGCATTAGCAAAATTAGCTGTCCAACCCGAAAAACGAACATAATAGCCTTCACTATCCTTTTCAGTAGTCAACGGAATAGGCATCTGATCAAAGGTATCAGTGGAGATACAAGTATCTGCATATCTGACCTTATAGCCATAAGGATCTTCGTCATCAGGGAAATATCCATAGATTTTAGCGATATCATCATCGCTGGGATTATTTGTTTCATCACTATTCTTAAAGACTTCGGTCTTCAGATAGTTCTTATAGTTATCAACAGACAAGTAGTCATCTAAAGACTGAGAAGCATGCTTTGGATTGGCCTTCATATAGTTAGCCCACTTGGAAGAAGGGAAGAAATAAACAGTATATGCGTTAGCATCCAAATCATAGTTGATATCAATATCATCCATCAAGCCATTGGCTTTATCGGTATGAAGATTAGTTCTCTCGGAAAAAATATAGGCGCTAAAAGCACTGCCAACAAAGAAGATAGAGAACAAGAAGGAAAGAAAGACAAGAATTTTTGATTTAATGCTTTTCATAATCAATTCTCCTTTCTTTCTACAGATTCAATCTTTAAATAAATGCTTATCTTAATAAGCGGAGCAGTCTTCTGACTATCTTCTAATCTATTCCACATTGCTTCAAAAGCGTCCTTACTGGTCGGAATGGCACCGCTACGATAGTTGACAATGATCGGTAAAGATGGATATTCATAAACATTATTTATATCACTACCTAAAGCCCAGCCATGATTTATCCAAGTATTATCGAAAGGAAGCCCCTTGACATTACTCTTATCGCTAAAAGAAAGATATCCGCTTGCTTTTCTTGTATCTGTAGAAGAAGTAGTCGGATAAACTAACTTAAAATAAGAATCGAATGTTTCAGAAACCGTAACTTCATACTGAAGCGAATAATTGAACTTATGGTAATAGGCAGATGTCTCTTCATCAGTCCCACGTTTTTTGAATACAAACTTAGCAGTCATAGGAGAAGGAAACTCAACGTCAGTCTGCGTAATATAAAGGAAAGGTTCAACTTTGCTTTTGTCATCCTGAAAAGAGATGAAGTTTTCATCGCCTTCATTTCCGTATTGAAGATAAATCATTCCACAATCTTTAGCACTAGTCTCTACCTGTACCTGATTATTATTGCTCTTGCTCTGGATTCCACCAAAAAACCAGACTGCAAAACCAGTTCCCATAATCGATAAAACAAGGATGAAAGGAAGGAATAAGCCCAAGAACAAATGTTTACGCATCAATTAGAGTCTCCTCATTTTCTGATCGACACAGATAAAGATGTGTCTGGTGACAGATTTGTTGTCATAGGATGTACTATCATAGAAACGGACAAAGAAGTCATGGACTTCAGTAGGATCTCCCACGTATTCGACATAATCGGTTCCATTAGGAACTTCATGGATGATGAAATACTTTCTGGCTTCATCGACCAAATGGATCTTAAGCGGATATTTCTCATGATAGGAAAGGCGTTCTGAATTATTAGGACGCTCATTGTATAAGAAGAGATAAAGCCCCTTACGCATAGAGCCCTGATAATGGTGCATGCCATTAGCAAAGAATCCGCTCTGATATTCAAACGGATATAAGTATTTGCTTTCCTTGTGGACGAACTTCAGGTTCGATAAGGAAGCAGATACCATCTTGGATAACGAAGCAGGCAACATGACATCGACATACGGGAAGCGTTTCTTGACCGGTTTGACAACAGGAAGCGTTGATAAAGCATGGGAAGCAAAGATATCAGTGCTCTTATCAGAGATATAGACAGACTTTTCATTCTCCAATGCTTTTGCAAAACAATACTTCTGTGTCAGAAGCTGACAGAAACGGATGTTGTATTTCTCCGTCATCTTTGAATAAATAATGGAGTAGATGATAAGCAACAGGAATGCGACGACAAGGGTGATGATACCGATAGGAGACTGCAAGTAGGTTACAAAATAACCTAAGGTTGCATTCTTGTATCCGGTCCATTCTCCGACGATGGAATCAAAGGTAAGAGCCGTCTCACCGATCATCGTAGAAACGTTGCTGTCTCCACGGAAAGTGAATCTCTTATGGCCGTCTTTATCTGTACCGATAGATATCAGACGATGAACGATTGTGATCATTCTTCCCTTCTCACTGCTTTCCATCTTGAAGGCATAGACCTTCATCAGCTCTAAATCATCTTCGGATTCGACCTTATTAAGAGTGATAAGCGAAAACTGAGAGATACGGTTCTTCTCATCGAGAAGATTGTTGTCTTTCAGATATGTATTTCCGGAATAGGCTTCCTGCATAGAGGATGTCTCAATGATGACAGCGGCCTGATTTCCAATGAACAATTGGTTGCCGTTGACTCTCGACATGGCTCCATAGACTGTAAGACCGATAAGACCGACATATAAGATACCTAAGATGACAGACCAGATGTGCGAACCTCTCTTGTTGCTCTTAAGTTCTCTTTGATAAGTATCTAAGACCTCTTCTCCGTCTTTTTGTTTCTTGACAAGCTTTACATATTTCTTATCGACATCAGTCTGAACAGAAGGATCTTCAAGTCGATTGATATATATGAGCTTCTTCGCATTGAAAAACAGGGCTGCAATACCAATAAAGGCTACTGCAAACAGAACAATGACGATAGCACATACTATATATGTCAGCTGGATTGCACTCATTAAGAACATATTGATCACCACTTTTAATAATACCAAAACAACACAATTGAACCCACTATTACGTCTGAAAGAGAGATGTGGGTTCAATTGTGAACAAAACTAACTTAAACGACTAATATAATGACTGAACGAGAAATCAGGCTTCGATGATAGTTGCAACAGTTTCAATCTTTAAAGCACCTACAGCATCTGTAGTGATAGATTTCTTCATCTCAGCATATTCTTTATCAGTATGAGGTTCAGCTGTAGCCATTGTGCCAGTTGCTCTAGCTCCTCTCTTTTTATCTTTCGCATCATCAGAATACTGACTAACATAAGGGCGATATTCAAACTTGAATGTAGCATCTGTATCTCCATCAGTTCCAACAGGAAGTTTCATTTCTTTGACGCCATCTTTCCATGTGAAAATGTACTTACCAGAAGAAGCCTCATGATCATTCCAAGTTCCATTAACATCATCAGCAGGCATCACCATACCAACGAACTTTTCAAGATTTCCGCTAAAAGTAAAGGTTGTAACAATTTGATATTTCCATCCGCCCGTAAAAGTATCCAGACCATCAGTGAGGGCAGGGGTAGCATAATTAATTTTTCCATCAAAACCATCAGTCTTATCATTCACTAATGTTAAATATAAACCCTTAGCAGCAGTCTTAGTAGAAGCGATTTTACGAAACTCAGTTTCATTATAATTGGACTTTCCATCAACATTTCCATTTACTTCAGACTTAACATAATCACTGCTTTCAAGAATAGCTTCACGAACACCCTTAGTCTGATCCAAATGAAGAACAGCTGTAGAAGAAGAGGTTGTTAAATCACCAATTCTCATAAGGTTCTCAACTTTGATAGAAGCCTCAGTAGAAACACTATCCTGATTCTCACCGAAGAACCAAATAGAGAAACCAGAACCAATAACTGCAGCGGCAGCAAGCGTAGGTAAAACAATACCAGCAAAAATCTTTTTCATAACTCTAACCTCCATGAATAATTTTTGTGCGGTAGACTATACAAAACGTCAATTCTTATTGTCAACAATTTTGCATATCGAAAATCAAAAACGCATAAACTTCAAAAGAAAGAGATATAAACACGAGGAATCATTCGGTACCATTGATTCAGTGTTTATTAAATGCATTGATGAAAAATTCAATTTGCAAAGAAGACAATATTAGTCTGTAAGTTTAAATATGACTTACAAACCGAATTGAAATTTTGCTGCAAAAAATATAGCCCCCCCAACAAGGTTTGTCAAGACATTAACATTGAAGAATCTCTTCCGCTAAATACAGCATTAATATTTGAGATCATTCTGCTGAGAGAATGATAAACGATAAACCATATAGATATGCGTAATTGATTTGAACGGATGAAGCACTAATATGAATATAAAATATATATTAAGTATCATAATAAGATATCTATATATTTGTTCATTCATATCAGTTTTCATAAATAATATGTCACTGACTGTTTTTCAAATATCGGCTTAAATACGAGGCTTTTTCAGATATTTATTCCAGCATTTATTAGAAATCTAAAAGAAAACGCAATTTATTTTGACAAAAGTATGTTCTTGTTCTAATGTCAATTTTCGATCAAAATCCGTTAAGAGTTCAAGTGAAAATCGGATTACCCTCTCCATAATCTATTTTTAATGTTGAAGATACAAGATTATCGATACGATTCTTGAAATATGTTTAAAATCTAAACCAAAGTGCTAAACAAATGCTAAATGATGCTTTACACTATATAGTGTTTGTCAAAAGTTCACTTTGTTGACTTCTCAACAATAATTATGATGGAACGCTTACATTTAAAAATGGGTCTTTAAGACAACGTGTTCATACAGCTGATATGATTTCAAAAAAACATTATCAGTCTGTTGGAAACATGCCATAAGGCCCATCTATTTATATCATAGCAAGTTAATAAATCCACTAATATTAATTACCGAAAGAAAAATTAGATAGCAACGATAGTTGCAGTTGTAGTGATAGTAAGTTTGCTGTTATCACCGATTTTAGTTAACATTTCAGAATATTCAGCATCATTATGCGGCTCAGCAGTAGCCATAACGCCTCCTTTAGCATAAGCCGTCTCGGTTCCATCTCTCTTAGCATCCTTACCAGAAGTATACTGATTATTATATGGTAGATATTCAAAAGCAAAATTGATTGCACTACCACTTGAATCTTCACCAGGACGAACAGGAAGATGAGCAGCATAATTGTGCGGTGTAGGCACTGTAGCCCATATGAAAGTATAAACAACACCACCATCAGCACTATTAGCACTGTCCATAGTTCCTTGATTCGCATTAAAGCCTTTTTTCATACCGACAAAATCTTTAACTCCACCTTCAAACTTAAATTCAGTGACAAGTTCAAGTTTGCATATTCCTTCTAGGTTAGTAGGTTGGTTATAGTTAATATTTCCTGTAATATTTTCTACACCTTTCCTAGGGGCTAAATAAATACCTTTGGCTTCAACTCCATTAGCAGCTCTATCAAAATCAGACTTTCCATCGGCATTTTTTCCAGTATCATTGTTTACATCACCATTTTTTTCTGCTTTAAGGAGTTCATTACGAACACCCTTTGTCTGATCCACATGAAGAACAGCGACTTCTCCTTCATCCATATAAACTTCACCAATTTTTAAACGGTTCTCAACTATGATAGAAGCAGTTGTAGAAGCCTTATCCTGATTCTCACCGAAGAACCAAACGGAGAAACCAGAACCAATAATTGCTGCGGCAGCAAGGTTAGGTAAAACAATACTAGCAAAAATCTTTTTCATAACTCTAACCTCCATGAATATTTTTGGGTGGTAGACTATACACAGCCTCAATTTCTATTACCAACAATTTTGCTTATCGAAAATCAAAAACGTATAGACTTCAAAAGAAGGAGAAGATATAAACACGAGGAATCATTCGATACCATTGATTCAGTGTTTGCTAAATGCATTGATGAAAAATTCAATTTGCAAAGAAGACAATATAAGTCTGTAAGTTTAAATATGACTTACAAACCGAATTGAAATTTTGCTGCGCAAAATATACCCTCCTCCGCAATATTTGTCAAGATATAAACATTGAAGAATCAGTTCTGCTAAATAAAACATCAATATTTGAAATCATCCTGCTGAGAGAATGATTAACAATAAACCATATAGATATGCGTAATTGAATTGAACAGATGAAACCCTAATATAGGATTATTAAATAAATATTAGTTTTCTTAATATTAAGTAATTGTAAATATAAATTCGTATCAGTATCCATAAATAATATGTCTCTGACTGTTTTTGAAATATCGGCTTAAATACGAGGCTTTTTTCAGATATTTATTCCAGCCTTTATCAGAAATCTGAAAGAAAACATAATTTATATTGACAAAAATATGTTCTTGTTCCAATGTCAATTTTTGATCAAAATTTGGTAGGCATTCAAGTGAATATCGGATCACCCTCTCCATAATCTATTTTTAATGTTGAAGATACAAAATCGTCGATATTATTCTTGAAATATGTTTAAAATCTGAACTGAAGTGCTAAACAAATGCTAAATGACGTTTTACACTTCTTAGCATTTGTCAAAAATTCACTTTGTTGACTTCTCAACAATAATTATGATGGAACGCTTACATTCAAAGATGAGCCTTTAAGGCAACGCATTCATACAGCTGATATGATTTCAAAAACGCATTATCAGTTGTTGAAGGCATGCCATAAGGCCCATCTATTTATGTTGCGATATCAGTTATTCGAGTGAGAATTAGGCACCAGTTGTTGTATCAGCAACAATAGTAGCAGTAGTTTCAATAATGAGTTTGCTACCAACTGTAGCATTGAACAAAGCAATGTATTCAGCATCATTATGAGCTTCAGCGGTGTTCATAATTGCGTTGCTGGCATATCCGCCTCTCTTAGCATCAACACCAGAACCATACTGATCAGCATACTCCAGATACTCGAATTTAATGTCACCATTATCATCTTTATTCATAGGAAGAGACAAAGGCAAATCAAGCTTATCCTCTTTCCAAGTAAGATTATAAGAAACATAATCGGCTGTGGTTTCTTTCTTCCATGTCCCGTGTGTTTCATCCATCTTCATACCAACAAAGTTTCTAATATTTCCTGTGAATTTGAAAGAAGTGACAATTTCAACCTTCCAAGCGCCTTCAATGATATCTGTTCCGCTTGAAACATATCTGATGTTTCCATCAAATGCATTTGCGCCAGTAGTATTTGCAGTCAAATAAAGTCCTTTAGCTGCAATCTTATCAGAAGTAAGTTTATCAAATGCATCTTTATTAAAGGAAGATTTACCATCAGCATTAGGATTGACATAACCATTAGCAGGATTAAGAATGAAGTCACGAACATCCTGTGTCTGATCAAGATGAAGAGTGGATGCTTCATTCTTCATTTTGAGTTCACCGATTCTCATAAACATTTCAACCTGAACAGAAGCCTCAGAAGAAACTTTTGTCTGGTTCTCACCGAAGAACCAAACAGAGAAACCAGAACCAATAACAGCAACAGCAGCAAGAGTCGGTAAAACAACACCAGCAAAAATCTTTTTCATAATACTCATTTCCTCCATAGTTTTTTTAATTTAAGAGCGCGATAATATACATAATCTCTGTCGGTTTGTCAACAACTTTGCCTCAAAATGTAGAATGCTTTAACCGATAACGATTGTACGAATACCGAACAATCAGAATTAAAGTTCTTTATTTGTAAAGTAAACATAAGTAGTTTGCTTATGTTAGCTATCTTTAACTTCCTATCCGTTTTCTTTTCCTATCTATCTATACATATATATTCATGTGGGCTATTTCTTCGTTTTTGAAAAGGTGAACAGCGTTTTGCTGTTCACCACTCATATTTACTTCAATTCACCCTCTTGCCATGCACCATCCATAATATAGAACGCATAATTGCGTCTCAGATTAATGGATTTACGATCCGTAAATCTGAATTCTCTTCCTGTAAGATGATTGGTAAGGTGATAGGTGGATGTTGTTCCAGATTCACCTAAGATTTCACCTAATGTCTTCTCAACTATCGTCGTGCCTTCTCTTACTTCAAAAACAGAATCATATGTCATCGGTTTTCCATGATGCAAAGATTCATCTTTTGATTTAGCATACCAGTTTCCAGTTTCAGATACATCGATAAACTTACCACCGGAATCTAATTTGATATTCTCTATCTTATTGTTTCCATTCATCTTACCTTTATAGAGGAAGACATTGGCGAAAATGGAATGGCCAAAGGCCAATCCTACTTCGCAAGAAGTAAAGGAGACAGTGCAATAATAATTGTCTTCCATGCCTCCGTCCTGTTTCTGATACTGGCCAGTGACTCTTTCAGCAGTAAGAGTGAGCTTTGCAACAACACTGTAGAAACCAGATTTTTCCGGATTGATGAAGATCATATCATCATCCGTATAGCTTCCACTTGGGAAAGGAAGATTATTCACTTCATTTTTGATTGCAGCTGTATTTGTAATCTGATACTGATTCTTTTCTGTGGCTGTGAAATCATAATATTTATCGCCGTATATTTTCTGATAGCCTTCATTGAACGTTGCTAATTCTGTATCGCTCATCTTACTGGCCTTAATAGGATTTCCATCATTAGACAGGACTGCAGTGACATCGGAAGGATACTTGTAGTCTTCTCCATTTTGATTGTTATAGGATAAGATTTCTTCAGCAATATCATCTCCTTCTAAGAATACATTGTTCAAAACATAATATCTTGATGCACTTCCTGAAGTGACAACGTCACTTGAGGAAGATCTCACAGTTTCGCTAGGAAGAATATTGGAACTCTTGTTCAGCTGCAATGCTGCATCATACTGAAGTGTTTTTGTTCTTCCGCCGCTAAGACCGGCTTCCATGATCTTTTCGATTTTGACATAAATCTTGAAGAAATCACCATGAGCAGAGTACCAGGAAGATACCTGTGTGACGCTGTCATTTGGATCTTAGTAGAAGACTAAAGAAGAGTTGCTAAGCTGTATCTTCTCAAATTCTTCTGGCATATCAGAAGTTTCATATTTAGCTCAAGAATCCTAAATATAACTAGTTCCTTCATCATGGATATAGACATAGATGTTATAGACACCAGGGCCATTGACTGCACTTTTATGTTCTTCTTTTTTGTTCTGTCCTGTCGTATCGAATAAGGGCCTGAATTCTCCTCTTGTACCATTATTGAGATTGGTCTTATAGTCATCTGTATCTTTAAACTCACCATCCCAGATACCATTGTTTCTGGTATTGATGCTATTTCCATCCCAGAAGTTATACCATTCTCCGCCCCAGGATCCACCTTCCTTTGACAAGGCAAAGTCCAGATAATACTGTTGGTTTTCTTCTACCTTAAGGTTCTTATAGAAATAGTAACTCTTGTTATATTCACCCTGTGTCGTATTCTGTGAGAAATAAAGTTCCTCAGAGAAATAGACACCTAAGTTTGCATTGTTCGTTGTCGGATTGCCGTTCCAATCCAACTCATTGCCATCATTGTCTCTTAAGATCTTTGTTTCACGATTATGAAGTCTGACAAAAGACTGCTTTGATGTAGCATCATAATCCTTTCCTGCTGTATAGACAGGATAGAGGAAGACGACTTTGTCTTCAGTGTTGTTTCCATCATTGCTTGCCTTATCTAAGAGAGCCAGTTCATCATAAGCAGAGACATAATCATAGTTGCCCTGAGCATTGTATCCTGATTTCATCGCACTATCGATATTGGCTGTTCATCCGACAAAGAGCAATTTATATTTGTACCTGTTTCTTCCCATCGTTGTCGGCGTTGTGATCTCATTGAAGGTATTGGTGGAGATGCAGGTATCTGCATATCTCACCTTATATCCGTAAGTGCCGATATCACTTGTATCTTCATCTGGGAAATATCCATAGATCTTAGCGATGTCATCATCGCTAGGATTAGAGATCATCGAGTTTGTCTTATCACTGTTTGTTACGACTTTACTCTTTAAGTAGTTTTTGTAGTTATCGACAGACAAGTAGTCATCAAGAGACTGCGTTGCAGGCCTTGGATTATCATGAATATAGTTAGCCCACTTAGGAGAAGAGAAAAAATAGACAGTATAAGCATTGGCATCTAGCTTATAGTTGACATCGATATCATCCATCAATCCTTTTGCTTCCCTCTTTTTCTATTATCATTTCACTTTACAATTCATATTATTGAGTTAAATCATATTGAAGTATTGAAAGGCTTCTTTGATCATCTCTTTCTTCTTTGGCGTGAGATTAGGCCTCTTTGAGTTCTCACTCTTCGGAAGATTATAGTTTTCTCTTTCCTTCGATCCGAATTCGTTTTTCGCATTGGCAACATCCAAAGATGAAACCTTCACCCCATACTTATCCATGACATATTCTTTGATTTGGTCATAGGTAGGTTTGGTTTCAGCCTTCGTAGCCTTCTTATTTTCAAAGGAAACAGTAGCCTCATCCTTGCTTTCCCGTTGGGACAAAAGAGTTACCGTTTCCAGATGGTCTTTTCTATCAATCATATCAAAAGACAATTATGACAGATTTTCTAAACAAATAATCGTAAAAGAACGTGCTAAATTGATTGCATATGTTATAGAATAAAGTCAGTTATAGGGAGTAAGTATGCAAAAGAAAGTAAGCAGAAAAACAATCGAAATCAGTGTCTCCACTCTTTTTTTCGTGCTTGCAGGATTCTTCCAATACTATGATATCTATCTTTCTCCTTTCTATGCCCATACCTTTTCCTTTCTTGCTAATGCCATCTTCCTTCTTCTGATTTTCTTATGGGGAAAATCGATCAGACAGAGAATCATTCAGAAAGGAATCAGAAGAAAACTAGTCATCATCGCTATGCTTCTCTTCTTCTGGCTCTTTATCCGATTCATCAAATACAACATCTTCGCAAGGAAGGACACCATCTCCAGATATCTGTGGTATATGTATTATATTCCGCAATGTCTTGTTCCTCCTCTCTCCCTTATCGCCATGATGGAACTGACAAGAAAAAAGAAAGAGAATCTATCAAAACTGATCTATCTCATACTCCTTCCTGCTATTGTCCTGATCCTTCTCATCCTGACAAATGATTTTCATCAGCTCGCCTTTGCTTTCAAAGCAACAGAAGAGAATTCTGTTGCAGAATACAGCCATCGGATCGTCTATTATCTTGCAATCGGATGGATCATCATCATGACATTTTTGTCTCTTGTCACCTTGATTCTAAAATGCAGCATTTCCGTCTGCAAAAGAAAAATCTGGATTCCACTTCTTGTCTTTGTCGTTACGACTGCCGCCTGTATTTTATGTTTCATCTATGCCACCCAATCCTATAAAGTACCGGAACTGTTGTCCTTCTCCTTCATCCTTCTGATAGAGACCTGTATCTTTATCGGTCTGATTCCATCCAATGACAACTATCTCCTTTATTCAGAGATCTCTTCTCTTCCTTTTGTCATCACTGATAACGATCTAGTTCCTATCATCAATCATTTAGATGATACGGATATCACAAAAGAACAATACCAAGACTGTATGACAAAAGGTCCTCTCTTTTTAAACGAAAACATCCGCTTATCGAATCAGAACATATCAGGCGGACATATCTTCTATATCGAGGATCTTTCTTCCATTACAAAGATGGTGAATGAATTATCAAGCAAGAACGAACTCCTCTCAGAAGAAAAAGAACTGATCGCTTATCAAAACGAACTCAAAGAGAAGAAAACAAAACTTCAGCAGAAAAACCAACTTTACGATAAAGTCTTTTTCATTCTCAATAATGATCTGCTTCAGTTGAAAACACTCCTTGACAGTACAGACAAAGACAGCAAAGACTATTCCAAGAATCTCAAGAAAGCATGCGTCTATCTCTCTTACATCAAAAGAAGAAGCAACCTTGAAATCCTTCATAGTCAGAAAGAGAACATCAATATAGAGGAGATTGTACTATCGATCAACGAATCTCTTCTCTATCTAAAAGAATGTAACATTTCTGCTTCTCTTATCAATGAAGCAAAAGGAGAATACGATGGAAATGAATGTATTCTCCTTTATGAATTTTTCCAGTATTATCTGAACACCAGTTTTGATTCACTCAACGAACTCCTGATCAGAATCGATTCTGTCAACAATCAGTTATCACTTCGCATCATCTCCAATGTTACTGATATTTCCTTAGAAGGATTTGAAAATGAGAAACTGAATCAATATAAAGGAAAACTTTCTTCTTTTACAGAAGACAATCTTTTCTATGCCACCCTCTCTTTTGAGAAAGGAGGCAAGACAGAATGAATTACATCACAGCCCCCTATGTTGTCCAGACTCTCCTTTCCATCTTCTATTTCTCTCTCATCATCTTTTCACTCTGCACTGCCTTCTTATGTTCTCATCACAAGCATAAATATCTCTTTATCATAACAGAATCTATGATTACCATCTTCTTCAGTATGCTTCTGATCGGATGTCTTACCTATTTTGATATCGACGATATTTCAAAACTGGGCCCCTTATCCACCTTTGCAGTTTCCATCCCTGTTTCCATCGATTTCCTGTTGTTATCCTTATTCACGCTTTTGAATCTATTCATCACTATCGTTCTTATCAGAAACAGAAAGAACACGATATCGAAGATGAGCATCAAAGAAGCCTTTGATGATCTGCCTTGCGGTATCTGCTTCTATGAAGCAAACGGTATGACAAGATTAGTCAACAGCAAAATGAATGATCTCTCTATCAGAATCACTGGAGAATACTTGCTGAACGAAAAAAAGTTCATCAGCATCCTCACAGATGAGAACATAAAAAGAAACAGCCTTCCTCATCAGGATGAAGAAGAATACGTCATTTCTCTTGATGATCATGTCTACTCATTCAGAAGAAGAGAACATCAACTATCTGATAAATCCCTTTATGAGATCATAGCGACAGATATCACAAGAAAACATCAGCTCTCCAAAGAACTGAAGAAAAAGAACAAAGAGCTCTCTTCTTTCAATAAGAGAATGAGACAATACGGAGAGACAATCGAAGAACTGACGATAGAAAAAGAGACCTTGTCCGCAAAGATGAACATCCATGACAAATTAGGAAATCTATTGATATTGTCCCGCCAATCCTTAGATAAAGATATGACAGAAGAAGAAAAAGAAGTCCTTCTCTCCACTTGGAAGAATACACTTATCGCCTTTGAAAGCATGAAGGAAAGCGAGAGCAATGATACCTATGACGAACTGTTCAAAGCGGCAAAGGATATCGGTATCAGCATTATCTTCAGCGGAAAAAGACCAGAGAGCAGAAAAGGAAAGAAAATTGCAGTCAAAGCGATCATCGAATGTATGACAAACACCATCAAACACGCCAAAGGAAACGAAGTCTATGTCTCTTTCAAAGAGATGAATCGATTCATTGAGATTCAGATTACCAATAACGGAGAACAGCCAAAAGAAGAGATCAAAGAGGGAGGCGGATTATCTTCGCTCCGCTTGTTCATTGAAAGAGAAGGCGGAAGCATGAAAGTGATAAGTTTCCCGCGCTTTGAGATGAATATCACCATAGAGAAAGGAGAAGAGTATGACAGATGAAAAATACAAAGTCCTGATTGTCGAAGATCAGGCTATGCCTAGGCAGCTATTCGAACACTTCATCAATACTTCCTCCCGTTTTGCACTGGCAGGAAGCATCGCAAGTGCTGCTTTCACGGAAGTATACTGTCTTTCAAGACCGATTGATCTCATCCTGATGGATGTCATCACAGAAGACGGAGAAAACGGGCTTGATGAAGCAAAGAAAATCAAAAAGAAATTCCCAAAGATCAAAATCATCATTGTCACATCCATGCCTGAATATTCCTACATCGAAAGAGCAAAAGAGATCGGTGTAGAAGGCTTCTGGTACAAAGAAACCAATGAACAGCCGATCATCGAACTGATGGAAAAGGTCATGAACGGAGAAATCATCTATCCGAACACTGCACACACTGTGAAAATCGGACTGACAGACAGTTCAAGATTCACTAAGAAAGAACTGGAAGTCCTTCGCTATGTGACAGGCGGATTCTCCAATATCGAGATATCAGAGAGAATGAATGTCTCACCGGGCGTCATCAAGAACCATATCGCTGACATGCTTCAGAAAACAGGGTTCCGCTCCCGCACCCAGCTTGCGGTCAAAGCGAGAGAATCCGGCATCGTCATCCTGAACAAAGATGACGAAATCTTATGATTTCAGCGCTAAAAATCAGCTAAAAAGATAGAATTTGATGTGTACCCAATTCTTGGACCGCTAGTCAAGAAGGATGGATGGCCAAGCTAGCTTGGCCATCGGTCGGAAAGGAAAGGGTACAATGAAATTCAGTCTGAAAGAGAAGATAGAATATGTATTGCAGTACAACAGGGGAGACGTCATAAAGACTCCGGACGGTGTCAAGTGCAGAGATTCCTTCATGAGTTCTCTCCGCAAATGGGCGAAGAGATACAACGAAGAAGGAGAGGCCGGACTCAGGAGGAGGAAAAACAAGACCTGCACCGAAGAGGAAAAGAAAGCCATCGTAAGAAGAATTCAGAACGGTGAGAGGAACGTCGACATAGCCAAGGAAACAGGAATTTCCTCTGGTGCCATCGCAAACTGGTGCAGAAAGTATTCCAATGCGAACGAAAATCAGGTAAAGTGTAATACGAAAGAGGACACTAACATGCCTGAAAAGAAAAAAACGGACTCTGCTGAGACGGCAGAACAGAAAGCCATGCGCCTGGAAGCCGAGAACGAGCGGCTCAGGGCGGAGATAGCCGTATTAAAAAAATCGATAGCCTTGAAGGTTATGAAGGCAAGGCAGCAGAGAAATCGAAGATAGTCTTCGATCTGCTGAATGACCCTCAAGGCGGATTCACACTGAAATGCCTTCTTAAGGTGACGGATCTTGCTAAATCTACTTATATGTTCCACAGAAAGCTGATTTTGGCAGAAGAAGAGCCGGAAACGGAGCTGGAAAGGCTTATAAAGGCCGAATTTGCCGAAAACAAGGGAAGATACGGCGTAAGAAGGATAGCGGCATCACTGCGTGGCAAAGGCCATCTGGTCAATCACAAAGTGGTCCAGAGGATCATGAAGAAGCTGGGACTGAAGGGAAAGACGGCAAAGAAAAGAAGAAAATACAGCTCCTACATGGGAGCCGTCGGGAAAGTCGCAGATAATATTCTTGACAGGAAATTCGATGTCCAAATACCGAACATGGTGTTTGTGACCGACGTCACCGAATTCGCCTTCGACTGGGGAAAGGTCTACCTGTCCC
>ERZ1106931.219-NODE-219-length-46282-cov-27.494884_pt1 | contig 46282 bp, 54 predicted proteins | sample MGYA00403664_ERZ1106931 | MGnify/ENA primary metagenome ERZ1106931 (study PRJEB35170, sample SAMEA104062435) | human gut metagenome | biome: human gut; feature: human-associated habitat; material: faeces | place: Denmark | collected 2012-06-29 ... | reverse complement strand
GCATCGATTGCGGTTCTTGCGAATCCGTTTGCCCAGTATCTGTAATTTCCGCTGAATAGTACAACAAATCTAAAAGACCAGTAAACGCTTATGTTTACTGGTCTTTTTATTTTTGCAAAACGGTAAAAATCACCTAATTTCTTCTCGGTTGCTCAACCGTTGCTCACCTTTTAATAGGTCATCTCCGTAAGGTAACTTATTCACCGCATCAATATATTGTTGTAGTGTTTTATGCGTATAGACATCTGCAGTGATATTATCCTTGTTAGCGTGGCCGACGATCCGTTTGATTATAATTTCATCAATACCTATGTTGCTGCATATCGAGATAAAGGTATGCCTTGTGTCATGTGGCTTGTGCTCGCCTAGGTTCCATTCTTTACATCTTTTTTGTAGTTCTTTACGATAAATGTCCTTGTGTATCACACCATCTAGTAGGCACTCGGAGCGTTTAAATTTTGCTTGCTGGTAGAGTTCCTTGATGAAAGGGGAGATACATTCCGCAATAGGGATAGCTCGATTACGGCCAGCCTCCGTTTTAGAACCGCCAATCATATACCGCTCCTTAATGTGGACATCATCAACTCGAATTGTTTGTAATTCGTTCAATCTGAGCCCCGTGTAGGCGTATATGAGTGTTAGCTTGGAGATTATATCGTCATCGTGCCGCCAAAGCTCATAGAGCGCTAAATTTGTAAATATGTTAGCTTTCTTAATCGGCGTTGCGTTTTTGTTGATGATAATATCAGAAAGGTAGTTACGAGGGATGACTTCCTGCTTTACGGCAAGTGTGCCGACCGAAACTATGATCGCTTTAATTAACTTTTGATAAGATTTTGTGTGCGTCGAATTATCGAATATAGACTGCAGATGCGCCGCCCTAAGGTTTCTCATTTCGATATTAAATAGGTGTTCTACCAATTTTCGGACAACGTGCATGCTTTTAATACGCCCTTTAGATAGCCCCTGGCGTTCAGCTTCTTCCATACGCCAATCAAAGCACTGCCCAAAAGTGATTTTGCGTTCCTCTTGAATTTGTGGATTAGTAGAGAATAAGGCAAGGGCATTATACGCTTCTTTTTGCGTTGCAAAGGTACCTATGGATTTCCGTAAGGGTTTACCCTCAGAATTGTATCCAAGAGTCACCACGGCTCGATATGGCTTACGTAGAGCCTTATGTTTCATCTTATACACGGTGCCAGTACCATTGGCGCGTTTCATGGCCATAATTACATACCTCCTAAAATACCCCTATCTGAGTAGTATCGGATAGGGGCTTTACGTTTATTAATCACTTGTCTTATAGACTAATTTATTTTCTTTATCCATAAGTTCTGCTAATTTATCAGTGGTAATAGGTATTTCAATTTTATCGCCATTTCCATTAATAAATTTAATAGTATACGGTGGGTTCATAATTATTTGTTTAGGTATTGCATAGTAGACAAGGGCATAGCTATGCGGCATCATATCATAGATTTTGGTATTCATCGCTACTGGGATTATATACTGATTGTCCTTTTCTATAAGTAATCGTTGTGATGGTAGTTGAGGCATTACTGTACCGGCTAATGGATTCTTTAGATGAAGTGCATATGTAGCTATGTATACATAATCATTACTGTTTAGTATGGCTTTCTTAAAAGATTTGTCTGGAAAAATCAGACGATCGTCTTTGGAATATGATACATATTTAGTGATTGTAGCTGGGGTAATTAATACCGCGGCGCCACCAGCTCCACTCCGAAGTTCAACTCCATAATTAATTGGGCTTTCAAGTTTACGATCAGTTTTATAATTTTGCCCGGTGCTCCAGATTTTATCATACGTTTCTGGGGTTACATCAATAAATTGTGCAAATGAAGAACTAGCAACTGTTGCAAATAATGCCGCGATAGATAAAATTTTATAGAATTTCATTGTTTATCTCCCTTATTAATCTCCCATATTAATCTCTTACAAAGTCACATTGTACATAACAACCTTACCAATCAGGTATAAGTCATCTGTATTCTCGTAACTAAATATGATGTCCCGAAATGCCATATCCGAGCTATCAGGTTTAAATACAAATTCTTTATGTTGTTTATCATTGTAGAATCTTTTAACTGTATAATCCCCTCCATTCTTAATAACTACAATATCTCCGTCATGGATATCTGGCAGTTCTATATTTCTTAATACGGCGATAATAGCGCCGTTTTGGATAACGTTGTTCATGCTTTCACCGTTAACCGGCATAAGTATAATATTCTTATTGCCTGCGTAACGACCCATCATGAAATCAGGGACAGATATAGTAGGCATGAAGTTAATGGCGTCTATCGTGGTTAACGCGCCCGCTGATACAGATGCAGGTACGTATTTGTAATTGTTGAGGTGAACCATATCTATAAACGCATCAGATTCTGCGTCAAAACGGCTGGCTGATTCGAACTGTTCAAATTTGTCTGAATCGCCGTTAAACACGCTCGGGATATATTCATCATACATGTCGTTATCCTTATAAAACTGGGACAAACTTTTACCATATACATCGCATAATTTTTTGAGTAAAAACAAATTAATGGGCTCTATCTCTGCCTCATAATCCTCAAGGTCTTTCTTGGGGATTTTTGTTATTTTTGACAGGTCCGAAAGGGATAAACCTGAGTTCACTCTTTCATTGATTAGCGCCCCCGGGATGCGGTCATCGGCTATCAAGTCCGAATCTGTTAGGTAATCAACAGTAACATCATAACGTTCCGCGATGCGCTTTAGCAAATCCAAAGGAATTTGTCTCTTTTCAGATTCATAATTACTTAATGTATTTTGAGCAACACCTAAGTCTTCGGCGAACTGTAGTTGACTAAGCCCTAACATGTGGCGTAATTGTCTTAATTTCATAAGTCTTCCTCCTTAAAAGTCTCCCTGCTTACACAATATCACATATAGCGATATTTTTCAAATATATTGTTGACGATAATCTCAAATTGAGATATACTAATATCACAAATTGAGATATTTTAGATGTAAAGGGAGGTGATTGGATGAGACAGTACTTGATTGATGCCAGAAATAAAAAAGGGCTCACCCAGGTTGAGGCGGCAAGTAAGCTTTTTATGTCTCAAAATTATTTATCAAATTTAGAGACTGGCAAAAGACAGAAAAGCCTTAGCGTGGCAACTTTAAAGGCGTTCTCAAAAGTTTATCAGATTCCGTTGGCTGATTTAATCGCATCAGAATCTGCATATGGAAATACCTAATAGGTAACGAAATTAAAAGAAACGAGGGCAGCAAATGACAGATATGGAGATTTTGTATAACGCTTACCGTGATAGCGGGTTACAGACCAACGAGGAAATGGAAAATTTACTCGGATGGCCGAACGGTAAGATTAGAACTATGAAAGCCCGACTAAAGGCAAGAGGATTTATCGACTATGAATTCGGTAAGCCGGTTACGATTTTAAAGCCGTATCGAGAAGATGTGGAAAAGCCAGAAAGCTTCAAAGCAGCTATATACCGAGAGATGTTAGAAGTTTATATGGATGATTTCCGTAATCAAGATACTTTTAAAGATCGTCTACAAGTAGGCCAAGAAATCAGAATGATTTTGAAGGCTATATGAAAAGGAGGGGCAGTGCACATGATTAGAAAAGTGATTTCGGTCGCTCAAATGTCGACCGTGCTCGGTGTTAGCCTAACGGCTATCCGAGAGGGCATCGCAAGAGATCGATTTCCGTTCGCATATGCCTGGCAGTCACCAGGTAAGAAATCCCGTAGCTTTGTCATCGATAAAGAGGGGTTTAGGACGTTCCTTGTCCATTCATTAGGCTGGGATGTGAAAGTAGTTGATGCGGAATTTAAATCCGCAGGAATTCATTAGGAGGAATTAATCATGACATGGATTGACGTAGGAATGCATTTAAGCTTAGCTGCAGCAGCAGTAGCATCTATTTTATCAATGTTGATGTTATAGGAGAAACATAATTATGAAAGCTATCCCAGTAAACAAAACAGCAATGGCTGCACATCTAAAAGCAATCGAATCAGATCGTATTTTAAATCACATCAATAGCAATATTATGGATGCAGCATATGAGTTGCAGGATTTTATGTGTGATTATGATGAATCGGAAATCCGTATTATCGTGACTACAGATGGCATTACGGCTGAACGGATTGAGGAGGACGAGGAATAATGGGCTATATGTTAATTGGAGCATTTTTGGTCGTAGGTTCTATGGGAGCCTTAGAAGTTGACCATATCGGATGGGAACAGTTTTTACTACAATCATTCATCGGCTTCGCTATATCATTGTATGGTTTTTACAAAGATAAAGCCGAGATGGATGCCGAGGAACGTGAAGATGTCGATTATATCCAACGAGTAAGAACTCACGGCGATTATTGTAAAAACCCATATTACAACTGAAAGGAGTTATGAAATGAACATAATAGCAATATTCAAACGTGGCGAAAGAAGCCATCTGTTTGATATAGAAAACGCTACAAAAAATGCAAAAAAGTTATCCAAAGAACAAGTTAAAGCTGCTCTTGAGTTTTGTAGTAATGCCCATAAATGGGATTGTAGTAGCCACGCTGAGCCTGTATTTAGTGCTTTGCTTAAGTATGGATACGTGGATGAAGAGGGGAAGATATTAATTGATTAGATAGAAGGAAAGGTGGTGATTAAATTGCGAAATTGTAGTACCTGTCCAAAGCGAGATTATTGCATTCCTGATGAATGCGAGGATTTGGGCATGAAAAATGAGCCTGATGATGCGGCAACATCAACAAGCTCAAATTAGAAAAATAGTATTCTACGTTGATTATATCTAAAGGAGGACGTATTTGCAACAATATGAAGAATTCATATCCGCTAAATCTAAAATGTCGGAATCTCACGGATTTGATATTAATACAGGTATGCTAAACAAACACCTATTTGACTTTCAACGAGATATCGTTAAGTGGGCCTTGGCAAAAGGTAAAGCTGCTATATTCGCGGATTGTGGATTAGGTAAAACTTTAATGCAGCTATCCTGGGCATATGAGATTTATCTGCATACAGGTGGATCAGTACTCATATTAGCACCACTAGCTGTGGCCGCTCAAACACAGTCCGAGGGTGAATGTTTCGATATTCCTGTGACTATATGCGAATCTGATGATGATATTGTGCCAGGCGTTAATATTACGAATTATGAGAAATTGGGACGATTTAATACCGATAATCTGATAGGTGTCGTGCTTGATGAATCGAGTATCCTAAAGTCATTTACTGGTAAAGTACGTACGGATTTAATAAATCGATTCAGTAATACACCATATCGCCTGGCATGTACGGCAACACCTGCACCGAATGACTATATGGAGCTTGGCAATCATGCAGAGTTCCTCGGCATTATGAGCCGTAATGAGATGTTATCTATGTATTTCACGCACGATGGTAGTGATACCGCTAAATGGCGATTAAAAGGTCATGCAGAAAATACCTTTTGGGAATGGATGGCGTCATGGGCAGTCGTGCTAGATAACCCGGCATCCCTGGGGTATGAAGATGATGGCTATAAATTGCCTGATTTACATGTACATGAAATCGTAGTTGATAAAACTGGCGAAGATATCCCTACTTTATCATTATTGGAACGCCGCAGAGCCCGCAAAGCATCTCTTGAATCAAGATGTAGAGCAGCAGCTGATTTAGTCAATGCATCTAATGAGCAATGGCTAGTATGGTGCGACCTTAATGATGAATCGACTACTTTGAAAGAAATGATTGATCTCGCAGAGGATGTCAAAGGTAGTGATAAGGCAACTCGAAAACAGGGCATGATGTTAGGTTTTGGTTCTGGATTCCTAAAATGCTTGGTAACAAAACCAAGTATCGCCGGATTCGGAATGAACTGGCAAAACTGCCACAATATGATATTCGTTGGGCTATCCGATAGTTATGAACAGTATTATCAAGCACTTCGACGATGCTGGCGATTTGGCCAGAAGCATGAGGTGAACGCATATATCGTAATTTCCGAAAAGGAGGGCGCGGTTAAAGCAAACATCGAACGTAAGGAAGCAGATGCTATAAAAATGAGGGACGCTATGATTGCGCTAACCCGTGATGCTGTTCGTACTGAATTATCTAAAACTAGACGGGAATCAACGGAATACAATCCGTGTGTGCCGATGGTGTTACCTAACTGGGCAGAAATGAGGGCTGTTATATGACTAAGATTTACGTAAGCCATCCATTCGGAGGATTGGCTAAAAATAAAAAGAATGCTGACTCTGTATTAAAGTGGCTGCAGGACGATATGGGCGTATTTCCAATAAAAGAACCTTTTGGTAGTGATACGCATAACATATTCCTATCGCCCATACATATATTGGGGCATCTGTACAATAAGGTCGATTATGATACCGGCATAGACTGGTGCATTGGCCTTCTAAGTGGCTGCGATGCAATCGTAATGTGCAACGGCTGGGAGAACTCAATCGGGTGCAACTTGGAATTAGCTTATGCTAAGGATCATAACATAAAAGTCATCCACATCAATGAATTAAAAGCAGCTAAATCAATTAGATTAGCCGTTGATGCGGGCATGAATAAAGGAGTAGCGGCCTTTTTTGGATTTGCAATGCTGCAAGCGCTAAATAAGAAAGCAAAGGAGGACCTACAACATGAACGTGCTAAATCAGTTAATTGAGTCCCGATTTGCAATCTATAATGGCGACTCAGTAGAAGTGCTGAAAGGGCTACCTGATGATAGCGTTCATTACTCTATATTTAGCCCGCCATTTAGTAGTTTGTATGTCTACTCTAATTCTGATAGGGATATGGGCAACTCATCTACTGATATCGAGTTTTGGCAACATTTCAAGTATTTAATCACAGAACTATACCGTGTAATAATGCCTGGGCGATTAGTATCGGTCCATTGTATGGATTTACCACTCACGAAATCCAGGGATGGTGTTATCGGAATGAAAGACTTTCCTGGTGACATTATTCGAGCCTTTCAGGATGCTGGATTCGTGATGCATTCCCGAGTCACGATTTGGAAAGACCCTCTCATCGAGGCTACTCGGACAAAGGCTCTAGGGCTTTTACATAAGCAAATTGTAAAAGATTCTGCCATGTGCCGTATGGGAGCACCTGATTACATCGTGACATTGCGTAAACCTGGTGACAATCCGGAACCCATCGCACATCCGGAAGGATTTACCCAGTTTTTCGGTCAAGAGGAACCTGAGGGTATTAAAGGAATTGAAAGGCCTACGCCCGATCCAGAGTTGTTTGATAAAAAGCAAAAATACAATACGGAGCCTATGTATAGCCACCAGGTATGGCGTCGATATGCTAATCCTGTATGGGCCGATATCCGCCAAACACATACGCTGAATTATAAAGCAGCTCGTGACAATAAGGACGAACGTCATATTTGCCCGCTACAGCTAGATACTGTGGCTCGTTGCATAGAATTGTGGAGTAATCCGAATGATATCGTACTTGATCCATTTGCTGGTATTGGTACGGTCCCAGTTATGGCGCTTCGTATGGGCCGTAGGGCTTTAGGTTTTGAGTTAAAAGAATCGTATTACAACCAATCAATTATTAATATTCAGGAGGAGTTAAAGAATGATTAAAGTTGAAGTTCAAGGAGTTAATGTACTAGATGTATATAATCAGCTAAAAGCTGTGTTAAATCAATTCAGAAGTTTTGTAGATAACGACAGAGCAATGGATGATAAAGCCCCTGGCATAGTAGATACAGTGGTATCTACAGTAGCAAAACCGTCCGTGTGCGTATCTAATCTTACACCACAAGATACAAATCAAGGTGTACCTACTACAACAGTAGCTGTGCAACCAAACTCCATATCCATGACGGCACCTAATGCAGCTGTACAAGTTACTCCTACTCAAGTAGCTATTACAGCACCAACTGTCAACGTGGCAACTGATACCTCGGTACAAACAGTTACCGCACCTGTGCAAACACCTGTTACTGCTCCAGTATCTCAGGAAGTTAAGAAATATACATTGCCTGAAATTCAAGCGGCGCTTGCACCATTACTTGACGCTGGAAAAGCTGTAGAATTGCAACAATTAATGGCACAATTCGGTGTTCAATATTTGGGTGAAGTACCTGAGGACAGATACCCCAAATTAGTAAATGCGATTAGAGGATTGGGGGCAAGAATCTAATGGCATCTCGATCACATGCATTATTAAACGCATCGGGGTCACACCGGTGGCTGCATTGTACAGCCGCCCCTCTTCTAGAGGAGAACTTTCCCGATAGTACATCTGTGTATGCAAAGGAAGGAACCCTGGCACACGAACTGTGTGAGTTAAAACTACAGAAGTATACCACGGCCATGGCGAAATCCACATACACTCGCAAGTTCAACAAAATCAAAAAAGATGAATTGTGGCAACCAGAAATGGACGATACTTCGGAAACATACCTCGAATATGTTAAAGGCGTTATGTTAGGCTGTACGGCAACTCCTGTAGTGGCCATTGAAAAACGCGTTGACTTTAGCCGTTATGTACCCGATGGATTCGGCACGGCTGACTGTATCATCCTATCCGGGGACACTTTGCACATCGTTGATTATAAGCACGGAAAAGGGGTAGTCGTTGATGCGGAACACAATCCGCAAATGATGTTATACGCCCTTGGTGCGATTGATGCATATAGATTACTTTATATGTTCAATACGGTCAAAATGACTATCGTGCAGCCTCGTGTTAATAATATCAGCGAATGGGAAATCCCTACGGTAGAACTACTGGAGTGGGGTAATACATTCGTCAAACCTCGTGCAGACGAGGCTATGTCCGGCAATGGTAAATTTGAACCCGGCGACTGGTGCAGATTCTGCAGGGCAAAACAACAGTGCAAAGCCCGATATGAGGCAAACGACTCATTGCATAGTGCGCTAGTTGCTAATCATGATCCTCGACTTATCTCGATGACAGAACTCGGCGAATATCTTCGTCGAGGGAAAGACGTCGCTGCTTGGCTCGAGGATATGAAAGACTACGCACTCACTGAATCTCTTAATGGGGTGACAGTCCCTGGCTGGAAAGCTGTAGAGGGTCGTGGTAGTCGGGCCTTTCAAGATACCGATGCTGCTATTGATGCTTTAATCAAAGCTGGCATCGATGAAAGCATTCTATATGAACGCAAGACATTAACATTGGCTCAGATGGAAAAGACCATCGGTAAGACCCAATTTAATGATATGGTAGGCGACATGATTGTTAAAAAAGCAGGCAAGCCTACTCTAGTTGAGGAATCCGATAAGCGCCCTCGGATTACCAATCAACCTACTGCGGCGCAAATATTTAATGTATCTAATGATAATAATGGAGGTAATTAATTATGTCATTCGTTCCACAACCAACTGAAGTATTATTGCAAAATGTTCGTGTATCCTATTGCCATCTATTAGAACCTTGGGCTAATTCCACACAGCCTGGTGCTAAACCTAGATATTCAGCTACTATTCTTTTGCCTAAAACTGATGTAGCTCAACACCAAGCACTTATGAATGCTATCGAGGCTGCCATTCAAGCCGCGCGTACCAAATTTGGTGCACGTGTTCCAGCACAGCCTAAAGTACCAATTCATGACGGTGATGGCTATACACAATCCGGTAAGGAGTTTGGTCCTGAATGTAAAGGTCATTGGGTATTTACAGCAGCACAAGACGCTAGCTATAAAGTTGAAGTAGTAGATCTTCAAGGTAATCCTCTCACAAATCCTACACAAGTATACTCCGGCATGTATGTCAATGTACTCGTTCGATTCTTCTTCTATTCTAATCAATCCACTGGTATCGGATGTGGTTTGGGACCTGTTCAAAAAGTACGCGATGGCGAAGCATTGGGTAGTATGCCGGTAGCTGCATCCTCTGTATTTGGTGCACCTCAAGGTAGCGCAGCTAATGTATATACTGGTGCTCCAGTAGCAGGTCAACCTGTGCAACAACAAGCACCTCAACAAGGTTATGAACAACCGGCATATGCTACGACACCTCAGCAATCCGTGCAGCAAGCTCCTGTAGGGATTAACCCTGTAACTGGTCAACCTTACTAATAGGTGCCTGATATGAGGCATCTAAGTATTGATATAGAAACATATTCATCGACTGATATCTCATTCGGCGTGTACAAATACACTGAATCTCCTGATTTCGCTATATTACTCTTTGCGTATTCCTACGACTTTGGCCCTGTTGAAGTCGTAGATTTAGCGCAGGGAGGAGTAATTCCTGACAGTGTGATTCGTGATTTACTGAACCCAGATGTAATCAAGCACGCTTACAATGCACAATTTGAAATTACATGTCTAAATCGTGCAGGGTTACTCACATCGGTTGATCAGTGGCAATGCACGATGATTCATGGTGCCTACTTAGGATACCCTATGGGCCTAGCCTTACTCGGTAAGGCCCTGGGGCTACCCCAGGATAAGAAAAAGGACGCATCGGGGAAAGCACTTATCAAGTACTTTTGTACGCCATGTAAGCCTACTAAACGTAATGGGGGACGTGCCCGTAATCTGCCTAGACACGATATGGATAAATGGAACGCATTCATTGAGTACAACCGCCAGGACGTTGTGACCGAGATGGAATGTTATCACAGATTAGCCTCGTTCCCTGTACCTTATGATACATGGAAAGATTGGTATCTTGATATCCAAATCAATAGTAGAGGGGTGCGCATCGACCATGAATTGGTTGAGGGTGCACTATACATTGATGAGGAAAATCGCGAAATGTTGATGAATGAGGCTTATCAAATCACAGGACTTAGCAACCCTAACAGCCGGAATCAATTACTTGATTGGTTAAACAATAATACTAATGTCAGTCTTGAAAAACTAACTAAGGACACTGTGGCCGATGCTCTGACGGATGCTGATGACGTTGCAGCAAAAGTGCTTATGATTCGGAAGAAACTCGCGAAGTCATCGGTATCTAAATACACCATGATGGATGGTGCTATGGGCGCTGATCTTCGTCTCAGAGGAACATTACAGTTCTATGGTGCCAACCGTACCGGGCGCTGGGCGGGTCGTCTTATCCAGGTGCAAAACCTGCCGAGAAATTACATTGAGAACCTCGACACAGCTCGCCATCTCGTTAAGACCAAAAACCGTCAAGGGTTAGAACTTCTATACGGTGATGTATCGGATACGCTATCTCAATTAATTCGTACCTCAATTATTGCTGAAAAGGACAATACATTATGTGTGGCCGACTTTTCAGCCATTGAGGCTCGTGTTATTGCATGGCTATCGGGAGAACATTGGCGGCAGCGAGTATTCGCTGAGGGCGGAGACATATACTGTGCTTCCGCATCATCGATGTTTGGTGTTCCCGTTGTTAAACATGGCGAGAATGGGCACCTTAGACAAAAAGGTAAAGTCGCTGAATTGGCACTCGGCTATCAAGGCGGAGTGAATGCATTAAAAGCCATGGGCGCTCTTGATATGGGACTACATGAGGAGGAATTACCTGAAATCGTAAATTTATGGCGCAACGCATCGCCTAGAATACGAGATTTGTGGTATGCCGTTGAGAATGCGGCCGTGTACACCGTTACTACCGGGAATCCTATAGGCCTTGACCACGGCATTATGTTCCGTTTGGAAATTGATCCAATATACGGTTACCGTTATATGACGATTGAATTACCGAGTGGACGTAAGCTATTTTATCCTAGCCCAAGCATTAAGCAGAATGCATTCGGTAAGGATGCTGTACACTTTAAGACTAAAGTAAACGCTGCATGGGTTACTGAAAGCACCTATGGAGGCAAATTAGTCGAAAACATCACGCAAGCAGTCGCTCGAGATTGTTTAGCACTGACACTGCGCCGATTGGAGGATGTGGGATATCAAATTATCATGCACATCCATGATGAAGCTGTACTTGAAATCAACAAGGAGAATGCAGAATCTACGTTAAATGATGTTAATGCTATATTCTCAATCGCCATACCTTGGGCAGACGGGCTGCTATTATCATCCGCAGGATTTACTAACGACTATTATATGAAAGATTAGGAGGGGATACACTTGCAAAACGATAAACTGATTACCATCAGTATCGGTGCGAGTCGCACATCAAAGCAATGGACCCGTACGGAGATGTTGTGGTCCGAGTTTTGTGAACGCCTCAAAATCCCCGTTCGTACAACAGAAACCGTGGACGAATACCACAGATTGCCAAAATCTGAGAAAAGCAAGCTAAAGGACATAGGCGGCTTTGTTGGTGGTACTTTAAGCGGTCTACAACGTAAAGCTATTAACGTGTCTGGGCGTGATCTAATTACCCTTGATATGGATGCCATATCGCCTGGGGAAACCGAGAACGTCGCTCGCACGATTGACAGCCTAGGCATGGCTTATGTAATCTACTCAACCCGTTCTCATACGGTGCATCGTCCACGGTTACGTGTTATCGTCCCTACTGATAGAACGATGACACCTGATGAGTATGAGCCTATTGCTCGTAAGCTGGCAGAGCTCATCGGCATTGGTATGATGGATGGAACTACGTTCGAAGCTTCTCGGCTCATGTATTGGCCATCATGCCCGAATGATGCGCAATATGTATATTACGTAGGCGATAAGGCATTCTTATCTGCTGACGGTATGCTCAGCCAATATACTGATTGGCGAGATGTGCGTTCTTGGCCACAAGTACCAGGTAAGGAAGCATCGCAGCATGAAAAGCAGCTACTTGCAAAGCAAGCTGATCCGAGAGAAAAACCAGGTATTGTAGGTGCCTTTTGTCGAATATATGGTATCCGTGAGGCGATTGATAAATTCATACCTCATGCATATGTCGATGTTGACGGCAGCGAGGACCGCTTAACGTTCGTTACTGGCTCAACGGTAGCCGGGGCGGTTATCTATGATGACGATACATTCCTGTTCAGTCACCATAATACTGACCCGTGCAGTGGTCAACTGGTTAATGCCTTTGACCTTATCCGGCTGCATAAGTTCCACAGCTTAGACGAGACTGCTAAGGATGGGACACCTGGGCATAAGCTGCCATCTTACATGGCTATGTCTAAACTAGCTATGCAAGATACAGTAGTCGTTAACGAACTCAACATGGCCCGTGCCCGAGAATCAGCATCAAATGTATTTGCTGATATTATCACGGATGTATCGGCTCACGCTGAGACATCCGACCTCGACCCTAATGCGTTAACGAACGTCGACTGGATGAAAAGCTCGACTTTGAAGTACGACGAGAATGGTCGACCTAAGAACACATTAGATAACATGCTTAAAATCATGCACCATGATCCGGCGCTTGTCGGTAGACTTGCCTATGATAGATTTGGTTCAAGATACGTGGCAAAAGGGGCCCTACCATGGAACCCAACACCAGGACTTCGCATATGGACAGATGCAGATGATGCGGGCTTACGGTGGTACCTGGAAAATAAATATGATATCACCGGCAAAGATAAAATCATGGATGCCCTCATTATGTGCGCTGAGCAAAATGGATTTAATGAAGTACTAGATTACCTTAACGGGTTATCCTGGGATGGCATTGCCCGATTAGATACCATATTCATCGACTACTTAGGGGCTGAGGATAATGTATATACCCGTGCAGCCGCTAGAAAGTCATTTACGGCAGCAGTAGCGCGAGCGTTTGAGCCTGGGTGCAAGTATGATACGATGCCAATTCTTATTGGAGGTCAGGGTATTGGTAAAAGTACTCTTATCCGAACGATGGGTAAGAAGTGGTATGCTGATGGCTTAAATACCTTTGAGGGTAAGGAAGCTGCAGAAGGCATTCAAGGTAAATGGATTATAGAAGCTGGTGAAATGGCGGGGTATTCGAGGGCTGAAGAAAATGCATCTAAGCAATTTTTAAGTCGTCAAGTAGATGTATTTCGTCAAGCCTATGGCCGACGTACACAAGAGTATCCACGGCAGTGTGTGTTCTTTGGCAGTACGAATCAGTATGAGTTCCTAAAAGATATCACAGGCAATCGCCGATTTTGGCCTATTGATCTTGAAATGACGACTCCGCGAAAGAACATATTCGTTAATCTTCCAGGGGAAGTAGACCAGTTATGGGCGGAGGCCTTGTATCGGTATAAAAGCGGGGAAAGCCTCATTATCGAGGATGACCCGAACGTACTAAAACTGGCTGATGCGGCTAGAGAGGCGCACATGGAATCAAATACCAAAGCAGGACTGATTAATGAGTTTTTATTAATCAAAGTGCCTTTAAATTGGAATGTGATGAGTCGGAGCGCCAGGAGGACGTATCTTAGCATGAATGCTAAACCTGCCGAGGGTCAAGAGTTAGTATATCGTGACCGTATTTGTGCGGCAGAGATATGGTGGGAATGTTTTGGCAACGACCCAAGTCGCATGAAGAAGATCGAGACCAGGGAAATTAATCAAATACTGGCGGACTCCCCATATACATTGGGCGGAAGTCAGTTGATGAGATTTGGTGAATATGGACATCAAAGAGGGTTCAGAATCAACGAGTCAAAACTGACTTTATAACGTTAACATTCTCAATTAAGCGTTAACATTCTCAGTATTTTTGTTAACATTAGAATGTTAACAAATTCGGAGAATGTTAACGTACCTTGTTAACGCATAAAGTCAGTATTTATCTATATTTATATATGTTTGTTAACAATGTTAACATTATATACTGGTAAATACCAAAACAAAGAGTTTTAAGAAAAAATACGCCCTTTACAGCCTTAATTTGAACCCTCATATATACGTATGTAAACATGTTAACGTTTAAAAATTTAAGAGGTGAGAAATGTTAGAAAAGGATATCGAGAGAAAATTAGTTGCAGGCGTCAAACACGCGGGAGGTAAAGCGTATAAGTTTGTATCCCCTGGTAATATCGGTGTGCCTGATCGTATCGTCATATGGCCGAACGGCGTTATTCATTTCGTAGAATTGAAGACATCCAAAGGTGTACTTTCGAGATTGCAGGGAGTCCAAGCCCGTGAACTTCAAAAGCTAAATCAAAAAGTATTTGTGTTAAAAGGTGCAGATGCGCTGGCTGGTTATCTGGATCAATTCATAGAAGAATTTGGGGTGAAAGCGTAATGCAGTTTATTGATTTCTTCTCCGGGATTGGAGGTTTCCATAGTGGCTTAGAGAAAGCAGGTATGCAATGTGTTGGATGGTGTGAATTTGATAAATTTGCGCAAGCATCGTATAGGGCGATGTATGATACAGCAGATTTATGGTTTGGTGATGATATTCAAAAAGTTAAAGGCCACGAACTACCGAAAGCCGATTTATGGACATTTGGATTTCCTTGCCAAGATGTAAGCGTTGCAGGAAAACAAAAGGGTATAAAAAAGGGAACGCGAAGCGGATTGTTTTATGAAGTTATGAGGTTGCTAGATGAATGTGAAGAAAATAGACCCCAGTGGCTTGTGTGTGAAAACGTTAAGAATTTGTTGTCAATCGATAACGGAAGAGGATTCCTTAATGTTATCAGTGAAATGGCCGAAAGAGGGTACAGTTGTGAGTGGAAAGTGTATAATTCCAAAGACTACGGAGTCCCTCAAAATCGAGAACGCGTGTATATTGTTGGATATTCTGGAAGAATGTGTTCCAGAAAGTTATTACCTAACCCCAGAGAAAACGCAAAAACTCTTAAATAAATCGTTGGTGGTTCACAAGGAATGAGGGTATACGATCCAGAAGGAACAAGTTGTACTTTGTCAGCACAAGGTGGTGGAATGGGTGCAAAAACTGGATTGTACACTATTACGGAAAGTGGTATTCATAATCTAGGGAATGTTACTGCCTATAAAAATGATTACACAGTACACGCAAGCGGTGTAGCACGCACGTTAATGGCAAGCGATTATAAACACGTTCCAAAAGTAGCTATTAAAAATGCAACAAAACAAGGGTATTCAATGGCAGCAGTCGGCGACGGCACAGATATTGCATATCCAGAAAGCGAAACACGAAGAGGTCGAGTGCAGCCACAACGATTTAATACATTAACAACAAGTGATAATCTGGGTGTTCTTGTAAATGGTGAACCTATCAGAATTAGAAAATTAACTCCTAAAGAATGCTGGCGTCTACAAGGTTTTACAGATGAACAGTTTGAGAAAGCAGCCGCAGTAAATAGCAATAGTCAGCTTTATAAACAGGCTGGTAACGCGGTTACGGTAAATGTGGTTGAAGAAATTGGAAAACATATTCTATGTTTCCATACTTTATACGGAGGTATGTGATATGCAGTTTATTCCGCATGCGTATCAGCGATATTGTATCGACAAGACCGTTAATCAAAATAAAATAGGGCTATTCCTGGATATGGGTTTAGGAAAAACGATTATCACGTTATCCGCTATATACGAATTGAAGTACTCCCGATTCGCCATTCGTAAAGTGCTAATCATAGCGCCTAAGAAAGTGGCGGAGGCTACATGGCAACGTGAAGCACGAAAATGGGACGGCGTAGGTATATTAAGGATATCTACTGTATTAGGCAGCCTGAAAAAGCGTATTAAGGCTTTAAACACACCTGCCGACATCTACATCATCAATCGTGAGAATGTAACGTGGTTAGTTGATTACTACAAGAATGCATGGCCGTTTGACATGGTAGTTGTAGATGAATCTAGTTCCTTTAAAAGCCACACAGCTAAACGCTTTAAATCATTAGCCTATATGCATAACCACATCAAGCGTATGGTGTTGTTAACAGGTACGCCAGCCCCTAATGGGTTAATCGACTTATGGGCACAAGTGTATTTATTAGACCGCGGCGAGTCGTTAGGTAAAACGTACACAGGATTTAGAGATTACTATTTCGAGCCCGATCAGAGGTCACGCGAAATGGTATACTCCTATAAACCTAAATCCGATTCAAATGACAGTATCATGGCGGCAATATCTGGGTTATGCATATCCATGAAAGCTGATGACTATTTGGAATTACCTCCAGTAATCAACGATATTAAATATGTGCAGTTAGATGCGAAAGCCAAAAAAGCCTACGAAGATATGGAACGCACATCTGTATTAGAGTTGATTGAAGCTGGCGAAGATATCACAGCTTTGAGTGCAGCAGCATTATCCACAAAGCTACAACAGTTAGCGAACGGTGCCGTATATGATGGTGACAGGAACGTTCACGAGATACACGGTTGTAAAATTGAGGCATTTATGGAACTTGTAGAACAGTTAAACGGAAAGCCTGCATTAGTGTTTTATAACTTCAAGCATGACTGTGAACGGTTAAAAGCAGCATTAGCTAAGACTAAATTAAGAGTCTGTGAATTAAAAGGTGCCGATGATGAGATAGCGTGGAATGCTGGAGAGATTGATATTCTATTAGCACATCCGGCTAGTACGGCATACGGGCTTAACTTACAGGACGGCGGGAACCACGTAATATGGTTCGGGTTAAATTGGAGTCTTGAGTTATATCAACAAGCTAATAAGCGGTTACATCGCCAAGGTCAAATGGAGAAGGTAATTATCCATCATCTAATATGTGAGGGAACTCGTGATGAGGATATGATGGATGCATTAGCCCAAAAAGACCGGGCACAGGAATATGTGCTGCAAAGCCTAAAAGCAAGAATCGATAAATATAGAAAGGATGATTAACATGGATCAATTTATAATGGCAGGATTAATCGGAGCCATCGTGGTAATGGTGAGTTACACGACTATTCAAGTTATCGATATCGTTGATAAATACCTTGATAATCGAAGATACATGGCTGCATTGGGGCTGACTCCAGGCCGGTTGTATGAGAGACCCAATAATCCCCCGCCGCCACCTATTAAGCTATCAGCTAGTGAAGAACTAAGTCGTTATATAGCGAATGAAGAATTGAGACGTTTCGGAGAAGCAACGAATCGATTTGGCATAAATATGGGAAAAAATATACCAGATAGGCCTCATAGACCTTCCAGACCTCCTAGACCTCCTAGACATATAGATAAACAATGCGATGACATAAACCACCCAAGCCATTATACACAAGGAGATATCGAGGTTATCGATTACATCGAAGACAAGAAACTAGGGTATCGATTGGGTAATGTAGTGAAGTATGTATCTCGTGCCGGGCATAAGGACGATGCTATTAAGGACTTGAAAAAAGCCCGTTGGTATCTAAATCGGGAAATTGCAAAGAGGGAAGAGCATGACAAAAGTCGAGCGGCTACTAATTAACAAAGGGCACTATCTAGATGACACGTATCATCTTGTCATGGATATAGTTAAGGTTGTAGATAATCTCAAGGATAAAGTTGCCGAGAGATTAGATGATGATCTGAGTGATGATGCGTACGCCATGTGTGAGGAAATGTTTACTGCTGTCGAACAATGCAAAGCGGATATGGTAGAATCCATCGAGGATATTGTCGAACGTATGGAGGTAAAGGATGCAAAAGCGTAGAAGCAGGGCAGATGTGATTGTAGGTGCCATACAGTCAGATTTAAGTCTTGCCATCATACGATCCCGTAATAGACAACTGAGATCACCTATGCTAGATGATAGAATTCGTGAAAGCGGATACATTGACGGATTACTACGAGCACAGATGATTATCAGTAAATATGGGGATTATCGCATATGATGGCTAATGAAGAACTACAAGCTGTCCGCCATACTGAGCAGCGAATGCGTGCGTTAGAGATTCAGCTAAGTGCGATTAACCGAGATCTACATTCAGAAGCTATACGGATATGTGAATCGGGAGATGCTATGCCACGAATCAGTAAGCACTTACAAGAATGTAGGGAGGAGCTGAACAGAGAATGGGATGAATTGATTGATTCTCGAAACAAGGTCAAGCAAGTTATCAACCAAATAACTGACGGACAATACAGGGATGTACTGAATCTCAGATACATTAATGCATTGCCATGGGAGCAGATAGCTGTCGAACTAGGGTATTCGTGGCGACAAGTTCACAGACTTCACAAGAAAGCAATAGCTGAATTTGAAAAGATGGCATAGAATGGCACACTCTTAATTTAATATAATGTAAATGTAGTAGATAGCAGGCAGTGTCTGGCCCGCACAATATGTCTGCCTGCTGCACTGCCCCGGGGTAGACCTTACTTAGTTGAGGTCTACCCTTTTTCTTATTGAGTATCAATGATAATTCCTAATTGAGAAAATGAAAATTTGGAAAAGGTACTCCGCGGGCGAAAAATGGCCGCTGGTCGCCTCCGCGCGATGGTCCTCTCTCTGTGAGAAAAATTTTCCTGTTGAATGTAGAAAGACGAATTTAGAAAGGAGTACACCTATGGCGGACACAAAACCAAGAGTGAAATTTGATGCTGCGGGCAATCTGCTCGTATCAAGCACTCAACTATGTGACCTCTTGCGGGTCACTCCGGAAATTATTTCTCGACATCATAAAGCAGGAATGCCTAAAGCATCTGTAGGTTGGTGGAATCTCCGGGAAGTCCTCGTATATTTAGGGCAGGCAAAAGGCGATAACGCTAAAAGCAAATCCGCATCAACTCGTAAGTTAGAAGCCGAAGCAGATTATAAAGAGGCAAAGGCTGCGCGTGAAAAGAAAATGCTAGATGTGCTAAATGGCGAATATGTTCCTCGTGCCGATGTGGCCCAGGCATGGGCTAACCGAGTATTGGAGATGAAGACATCATTTACCAAATTAGGTAAGCGTATCGGAAGTGAGTTCACGGATCCTGAAGAACGTGCTCGTGTAGAAAAGGTGGTGAATGGCCTTGTCGAAGAATACCTCGAAAGCTACGCACGCGAAGGCGAGTACACGCCGAAAGTCAAAGCCACGGGAAAAGGTAAGTCCAAAGGTTGACTGGTTCCCTGAGGAATTAGAGGCATTCAAGCCACCTGAAAGATACACCGTTTCAGAATGGGCAGATAAGTACAGGGTACTGACTAATATATCTGCCGAACCTGGGCGCTGGCGTACAGCACGGACACCTTATCTCAAGGAGCCTATGGACAAATTCACAGACCCTCTCATTGAAAGCATCTCGTTATGTTTCGGAGCGCAGATTGGTAAGACGGAAGCTGAGCTTAATATGATTGGATATGCGTTACACCAAACTGCATCACCAGTCATGATGGTTTATCCGACGGATACTATCGCAAAATTTGCTAGCGATAAACGTGTGCAACCGATGATCCGGAGCGTAGAACCATTGGCAGATATGTATGACGAGGGCAGTAAGCTGTTGGAGTTAGACTTCGTTAATGGGAACTACATGGTGCTTGTTGGGGCGAACTCACCAAGCAGCTTATCAAGTCGGTCAATTAAGTACTTATTCTTCGATGAAATTGATAAGTATCCAGCTTTCTCTGGTAAGGAAGCGAATCCAATTAAGCTGGCTGAGGAACGTACCAAGACATTCGTTGATAAGAAGATTGTAAGAGTGTCAACTCCTACGATTGAAAGTGGCAATATTTGGCAGTCCTATATGGACGCAAATGAACGCAAGCAGTATTACGTGCCATGTCCGCATTGCGGGGTGTCGCAGACCCTCAAATTCAAACAGATAAAATGGCCGGAGGAACACCATGGCAATGCGGATATGATACGTGATACCGCATATTATGAGTGCGAACATTGTAAGCAACGTATTGATGATAAGTACAAGATGGATATGCTCCGGCAAGGTGAATGGCGTGCGGTGAATGAATCACAAGTCCGAGTTGTCCGGTCGGTTGCATATCACATGTCATCCCTTTACTCTCCATGGGTTACCTTTGGCGATGTGGCATATGAGTTTGTTAAATCAAAGGATAAGCCAAGTGAGTTGATGAATTTTATCAACTCTGGATTAGCGGAGCCGTGGAAATCTGCGAAAACTAAAAGCACGCAGAACCTCGTGTTTACGCAGTCGGAAGTTCCTCGCGGTATTGTGCCACAGCATGCGCCACTACTTATCGCCTCTGTCGACGTGCAGCAAGATCATTTCTGGTGGGAGGTTAGAGCCTACGCTCATGGAGTATCAAGTTATTTAGTTGATTATGGTCAAGCAAGTAGTTGGTCAGACTTAACCGAGATACTCATTGATAGAGAATATCCATCAGAGTATGGTGAGGCCCGTAAGATTGTGAGGGCTGGTATCGATAGTGGCTACCGAGCAGACGACGTATATCAGTACTGTGCGCAGTACCCAGAAGTATGCGTGCCAGTTAAAGGCGATTCATCACACAGTCCTCTAGCTCCTCCATATAAGATGAGCAGCATCGAGAAGGGCGTCATCGGCGGTATGAAGCTGTACATAGTGAATACCGATTACTGGAAGGACTTTATATTTGCACGTATGGTACGTCCGGCTAATGAGCCTGGCACAATCCATTTATTTAAGGATTGCCCAGAGGAATATTCGGAGCACCTTCGGTCGGAGGAAAAGCAAGAAATCCGAAATGTAAAGACCGGAGTAGTTACAGTGCAATGGAAACCATTAACCAGTCATCCAACAAATCACTTGTTGGATACGTGTGTATACAACGCCATGGTGGCGGACTCGGTAGGTGTTAAATACCTACCTGAATACAATCCGGATACCGATGAGGAGGACGAAGATACGGATGATGAAGACTTTAATGCAGATAGCCGAGGTTGGTTTAGTTAAGAAGGAGGTGAGACCATGAGCGCAAGAGAAGACTTGGAGCGTATTCGAACGATAATCGAGGAAATTGAGACGAATGGATACGCCGAGATGTCTGTAGGTGGTAAGCGATTTAAGACGCATGACCTGCCGACATTATACGCCCGTGAGCGTGAGTTAATAGCTCGCGTTGATGATGAGGAAGGTAATAGCACGACATCCTACGTGTCATGGGAGCGACGATGAACATACTCGATAAGGTAATAGCATATTTCAATCCAGAACGAGCTGCCCGTAGAGCATATTTCCGTAGTTCGCTTGAACGCGGATATGATGCGGCGTCAACAGACAGATTAAGTGGCGACTGGATGCCAGTATTTGGTACAGCTGAACAAGTAGCATCAGGCCAACGTGATTTGATCCGAGGTCGTGCACGTGCAGCAGAACTTAATAGTGACCTTGCTGAAAGTGTTGTATTGGCATTACTACGGAATGTAGTAGGTACCGGAATAAAGCCACAGTGCAAAATCAAGACCCGCGCAGGAAAGCTGAATGAAAGACTCAATAAGAAAATTGAGGAAGCTTGGGCGGACTGGGTGGATAAGGAGAATGCGGATATCCGAGGGATATCTACGTTTTATGAGTTGCAAGAAATGGCTCTGCGCCGAATGGTCTATGATGGGGAAATCCTAGTTAATATGACCTCCGAAGGCGCAGATATACCACTATCATTACAGCTTATCGAGGGCGAGAATATCGGAGCCGTATCGGTAAGCGAGAATGGCAACAGTATTGTTAATGGCGTGGAAGTTAATAAATACGGAAGACCAATAGCATATCACGTATTCCAAACAGATCCATTAGGAATACGGTCATTTAATGAGGCACGATTACCAAGTAATAGGGCTTTCCTGTTACATAAGCCTCGTAGACCTAGTGAACTGCGCGGGGTTAGTATGTTAGCCCTTGTATTAAAGCGCATTCACGACGTGGATGAATACATGGATGCCGACCTTATAGCGGCTCGTGTAGCCGCATGTTTCGGCGCGTTCGTAACAAGTAATACTGGGGGTAACCCGATGGTTGCGAATAAGATTGATAGTAAAGGCAAGAAAGTTCGTTCAATGGCGCCAGGGATTATCCAACATCTACGTGCAGGTGAATCAATTTCATTTGCGGAACCTAAGCGAAATGCAGGAACCGCATCAGAATACTCAGCGACACAAACAAGACGCATAGCGTCAGGTATGGGTCTAAGCGCGGACATAGTGACGCGCAATATTAGTGGTAACTTCTCCGCAGCTCGGCAGAATATGCTGGAAGACCAGCAATCATTCAAGCAGATGCAGCGTTTTATAATTGAGCATTTTTGCATGCCTGTATGGCAGGCTTTCATTGAAGCATGCTACCTAAAGGGAATTATCCCGGCCAATGACTATGCGGCAAACCCAAAACTTTATAAGAAAGTAGCGTGGTTAGCTCCAGGCTGGTCTTGGATTGACCCTGTTAAGGAAGTTAATGCTAATAAGGAAGCTATTAAGGCAGGACTTACAACGCTCGAAGACGTATGCAGTGCATCAGGCAAGGACTGGGAAGAAGTACTTGAACAGCGGAAGCTGGAACAAGACCGCATTAAGGAATTGGGTGTTGCCCTTGATATGAATGGGGACATAACGAATCTAGCGGATGATAATGCCACTGATATGAAAGGAGATGATAGCTAGTGGGGAAATTTGCAAAGCAGCTCTTAGGTAAATATGCCCGAGAGGCGCAAATTACAAATATCGAAGCGAACGATGATCGTACCGTCGAATTGTCCTTTTCCTCTGAAGAGCCATATGAAAGATGGTTCGGAACAGAGATATTGTGTCATGACGATGGATGCATTAACCTAGACCGCTTTAATAGTGGTTTGGGTACGGTGTTATTCAATCACGACCGTGATACTGTAGTCGGACACATCGAGAATGTGTGGATTGAAGACAATCGTGGCAAAGCGATTGTTCGATTCGATGAAGACGATGAATCCGAAAAGATTTATCAAAAAGTGTTAAAAGGCACGCTACAGGGCGTGAGTGTCGGATATTCCATAAGCCGATATGAGGAATTAATTGATTCCGATTCTAAAAGCTCTAATGGTCGATTTACAGGCCCGGCATACGTAATTACAGACTGGGAGCCGTTGGAAATTAGTATTGTGTCCGTCCCTGCAGATCCAAGTGTAGGGGTAGGCAGAAGTGTAGATGATAATGAGGAGGAACCTATGAAAGGTGATGCAAAAGCAAAAGGCACTGAGCAAAACGTGCCACAAGTAGTACCGGAAGTACCAGAGTCCGGAGTTAAAGGTTTTAATGCGGATGACGCTAAAAAATTGATTGCGGCAGAACGTGAACGTGTATCCACAATCACTAGCCTATGCCGTGATTTCGATGTTGACGGTGTAGATGAATTCATCAAATCCGGCAAATCTGTTGCCGAAGTTCGTGAGGCAGTAATGGATGCGTTGCGTGAACGCAATAAACCAGTATCCGTTAAAGTTGGTGAAGCAGATTCTGATAAGTTCCGCATGGCTATGCAGGACGCTTTGATGATGTCTGTGGGTATCCCAGTCGCAAATCCTGCACCAGGTGCAAATGAACTCCGTTCTATGTCCTTAATGGAATTAGCACGTGAGTCTATGGTTCGTGAAGGTCTAACTGCTAATTACTCCGATCGATTTGAATTAGCTCGTGAAGCTATCAACTCCACATCCTCTTTCCCAATCGCGTTGTCTAATGTAGCAAGTAAGGCCTTGATGCAAGGTTATGAAACAGCACCATCTACATTTGCAACTTGGGCGGGGAAAGGTAGTAATCGTGACTTCAAACCAGCAAAACGTTTTTTACTTTCCGAAGCAGCTGAATTGAAACTTGTCCCTGAGGGCGGACAATTCAAGGATTCCCAAATGAGCGAAGCAGGTACGAATGTTAGTGTATTGACATTCGGACGTACGTTCAGCTTAACACGACAAGCTATTATTAATGACGATTTGGGTGTATTTAACGATATTTCTTCTAAATTTGGTCGTGCAGCAAAAAATAAAATCAATAACATGGTATATGACCTTTTAAGCGGCAATACTGTGTTAGAAGATGGAAAGGCTTTGTTTAGTGCAGACCGTAAGAACTTAGCAACTACAGGCTCTGAGTTAAGTGTTGTATCTTTAGCTGCAGGCGTAGCGGCTATGCGTCGCCAAAAACATATTGGTGAAAATCGTAATTTGAATATCTCACCTACGTATTTGATTGTTCCACCTGAGCTCGAAGCATTAGCGTATCAAGTAGTTAAATCTGTGGTAGACCCTGCTCGTAGCAATGATACAGTTAACCCATTCAGTGGTCGATTCACTATCGTCGTAGATGCAGCATTAACGGATCCGCATGCTTGGTATTTGGCATCCCGTCCTACAGATGTACAAACTATCGAAGTAACGTACTTAAATGGCATTGAAACACCTCGTTTAGAAACGCAAACAGGCTTCAAGGTTGACGGCATCGAGTACAAAGTAGCAATCGATTGCAACGCAACAGCTCTCGACTTCCGCGGTTTGTATAAAAATCCTGGTAAATAATTAGTAACTGATTAGGAGGTAAATAGATATGGCTAAATTCATTCAAGAACTAGACCGCGTCGATTTTAAAAATACAACAACCGAAATGATTGAAGTAGGGGACATCGTTCCTATCGGTAAAATGCACGGTGTGGCAATTACAAACATTGGTCCTAATTCAATCGGTGCAGTTAAGGTAACTGGCTGTTTTGAAGTAGCGGCATTAACATCCGATTCTTTTGCAGTAGGTGATACTGTGTATTTCGACAAAGATCAAAAGCGAGCATCTAAGACGGACACTAACCCAGTATTAGGCGTGGCTCTTACAGAAAAACGCCCAGGTACTACAGTATTGGAAGTCGCTCTTGTGCCAAATGTAGAAAAGTAATGTAAAGGCGGGCATATGCCCGCCTACTCCATAGGAGGTAATGCACTATGAAATTAGGATATAGGCCTAATGCACTGCTTTCTGTATTTGGTGAGCGAATTACCTACAAAGGCCAAGTTATCAAAGCTAGCGTGGAGATTGGCGAATATGATGGCAAAGGTTCCGGATTTGTCGATAAAGCACTAGCTGATAAGGCTCAGATTTGGGTGCGTGCTAAGGATGTTCCTGAACCACGATCAAAAGACGAAGTGTATATCAATGGTGAAAAATGGTACGTTGATCACATTTCTAACTTTGACGGTACGATGTATTGCCTTGAAATCGTGCATAACGTGAGGGCGGTGAGACCGTAATGAGTAATGAACCTATTACGATTACAGACACAGCTACGCCGTATCTGAATTTCATCGCGGAAACCAAACCAGACTGGATGCGTAAGGCATTAAAGTCAACAGGATGGATGATGCAAAAAGAAATAAAGCAGGGCATCCGGTCGGGTGCACCAGGTGGACGTAGATATCCTAACTTCATGGCACCCGCTCGTCGGGCCGCGTTTGAGTCAGCATTCGGTGCGAAACTCCGAAAAGCATACCAAAGTGGCGGACGAGCTGAACGAGAGGCCTGGGGCTCGAAATCGCGAAATGCCTTACTTGATATGGGTATTAGTGCCAGGACAATCGGATATAGTCCTCTTGGTAAGCTATCGAATGCAGTCGGATATCAATATGACAAGGGCAAGCAATCCGTCCGAGTTGGGTGGTTATCTAATTCGGCTAAACGGTTAGGTGAACGTATCGAGGAAGGATACACCAAGCAGATTACGGAGCCTATGCGCAAGAAGTTATTTGCTGCAGGCGTACCATTGCCTAAGGGTAAATCGATGTTCAAAATTCAGCCACGTCATACTTATGGACCTATGAAAGCAGCGTTACAGCCTAAATTGAAACCTTATATCGAAAATAAGATAGGCGACTACGCTATTTATGGTCCAGCTGCACAATCCGCATCTCGACGTAACTATAAGGTAAGGTGATTTGATGCAACAGACAATTCCACTGTCGCGCATCGTTGAACGTTGGGCTGAAGCCCTAGCGAATGATGAAGCGTTGACTAAATTTTGCAATGACAAATACGGAAAGCCGGCGCAACTGTATGTCGGCTACGACGATGTTGATGCACCGCTCGAAGAAGATTGCCCTTGCATCATATTACTACCGAGTAATAAGAACGAAGGGCTTGCTGATACCTACACATACTCGTTAATGATTGTATGGGGTATCGTCCATAAAGGTGCAACTCGCGTTAAGAATATTATTCGATACGACGGAGCGCTAGAATCGGATAACCTAGGACAGTTAATCATCGAATGCATTTGTAAGGTAAATCCAGCGTTTCCGGTAATCGGCATTGATTATGAATTAGACTCAATGAATTGGCGCCCGGTGTTCACTGGACGTTTAACAGCTACTATAGAAATTCCGCATGTAATCGGCGGGAATATTGAATATTAAAGGAGGAAATGCATATGGCAACAGCAAAACGTGCGCAGGGCTCTCAGTCCCATGTGGCGATTGCGTTTGAGGCGGATTTTGGTACAACGCCATCCACTGGTGGTGTAATCACGCCAATCATATCTAGCTCTATAAAAGCTAGTCAAAATTTAAACGATTCTACCGTAATCCGCGGCGATCGTAATCCTGCAGCGCCATTCCGTGGCAACATTGACACGTCCGGTAGTTTAACCGTACCTGTTGGTGTAATCGACATTGGCTACTGGTTAAAAGCTGCATTTGGTCAACCGACTTCTAATACAACTGGCCAAGCGCCAAATAAGAAGTCCGAGCATGTGTTTAAAATCGGAAACACAATGCCGTCGTTAACTATTGAACAGGGCTATCCTGATGTTAACGTATTCCAACAATTCGCGGGTGCGCGAGTTAGTAAATTAGGCTTTAAATTTGGCGGTGATGCCGAATTAACTGCATCTGTGGATGTAATGGGCTGTAAGGAAACATTAGCGGTCACTACATTTGATGCTGCAGCTAAGGCGGTTAATTTCTTACCATTCCAAAACCTTAACGCAACCATTAAAGAGGGTGGCGTCACTGTGGCCAATATCCTAAGTTGTGATATCAACTTTGATTTTGGCTTGGACGGCGACTCTTACGCTATCGGCGGTAAAGGATTTAGAACATACATTGACCCAGGTATTGTGTCAATTTCCGGGACAATTAAAGCGTTCTTCCAAAACAAAGACCTTTTAAACAAAGCGGTTAATGGTACAGAATCCAGCTTGGAATTGCGACTTGAACAAGATGACTGGTCGCTTACATTCAAATTGCCTGAACTTGTGTACGAACGACAATCTCCAGGCATCGATGGTCCTCGTGGCGTCAATATTGAATTGCCGTTTAAAGCATACTATCGTGCAGATGCTGGTCGTTCCGCATCCATCATTACTTTAGTTAATAATCAAGAACAATACTAGGAGGTGCCCATATGGCATTTGAAGATATTCAAGTAAGGGGTTTAACATTCGCTGAACGTGGCGAATTAATTAAATCCGGTTTAGACCCATTGTATACCCCAGTTCCGGAAGAAGCACCGGATACAGAACGCCTATTACGTTCTCGCGACCTTGCGCAATGGATTATGCAACACATCTATGGCTTGACAGAAGATGAAATCAACGCAGCGCCAGATAATGATCTTATGGAAGTTGCACTCGATACCATGCGCTTTACGCACGAAAAAAAGGCTGAAATCGAAAAAAACTAATTGATGCAATACTTTGGCTTAACTCCGATAAGCCAAAGTATTGCTCTGATTGTATCAAGATGCAACGCGAGACTAAACAGCATTTTGACTGTACGGAGTGTGAGTTTAATTCCCCGCATCAATTAGATGGAACTAGACAAGCCATGCGAGTATACAATGCAAGTCGAATGCAGCGACGTTGGCATTCAGGAGGAATTGCTGGATTCGATATGCCTGCGGTGTTAGAAGTGGCGAGAGCTTACGGCATCGAGCCACTGCCGCACCTTATTGATTTGCTTGTAATTTTGGAAGCTAAAGAGTTGGAGGTGGCGCACAAGAATGGCCAATAATTTAATTGATATTGTCGTTCAGCTGACCGATAAGAATACGGAAGCCGGACTCAAGAAAATTACGGCAAGTGCCGAAGGCGCCAAATCCGCCCTTGGCAAAATGAAGAATGACCTCATGGCGATAGGTGCGGGAGCTGGGGTTGTAGGACTCGGCGCCAAACTTGCCAAAGAGGCTATCCAGTGGGATGTAGCAGTTAAGAAGTTATCAGGCATTACCGGTGCTACGGCAAAAGAAACCAGTGAACTATTAGCAGTAGCTAATTACATGGGTATTGCTATGGAGGATAGTGCAGGTGCATTTGCTAAGTTCTCTAAGAACGTCGGAGCGGCCAAAGAAAAAATGGAAGTCGCTCGGGCAGAGGGTAAACTCGGTACCGATATCTTTAGTAAATTAGGCTACACACTTGAAGATATCAAGGGTAAGAATACTGTTGAAGTATTCAAGATGATACAGGAACGCCTAAGAGGAATGAAGGACGGGGCTGAAAAGACTCGTGTCGAAATGGAACTCTTTGGACGTACTGGCTACCAAATGCACGCGATGCTCAACATGTCCGCCGAACAGATGGACAAAGTGGCAGAACGTGCCAAAGCAATGGGGCTTATCATCGACGATGATACCGCAGCTAAATCCGCAAAGCTAAATCGGGAATTAAAAGATTTAGAAAATACCGGTAAGAGGCTTGCAGTATCCATCGGCCATGAGTTAGTTCCTGTGTTTAATGATTATGCAAAAGGCGTATTAGACGTCGCTAAAGAATTCGAGTCGATGACCGCTGAGCAAAAGGAAGCTATCGGCGGAATTGTTAAATTCGGTGCAGAAGCCGGAGCAGTTATTGTCGTTATGCGATCACTAACCAGTGCACTCGGATTTATGCGATTGGCCACACTTGCTGCAGCTGGCCCTTGGGTAACATTAGCTACGGTAATCGGACTTGCTGGGAAAGCATTACTCGATTTTCGCTACAATGAAAAAACATCTGGATCTTATATGGGCGTAGATGTTGATGGGAAGCGTATTCACAAGAATACGAACTCAACAACAGGCCTGTCTGATAAGTTTAGGGAATCACACGATACTCGATATTGGATTGAGGATAGTGCGTGGCTGGGTCTTGTAAAAAATGACCGTCTAGCTACTAAAGAGGAAGGCGCTAGAATCGATGCGGCATTAAAGCAAAAAGAAGAGGCGGATGCTGCGAAAGCGAAACTCGATGAAGAACTTGCAAAAGCGAAAGAGGACCTTGCTAATGGCGGATTAACGAATACCGAGGCTATTAATAAGGCGAATGAAGAGGCAGCTAAAGCGGCCAAAGCCCAAGAGCAGGCAGCTAAGAAAGCCCAACAAGCGGCTGAAAAGTTGACGAGTGCAGTGGAGCGTATGTCTGAATTGTATCGGTCTCTTACTTTGCAAAGTCTACAAATTGACGGCAGTCAATATGAAATCGATAAGTTAACTGCTAAGAACCAGTTTGAAGCTAACAATAAGAATATTCGTGATATCATCCGTTCTGTTTCTGGATTGAGCGGAGGCGTTACTGGAGAAGCCGTGAGTGTGCTAGACGCAGCCAATGAACAACTCGGTAAGGCATATGAGTTAGGCGCAGATGGTACATGGGCAACAGATTGCGGAAAGCTATTCTCTGACTCTGTATTGCAGGCATTTGGTAAGGACGTACCTCGATATGTTCCGTCTATCATGGATGCAGCTAGAGCCGCAGGTGCTTGGCATGATGCAGGCGACGGGTACATTCCTAAAGCCGGAGATGGTGTTGTCGTACTTGGCGACAATCACATTGTTATTAGTGACGGAAACGGCGGATATACTGGAGCTAATTCTAGTACTGGCGTTGTTAGCAAGCCAAGCGTATCGGGTGATTTTGGTGATATCACAGGGTACGTAGATACTAGCTTATTAGCAGGTGCTACATCGAGCGCTTCTGCAGACACAGCGGGTAGTGCGGCGAATGCCAAGAAGCTTGCTGAGTCAAATCTAACCGCTCAAGTTAGAGCTAAGAACGAAGAGCTGTATCAAAAGCGATTAGCTGAGGCACAACGAAATCAAACTATCCGTGTACGCAAGATGAACGAGGATATTAAGAAACTCGATCTCGAACGCACAGGCGACCGCTTACAATTACTCAAAGCTGAAGCCGAAGCACAAAAGGCGCAGATTGACGATAACGTTCGTGAGTATACAAAAGCCGTAGGCGATAAGGAACTCGCTGAAAAGAAAGCTCAAGCAGAGCGACTAAAAGTGGCGTCTGATACTGAGCAGAAAATCAGAGAGTTGGCGTACACGCAAACGAGTGAAACCGTTGACCACTTAACCAATATGGTTGCGCTTGGTCGATTGTCTCGTAGTGATGCGGACGCACTACTTGCTGAAGAGTTAAAGACCTATATTGACTATGCACGGAGTGAAGTGAATGAGGCCCAGTTAACGGCTACTCAAAGGCTGCAGATTGAAAAGAACCTGTTAGAGTCCCAGCAGAAGCTATGGGAACTTGCCGGTCGCAGTCTGAAAACGAGCCTACAAGAAGCCGCTCGCCAGTATAAGCAAGAGACTACCAATTATGCTGATTTAGCAAAGTCTACTTTTGATAGTACGATGAGCTCTATCAATTCAGCATGGACAAATAATCTCGAGGCTATGGCAACAGGAACGAAGTCATTCAGTAAAGGCATTAAGGACATATTCAAGGATATGACAAATGCCATTATTAAGATGATGATTCAGTTAACGTTCCAACAATACATCATGCCTAAGTTGCAAGGATTATTTGGTGGTGCAGTAAGTGGTATTGGCTCACTAGGTGCTGCAAAAGGGACATCGTCCTTTGCTGGTGGTGGTTCGTTTAGTTCTGCATTTACCGGTAATCGATTCGCTGCCGGAGGAAAAACGAATCCAGGACTTATGTTGGTTGGTGAAAACGGACCTGAACTATTACAGTCCTCTGGATCCCATCGTATTTACACAGCAAGCGAAACCCGTAGATTAATGGGCGGCGCTACAAGCAACAATGTAGTTGTTAACATTGTTAATCAGTCTGGCCAAGAACTCGAAAGCAAGCAACAGAACTCTCGGTTTGATGGTGAGAATTATGTTATCGATGTAGTAGTTCGTGCTATGGAATCAAACAAAGGAGGTATGCGTGACGCCATCAAGGCATCCGCAGTATAACTATGGCAGTATTTCCAGATATTCGATGGCCGATATACCCAATTCAGGAGACTACTCCAGATATTTCGTATAAAGGCCAAGTTGAAAACATGACGCTAATCACCAGGAAAAAGACGACAAAGACTCGGCGGACATATTCCGTAGGGTACAAGTTACCAACAGCTGATTATTATAAACTTCGGTCATTCTTCGATGAAGTCAACTGCTCTGGTATATTTGCTTGGGTTCATCCGGAAACACGGGAAACACTAAATGTACGATTTGCTGATCAGTTAGACTTTGCGGCGAATGATTACGGAGTGTGGATGGGAACCGTGAAATTACAGGAGGTATAACATGTTACCGCTCTCAACGGCATCGATTTTAGAGAAAAACCAAATATCGGCCACAGGTGTGTGGTTAATGCTGTTAGAAATATCCTATAAAGGGGATACGATTCGATTGGTATACAATACGGAGAATATCCAATTTCAAGGCAATACCTATATCGCATTTCCATTTACCATTCAAGATGTCACCGAGAACGCAACGGATTTGCCTAATATTAAGTTATCTGTATCTAACGTTACTCGGACAATCCAGCGTATGGCAGAGTCTAATAATGGATTCACTGGAGCCAATGTCATCATTCGTGTAGTGAATACGAACATACCTGATGTGTGCGAGCAAGAGGAGCATTTCGTAATTACGGGAACTCATGCAAACGCAGAATGGATGGAGTTTACACTGGGTACTGACTTTAGCTTTACTCGACGCTTCCCATTAATCCGTGTGATGAAGGATTTCTGTCCGTTCAAATTTAAAGGGGTTCAGTGTGGATATAAGGGTCACGAAAATCAATGCAATAAAACCCTAGCGCGATGTCGTGAATTGGGGAACAGTACACGATTTGGCGGAGAACCTACTATCCCGCAAGGAGGACTGTATGCATCCAATAAGTGATTTGACTGATATGATAGGTACCCCATTCTCGGAAATGAAATGCTGGGATGTAGTTGTTGAGGTATATCGGCGTAGTGGAATATCACTACCCGAATATACCCAAATCCAAATGGATGAATGGCGCGAGGTTCGTGAGCCAATGCCAGGGAGTGTTTTGGTATTTGCGCTATATGGTAAAAATCTCGATCATGTAGGGGTTTATCTTGGTGAAGGTAAATTTATACACGCTACTGAACACAGTGGCACCTGTATAGAGCATATATCAAAGTACGTGCCTCGATTGAAGCACATTTATGAAAGGAAGGAGTAGCAGATGGTTAATGTAATCATTGTAAATAATCCGTTCAAGCCAGAGCAACGTGATACAAAATACTTGCCATTTAAACAGGGCAAGTCTATCAGCTATTACTTCAGCGCACCTGGTGAATGGGCGTACTCAGTAAATGGACATGAGGCGGCACCAGATACAGTTGTAAACGATGAAGACTACATTGTAGTAATGCCCCGAGTTGAGGGTAAGTTCTTTGGCGTTCTTCTATCAATAGGGCTGGCTGTATTTACCGGTGGTATTGCTTCGGGTGCTATCTTTGGTATCCAAAGCTTAATTTGGCGGTCAGTAATTGCTATGGCGGTAGGGATGATAGGTAATGCTATTGTCTCAAAGTTAACTGCTCCTAAGGTTGACCGTTCGAACTCTGAACAGTCAAATACATATGGCTGGGGAGGTACCGAAACTGTTACTGGGCAAGGCTACCCCTTAGCTGTAACATATGGCCGAATGAAAAGCGCTGGGTTATTATTATCCCGCCATGTAATTAGTGATGGCGAAAAGCAATACCTTAACCTTTTATACTGTGCGGGTGAGGGCGAATTATCAAAAATAGAAGATATTCGTATTAATGCTAACCCAATCAGTAATTATAAGGATGTGCAAGTGGATATCAGAAAGGGTACAAATGACCAAACAGTTATCCCAAATTTCAATGATAACTTTGCGGATCAATCCCTAAACTATGAATTGACTGAATCATGGAATACGCAACAGGTACAAGGTGATGCGTGTGACGCGATAGAGTTAACTGTTGGATTTCCAAACGGATTATATTATTCAAATGATAGCGGCGGCGCTGACCGTACGTCTGTCACGTTGAAAGCTGAAATTCGTAAGGTAGGTGATGAGTCCTGGCAGGCATTACCTTTAGCAAATCAAAAGGGTATGGCCGGTCATATTAAGCGTCGGGATGCGTGGAACTTTATTAAGTCAGACAATAGCGTGACGAATACATCTGATTACGCAGGACGAATTGAAGAGGCGACAAATAATGCGTTTTATCGTGTATTTCGATTCGACAATCTCGAAAAGGCTCGCTACGAAATTCGTATGCGCTGCAGTGCGAAAGATGGGAAAAGCCTGCGCCATGTCAATAAGGTCTACTGGGTGCAACTAACCCAAATTATTTATGATGATTTTGTGCATCCAGGAAAAGCCCTCATTGGAATTAAGGCTTTGGCCACATCTCAACTAAGCGGAAGCGATCCAAAAGTGACATGGATTCAAGAGCGCTCAGATGTGTATGTGTTCAATCCGTATATCAATAAGTACGAAGCTCAACCAGCGGATAATCCGGCTTGGGCTGCTTATGATTTAATCCACATCTGCCGTAAGATTGGCGGTGAATATATTGTATTCGGACAGCCCCATATGCGCCTTGACTATAACGCATTTAAGGCATGGGCAGATAAGTGCAAAACAAATGGGTTTACATTCGACTATATATACGACACCGCTATGCGATTATGGGATGCGTTAAAGTATCCAGAAGCAGTAGGTCGAGGGAAAGTAATTCCTGTAGGAACCAGGTTCACATGCGTTAGCGACTATCAATCTACACCGGTACAGTTGTTTACTGTAGCCAATATAAAACACGGCAGCTTTAGTGAAGAGTTTCAAGGTGTGGAGGCTAGGGCTAACTCTGTTGAAATATCGTTCCTTAACAAGGATAAGGATTATGAGCGAGACGTCATTCCAGTATATGGGGATACTTACGACGAGTCGGATACGCTAACAAATCCGGCACAAGTTGAACTCATGGGGTGTACTAGCCTTGAGCAGGCATATAAACACGGTAAGCATTTCTTGCGATGCAATAAATATGAAATACGTACTGTGACAATAGAGGCGTTTACGGATGCCATAGCGTGCACGGTAGGAGATATCATTCTAATTCAGCACGACATACCCGAATGGGGCGAGGGCGGTCGTGTGGTTGCGGTAAGCGGCCAGACGATTACACTCGATAAGGAAGTGTCGGTACAACCAGGGAAGAATTATCAGTTGCTAATTCGTAGCAATTCTACGGATATCGTCTCTACGTTTAACGTAGTAAATGTATCAGGTCTCAATGTGATTGTTAAAGAGGCTATACCGGTGCAGCCTGATGCGGTATATGCATTCGGAGAGGTTTCTAAATCGGCTAAGCCATTTCGTGTGTTGGCTATTACAAAGACACTATCAGAAATGACTCGTAAGATTCAATGCATGGAATATTATCCAGAACTCTATGTATCAGACGATGGCACGGTGCCAAGTATTGATTATACGAATCACGGTGCATCTGATATTCAATCAGTAGGGTTAGTGAGCGATGTCTATGGTGCTAATGGCATCATGTATTCACGCATAGGTGTAACGTGGCAGTTACCTCGCGATGGAAAAGTCTCAAATGTAGTCGTGAATTACCGAAACGTAAAGAGCGATACATGGACATATATTGGAAACTACCCAGCATCCACAAATACTACCACAATATCCGATGTGCTGCTAGGCGCGACCTATGAAGTACGTGTACAGGCTATTAATGAGTTAGGACAGTTGACTACTGGCGTGACAAAATCCATAGCCATACCTAAGATGCAAGCACCAGAGGATGTGCAAAATTTGCACGTACTCAGTCGATATAATCAGACTGCAGATAAGAGCGTTTACTACGATTTACAAGTGCTATTTGATCCGCCTAGTAATCCCGCCAACTTCGATGTGGCGGAGGTTTGGTATCTCTTAAAGTCAAAAAGCGGAAAGCCTGTAGCGGGGCAAGAATGGCAGTACGCTGGCAGTAGTAATAGTCAGGTTATTATCAAATCATTAGGTCCAGGTGAGGAGTATAGAATCAAAGCGATTTCGGTTGACCGATTTGGTAACCGGGCAGAAACAGCTCAAATGGTTGATGTGATAGTCAAACCGATGGATGCGATACCCGATATGCCTAGCAACTTCGGTATTACTTTCGGTAGAAATGCCACCGCATCATGGAATGAGGTACTGAATGCTGACGTCGACTATTACGAATTACGTACCGATAATAATCCTGGTAAAGATACGAATGCTTTATTGGCAAGAGTTAAGGGTACCTCTGCTGTACTTACTTTAACAAAACGAGCGGATACTGTTTATCTATATGCTCGTAGCACGTTAGGCAAATATTCGACTGCAGCAACATATGAGTATAACGTTCCTCAGTTGGCCGCACCTGAGCTTGTAGTAAAAAACCAGTTAGGGGGATTCAATCTTTACTTCTCAACTAAGCCCGCACAAGCATATGCAATCAGATGCCACGTGATCGGAGATGAACGCACCGATGATTTTGAAACTACTAGCACCATGCTGACATATTCGAACTCAGCCGGAATATATCGGATACGTTGCTCGTTTGTGGATGTGTTCGGAGATGGACTCGTTAACGAGAAGCAAGTCGTGATTAAGACACAAATTGATGCTAGCTTGCTAGACCTTGAGTCTCTTGGGCTGAATAAAGTTGATGAACGAATTAAGGAACTTGATAAGAAATTCAATACGAATTCTGAAGAGACTACTAGAAGAATTACGAATTTGGCGTCACATACGGAATCTCGCATTACTGAGTTAGCTGGTAGCATCGATTTGCAAGTTAAAAAAAGTATTGGTGAGATTGATGGCGGCGAGTTGGTATCTCGTATTAACCTCAGTCAGTCCGGGGTATACATTGCAGGAAAATTGATTCACATCACTGGAGCAACTAAGTTCGATGATAATGTCATTGTTAATAAGATGATTCAGGCCAACGCAGTCACTGCCGATAAATTACATGTTGAAAATTTAGCGGCGGTGTCCAGTACAATTGGGTTACTTCGTTCGAGAGAGACAGGTGCTCGTGTTGAGATTCAAGATAATCTTATTACAGGTTTTGATGATGACAATAACCCTCGGATTAAGCTTGGGTGCTGGTAGGAGGTATTATGGAACCGCATGTATTAGCTTATGATGCTAACGGCAATATCATACTAAATCTCAAGGAAAGGCTCACGCGTATCGAGGGGCGGATGTATGTATCTGACATCCCAAATCGACGCCAACAAATTACTGTGAATGGTTTGCAGCCTGGGCAACATGTCTGGGCCGCAGCCATGGGGCAGTACTTAGTGGCAGAGGTTAGGGGCAATATCATAACATATTATTTTGCAGTGTCCCAGGATGAATATAATATCAATCGTCAATTTAAAGATCTTACATATGAAGGGTGGTTGGCGTATGGAATTTATTAACATCCAGAATAAAGAAGGTGTCACGATTATAAACGATACCTATGACAATCTAGTATATCTTAGTTTCCCTAAACAAAAAGAGGCAGTTCTGTACACCGGGGCAATGAGGGGGATAACGCCAACGGTTCAAATCCCGCTCAAGCCTGTAGCTTACACTCCTATGATGGTGCCTACAAGTAAATTCCAATATGGATATATCGCAGGGGAGGCTAATGTAATCCAGGTATTTTATGTCACTAATTACGCATATCATGGTGATGCACCTCTTATAGCAGTATCAGTTCCACAAGGATATGAATTCGCGGCCCAGTGGATTCATAAACGTCGTGAACGATTAATGGTGCTGGTAGTGGATGTAATTAAACCAGGCGAAAAGGTAACGCAAGCAATGGTTGATGAAGTGAAGGCTGGTATTAAATTCTATTGCTTTGGATACTTCGAGGACGTTGTGGCTAATGCAGATACACCTCGTATTCGATTTGTTGACAAGGTAGGGAGTAGTAAGCCTAATACGGCATTGCAAGTGCTTGGCCGTCACAAGTACTATAAAGCATCCTGGGCAGCAGATTACAATCTGCAGAATGATGTGATATATGATAGCCGCATCAGGTATCTACGCATAATCGATCACTATGCGCATGATTGGTATAACCAGTTATCAAACTACGTTCCGGATACTTTTACAAACATGGCCCGTGATCCAAAGTCATATGGCGTCAAGGTTGCAATTATACCCATGTCCGTAATCGATGTATCCGTTTGGGGGCCCAATATCAATAACGGAGATAAAAAGTCACACACGGGGCGAGTGTGGCAAACGTTCAGATTTCACGATGAGAGTACCGTATCGCTGAAATCGTATCAGTTCATTGATTGGAATACAGTCACCACGTATCCTGTAGGTTGCTCGGGTAAGACTACATCTCAGTATTTGGTAGTCGATGTGACCGGGTACGACAAACAAGGTATGATTCCATTCAATTAAGGGAGATGATAAGTAATGAATGTAAAAGATATAGACCTCAATATTGGCGAGGATTTCGGGATAATTTACGCAGTTCAAGATGACAATGTGGATTTGACAGGGTTTAAGTCAGTATTCGCCATACGAAAGCGAGCAAGCGGTCCGCTTGTTATTAAAGTACAGGGGGTAGCATCTGGGAAGATTGCGACATTCAATATTTCCGGAAAGGATACCCTAGAAATCAAGTCCTTTGGTGAGCATGTGTATGATGCTTTTGCATATAAGGAATCGGAGCCTAGCCGATATTACAAACTGGGTATGGGGGTAGTCAATATAATTCAGGATGTGGCCATGCATGATTAGAGGAGGAATGTATTATGCAAAATGAAGCGTTACCAGTAAGAATCGAAGGTCCGATTAAAGTAGAGGCGGAAGTAAAAGCAACCATGGTAGGCGATAATGGGAAAAGTGCTTATGAAATTGCTTTAGCACATGGATTCGTAGGAACCGAGGAGGAGTGGTTGGAATCCTTAAAAGCGAAGATGCCTAACTTATCAGGCGTTGCTTCAGCACTTCAAGGTAAGAACGTTCTTATTAATAGCGGTACCCTTGAAGCGATATTATCTGCTATAGTCCACGCATTGGTGGAGCAACCTTATGCGCCACTTACATTTAACGAACCAAGAAAAGGGGATACGGAAGTTCGAGTATCTGGACAAGATGGCTTTAAAGTTCGAGTGCGTGGTGAGGAGGAATCTGTTGAAATCCAATCCGGAAGTGCCACTATTAGAATTCAGCCTTATGGCGCAGATGATATTTATCTTGAATATCTTAACTTAATCGATCATGTCGTTGATACTGTTAAAATCAAAGGTCTTGTTGAATTCAATCCGGAAACGGCCACAGAGATTCTGCCTAAGCAGTTCTATGGCCGTAGTGACTTAGAGGGTGAACTTACCTGTCCAAACGTTGTTAAGGTTGGTGCATTAGCATTCGTTGGAACCGATCACAACATTATCAATTTGCCGAAGGCCACTGATATTGATAGGGATGCTTTCGCTAACAGTTCTCTTGCCGTAATCAATATCCCCGCATTTGTATGGGCAGATGATAACCTTGATTTAAAATCTTATGACCTCATTAGGGTTAATAAAATGACTGTTAGCGAGGAATCTCATCCGCCACGAAATGTTATGATGCAAAAAATTTCATTAGAGGTCTACAATCCGGACCATACTAAAAAATGGAATCTTTATAACGAGAAATGGGAGAAAGCGGAGGCCTAAATGGACGAAATTAGATTATTGCTAATGGACTTCGGAATTCCGGCATACTTTGCAGATATTGGATTTTGGGTGACCCTCTTGGGGGTCATCTGGGCCGCCCTTAGGGGTTCGTTTCGTGCGATGGTGTGGTTTTTAGAACATACCTCACTAGCTGCAGTTAAGCAAGAATTAGATGACCATTTGGCTAGACGCATGGATAAGCAGCGTAAGGACTATGATGATAAGTTATCCGATGCTATCAATAGTATCGCTGATTTAACAAAAAGCAATCAGGAAATACTAAAGCAATTAGTCAAGCTGGAAGAACGAGATGCAGCGAAATTTCACCGGCTTAATAACCTTGAAACCACAGTTCAGAGTCTGAGTACTGAACTGATGCATATCCAAGTTCTAAACAATATGCCGATAGGAAGAAGTATCACACTTAACACGGATGATATAGGAGGTGACTGATAATGAAATATCAAATCATGAACCGACTGAAATCCGCATATAGTGCTGTTCGTGTTGCTAACATTAGACCTACTGGAGTACTAGCGACAAGAATTCTAGTACTTGTTATGCTAATTCCTATTTGGCTAGTCATAACAGAGTATGTTATGGCATTTGCTAGGGGCTATGTATCAAGTGAAACTAATAAGTTGATTGATGTTGGACTCAATATTATTGACCATATATTCATTCCTAGTGTATTGACAGCCGTAGTAGGCTTCCTAGGACTTTGGTTGGATAGAAACAATAATGGGGTCCCTGATAAATTAGAAGGAGGTAGTTGTAATGACGAAAATATTTATAAATCCAGGTCATGATATTGACCTGGACTCTGGAGCAGTAAATCCTAACACAGGACGTCGTGAATGCGACGTTGCTCGTGATGCGGGTAAGTTATTGGCTTGTTATTTACAAACAGCAGGATGTGAAGTGCGCACTCTGCAGAATGACGACTTAGGTCTTGTATGTGCTGAGTCCAACGAATGGGGTGCAGATATATTCGTATCGCTTCACTGTAACGCTTTTAACACGCAAGCTCGTGGCACTGAAACGCTTTACAAATCCTTTAACGGCCAACGCTTAGCGAATGACATTCAAAGTCAAATTATCCGGAGCATTGATACCGTGGATCGCGGCGTGAAAGAACGGCAAGATTTATGGGTATTAAACGGAACGGATGCAACAGCCGTGTTAGTTGAAATGGCATTCATTGATAATGATGAAGACCTAGCACTACTTAATAATGACCTTGATACTATTGTGAGAGCTATTGCACGTGGTATCACAGATTATGCAGGAGGGGTATAATGTATGACAAAATCAAAGTTTTACTTAATCGCCTTAGTTACCGCCATGCTGTTATCGGTGGTATTGTGCTCCTCTCCGTCTTTTGCTGCTGGTACATCTTCCATGAACCAAACGGAAGCAACAATAACGATTCCCTTAACACAGTGGAACGAATTGAAAGACAACAACGCGAGAGCGTTGAGCTTAATCGAGACATCCAGCGCTCCATTGACCGAGGTACAGTCCTTAGTCATGAAGCAAAGGGAAGAATTGAACGAAGCACACAATACAATCAACAAATTGGAGAACGAATTAATGCAAGCCAAACTTCAATCAATGAAGCAAGAAATTGTCTTGTCCGAAATGCAGAACTCTTTGACAGAGTTGAAAGGGCAAATCGACAACGACAAGAGAACAATCAAACGCTTACGAATGCAACGCAACCTATCCCAAATACTGGGAGCAGGTGCGACAATTGGAGCAGTAATTCATCGATGATTGAGAGGTGATCCAAGCATCTCCTGAGCATGAGCAGGTGGACTCATGGATTGACTACTGTAATAATGTAAAAGACCTTACCAGGATATAACTTGGTAAGGTCTTTTTTTTTGTGTAAAAAATTTTAAAAAAGTACTTGCAAATAACACGGTATCGTGTTATAATAAAACCATAGAAAGGAGGTGAAAAGTTGAAAATGAAAAAGAAGTGGTTAAAGTGGTTACCGCCTTTAGTAATCGCAATCATCCAGCTAATCACGGCGGTGATAACAGCGATTAACAAGGAGTAACCACAGGAGCCCGATAGGGCTCCTACCATCTCTCTTTCATTATATCAACTGAGGTATAATGATGGCAAGGTTAACATTAATAATCAGCGTGATAGCGCTAATCCTATCAATCTACAATTTACTGAAAGCGACGGGGGTATTATGAAGTTAGACGATGTAATGACAACCCAAGAGGCGGGTGAGATATGGGGTGTACCCGCCGACTCGATTAAGCAATGTTGCTTAAAGCGATACGCAAATAAACAGTTTAAGGATACCGAATGCCGGAAATCCGGTAAGTCATGGCTAGTAACTAGACAAGGAATGGAAAGGGTGTATGGAATGGCTAAAGTTAGAATAACAGTAAAGGATTTATATAAATATATTTGTGAGCATAATAATATCTCGGACGTTGTAGATATATCAGATTTACAAGAGGATGGATATAAGCGATTAAGACGTGCGTTAGACTGGAATAACATTCCTGTATTACCTCCAGAGGGCCATATAAGTGGTTGGGATGACCAGGTAGCAACATTCAGGAGTGAACTTGAATTCGATAAATTTATGGAAATTTGGAATCCATCTGAGAAATATAAAGAATCTGTTAAAACTGAGCTATTCGGATTGAATTAAGTCGTTTAAATCCGAAACGGTTGCTTAACCGTTGCTCAACCTAAAACGCATAAAATCCAGTAATAACGCGGATAAACGACATTTTTAAATAATTTCCGCTGAGTAATCACAAATTAAACGGCCCCTCATTGAGGGGCTTTTTATTTTGCCTAAATTTGCTTAACTTAGTATAATAGGACTATTAAGACTTATATTATAGTAAGGGAGTTAATCTTGTTTTATACAGTACTTATCATTTGGTTATTATTGGACCAATTAACTAAATATTATGTAATGAATCATTTTTTGTTAGGTGAATCTTTACCTGTTATTCCTAATGTATTTCATCTTACCTATATTATTAATCGCGGTGCAGCCTTTGGCATGTTAGCGAATCAACGATGGTTTTTCTTACTAGTAGCTTTTGTTCTATTAGCTGTTTGTGCTTTTTATTGGAAGCGATTAGCTAAGGGCCATTGGACTTTGCAAATCGGATCCGCCTTATTAGTCGCAGGTGCAATTGGTAATGGCATTGACCGATACATGATTCATGGGGTAGTGGACTTTTTTGATTTTCGTGTATGGCCTATTTTTAATGTGGCAGATATTGGTATTTGTATAGGTGTAGCTTTTGTTGTATTTTATTTGTTTTCATTGAAAGAGGACCATGAATAGCTTTCATTATTAGGGCCCTTTATAGATTATTGACTTAATTCGTCAATAAATATATATCTTATACTTGACTCAAAGAGGAATAGAGGATGAATGAATATATTGTAAGTGCTGAGCAAGAAGGCATGAGACTAGATATATTTTTAACTGAACAGATGGAAGGATCTCGTAGCTATATTCAAAGTTTAATTAAAGGTGGTCATGTTACAGTAGGTGATAAAGTAGGAAAGGCTAATCTTCGGCTTACACCTGATACTGTAATTCATGTAGAAATCCCAGAGCCTGAATCGATTGAGGTTAAACCTGAGGATATCCCTTTAGATTATTTATACGAAGATCACGATATTGTTATTGTTAATAAACCTCGTGGCATGGTGGTGCACCCTGCAGTAGGAAATTATTCTGGAACCCTTGTAAATGCTCTATTATTCCATTGTAAGGACCTATCAGGCATTAATGGTGAAATTAGGCCAGGTATTGTGCATCGCTTAGATAAAGATACGTCTGGCGTTATGATGGTGGCAAAAAATGATGCAGCGCATATTGGTTTAGCAGAACAAGTAAAAGCACATTCTGCAAGACGTACGTACTGGGCGCTAGTACAAGGCAATATTGTAGAAGAAAAGGGGACTATAAAGGCGCCTATTGGACGCCATCCTAAGGACCGTATGAAAATGGCTGTTGTCTTTGAAAACAGTAAAGATGCAGTAACACATTTTAAAGTATTGGAGCGTTATGGTCATCAAACATTGGTTGAATGTAATTTGGAGACTGGCAGAACCCATCAAATTCGTATTCACTTTGCTCATATTGGACATCCTGTTGTTAATGACCCATTTTATGGATATAGACGTATGGATTTTCCTATAGAAGGGCAAGCATTACATTCTAAATCGTTAGATGTTAAACACCCTATTACAGGTGAAGAAATGCACTTTGAAGCACCGGTACCAGCTGATTTTGAGGCGTGCTTAGAATTTGCTAAGACCTACCGTGAAGATAAACGAAAATAGTCTAAATGTTTACATTGATTGTTTAAGTACTTATTTTTACTACTTATTTGGATATAGGGGCATAGAACAATCCTATGCTGTAAGGGCGTATATATGGAAAAGAAACGCTTATTAATGGATCAAGACGCTATAATGCGTGCGATTCGTCGTATTAGTCATGAAATTTTAGAACGCAATAAAGGTTTATCTAATGCGTTAATTGTAGGTATTGAACGGCGTGGTGTCATTTTGGCAAAACGTTTACAAGCGGAAATTGAGCGTATAGAAGGTATTCATATTGATTGTGAGTCTTTGAATGTTGCAGTGTATCGTGATGATCGTGATGCTCGTCCTAAAGAGGGGGAACCGTGTACGATTGATACAACGGAAAAGACAATTATCCTTGTAGATGATGTTTTGTATACGGGCCGTACTATTCGTGCTGCTTTAAATGCATTAATGACGGCTGGCAGACCAAGATCTATTCAATTGGCCGTCCTCGTCGATCGTGGTCATCGTGAATTGCCTATACGAGCGGACTATGTAGGTAAAAATATTCCTACATCACATCTTGAAAGTGTACGCGTTGCCGTCGCTGATCTGGATGGTGAAGAAGGGGTTACAATACAGGAATAATCTGTATTGTAACCCCTTCTTCTTTTTGAGTATTACTATATAATAAGATGATTAACTTAATAAAATTAAATTATTTGACTCTTATATTTATGTGCAGAATGTTTCTACCAGATTGTAGTTCTGCTTATTTTATGTATTGTGGCGTATAGGTGTAGTCCATATGACCCATTCGTTTAACTTCATTATGTAAGCATAAGGCTTGTATATCTGTAGCTAATGTATCAATTTGATGCATCGTTTGTCCCAACGTATTTAATTCATTAGGTGCTTTGGCCCATTTTTGAATAAGTGGTATTTCAAAATCATTTCGAAGCCATTGACGACCTCTATCGTTGAAGGCCAGTAAACGAGCATATTGTGGCGATTCCTGTATAGCACTTTGTAGTAAATCTTTTTGTATTCCTAAGGTGAGATAGGCTCCCATTCGTTGTAAACGGGCATAGGTATAGCGCTTTGATTTTATTTGCTTCATAACCAGGTCCCACGTAGGTTGTTGGGCCGCTTTGGACCATAAGTGTTCAATGCCTTCACTGAACTCTCCAAAGCTTTCTAGCTCCTTAGTTGATGTACGACGACTTAAGGTATGGACCATATCATAGTAGCGGTTATAGTTTACATAAGCACCATTAGAAATTATATTAGTCATATCGTCTGCAATAGTCTTAGGAATGATTGACTGAAGTTGTAACTCTATTTTACTATTTAGTGTATTTAATTTTGTTAATGTAGTTGCAGTTGAATTTGAATTTGAAGTTGTATTTGTATTTGTATTTGTATTTGTACTTGCACTGGTCGTTGTATCTATATCTGTAGAAGTGTAGATACTATTTTTATTACAATTGTTACTACCTGTAGCCATATTTGTTATAAGTTTACGCAATGCTGTACCAGAAGGAAAATCTTTTGTAATATTCGCGTCGTGATGATCTGATGTGCGTAAGATTGGTATATATTTTAAGGAAGGATAATAGGTAAGTCCTGCCCGAATATATTCAAGTCCTAACAGTGCATTAGGGGTGTTGAGCATCTCTGTATTAAGGGCTTTACGGAAGGCAGAGCCATAGGACATACCTTCGTTAATATAGGTCCGTAATACTGTTTGAGTACTTTCACAATCCATACGTTTAGTTATATCAACGAGTGTATCTAGATCAGCCGTTTCAGAACCAAAGGAGAGTGCATCGATATGTAAAGCTTTTACCATGCGAATAGCACCTGTTCCAAACAGTTGTGCACTACCCAAAGAATAGAGTGTAGGTAGCTCGATAACGATGTCTGCACCACCGAGAATAGCCCAACGAGCACGGTCAAATTTAGAAAAAATAGCAGGTTCTCCTCGTTGTACAAAGGAACCACTCATGATACAAATGCGCAGCGCTTCAGGATGCTCTTGTGCTAAGGTATGTAATTGATGCGCATGTCCATTGTGAAATGGATTATATTCACAGATGATACCGATTGTTTTCATAGTGACTCCTTTCATTATTGTTAGTGTAACAAAGCGAAGAAATGCTGTAAATAACATTTCATGATATCCATATAAAAGGTCTGGTTATAGAAATGATGTTATGTGCAAATATTAAGTTTAGTATAGATTTTCTTGACACTATAGGCTATAATTAACTGTAAATGCTGAATTGATGTGAGGTATATGATGAAAC
>ERZ1106931.217-NODE-217-length-46534-cov-3.645883_pt1 | contig 46534 bp, 36 predicted proteins | sample MGYA00403664_ERZ1106931 | MGnify/ENA primary metagenome ERZ1106931 (study PRJEB35170, sample SAMEA104062435) | human gut metagenome | biome: human gut; feature: human-associated habitat; material: faeces | place: Denmark | collected 2012-06-29 ... | reverse complement strand
AAATCGTCATATGCTTTGCATGCAACTAAAGTTAAAATATATTCGTTTATAGTCTGTTTTGTTAGTGTTACATTTTTTTGTAATTCTTTATTATGAGCTCGCATCCAAAAAGATTTTTTTGAGAACACCTGAGCTTTTTGATATTTCCGTAAGTGCCGTAAATAGTTAGAAAAACCACAATAAATACCAGGTGAACTAGTTCTCTGAGATTTTAATGTGGACAAAAAACTCTCTATATAGAAATTTCCATATATTAAATTCAATACAGTTTCCTTGAGTAAACCGCATTCAAGTAGAACACCTGCAACAGCATGTTCTGCAAAATCAACTTTTACCTCTGTAATAAACGAGTAGTTATCTTTTAATAAGTCGACATGTCTTTTATCAGGTATGTACTTGGAATCATAAAAGACATAAGTATTTTTAGCAAGTTTATGTAGTTTCATCCAATTTTCTGAAATATTTAATTTTGCTAATTCAGTGCCCCATCGTTTCTCAAATGGAATTAAATGTTTATTAATGCTTGCCTGAGGGCAAATACTAATTGTACCTGATGCATTAAGCTGCTCAGCATATCGCATAGCACCATATGCTCCCATGGAGACACCATATGTCCAGATATCCTGCAAGTTTGTATAATTGTTAATAGCTGAGATTGCTTTATCAAAATTTTCTGTTTCATACCAATGATTCCATTTTGGTATTATATATATACCAGTAAAGGGGTACTTATCAAAAAAAACCTTTGAAAACGCCAAATTTGAATCAATGACTTGGAACACTAGCAATACGTGGAGAAAAACAAAAGACAGCATGTTTATTTTCCTTACAGTAATTCGAGATCATTATTAAGAGATCATCATCTTCAAAGATTATATTATTCATGGTTATTCCGTTAAGACTTATAACAAACTTTCATTAACTGTCAATTATGGAATGATGTTGGATAAAACTCTAATATATCCTTTTTTGGAGTCCTTAAAAAACTTTTTTGGATTATTTTTGAGTTTTATCATTTTCTTTTTAAACGAGCTTTTTATTACCGGATGTTTTATAACTAATTCACCAGCAGAGGGGGAGGGTGTTACTGTTGACATTATTAACTCAGGGGTAACATTTGATATTGATGCAGCCAGAGTCGTCGTGGATGTCGATTTCTTTTTAATTTGTTCAACATGTTTATTGTAATGCTCCAAATGCCTTTTTTTCACAAGAGGTTCTGTGTTCAAACTCTCATAGATATATGATATGTTATCATGCTTTATAATTTCCTTTGTAAAAGCAGAGGCTCCTTTATTCATCAATATTTTATTTAATCTAATAGCCCTACGAATATGGAATATAAAATGTTCATATTCAAAAGCTAGTGATTGCGGTACTAAGTAGTTTCGATAAATTACATTTGTAATTATTTTATTTTTAAGAGCCAATTCCTCAGGATATTTATCCTCAAGCAAATCTTCAAATGAATAAGAACCTATATCAAACGGAGCATTCCCCATAACAACAGTAGGAATACCCAGCATCATTGCTTCGAATGCCATACTACTGTTTATAGACACAACATAGTTAACTAAATTTAATAAAGAAAGATAATTCTCATTACCTTTTAAATCGTCCAGCCAAATGACACTATCCAATCCTAATTTATCCACATATTCTTGGCATTGAAAATGATCTTTCTTGTTGACTTCTCTAGCTGCAGAAGCATTAGCCATAGGATGTGGTTTTACAATACACGTATAACCAGCATCTAAAAGTTGAGGAATGATCTCTCTCAAGAAACCATACATTCCGTGAAAGCGGGAAAATATAATTCGGTTAGAATCGTCTTTTAATTGCAATGGTATTAATACATTTTTACCGAAAGACGAATAAAGAACATCTGAAGCTGAACAATTTATTGGTCTGAACAATGAATCAAGGGACATATCATGTTTTGTCTTGATAGGCATGATTGTTTTAATATCTATAAGTTCATCTTCATCAATTGCGTTAAAATCTAAATTCTTTATCACTGAATTGCCATTAACACCACACGCATCGAAACATACGGTATTTATAATTGGTTCCCTGACACATCCCAATTCCATAGATACATTACTTAGACCTCGTTCCCGACAGAAATCACGAATTGCACCATTAGTGCTCCAGTTAACAACGACATCAAAACTAAATGTATTTTGATAAATCCTATCGAGGATGCTTTTATAAAATTCAGAAACCTCACCAGTTCCCTGCATCAAAGATGTCCAATTGTTTATCGCCTGAACATCAGAATTCCAGTCTCTCATATAAAAAGAAAGTCTGTCATTTTCTTCTTTTGTTAGTCCAAGAAAAATTGTTTTTAAATCCTGATTGTTATCAATAAGTTCTTGATAATGTCTGGAAACAACGATTCGAATATCATCATAATCAATTTTCGCATGGTGTTGAGAAAGATACTGCTTTCTCAACATATTTATAATCTGCTTGCCGACCCAGGTGAAAGATGAATAGCTATTTCTAATTGGGTGAATTTCTAGATAAAAAAGGATTTTCATTTTAATTTTCTCTTAAGAATAAAATTGTTTGAGAGTATTTAATTGATTTCTAGCCATGCAGTTATCAATTGAGAACTGGTACGCTTTTTTTGATAATGACTGCCGCGTACTTTCATTCATCATTAAATGCAAAGAATCAGTCCATTCATCTGGATTTTTTGGCATCAACAGGCCAGACTCTGAAAATCTACACATATCAGGGATTGGTGAAACAATTGATGGTACATTTAAAATTCCAGCTTCAAAGAACTTAAGACCACTCTTGCACGAATTAAAAAGGTTATTTTCTAACGGAGCAATATTTACCCAACATGAATTAATAAGATTGGGCAATTTTTCATAATCAACAGCTTTGATAATTTCAAGTTTAGATTGGTCAAATTTATCTTTATTAATGTGCAATGGACCAACTACTCTTAGTTTTGCTTTTTTTTCTTTATTAAGAAACTCGGCTAATAGATCCTCGACCATTTGCCAATCATGATTATGACTTGATGTGCCGGAGAAATACCCAATAAGCCCTGGTACTGGGTTGCTAAGTATGTCTTCTCTTGCTCTATCAACCCAAATCTGAGAAAGGCCATTGTGTATAACCTTTACGTTTGCATCTGGATTCGAGTGGAGTACTTCATCACGAAGTGGATATGTAGATACGGTAATTTTATTAAAAAGATTAAGAGCCTTGTGATTTCTATTGAATATACTAATAGCTTCTTTTTCAGTTGCTCTGCCATTCAAATATAGAGACGAAAACAATGCATTTTTTTCATCCAAAATGAGATCATCATAATCGGCAATAATTATTTTTTTTAACTTCTCGCCAAAAGCTATTGCAGCCTGCAAGTTTTTTGTAAATGGAGGTTTATGAAAAACGATAACATCGAAATAGGATATATAGTCCATTTTCAAGTCACCCAAATGAATGACATTTACAAGATTTCGGTCAGCTCTCAGGACCTCTGCAAAATTATAACATCTATACCTAACCGCTGCATCTAAATATGGTCTTTCTCTTCTCGCACTATTGGTAACATATAATACTTTCATTTTCACAACCCTTTTTAAATAAAAATTAGCTTGATATTTCACATAAGATTATTAAATAACACGACAAAAAATATGATCAATCATTTTTATACAATTCAATAGCGCCGTCGATATGATTACAGACCATGCAACTTTTTTAGTAAAATACATTCCAATCTCACAATAATCTTTCAACGGCAATGCTTCCAATTAGTTGATTTAGGGCTAAAATACTCGAATTTAAGGTTCTTTCATGGTTATAGTTGACCTTCATTGCTCCCGTTGCCAGTCCGTTCAGGTTTACCGTCACGAGAAGACCCCAAAAGGACATGAGCGATTCCGCTGCCGTGATTGTCACCGGGTGTTTCAGCTCACTTACTGTTACGAGGCCCGTAAACCGGGAGTTAAAGACCAAATCACTGAAATGGCTTTCAACGGTGTCGGAATTCGCGATACTGCCCCTATGCTGAAAATCGGCATTAATACTGTCATCCGGACTTTAAAAAACTCTCGCCACGAAGAATAACGTCATCCCCGGTCGCTCATGCTGATGTGGCACTCATCTGCGAACCTGATGAGCAATCGAGTTTTGTCGGCAGTAAAGGCGACAGCACCGGCTCTGGTACGCGTACAACACGAAAACTGATGGCGTTCTGGCCTACACTTTTGGCCCCTGGACTGATGGAACCTGTCGTGAATTGCTGGCGCTGCTTGCCCCTTTTACCATCGGTGTGTTGATCACTGACGAATGGGGTAGTTACACTAGAGAGTTACCGAAGGAGAAGCATCTGACTGGTACAATTTTCACTCAACGCATTGAGCGCAACAATCTGACCCTGAGAACCCGAATCAAACGTCTGGCTCGCAAAACCATCTGTTCCTCGCGCTTTGTGGAACTTCATGAAAAAGTCATCGGTGCTTTTATCGAAAAATATATGTTATATTAATTGGAGTTATCACCAGTTTTTATGTTTAGTGAAGATAAGTCTTCTGGTAAGTTCATTTCCAAAATAAGCAACCTGGAATTTTTATTGTCTTTTTTTATCGATTAATTGTCGCTTGTTCTTTAAATTCAAATGGAACGTAAATGAATTTTTTAGGAAACCAACTTTCAATAATTGGATGTTTCCAGTCATTTAAATAAAAGACAAAGATTAGGAATTCATTTTTGTGTTTTTTCTATGCGTATCATTACGTATAGCATCTTTAAAGAATAGATGTGGGTTTCCCCGTCTAATATCCTCTATATCTGTAGATGTGCATATTTACACGTAAATATAATAAACATATTGTAACTCTAATAATATCTTTTTATATAATCCTACATTATTAATAATATGTAATTGGTTTTACTTTTGTTAACTTAAATAATCTTTTTTATATTGTTCTATTGCATTGTTGACATCCATAAATAAATTGCACTGTCCATTTTCTGAAATTACAAATGCGATATCACAAAACTTATTCAATGAATTTAAACTATGTGAAACCATTAAAAAACTAGACTCTTTATGCCTTTCTTTAAACAATTGAGCGCATTTTTCTTTAAACCTGGCATCACCGACTGCGGTTACTTCATCGACGATATAATAATCAAACTTAAATGCCATGCTTAAACCAAAGCCCAGACGAGATCGCATACCTGATGAGTAAGTTTTAATCGGCATATCGAAGTACTTACCGAGTTCGGCAAATTCTTCGACAAACTCAATTTTCTCTTTCAGCTCTTCTTGCTTCGCGTATAACCGCGCAACAAATTTTACGTTTTCGCGTCCGGTTAAACTTCCCTGAAATCCACCTGCAAGGCCGACTGGCCATGATATTGTTTTATTAGTGATGATCTTTCCACTGTCGGGGCGGTCAATGCCGCCAATCATTCTCAGTAACGTTGATTTACCCGCTCCGTTGCGACCAATAAAGGCGACACTTTTTCCTGAAGGGATTTCGATGTTTAAATCCTTAAAGACATAATGTCGACCCGTTGGCGTGCGATAGGACTTCGTCAAATTCTCAATCTTAATCATGATGTCAGCATTGCCTCTTCACGCGTTCGGTATAACGCCAGACTGATGAACAGGGTGACCAGAGTAAACATTGCCAGGTAGTTCAGACTCACGCCTTCGCTGATATAGCCAGGCATAACTGCCTCGCGGCTTAACTCTACGACATGCACTAATGGATTCCAGAGTAGATATGACCAGTATTGCTTCGGAATCGAGTGTAGAGGGAACATGATGCAGGAGATGAAATACAGCGGCTTAAGCAGTATCGGCAGGACCTTTTGCATTTCAGGGAAGGTTTTACCAACGACCATGAATATTAAGCCAACGCCACATGAAAGAATGATTAACAAACTCCAGGTAAGCACAAGTTGTAAAAAGTTTGTTATTTCGAAATATTCGCCTGCCATCCAGACGATAAGCATAAGCAATATATAAACAGCAACGTAAATCAGTGTCTCAAGCAGTGCGCGTGCAATGATCGTATCGATGGGTTTTACTGGTCGATAATTAAACAACCCCTGGTTCGCTTCAATAGCACCAATAGAACGTTTGCTGATACTGCTAAAGATAAAAAAGGGAATCAGGCCATTAAGTAAAAACACCGGGAATGAGATATCTGGCATCGTGCGGTGCATAATGTAACCAAAAATGCCCAACAGTATCAGCAAATGCGCAGAGGGTTCGAGAATCGCCCACAAATATCCCAGACGGAACTTACCAAAGCGTGTTCGTATTTCTCGTAGAAATAATGCCTCTACGGTGACTTTCTGGACTTCAAATCCACTTCTTGCCATTTGATGATGTGATCCTAATCTCTTCAGGTACGCTACCGCCCTTGGCTTAACAGCTACCAATACACTGGAGGTAATGCTTATTTGTAACTGGATAAAATTTACTCAGACGGTTTGACCTTTTTAATAGCCGCAAAAAATTTCAGCAGAAATTATTTCCGCAGGGATAAATAGATCTATTTCCGTCTCGTTTCTTCTAATCCATTCTTCAGGCATGAATGTATTCGGTCTTCTGGTAATTTCAGAAAACTGGCCGTTTTAGAATGTAGAGTTAATTTCTCAGGAAATTATTTTTTGTTATTACTGTTAACTACTTGATTATAATACCCCCATGGATTTTATGCGTAACAATACCTGAAATCTGTTTCAAACCAGAACGCACGCGATTGATTACCAATAAATTGTTCACCGAGAAACTATTTCCCTATTTAAAATTCACTCGTGTACTTCTTATTTATATCTACAGCCCCCTCTTTACAGCCATATTTGTGATTTATATCACATTTAAATGGTGTTATTTAAGTCGCATCAATAATCCCGAAGGTAATTATTTTCGTCGATTAAAATATACATCTTGATTATTTTGCGTATTTATTTTAACCAGTGTTACACCCCCCCCCCTCAGTAGATATACCGGAGCAGACATTTCTTAAAATCGACGAATAGTTTCCCTGGAAATTATTATGCTTATTTGAAATTCCCTTTCTGATTATCTCCAGGAATTTTACTAATTTCCAGGCTACACAAAATACAGATCACACAAGAATTATCCTATATGTTTTGGCCTATCAATTGTTACTCAATGATTTATTACAACTATTAATAATCATAATGTGTCAAAACACTTAAGCAACTTTACAGTCTGAGAAAGGTGTCGGTGCACAAGGACTACATAGTGAAAAACGAATTCCTACAGTATTGTCGATCATTCCGTGGTGGTCTGGAGGGATATAATTCTTGCTACATCGGAACTCAGCCCGGTGAGCGGGTTTGACAGTTCCGCACTCACCATTGGGCTAAGGGTTATCAGGTGGGGTTAAGGAAATGGCAATACCTACCCCCGTCCAAATTCCAGTCGCTGCACATTCACCATCCCTGGCTTCTCACCTGCGCTGACATCAATTTGTATCACCCGCAGCGCATACTTTTCATCCAGCGCGTTTAACCAGTTCAGCAGGTCATTAAACACCACAGGTTCTATCCAGACCTGAATATTCTCCCCGCGCTCGGCTATTCGCTTGATGACCACAGAGTGCACGGAAGCACTATCGCTGATGATCCGCGATACCTGTGCAGGCGTTGTTGTGGCAGATTTTCGCGCTGCGATAATATCCGGTGCGGCGCTCCTCAGTCGGGTGTTCATCGCCACCAGTTGCTGCAACATCGTCTCCTGTTGTTCTATCCGTTCGCTCAACGGCTGCCAGATGAGGACGTAATATCCGACGCTAAACAGGAACACCACCGCTGCCAGTAACATGCCCTTTTCACGCGGAGAACGCCCCGCCAGGTGTTGTGTCAGCCAGTGTTCGCCACGGCTTAACTGGCGTTCACGCCATTGCTGAAAATAGTGAATAAATTTATCGCGTAACATGTTATTTCCTCCGCAACGTTACGCCGCCGGAAACCGCATCACCCTCTTTCTGTAATGCGTCCTGTTGCACAACATAATCGGTTGCCAGTGCGCTACGCAGTTTGTCGAAACTGGCAAAGTTCGCGGCCCGCAACTGAAGGTGGAGCGTCTGGCGTTTTTGATCAAAGGTGAAACCACGCATTTCGATGTCGGAAAGTGATGCTGATTTCAGGGTGCTGGCTATCGCTGACAATTCTGCGAGCAGCCGGGTATCGTCGGCCTGTGGGCGATATTTTTTCAGCGCCATCGTCACCTGAGAGCGTAAATTCACAATCCTTTTTTGTTCCGGGAACAGCGTTAAGAACTGTTTCTCCGCCTGGGCGCGGCTTTGCGCCACCTGTTCGCTGACACTCCATAACGTCACGCCCCGTTCCACTGCCAGCGCAACCAGAATCAGCAATATCGGCAGAATCATCACCCGCCAGCGCGCCCACTGTTTTCGGTAGCTGACGCGGGGCTGCCACGGCCCTGTTAGCAGGTTCCCTTCCGGTTCGCCATAAGTGGTAATGGCGGGCAGAGCCGTAACGGTCAGACGTTCAGCGTCTGGGCCAGCCCATGCAGATAGCTCTTCCGGCGCGATTCCGACTACGGTCAGCGAAATCGGTGACGCCTGCTCATTGAGCTGGGCGCGGAACATGACCGGGGCCAGCGTCCGCCCGGCGCTCCATCCCCGGCATTCATCGATGCGGCAGATAACCCGTTGCGCATCGCCAGCCATAAACCCACAAGGAATGGACATCCAGTCCGGCGCGACGGTAGCGCGGGTGATGCCGTTTGCCTGCAACCACTGCGCAATGTTGCGCATATGCTGTTGGTGAATCACTGCTACGGTTGCCAGTTGCTGGTCGATTTTCAACGGGGCGAAATGCAGTTCATCGATATCCTGGTTCAGCTCTTCTTCCAGTAAGGCGGGCAGAATAGTCGGTATCTGCTTGCGGGCGACATCAGGCAGTTCAACCTGCCAGACGCTGATCCATTCGCCGGGAATGTAGAGTCGAATCGCATCAGTTTGCAGCCATTGCTGGAGCTGTTCGTTGTCAACGTCAGACCAGATGCCGTGCTCCACGTCGGTGGTACGGTGCTGCCAACGGATGGGATCGGAGGCGCAAAGCGGGATAAAAATCTCAAGCATGGAACTCACTCACTTTCTCCTGTCTGATGCCAGAGAACAGAAAAGTGTTGTGGGCCCATGCGGACAATTAACGAATTCATCGTCAGTTCAATCTCATTCACGGTGATATCTGAACGCAGCCAGAAGTAATTGCTGTCCACGCTCAGGACGGTTTTTAGCTGTTTTTTAGTACGCTCATCGACGTCAGCAAGTAGCGGCTGCGCAAGAAACTGATCGACATCTTCCCAGCCCTTCGCCGGACGTTGTTGTAATAATGCCCGCGCCTGAACAGGGCTTAACCACGGGTCAAACAGCGCCTCAAGAATCACACTTTGCGCGACGTCCAGGGTATTGATGTTGATTTGCTGGCGGGCCATCGGCAGCGCACAGACCAACGGTTTCAGTTTTTGATAAAGCCCGGCGTCCATTCCCTGCACCACGCGCATCTCGCTGATATCCGCCAGCGGTTGATTAGCGGCGTAGAACGGCACCGAGCGGGCGAGATACTCGCTGTCTTCACGACCCAGACGCGTCTGCACGCTGCGGTCTTCGTCAATAAACTCCCACAGGCTTTCGGCTATCAGTTCGGCCCGATAAGCAGGTACATCAAGGCGCGAGATCAGGGCAATCAGTTGTTGTACCGCGAGCGGACGCGACGCCGTCGTCGGCTGAGCGAGGGCATTCAGGTTAAAGCAGGCCTGTGCGTCACGCAGAGTGACGGCGATTTGCCCCTGCGGCAGTGGGAAAAAACGAGGGCCGGAAGCCCACGGCTGCGCCAGATGCACGCGCTTTTCATTTTTCAGGCTCAGACTGAGTGCGCTCAAAGCCAAGCTTTCCGCACTGGCGCTGTACCACAGCGCCTGCTGGTACTCCTGCTGGCTGCGCGTTCGCCCAAGTTGTTGCTGCATTCGCCCGGAAAGCGTGATGGTCACCAGCATCATAACCGCCAGCAATACCAGCACCACGACCAGTGCCATTCCGCGTTTTGGTGGTGAGGTGATCATGATAATTGCGGCCCGCGTAACAACCAGATGCGTTCAATCTCGCCCCATTGCAGCGAATGCAGGGTCATGCGCACCGCCACAGGGATCGCCTGTACTGACGACCAGTTCTCCTGCCAGCGCGTACCATCATAGAACTGCAAACGGAGCGAATCCGCCGGGATTAATTTTTGCGTTGTTGGCTTCACGCTGCCTGCCGCATCGGTCAGTGGCCAGGCTAACCGTTCGAGATAACCACCATGAATGCGGTAACCGACGGTGAGCAGATTACTGCGTGGTAGACGCATCAGCGGGTTAACCACACCGCCGCGCACAAAACGCATTCCTTCACTCTCAGACGCCAGCACGCCAGCGCCAGCCAGTAACGCTGGTTCACGCTGGCCCTGATCGCCTCTTACCGGACGCGGCATCATTTGTGTCAGATCGTGGGTCAGAAAACTCATCGTTTGCTGCATGAGGTTTAGTTTTTGATCGTGTCCGGCGACGGCGCTATTCACGCGTGTGACGCCGTTAGTCACCTGCTGTGCCATCAGTGCCAGCGAGGCAAAAATGGCAATTGCCACCAGCATTTCCAGTAACGTGAAACCAGCGCAAGTCCTTCTCACTGTTGGCCTCCCACGGCGCTAAACCAGGCGCGTCGTGACTGAATAACCGGCGAAAAATCTTCGTGACGGCTGACTTCAATATCCACCGCCTGAAGTAGCGCGTTACCTGTATTCAGCGGTGTGGTTCGCCAGTACCAGCGGCTTCCTGCCATATCACTCTCGCCCTGGTGCCTGACCGCTCGTTGTTCACGGGTCATCAGGTAAAGCAGCGCGGTCTGGTTTTCAGCTACCCAGCCCGCTACCGTTTTCTCCTCAAGGATTTGCTGATTACTCAGCGCGCCGCTAGCAATCTGTAACACCGCCGTGGCAGCCAGCGCAAAAATCGCCAGCGCGAGCATCACTTCCAGCAAGGTAAATCCACGCTTCATGGCATCCTCTCATCACATTGACTGAGGGATAACGCGCCATCGTGTGCCAGTTTTACCGCCCAACATGCGTTTTGCGCCGCCGAGTAGAAGCGCAGCGTAAACGGCGTGGCGGGTTCAAAAGGCGAAAAACGGATCTGCGGCGTCTTCTTTTTCGCCTCTTTTTGCAGCTCCAGTTCAATATCGTGCAGCGTCAGGCGACGACGCTGCAGCTCCAGCGCATATTCCTTCTGCCAGATATCACTGCCGGGTTGTAACAGCATCTGCACCTGTTTCGGCACCGTAACCTGTGCCGATAACCGGGTCGCAGAAACGGGCAACCATTGCCCGTGACGACGCTGCATAAACTGGTAACCTGGCGGGTCGATTAGCACACCGAGTGTTTGCCCTTCGATCACTGCCCTGTCCTTAAACTGCGCAAAGCGAGTCAGAAAATCCTGCGCCGCTTTTTTCGCAGGCGGCTCTGAAGCGGTCGCAAACGTCTGTACCACGCCCGCACTGGCAAGGCCGATAAGGAAAATCACCAGCATGATTTCCAGAAGTGTGAATCCGCGTTCAGGCACTGATTACTGAAACTCCTGCAAATTCCAGTTACCGATATCTGCGCCAGCGCCCTCCCCGTTTTCCTGACCATCTGCTCCCAGGGTATAAACATCAAACAGCCCTTTTTCACCCGGGCTGAGATACTGATAATCATTGCCCCACGGATCCTTTGGCAGTCGTTTAATGTATCCACCGGTACGGTAGTTGCGGGAGTCCGCCATATTGGCCGGTTGCTGGATCAGCGCCTCCAGCCCCTGTTCGGTAGTCGGATAACGCCCGTTATCCAGTCGGTACATATCCAGCGCATTCTCCAGCGCCACGATATCGCTGATGGCTTTTTGCCGATCGGCTTTCTCTTTGTTGCCCAACAGGTTAGGCACCACCAGACTTGCCAGGACGCCAAGAATAACAATCACCACCATCACTTCCAGCAGGGTAAAACCTGCCCGTGGTTTTTGTGTGCGGGATAACGAATTCATGTGATAACTCCGTAAATTACATTCCAACCATATTGTTCAGTTGCAGCATCGGTTCGAGGATGGCGATGACGATAAACAGCACCACGCCCGCCATCATCACCACCAGCGCCGGCTCAAACAGCCCTAACGCCAGCCCCACCTGGGTATCAAATTCCCGTTCCTGGTTGACCGCGGCCTGTTCAAGCATGGTTTCCAGTTCACCGCTCTGTTCGCCGGAGGCGATCATGTACAGCATCATCGGCGGGAACAGGCGCAACTCCGCCAGCGCGGCGCGCAGGCTGCTTCCTTCGCGGACGCGATCTGCCGCCAGCAGCAGTTGTTGCTCGACATAACGATTTGCCGACACGGCGGCGGCGGTCTGAATGCCTTCCAGCAGCGGAACACTGCTGGCGGTGAGGATGCTTAATGTGCGGGAAAAACGCGCCGTATTCAGTCCGCGCGCAACACGCCCCGTCACGGGCAAACGCAGCAAGGTTTTATCCCAGCGCAGGCGCATCGCAGGATTTTTGAGTAGCCGTTGCCCCAGCACCAGAAGCCCCAGCAAACCCGCCAGCCAGTACACGCCGCTGGCCTGTAACGCGTCGCTCATAGCGATGAGCATTCGGGTGGAGGCGGGCAGCGCGTGTCCGAGATGATCAAACTGTTCGATAATTTTCGGCACTACTGCCGTCAGCAAAATAGTGACCACGCCCGTTGCCACCACCAGCAGTACCAGCGGGTAGAGCATGGCCTGCAGCAGGCGAGATTTCAGGCGCTGTCGCTGTTCGGTGTAATCCGCCAGGCGATTGAGCACCACGTCGAGATGCCCGGATTTTTCTCCGGCAGCGACCATCGAACAAAACAGGGAGTCAAAGACGCGGGGATGTTCGCGCAGGCTGTCCGACAGGGTATAACCTTCCTGAATCCGGCTGCGCAGCGCCATTCCGAGGCTTTTTACATGCAGTTTTTCACTTTGCTCACTGACCGCCTGTAAGCAGGTTTCCAGCGGCATTGCTGCCTGCACCAGCGTTGCCAGTTGGCGTGTGAACAGCGCCAGATCTGCCGCCGCCACGCGACGATGTGCGTGCCGCCGACGCTGCAACATTCCCCCAGTCGAAGCATTCAGCCGGGCTTCAATGTGCACGGGGATAAGCTCTTTACCACGCAACAATTGACGGGCATGACGCGCGGAATCCGCCTCAATCATGCCTTTGGTTTTGCGACCATTACGCTCCAGCGCCTGATAGTAAAACAGTGCCATTACGCCTCCATGGTTACCCGCAGAACTTCATCGAGAGAGGTTTCTCCGGCGAGCACTTTCTCAATGCCGTTGCTGCGGATACCCGCAGAGTGTTGCCGGACATAACGTTCCAGCTCCAGTTCCCCGGCCTGACGGTGGATCAAATCACGTAATGTGGCGTCCACCACGATCAGCTCATGGATGGCAGTACGTCCGCGAAAACCTTTGTGATTACAGGCGGGGCAGCCCTGCGGATGGTACAGCGTGACGGTTCGCGCATCGGTAATCCCCAGCAGGCGTTTTTCTTCGTCGGTGGCAGGCGCGGACTGGCGGCAATCGGGACACAGCGTGCGAACCAGTCGCTGCGCCATCACGCCCGTCAGACTGGAAGAGAGCAGGAAAGGCTCAACGCCCATATCCTGCAAACGCGTGATCGCCCCCACCGCCGTGTTGGTATGCAGCGTGGAAAGTACCAGGTGTCCGGTCAGTGAAGCCTGAACAGCGATTTCTGCGGTTTCGGTATCGCGGATTTCACCGACCATCACCACATCCGGGTCCTGACGCAAAATCGCGCGCAGGCCACGGGCGAAGGTCATGCCGACGCGGGTGTTGACCTGCGTCTGACCGATCCCTTCAATCATGTATTCGATGGGGTCTTCAACCGTGAGAATGTTGCGCGAGTGGTTGTTCAGCTCCTGCAATCCAGCGTACAGCGTGGTGCTTTTGCCGGAACCGGTCGGCCCCGTCACCAGAAAAATGCCGTGCGGTTTGTGTAACAGCTGGCGCAACTGCGCAGTCAGTTCGAGACTTAAACCCAGACGCTCCAGCGTCAGGCGAGCCTGGTTTTTGTCCAGCAGTCGCAGCACTACCCGTTCCCCCCAGGCGGAAGGCATGGTGGAGACACGCACGTCAATCGCCCGACCGCCCAGCAGCAGCGCAATGCGCCCATCCTGCGGTACGCGTTTTTCGGCGATATCCAGCCGTGCCATCACCTTAATACGCGATACCAGCAGCGAGGCCAGTTTACGACCGGGGCGCAACATTTCATGTAATGTGCCGTCAACACGAAAACGGATCACCAGGCTCTTTTCAAACGTCTCAATGTGGATATCCGAAGCGCCTTCTTTGATTGCCTCTGCCAGCATGGCGTTGATCAGTTTGATGATTGGCGCATCGTCGTCACTTTCCAGCAGATCTTCCGTTTCCGGCAGTTCTTCTGCGAGGGTAAAAAAATCCTCGGCAGAACCGAGATCTTCCATCAGCTGGCGAGCCTCGGAAGAGTCACGCTGCCAGACCGCATTCAGCCGCTGTTCAAATTCGGCTTCGTCGATTTGCCGCAGCGTAAAGGGCGCGTTCAGCCCCCGCTGCAGCTCCTGCAAAACAGAGAGCGACAACGGATGAACATGGAGGATCTCCAGCGACGCTTCGCACCATGCCACCAGGCTAAACCGACGGCTGAAACTGTAGGGCAGACGCACGGTGTTAGCGGTGGTTTCCTGTGCTACAGGCACCATTAACGCGTTCTCCCGGCATTAAGGAACGCGCGAACTTCTGGCGGTAGAGCCTGATTTTGCGCTGGCAGTACCGGCTGCGCGGTGTGCGGCATCAGGCTCAAGCCTTGCTCATCGCGATAGATCTGTTCGGCGCGCATATAGTTATATTTGCGCTGCGACACGCCGTCTGCCGCCATACCGTCACGCAGAATGGTCGGGCGGATAAATACCATCAGGTTACGTTTTTCTTTTTTATCCGCCGTCGATTTAAACAGGTTACCAATCAATGGGATATCGCCAAGCAGCGGCACTTTCGCCACGCTTTCTCCCGCCTGGTCGTCCATCAGACCGCCAAGCACGATCAGCTCACCATCGTTTGCCAGCACGGTGGTTTTCAGTTTGCGCTCACCAAACACCACGTCGAGACTGGTCTGTCCTTCCACCTTCGACACTTCCTGCTCAATCACCATCTGTACCGCGTTTCCTTCGTTAATCTGCGGCGTGACTTTCAGCATGATGCCGACTTTTTTCCTCTCTACCGTATTGAAAGGATTGCTGTTATTAGAGCCAACAGTAGAGCCGGTTAATACCGGAACGTCCTGGCCCACCATGAAGAAGGCTTCCTGGTTGTCCAGCGTGGTGATACTAGGCGTGGAGAGCACGTTCGAGCTGGAGTCGTTTTTGACCGCCTGTACCAGCGCCATCCAGTCGCCTTTCACCACGCCAACCGCCGTACCGCTAAAGCCAGAAAGAAGCTGAGCGAGCGTGGAGAGATCGCCGTTAGTATCCGGGTTAATGGTGGTAGCGCCGTTTTCACTGATCACCGTGGAGCCTTTCTGCGGTTTCGCCTGAGAAATGGCTGCACCCAGCGTGCCAATAGGGATCTGCGTACCGTTAGCAAACTGCATTAATCCGGCATCTTTCGACGCCCACTGCACGCCGAAATTGATATTGCTACCTTCGGCAACTTCCACGATCAACGCCTCGACGTGCACCTGAGCACGGCGAATATCCAGTTGTTCAATCACGCTTTGCAGCGACTGCATGATGTCCTGCGGCGCGGTAACAATCAGGGCATTACTGTGTTTGCTGGCGGCGATGGAGACAACCTCACGCCCGCTACCGACGGTGCCTTCCGCCTCTTCTTTAGCCGCCGTGAGCGTGCCGCTGACCTGCTTCAGCACATCGACCAGATCTTCCGCTTTGCTGTATTTGAGATAGAAAACCTGGCTGTTGCCGCTGCGCTCCATTTCTGAATCCAGCCGACGGATCAGACGGCGCATTTTGTCTCGCGTGGCGGGGTCACCACTGACAATCACGCTGTTGGTGCGTTCATCGGCGACAATTTGAGATTTCAGCGTTGCTGGCTGGTTCTCGCCGCTGTTTTTGGTCAGGCTTTCCAGCACGCGGGCAATTTCCGAGGCTGAGGCGTTATCCAGCGGGATCACCTCTTCGGTGCGATTACCCGCGTGATCCACGCGCTGGATCACTTCTGTCAGCCGCTCCACGACGGAGGCGCGTCCGGTGAGCATAATTACGTTGGAGGGATCGTAATTAACAACGTTGCCTGAGCCTGCGCTGTCGATCATCTGGCGCAGAATCGGTGCCAGCTCGCGGACCGACACATTACGTACCGGCACGACTTTGGTGACCATTTCATCGCCCGCGTAGTTGTCGCTGCCTTCACCAACCAGCGGCAGCGGCTCGACTTTCGCGGCACTGGATTTCACCACCTTCAGCACGTCGTTTTCCATCGGTACGACCGCATACCCCTGTGCTTCCAGCAGGTTAAGGAATAGCTGGTAATACTGGCGTTCATTGAGCGGAGTCATGGTACGAATACTCACTTTCCCCTGTACGCCCGGCCCCATAATGATGGTTTTATTAAGGTTAGCGCCGACGGTTTCGATGAACGATTTCAGGTCGGTATCTTTAAAATTGGCGGTGAAAGTGGCTTCTTCCGCCCAGACCGGTGAACTGCATAATGCCGCTGCCAGCACCAGCGGCAGTAAACGCTTTTTTGTTTTGAGGCCAGTTGTCTTCTTACGCCAGACCGACAACGTAATATCACGCCAAAACACGATGAATGATTCTCCTGGATTAAATGCGGTTAGCGCAGCGCGATGGAAATGTCGTGGCGCGCACCCTTGCGTAAAACCGTAAGTTGAATGGAATCCATTGAAGGTAACTGCCGCATCAGAGCAATCATTGCTCGTGGATCAGTGAAATCCTGCTGATTTAGCGCAATGGCGATATCGCCTTCCCTGAAACCGCTGGCATCGAACAGAGAACGATCTGCCCCCGGCTTCACTGCATAACCGACAATCCCCTCCTTACGCACAGGCGTAAGCTGGATATAGTTAAAAATTTTCTGCGGATCTTTCGCCAGTGCCTGACGCACGGCAGCCGGGATCTCCACTGGCGCACTGACAGCAGGTTCAGCAACAGCTTGCTTTGCTTCGTCGCTGACGGCTTTTTTGCTGGTCACGGCTATGGTGGGACGCTTCTCTTCTGCCAGACTCAGACGTTCCATTTTCCCCTGATAGCGCAGCATCACATGGTCACGATTAATTTCCTCAATCACCGCGTTGTGAGAGCCAAGCCGTTCGCCCTGTAAATAGACCTGCTGTTTGCCGCCTTCTTCAATCACCGCGCCGGGTCTGGCACCAAAGGCGATCCCGCGCAGCACCACATTAAGACGCGTTTCTGCCACAGGCACAGGTTCAGGTTGTTTTACCGGTGCGGCGACGGGCTGATATTTGCCAAACCAGTTTTGCTGGCTGATTAATTGCACGTCATTTTTATCGAACGTTTTTGCATCTGCACGGGGCGGTTTATTCGCCGATGGGGAAACCGCCGTATATTCCGCAGAAAAGGAGAAATAGCGCCAGAGTGAATGCGCCACTTTTGCAGAAATAATAAGCAGCATCAGCCAGAACATCGCGCGTGCAATTTTGCGCAGATGCTCTTTGTCTGTATTAAGAGATTGTCTCTGGCTAAGAGTGTGACGAATTTTTGTCAGCAACTGAATGAGATAAATTCGTGCGTCACGAAAAACAACCCGCGCCAATTTATATCTACCCGACGTTATGCTTTGACTATTCCACAGGTGGTACGATCCAGTTTCCGCTGATACTGGTTACCTGTACGTGTATCATTAATCGTTATGCTGTAATTAATTCCCTCGGTGATCATTAATTTCACCGTCGGGTCAGCGCACATTTGTCGTTGATAGCTGGTTAAAAAGGCGTCAGGTGTCTGCGTGGTCTGAGTACCCGATTCGCTGATAATGGTCATTTTTACCGTCGTCCCACTACTTTGCGCCAGCACTAAGGTATATCCCGCAGATTTAATCGGCAGGTTTTGGCTGATATTTTGCGCCTGTTTTTTCGCCAGTAAACTGGCATTTTCATTATGGCTGGCACAGCCACTTAATAATCCTGTAACGCTCAACAATAGCGATATTAATACCCTCCCTGGCATTTGTTTTATCGACATGGTAAATAATCTCTAAGGTTATTAATAAGAGTTAAAATGTCACTTTGATAATGACGTGGTTATCATTAAAACAATGCCTGTAGATAAAGTGTTGCTATACCGCCCAGACTTAAACACGGTCCAAAAGGCAGTGTGGTTGATCCTCTTTTTGTAATAACGGCATATATCAGGCCGCAGCATGAGGCGATTAAAGCAACATTGGGCAGCGACAACGCCCCCACCCAACTACCTAACGCAGCGAACAATAATACATCGCCCATGCCTAATGCTTCTTTACGCAGAACTATTCCGGCTATCCAGCGCAGAGAGTAAAAAGTGATAAACCCCACCAGTACGCCGGTGACTGCATCTTGTAGTGTTAACGGACTCTGTTGCGCCCATGCCGCAATCAGCCCGGTCCACAATACGCCCTGAGTAAAAACATCGGGCAGCCATTGGTGATCGAGGTCGATGATGCTTGCGGCAATCAGCCAGGCGGATAATATCATCACCGCCAGCCCCCATCCACTTTCTGGCCACACCAGACTCGCCAGCAAAAAAGCGAGTGCCGTCAATAACTCCACCAGCGGATAACGCTTGCTGATTTTCGCCTGACAGTCGCGGCAGCGCCCTTTGAGCATCAACCAGGAGAGCAGCGGAATATTGTCACGAACGCGGATAGTCTGCTGGCAATGCGGACAGTGCGAACGCGGCAGCGCAAGGCTTATTTTTGACTGCGCACTCGGCATTTCACCATGAAACTCCGCCATTTGTTGGCGCAGCATGATGGGGTAACGCCAAATCACCACATTCAAAAAACTGCCGATGATCAATCCTCCGACGGTTGCCAGTATGGGCATCGCCGCGGGGTATTGCTGAAAAACATCAAAAAGCATGGTTAAAGGTTGTTTGTTGTAACTTGCCGGATGCGGGCCTGCAGGTGTATGCCATATAGCTTTCCTCCAGGCCCGATGCGCCTTATTTCATGCCGGATGCGGCGCGAGCGCCTTATCCGGCATACAGGCTTACTCAGCTGACATCTTATGCTCGGTAACCTGATTAATGGTTTCCGGCCCTTGCTGCGGTTTCGGCAGATTAAGCGCCGCCAGCGTCTCGTAAGCCGACTGGCTCACACCGCCCTCGAAGTTCATCTCGCTCGCTCCCGGTAACTGGTAAGCATTCGCGCCCGGATTCCATTTCTTAAAGAACTCCGAAAGATCCGTCTGAGCGACCCAGGAGGCACACAGCATCAGCTTGTCGGCAGCGTTACCGTTGGATTCGGCACAGTAATTTCTTTCGCCAAACTTGGTTTTGCCAACATCATCGCCGCGTGCTTTACGGTGCATCAACTGGAACAGGTTCCAGCCTTTCATCCCTTCACGATCGCTGTAGAACTTAGGCAGGTCACCTTCTGGATACCACTGTTTGATATCAAAGTTTTTCTCTGCCCATTCCTTCAGCTGCGCGTACATCAGCAGACGGTCACCCGCACCGCCGCGCGCCCATGCCTGACCGTTGCTCTCGTTCAGATATTCCGGCGCGACGGTAATATCGTCAGCGACACGGTTCATCTTGCCGAGATAGCGATCCTGCATGTACAGCGCCAGCACGTTGTTCGCTACTTCAGTTGCGCCAGGAACAGTCAGCGGCGTTTCGGCGGCGTTGTGACCAACTTCGTGCCAGATCAGCCAGTCGTTCAGCGGCGTCGTCGGCAGCGTGGTGCTGTTCGTCGAGAAGCTGCTGTTCATTACCGGATAACCAGAGTGCGCATCACCGATGGAGATCTGCACATCGTTGGTGAAACGATGCTTGTGCCCCGTCAAGTTTTTATAGGTAAACATCCGGTGCTTACCGTCTTCATCATTACGACCGTAGAAGTCATTCATCGAGCTGGCAAAGGTATCCAGATCTTTAGCGAATTCTGCTACACCACCAGTGAAATTGCTGGCCTCAAGGTTCTTCTTCGGCGTGGTATAAACGAAAGCGTCTGATTCCAGCTCGCCCAGCGGCGCAGGGGAGTTCAGAGCGTTTTTCCATTCGCCGTCTTTATAGAACGGCGCTTTTACCACACCAGTAAAGGTGAATTCGGCTGACTCATTCTTTGGGCTGTTGCCCTTGATATAAATCAGACCACCGTAAGGCACCTTGAAGGTCACCTTATCATTGGCTTTCAGATCATAGGTTTTCGTCACTTTTGGCGGACGGTTCAGCGCGACTTCATGCTTCTCGCGTCCGGTCAGATCGTCGGCCAGCGCCACGGTGACAGTCACAGGAACTGATGCAGAAGACTCAATGGTGACCTCTTTCTGAGCCGGAGCCCACAGGCCAGTAGACTGCATGTTACCCGCAAACCATTTGGTCGGATTCGAGTACAGGCTGATGGTTTCAGTAACCTTCTCACCTTCTGCCGATACCGCTCCCGGATACTTCTCGACATCAACTTTGATGTTCAGATCCCACCAGGAACGACCCAGCATCAGGCGCGTCAGCGGTTTTTCCATATAGTTGAGCGGATAGCTCGGGTTCATCATGCCCGCTTTATTAACGCTCTTCTCGCCGTAGATCATGTTGTTATCGACCAGCGATTTTTTCAGCTCATCAGAACACTGCGTGCCGCCAGTATAGGCATCGTTGGCGTAGCAGTTCAGGAACTCGGTGAACGTTTTAAAGCCCAGCTCGTCATCCTTGTCGTTTTCATAGCGATATTCAATTTTATTCCACAGCCAGACCGACATGTTCTGGTACAGACGTTCCAGATCGACGCTGCTCAGACGCTCACCTTTGCGACCATTGGTCCGGAAGTAGAGCTCATGCTGATACAGACGCTGAATGTTGGTGCCTAAATCCGCAGCCTGCACCATCGCTTTTGCCGTGTCGGCGTTAAGGCTTAGTTGCGTATACTGTGGAACATACATGCCACCAGTAACCGGAACCCCCGTGCCAGGACGATATTCCAGACAGTTGACCTCGTAGTGGTAAGTTGGGTCCTTACACTCCTCTAATCCCTTGAATTTTTCCAGAATTTTCTTCTTCGCAGCATCCAGAGATTCAGTCGTTTTGTGGTCGGCTTCATCGATAAAGGCGAATTGAGTTACCTGTTTACCATCAACCTCTTCTTGCCAGCTGGCTACTTCTAGTTTCGGTTTCTTATCAGGCTTGTTATCAATCTGATATTTCCAGGTAACTTTTCCTGTTTTGGAATCAATGGTGTACGGCAGCTCACCCTCCACAACCGGATAACGTTCATAAACCCAAATGCCAGTCGCTCGACGCTGGCGCACGCGGTCTGGATAACCCTGCGGATCGTTATTCACCACCGACTTGTTCAGTGCCATCGACAGACCTGCGGCATCAAGCAGACGTACAAAGCCAGATGCGCTCTCTTCCTTAAGATTGCTCATCACGTTTTCCATGATCAGCACCGATCCACCTTTGTTCAGATAGGCGATCAGATCGGTCACATCCTGCTGGGTCAGCTTCGGTTTGCTGGTATCTGCACGCAGTGGGATTGCGTAAGGATCACTACCCACCTGAGTCACATATTCAAAGCCGTTAAGGATCAGCAGCGGCATTTCCTGCGGATCGAGATCGCCATAGCTACTTAAATGCTCAACAGAGATGCCCGCAAAATCCGGATGGAAGCCGAACTCAGCGCTGTTTCCTGTAACCTGACCATGACGTTTGAAATAGACAGTATCCAGGTTGGTACCTACGGTCATGCTGGCTTTCGCGTCCGGCGTCCATTTATCGTCGGACAGATAGCGCAACACGTTCTGCATAAAGTGCTTCATATCATTAGAATCACTGTTACGCGTACACTGACCGTTTTTATCAACACCGCCTTCCCAGCTGTAACCGTTCGGACAACGCAAGATGCTGTTGTAGTGCGGGTTACCGATAACCATCAGTTTGCCCTCACCGACTTGCCCCAGCGAGATAAACGGCAGGTTAAAAGTGGCAGTTTCGCGTGTCACGTTCTCCGGGCGCACAATGGAAGGCGCTTCCGTAATGTACGCCAGCTCATTTTTATCCCAGGCGCGTTTTTCGCCGAAGGCCAGCCAGTAGTTTTTATCATTACGCGCCATCAGAATCGGGAACGCCGCGTTGGAGATATTCACCACAGCTTGACCGCGCGCATTACCGGTGCTGCCATAGAAGTTGGTAGAGTCATGGAATACGTGGAACTTGCTGACAGATTTGTAACTTGTATCCACGCCCCACAGCTTGTTGATAACGCCCTGAATCTGGCCGTCATTAACATTGCGTGCTGTCAACGAGAACCAACGCTGAGAGTTGCAGCCCCCAAGGGAGTCACAAATCGCCGTATCAATCTCTTTAGCCTGCCCGGATTCAAACTGCTCAAGAAATTCGTTTGTCCGCTCAAAGGTTTGATCGCCTTCGCTCAACGCCTCGCCATTGGATAACGAGAGATTGATAATCTCGTTGATTACGTTGGGATACTCGGCAAAGACCTTACGCACTACGTCCGGCACTTCACGCTCATCATTTTTTCCGGCCTGGGAGTAACGATGAATAAGCTGATCAATATTCGCGCCGCGAACTTCGTCACCCAGTTCAGTCAACGCAATGGTCGACTTATTGCCGCGCACTGAGCCCAGTTCAAAGGTGTCGATACCAAAGGAGATGGTTTCGCCCCAGCTGAAGTTGAATTTGCCGTTTTCGCCAGTTACGCCACGGCCTGAGCTGGTGTAGTAATTTACGCCAACCACACCATTGCCCATGCTATCTACCAGTCGGCCTTCGGAGAGAATGATTTCAGTGGGTTGATACTGATAAAACTGTTCCGCGTTAGCCGACACGAAGGAAGCGTTCAGATCCGGTTTTGTTCCCGGCGTGGTGACAGGCACGACCGGTGAGGTATGAGTGGATGGCGCTTTATCGGTCGCAGCATTGTTTTCCACCTCTTCATTGACCAGCTTTTTGAACTCTTCCGGTGCCAGATCGATTTGCTTATACAGCGAGTCGAAACGTTTACTCTCGATCACTGAGGAGAACGTCAGGCAAACCTGTTCTGTATTCGCCGGACAGCTGTTACTGGACGTTACCAGCGAAACCGCATTGCTTTTCTTGTCATCGGAAGCCGCCAGTTCTTGCGCGTCCTCAAGACTAAACGACACTTTTTCAACCGCACGCAGGCTACGCGCAGCTTCTGACTGAGTGTTGAAGGTGGCAATTGTCGTGTTGTTCCCTGCCACACAGGTGACTTTGTCGCCTGGCGTAAAGGTAAAGCCATCGCTGGATTCACCATTACAAGTAGCACCAGTTATCCGCTGGCTTCCGCCCAGAGTCAGATAACCCGTTTTCGTAGGAACAGGTTCTGGCTCCGGTTCTGGTGTCGGCTCAGGATCAGGTGTTGGATCCGGCGTAGGTTCTGGGTCCGGCGTTGGCTCAGGCGTCGGCTCCGGGTTTGGTGTTGGATCAGGTTTCACTTCCGGCAAAGACCCTGTTCCAGAATCTACAGGCGGCGTATCGGAGGAAGATCCGGAGCCACCGCCATCACAACCAGCTAACAGGGTTGCACTCAAAATAGCCGCTAAAAGCGATTTCTTATATTTAAATTTCTTATTCATTAATAACGCAAGTGACAAAACAAAGTTAAAAGATTCGTAACCGGGGAAATAGTTTTATGCTTTATCTTCTTTAATAACTTCCTCCATTCTTAAGAAAACGGCATCATTGATAGAAAAACAGGTGAAATTTATAAGAATAACCCCTATTCGATGTCTGGCTGGTTATTTTTACGAAATTTCAATAAACAAAAAATTAACAACCTTTCACAACGTAACTATATAAATTTGTTGGTAGTTTTAACGATTAAGATTGCAAAAGCAACAGATAGAACGGTGTTTGCTCATCAAGCGAACATAATTAATACTGACTTGTTTTGCGTGATAAATAATAGATGTTCTCACGCTCTTAATTATTTAGCATGTTATCTGAACGCGAAACATTATTGCCACATGGATAATAAAGCGGGAAATAATTTTCTATTAATAAGACAGAGTAATGTAAACGAAGCCGGATGATATTAACGATCATCCGGCATTATTGACTTACGAAACTAACATCCCGGTAAACACATACGCCTGCAACAGCGTGATAATGCCGATCACACTGGCAAAGATCAGACTGTGCTTCACGGTGTAGCGGAACAGTTCAGATTCTCGGCCCACCATGCCCGTCGCGGCGCAGGCCACGGCGATAGATTGCGGGGAGATCATCTTGCCAGTTACGCCGCCGCTGGTATTTGCTGCCACCAGCAGAGTGTCAGAGACGTTGATTTGCTGCGCCGTGGTCGATTGCAGTGAACCAAACAGGGCGTTAGAGGAGGTGTCCGAGCCGGTAAGGAATACGCCCAGCCAGCCGAGAAACGGTGAGAAAAACGGGAACATCACGCCTGTACCTGCCAGTACCAGCGCCAGCGTGGTGGACATACCGGAATAGTTGGTGACGAAGGCGAACGCCAGCACCATGCCAATCGACAATATCGGCCACTTCAGACTAATTAGCGTTTCGGCAAAGACGCCAATCCCTTTCTTGATGCCCACGCCGAGGATGAAGATAGAGATAATCGCCGCAATAAAAATAGCGGTGCCGCCAGCCGAGAGAGGGTCGAATTTAAACACCGCATCCATTGGCGTTGGTTGGGCGACAATGGGTGCCGCTTTCAACACTTGTTGATGCAAATGAGGGATCTGGAAATTAATCACCAGTGAATAAAACGCGCCGCCCGGAGCAAATAACGCTTTAAACGGCTTCATGGTCCAGATGGTGACCAGCACCGTTAAGATTAAAAACGGTGACCACGCACGAATGATTTGCCCCAGACTATATTCTGAAGGCACGGGACCGCCAGAAGATGGTTTATTCACCACCATCGCACCTGCGGATTGTCCCATGCTGATTGCCGTTTCGGTATTTTTCGGCCGCCAGACTTTAAGGAATAAAGCGAGTGAGACGATACTCACCAGCGCCGAAGTAATATCCGGCAGTTCCGGACCAATATAGTTAGAGGTAAAGAACTGAGTGACAGCGAAGCTTCCCCCAGCAACCAGCGCCGCTGGCCACGTCTCTTTCACCCCTTTCCAGCCGTCCATCATTGCTACCAGCCAGAACGGCACAAGAACCGACAGGAACGGTAACTGACGTCCCGCCATTGCGCCAATGTGGAACGGATCGATTCCCGTTACCTGACCGGCGACCAGAATCGGCACGCCCAACGCACCAAACGCCACCGGCGCAGTGTTGGCAATCAGACACAGCCCCGCCGCGTATAACGGTTTGAAGCCCAGGCCCACCAGCAGCGCACCGGTAATCGCCACCGGCGCACCAAAGCCAGCCGCCCCTTCCAGCAACGCGCCAAAGGAGAAACCAATCAGTAACACCTGCAAACGCTGATCGTCGGTGATGGAGATAACCGAGCTGCGGATAATATCGAACTGGCCGCTGGCAACGGTTAATTTATACAGGAATACCGCCGCGACAATAATCCACGCAATAGGCCATAAACCATAAATAAAGCCATAGCCCGCAGCAGCAAATGCCATATCAATTGGCATTTTAAAGGCGAATATCGCAATCAGAATAGATAATATAAGGGTTATTGCTCCGGCGACATGTCCTTTCAGACGTAATACCGCGAGTGCAACGAAGAAGAATATTATCGGGATCAGGGCGACCAGAGCGGATAGCCCCAGTCCTCCCATCGGCATATACATTTGGGTCCAGGTAACCATATTGTTCAGTCTCTTATTATCTTTATATGCTTGATATACTTAAGGTTGTAATAAGCAAAAGAGGACTGAACTGTAAAATATAGGCGTTATACTTTACAGCAACAGTACGCTGCTAACGCAATTGCTACCTCTGGCATAACAAGTATATCGGGTAAGGGTTTCTGTTCCGCACACGCAGGCGCAGAGTATCGTTAAGATGTCCATATTGTTGTTTTAATCCCGCTAGTGATGCGCTACGGGTATTTAATATTGTTAAACCCTGATAATCGCTCCGGTTATTTCCGGGATAAATGTACTACCGCAGTTACTATCATAGCCCCGACAATAAAACTTGCCGGGGCTTTTTTGACGCTATTAATGACTTTCTTTTTCGCGTAAACGCCAGGCGTGTAATAACGGTTCGGTATAGCCGTTTGGCTGTTTCACGCCGAGGAAGATTAAATCGCTGGCAGCTTTAAAAGCACACGAGTTAGCGAAATTCCCCGCCATCGGACGATAAGCCGGATCGCCAGCGTTTTGCTGATCAACCACTTTCGCCATATTCTCCAGCGACGCCTGCACCTGTTCTTTGGTCAGAATACCGTGACGTAACCAGTTGGCGATATGCTGGCTGGAGATACGCAACGTTGCACGGTCTTCCATCAGCGCCACATTGTGAATATCCGGCACTTTTGAACAACCAATCCCCTGCTCCACCCAACGCACCACGTAACCCAGAATCCCCTGTACGTTGTTATCCAGCTCTTGTTGGATCTCTTGTGCCGACCAGTTAGCGTTTTCAGCCACCGGAATAGTCAGCAGATCGTCCAGCAGCGGTTCAAATTCAGCATTGAACTCGGTCTGGGCAATGTTGGCTTGCACGCTCTGTACGTTGGTTTGATGGTAGTGCAGCGCATGGAGCGTAGCAGCGGTTGGTGACGGAACCCAGGCCGTGTTCGCCCCGGCACGTAACTGATCGCCCTTCTGGCTGTACATGTCCGCCATCAGGTCCGGCATTGCCCACATGCCTTTACCAATTTGCGCTTTACCGCGCAGCCCACAGAACAGACCGGAAAGCACGTTATTACGCTCGTAGGCTTTGATCCAAGGCGTCGATTTCATCTGATTTTTACGCAGCATCGGGCCAGCTTCCATCACCGAATGCATTTCATCGCCGGTACGGTCGAGGAAACCGGTATTGATGAACGCCACGCGGTTGCGCGCCTGAGCGATACAGCTACGCAAGTTCAGCGAGGTCCGACGTTCTTCATCCATAATGCCCATTTTCAGGGTATTCGGTGCCATACCGAGCATTGTCTCAACGCGGGAAAACAGTTTGTTGGCGAACGCCACTTCCTGCGGACCGTGCATTTTCGGTTTCACAATATAGACGCTGCCAGTGCGCGAGTTTTTCTGCACTTTTAAATCATAGAGGGCAATCGCGCCAGTCATGACGCCATCAAGAATGCCTTCCGGGATTTCATTGCCTTCGCTGTCCCAAATCACAGGAATGGTCATCAAATGACCCACGTTGCGGATAAACAGCAGCGAGCGTCCGTGCAGAGAAATTTCAGAGCCATCGGCGGCGGTGTAATGACGATCGTCATTCAGTTTACGCACGATTTGCCGACCGTTCTTCTCCATTTTCTCTTGCAGAGTCCCCTGCATCAGGCCCAGCAGGTTGCGGTACAGCAGGATTTTATCTTCCGCATCAACCGCCGCGACCGAATCTTCGCAGTCGAGAATGGTACTGATGGCCGCTTCGACGATAACATCGTTGATGTGCGCCGGATCGTCTTTGCCAATCCGCCCGTTGGCATCGATTTGTAGCTCAATATGCAGGCCGTTATTTTTCAGCAAAATGCAGGTCGGCGCAGCGGCATCGCCACGGTAACCGACAAACTGCGCAGGGGTACGTAACGTGGTTTCTTTACCATTTTTCAACTGGATGCGTAATTGTTTATCGACCACCTTAAACGCCACCACATCCTGATAGCTGCCGTTTTCCAGCGGTAGTGATTCATCGAGGAAACGCCGAACCCAGGCGATAACCTGCTCACCACGCTGCGGATCGTAGCCGCTGACCATCGCCCCTTCCTGCGGGATGATGTCGCTGCCGTATAACGCATCGTACAGTGAGCCCCAGCGAGCGTTCGCCGCGTTCAGCGCGTAGCGGGCGTTCATCGCCGGAACCACCAGCTGTGGCCCCGCCTGGCTGGTGATTTCGCTGTCAATGCCCGTGGTTTCCACCGTCACGCGCTCCGGTTGTGGCACCAGGTAGCCCAGTTCACGCAGGAAAGATTTATAGGCCGCTTTATCTTTTACCGGCCCCGGATTGCTGCGATGCCACTCATCAAGCGCCGCCTGAATGCGATCGCGTTCTGCCAGCAACTGACGATTTTCTGGTGCCAGATCGTGAACGATCTCATCAAAATTGCGCCAGAACGCCGCAGCGTCCAACCCTGTTCCCGGTAAAACTTCTTCATCCACAAAACGTTTAAAATTGGCGTTAATGCGTAAACGGCCCTGGGTTATGGTTTGACTCATTGTTTCTCTCCTCGTTTTCGCTTATTTCGCCAACACCGCTGCTGCCGCTTTCGCGACCTGCGCATCCTGTGCTCCGGTTAAACCAGAAACGCCCACGGCACCAATAATTTGCCCATCCACAACAACCGGTACGCCACCTTCCAGCGACGTCAGTAACGGCGCAGTCACGAACGCGGTACGTCCGTTGTTCACCATCTCTTCATAGCCCTTAGTTTCACGACGCCCCAGCGCGGCGGTACGCGCTTTCTCCTGGGAGATGTAAGCCGCAATCGGCGCGCAATCGTCCATGCGACTTAACGCCAGCAGATGACCGCCGTCATCGGCAACAGCAATGGAAACAGACCAGTTATTTTTCTGCGCCTCTTCCTGACCTGCGGCAATAATTGCACTCGCCATTTGCTGGCTAAGAATGACTTTAGTTTTCATTTTGTTATTCCTTTTCAAGGGCTTGTTCTACAATTTCAATCCAGTGACGCACAGAGGTACGACCGGCGCTCGCCAGATGCGTCTGGCAACCAATGTTGGCGGTGACGATCATTTCCGGTTTGCCGCTTTCCAGCGCATTCATTTTGTTATCCCGCAGCTGGCGCGCCAGATCGGGATGCGTTAACGCATATGTTCCCGCCGACCCGCAGCACAGATGGCTGTCGGGAACGTCCGTTAAGGTAAATCCAAGACGAAGCAACACTTTTTCCACTTCGCCGTTCAGCTTTTGCGCATGTTGTAGGGTACACGGGCAGTGGAAGGCCAGTTTTTTATCGCCGCGAATTGCCAGTTTTTCCAGCGGTTCCTCGCGCAGAAGTTCGACTAAATCGACCGCCAGCTCACTGACCTGACGCGCTTTATCGGCATACAACGCATCGTTTTTCAGCATCTGCCCATACTCTTTGACAAACGCGCCGCAGCCGCTGGCAGTCTGCAAAATAGCCTCGGCACCTGCTTCAATCGCGGGCCACCAGGCATCAATATTATTGCGCGCCCGCGCTAACCCTTTCTCTTGCGCATTAAGATGATAGTCCACCGCGCCACAACAGCCTGCTTCGTTAGCTGGCGTCACGCTGATCCCCAGACGATCCAGCACTCGCGCAGTTGCCGCGTTGGTGTTGGGCGAAAGCGTAGGCTGGGCGCAGCCTTCCAGCATTAAAACCCGACGCTTATGGCGCAGCGGCGGACGCGGTTTAGCTTTCACCGTTTCAGCAGGCAGTTTTGCTCTGACCTGTTCCGGTAAAAACGGTCGCAGCACCAGCCCTACCTGCGTCAGCGCACGGAAGACCGCCGGACGCGGCACTACCTGGCGCAATCCTTCGCGCAGCATTCGCTCCGGCAGTGGGCGTTTCACTTTCTGCTCGACAATATCACGCCCGATATCCAGCAAATTGTGATAGCGCACACCAGAAGGACAGGTGGTTTCACAATTGCGGCAAGTGAGACAGCGATCGAGATGTTCCTGCGTTTTAAGCGTGACGTCGTTGCCTTCCAGCACCTGTTTAATCAGATAGATGCGCCCGCGCGGCCCGTCCAGTTCATCGCCCAGAAGCTGATAGGTTGGGCAGGTTGCGGTACAAAATCCGCAGTGAACACAGGCGCGCAGGATGCTGTCGGCTTCCAGCGCGCGCGCGTTCTGCCGCATCTCTTCAGTTAATTGGGTTTGCATAGCCTGCTCCTCAAAGTTCCGCGTACATGCGACCGGGGTTAAACACGCCGCAAGGGTCGAGCTGCTGTTTAAGCTGCTGGTGATAGCGGAATAAAGGAGCCGGTAGCGGGGCAAAGCCACCATCTCCGGCACTAAAGCGGGTCGCATGACCGCCAGCGTTGCGGGCGATGCGATGGATTTGATTGTCCTCGGCTGTCGATTTCAGCCAGCGTAACGCCCCGCCCCAGTCGATCAGTTGCTCGCCGGGTAAATCTATCATCGGCGCATCGCTGGGTAAGGAAATGCGCCATAAGGTACCTGGTAACGAGAAGAACGGCAGTTGTTGTTCACGCAATTGCTGCCAGAACTGACCCGCAACCTCTTCGCCCCCCAGCAGTTCACGCGCTGCTTTTACCGATCCTTCGCCGCCCTCAAGGCGGATCCACAACGCATTGTCGAAGTAACATAAGCCACTAATGGGTAATGGCTGGAGTTGCCACTGGGCGATTTCATTCATGGCTTCTTGCAGGCTGATTTCCCGACGCAGACTCAGGGTGGCGCGTGGTCGCGGTAACACTTTCATCGAGATTTCAGTGAGCACACCCAGACAACCGTAGCTTCCGGCCATTAACCGTGAGAGATCGTATCCGGCAACGTTTTTCATCACTTCGCCACCAAAACGCAGATGTTTTCCAGTGCCGGTAATGATGCGCGTGCCGAGGACAAAATCGCGGACCGAACCGCTCCACGGGCGACGCGGCCCCGCCAGCCCGCAGGCGACCATCCCGCCCCAGGTGGCTTCTTCACCATAATGTGGCGGCTCGCAGGGGAGCATTTGCCCGGCGCTCTCCAGCGCCGCTTCAATCGCCACCAGCGGCGTTCCGGCACGAGCGGTTATCACCAGCTCGGTCGGGTCGTAATTAACAATGCCGCGATGACAACGCACATCCAGCGTTTGCCCGGTGACTGGGCGACCTAAAAAGGCTTTGCTATTGCTGCCCTGAATCACCAGCGGCGTTTTATCGCTAATCGCCTGATTCACCTGCTCCAGCAGCGCCTGGCTGTAATCACACTCGCGTAGCATCAGAAACGCTCCAGTTCAGGGAAAGGTAAATGACCGTGATGCACATGCATGGCACCAAATTCAGCACAGCGGTGTAGCGTGGGAATGTTTTTCCCAGGGTTCAGCAAACCATCGGGATCAAACGCCGCCTTGACCGCATGGAAGATCGTGATTTCATCGCTGTTGAACTGGGCGCACATTTGATTGATTTTTTCGCGCCCAATGCCATGTTCCCCACTGATGCTGCCGCCAACTTCAACGCAGAGTTCGAGGATCTTCCCGCCCAGCTCTTCCGCGCGGGCAAATTCACCGGGTTCGTTGGCATCGAAAAGGATTAACGGGTGCATGTTGCCGTCTCCGGCATGAAAGACGTTGGCAACGCGTAAATCATATTGCTGCGATAAACGGGCAATGCCTTCCAGTACGCCAGGCAGCGCGCGGCGTGGGATGGTGCCATCCATACAGTAGTAATCCGGGGAAATGCGCCCCACTGCCGGGAAGGCGTTCTTGCGGCCGGCCCAGAAACGTACGCGCTCTGCTTCGTCCTGTGCCAGACGGACGTCAGTCGCGCCCGCTTTCAACAAGATGTCGTTAACTCGCTCGCAGTCTTCCTGTACGTCAGACTCCACGCCGTCCAGTTCGCATAACAAAATCGCTTCGGCATCGACGGGATAACCGGCATGAATAAAATCTTCCGCCGCGCGAATCGACAGGTTATCCATCATCTCCAGCCCGCCGGGGATAATGCCATTGGCGATGATGTCACCAACCGCAAGTCCGGCTTTTTCTACCGAGTCAAAGCTGGCTAACAGCACCCGCGCCACGGGCGGCTTCGGCAGCAGTTTTACCGTCACTTCGGTGGTCACGCCGAGCATACCTTCCGATCCGGTAAACAGCGCCAGCAGGTCAAAACCAGGCGAATCCAGCGCGTCCGATCCCAGCGTCAGCGCCTCGCCATCCAGCGTTTGCACTTCAATTTTCAGCAGGTTATGTACGGTTAGACCATATTTCAGGCAGTGAACGCCACCGGCATTTTCCGCCACATTGCCGCCAATCGAACAGGCGATTTGTGAGGACGGATCCGGCGCGTAATAGAGATTATGCGGCGCAACGGCCTGGGAGATCGCCAGGTTACGCACGCCCGGCTGCACGCGCGCACGGCGACCAACGGGGTTAATGTCGAGGATCTCTTTAAAGCGCGCCATCACCAACAACACACCTTTTTCCAGCGGCAGCGCGCCACCAGAAAGCCCGGTGCCTGCACCACGGGTCACCACCGGTACACGCAGGCGGTGACAAACAGCCAGAATCGCTGTCACCTGTTCCATTTGCTTAGGCAGAACAACCAGTAATGGACGCGTGCGATACGCGCTCAACCCGTCACACTCGTAAGGAATGATCTCCTCATCGGTATGCAGGATCTCCAGTCCAGGGACATGCTCACGCAGTGCCATCAGTACCGATGTGCGGTCGACATCGGGTAAAGCGCCATCAAGACGCTCTTCGTACAAGATGCTCATGAGTAGGCTTCGCTTTGTTGTGTTGTGTGGCAGCTGATTTTTGCGCGCTGCTTCTGTGAACAGTTATTAAGCGGGCTTTTCGTTTTCGTCTATCTCTTTAGCTACCGGTCAGACCATTTTTTTTCCAGCTCTGTGACCTTGTCTTGGTTAACTTAATGTTAAATTGATGTAACATAATCACTTACGTGATGTGCGTGTTTTGCGAGTTAAGAACAGAAAAATTGGTCCTACCTGTGCACGAGGTCCGGGAATGAAAGATGAACGTCGCCCTATTTGCGAAGTGGTTGCAGAGAGTATCGAACGGTTAATTATCGACGGCGTACTGAAGGTCGGTCAGCCGCTTCCCTCGGAACGTCGACTGTGTGAAAAGCTCGGCTTCTCACGCTCCGCACTGCGTGAAGGGCTGACCGTGCTGCGCGGGCGCGGGATTATTGAAACGGCGCAGGGTCGCGATTCTCGTGTCGCACGGCTTAATCGGGTGCAGGACACCAGCCCGCTGATCCATCTGTTCAGTACGCAGCCGCGAACGCTGTACGATCTGCTCGACGTTCGCGCATTACTGGAGGGCGAATCGGCAAGGCTGGCGGCAACGCTGGGAACGCAGGCTGATTTTGTTGTGATAACCCGCTGTTATGAAAAAATGCTCGCCGCCAGTGAGAACAATAAAGAGATTTCGCTGATCGAACATGCGCAGTTGGATCACGCTTTCCATCTCGCCATTTGTCAGGCTTCTCACAATCAGGTGCTGGAGTTTACGCTGCAATCATTGACCGACCTGATGTTTAATTCGGTGTTTGCCAGCGTAAATAATCTCTACCATCGACCACAGCAAAAAAAGCAGATCGATCGCCAGCATGCGCGGATCTACAACGCGGTGTTGCAGCGGCTGCCGCACGTCGCCCAGCGCGCAGCACGCGATCATGTGCGGACCGTGAAAAAGAATCTCCACGATATCGAGCTGGAAGGCCACCATTTGATTCGCTCGGCGGTGCCGCTGGAGATGAAGCAGGGGTGACTGCCATCAAATCTGCTTTTCATACAATCGGTAACGCTTGTACGGCTCCGCCCCAATGCGTTCCAGCATGTTATTCATGCCTGTATTGGTTTCGAGGATCCATGACATCTCCAGCGCATCGATCTTCCGGCGGGCAAACGGATCGCGTAAGGCTTCAATCAATAACAACGCAATCACCGGGCCGATGCGGCTGAACTGATACTCGTCCCGCACGCCCATCAGCGGTACTCGCGCAGTTCGCACACCGCTGACTTTTAAACGCCACAGCAATTTTGCCCAGCCGAAGGGAAAGAGCGATCCGTTCAGATCGGCAATCGCCTCGTTGATGTTTGGCAAGCCGACAATAAACGCGCAGGGTGCAGAATCAATCTCAGCGATGTAGATCATATCGTCCGGCACCAGATATTTAAGTTGGTCGCCCATGGTCGCGAATTCATGTTCGGTAAACGGCACAAATCCCCAGTTGTGCTGCCAGCCAGAGTTGAAAATCTCACGCAGGATCTGCATCTCTTCGGCAAACCGCTGACGATTGATGCAGCGAATGGTCACCTTTTTGCGCACCTGATCCATCAGTTTTTTTAGCGCCGGAGAGAAAGTGAGACCGGTTCGCTGCATCCACCACGCCAGTAAATCAATGCCTTTGTGATAACCCAGTTGTTCAATATGCGCGGCATACCACGGTTTACCGTGCGGCATCATCGCACAGGGAGGTGTGTCAAAACCTTCAATCAGTAATCCGCTTTCCTGATTGATATTCAGGCTGAAAGGCCCGCTGATCTTACTTGCACCTTGTGACTTCAACCACGCTTCCGCTGCGCCAAACAACGCGGCAAAAACCTGCGGATCATCAATGGCGTCAATCATGCCGAAATGACCGGTATCTTTGCCGTAACGCTCGCGGTGCAAGGTATCTATTTGCGCGGTAATACGCCCAACTATCTGCCCCGCTTTTTTTGCCACCCACGCCTGCCAGATGATATGGTCCGTCCCCGGATTTTTCGCAGACAAATGCTCGTTGCGTTCAATGAATAAAGGGGGTATCCAGTTTGGATCGTCGGGATAAAGTGATGACGGAAAAGCGATAAATGCCTTAAGGTCATTTTTATTAATTACTTTTTCAATTTTAATCATCAGCAGATCGCATTCCATAGTTCTGTGGGTAACAAATAATTAACGGTGACAAACAGGTTGCAACAGCAACGAACGGCACCTTAATAATCAACCCAATGAATACAAACGACGAATAAATAGTATTTATTAATGATTACGATAAGGTCAGAGACTACACAGAAGCGCCACAATGCCTTTTGTCGATTTAAGGCGACCGGACAAGGCTTCTTCTTAATATATTCATAAATTAAATATCATTCACAATAAAAACAAAAAAACTCAAACTCATTATTTAAATCAATGTTCAATATCACACCAATGAAAATACTATCTCATTTATCTTTTATGCCTATATAATCCACCGCATTATTGTCATTTTATTTTTGATATCCAATTTTTTCGTGGTGTATATGTCTAATAAAATCTTTACGCATTCCCTACCTATGCGCTATGCCGATTTTCCAACGCTGGTTGATGCTTTGGACTACGCCGCTCTGAGTAGCGCTGGAATGAATTTTTATGACAGACGTTGCCAACTTGAAGATCAACTGGAATATCAGACGTTAAAAGCGCGTGCCGAAGCTGGTGCGAAGCGACTGCTATCGCTAAACCTGAAAAAAGGCGATCGCGTGGCGCTGATTGCCGAAACCAGTAGCGGGTTCGTAGAGGCTTTTTTTGCCTGCCAGTATGCCGGCTTAGTCGCCGTCCCGTTGGCGATTCCCATGGGCGTCGGTCAGCGGGATTCCTGGAGCGCCAAGCTGCAGGGTTTACTGGCAAGTTGCCAACCAGCCGCGATAATCACTGGTGATGAGTGGTTGCCACTGGTCAATGCCGCGACGCATAACAACAACCCCGAATTACATGTTTTAAGCCACGCCTGGTTTAAGGCATTACCGGAAGCCGATGTTGCGCTCCAGCGTCCAGTTCCGAACGATATCGCCTACCTCCAGTACACCTCCGGCAGCACCCGTTTTCCCCGTGGCGTTATCATTACTCACCGCGAAGTGATGGCTAATCTACGTGCTATAAGCCACGATGGCATTAAATTACGCCCTGGCGACCGCTGCGTCTCCTGGCTGCCTTTCTACCATGATATGGGACTGGTCGGCTTTCTCCTGACCCCCGTCGCCACGCAACTCTCAGTAGATTATTTGCGCACTCAGGATTTTGCCATGCGTCCTCTGCAATGGCTTAAATTGATCAGTAAAAATCGCGGCACCGTTTCCGTTGCGCCGCCGTTTGGCTATGAATTGTGCCAGCGCCGCGTGAATGAAAAAGATCTCGCTGAACTGGATCTTTCCTGCTGGCGCGTCGCTGGTATTGGTGCAGAACCCATCTCCGCAGAACAACTCCATCAATTCGCTGAATGTTTCCGTCAGGTCAACTTTGACGATAAAACTTTCATGCCGTGCTACGGACTGGCAGAAAATGCGCTGGCTGTCAGCTTCTCTGATGAAGCCTGCGGGGTTGTGGTTAACGAAGTGGATCGCGACATCCTCGAATACCACGGTAAAGCCGTCGCGCCGGGTGCTGAAACACGCGCCGTATCGACTTTCGTCAACTGCGGTAAAGCGTTGCCGGAACATGGCATTGAAATCCGCAATGAAGCAGGTATACCTGTCGCGGAACGTGTGGTAGGCCATATTTGCATCTCCGGCCCTAGCCTGATGAGCGGTTACTTTGGCGACCAGGTTTCGCAAGACGAGATTGCCGCGACGGGCTGGTTAGACACCGGCGACCTCGGTTATCTGCTGGACGGTTATCTGTATGTCACCGGACGCATTAAAGATCTGATTATTATTCGTGGCCGTAATATCTGGCCGCAGGATATTGAATACATTGCGGAACAGGAACCGGAAATTCATTCTGGCGATGCGATTGCTTTTGTTACCGCCCAGGAAAAAATCATTTTGCAGATCCAGTGTCGGATCAGCGACGAAGAACGTCGCGGGCAGCTTATCCACGCGCTGGCAGCTCGGATCCAAAGCGAATTTGGCGTTACCGCGGATATCGATCTGTTGCCGCCCCACAGTATTCCCCGAACATCCTCCGGCAAGCCTGCCCGTGCGGAAGCGAAAAAACGTTATCAGAAGGCTTATGCTGCCAGTCTTCATGTGCAGGAGTCCCTGGCATGAATCAAACTGTCGCGGTGACGGGCGCTACCGGGTTTATCGGTAAATATATTATTGATAACCTGCTCGCCCGCGGCTTTCACGTTCGCGCATTGACGCGTACTGCCCGCGCTCACGTCAATGATAATCTCACTTGGGTGCGCGGTTCGCTGGAAGATACACATTCGCTTAGCGAACTGGTTACCGGAGCCAGCGCGGTGGTCCATTGCGCCGGGCAAGTGCGCGGACACAAAGAAGAGATTTTTACCCACTGTAACGTTGACGGCAGCCTGCGCCTGATGCAAGCAGCAAAAGAGAGCGGCTTTTGCCAACGTTTTCTGTTTATCTCTTCGCTGGCGGCGCGCCATCCCGAACTCTCCTGGTACGCAAATTCCAAACACGTCGCCGAACAACGGCTGACTGCAATGGCTGACGAAATTACGTTGGGCGTTTTTCGCCCGACAGCCGTGTATGGTCCCGGCGATAAAGAGTTAAAACCGCTGTTTGACTGGATGCTGCGCGGCCTGCTGCCACGACTTGGTGCGCCAGATACACAGCTCTCTTTTCTGCACGTCACCGATTTTGCGCAAGCAGTGGGTCAGTGGTTAAGCGCCGAAACTGTACAGACGCAAACCTATGAATTATGCGATGGCGTCGCCGGAGGCTATGACTGGCAACGTGTCCAACAGCTTGTTGCCGATGTCCGCTGTGGTTCCGTGCGGATGGTCGGTATTCCTCTGCCGCTACTCACCTGCCTTGCGGATATCAGTACCGCGTTGAGCCGTCTGGCGGGTAAAGAACCGATGCTGACTCGTTCGAAAATCCGTGAATTAACCCATGCCGACTGGTCGGCAAGTAATAACCGTATTTCTGAAGATATTAATTGGTTTCCCGGGATTAGCCTGGAACACGCATTACGCAACGGGCTATTTTGATTGTCTTGTTTAAAGGTGTGTTAACGTTTCTATGGTAAATCGTGAAATAGTAATGGATTACATCCTTTCCTGTTTACAGGATTTGGTCGAAAACGGTGTGGAAATTAAGCCCGACAGCGATCTCGTCAACGATCTTGGCCTGGAGTCGATCAAAGTGATGGATCTCTTAATGATGCTGGAAGACAGATTCGATATTTCCATTCCTATTAATATTCTGCTGGATGTCAAAACCCCTGCGCAATTAATGGAAACTCTACTTCCATGGCTGGAGAATAAATAATGGGGCTATACGATAAATATGCGCGCCTTGCTGGCGAGCGACTGCAATTTAGTGACAACGGGTTAACACCGTTTGGCACCTGTATTGATGAAGTGTATTCCGCCACCGAAGGTCGGATCGGCAATAAAAAAGTGATTCTGGCCGGGACCAATAATTATCTCGGATTAACCTTCAATCATGATGCCATCGCCGAAGGTCAGGCAGCGTTAGCGGCCCAAGGCACCGGCACCACCGGTTCTCGTATGGCAAACGGCAGTTATGCGCCGCATCTGGCGTTAGAGAAAGAGATTGCCGAGTTTTTCAATCGCCCTACCGCTATCGTTTTTTCAACCGGTTATACCGCTAATTTAGGCGTCATCAGCGCACTTGCCGACCATAACGCCGTGGTGTTACTGGATGCCGACAGCCACGCCAGTATTTATGACGCCTGTTCTCTCGGTGGCGCGGAAATTATTCGTTTCCGCCATAACGATGCTAAAGATCTGGAACGGCGCATGGTTCACCTCGGTGAACGGGCGAAAGAGGCGATTATCATCGTTGAGGGTATCTACAGCATGCTCGGTGACGTTGCGCCGTTAGCGGAAATTGTTGATATCAAACGTCGTCTCGGTGGTTATTTGATTGTCGATGAAGCGCATTCGTTTGGCGTGTTAGGCGCAACGGGGCGCGGACTGGCTGAAGCCGTTGGCGTTGAAGATGATGTGGATATTATCGTTGGCACCTTCAGTAAAAGTCTGGCCTCGATTGGCGGTTTTGCTGTCGGTTCGGAAGCGATGGAAGTGCTGCGCTACGGCAGCCGCCCGTATATTTTTACCGCCTCTCCTTCTCCGTCCTGCATTGCGACCGTGCGCTCGTCGTTAAGAACCATTGCCTCACAACCAGAGCTGCGGCAAAAACTGATGGATAACGCCAACCATCTGTATGATGGTCTGCAAAAACTGGGTTATGAGTTAAGTTCACATATTAGCCCGGTAGTGCCGGTAATAATCGGTTCGAAAGAGGACGGTTTACGCATCTGGCGCGAGCTTATTTCGCTGGGCGTTTATGTGAATCTTATCCTGCCACCTGCCGCGCCTGCAGGCATCACTCTGCTGCGCTGTAGCGTAAACGCTGCCCACAGTCATGAGCAAATCGATGCCATCATTCAGGCATTTGCTACTCTGAAGCAGTAATGTGAGCCCGCCGTGGTGTTGCGCCACGGCGGGTTTAATGTTGTCTGTCATACCAATACACCAGGCTCAACGCCATCAGGACAAACGCTACCGGTAAACCGAGCGCGGTAACAGGTGCACTCAACGCAAATAGCAACCCCAGATTGACCATGATTTGATAGCTGATCCAGGTGAGTAAGCCAACGATGACGCCTACAGCGAGACGGCTACCCATCCCTGGCGAGCGCGGGGCGCTAAAGGTGAACGGCACAGCCAGCAAAATCATCGCCAGGGTCAGGATCGGTTGCCCCAGTTTTTCCCACAGTGCAAGGCGGTAATCGCTGCTGGGTTGCCCGGTTTCCTGCAAATAATGGATGTAATGATTAAGCTGACGGACAGAAAAAGTATTCCCCGGCATCGATAACTCTTCAAGATTCATACTGGTGAAGGCCGATTGCCAGGCAAGATTATCTGATGTTTCCAGCGTTTCTTTGCCATTCAGCCATTTTTTATGATTCACACCATGCAGGATCCACGTTTTGTCGTCTTCAATGGTGGCACTGCGTGCATAAATGTAGGATTCGAGCGAAAGATCATCACGATAATGAAATATCTCCACGCCCACAGGCTGGCCCTGCTCGTTCAGCGATTTCACCGTCACAAATTCATTACCGCGCCTGGCCCAAAGCATATTGCCGGTAATGTCATCGTCCTCCCCCAACGCGGTGGCAGTCGATTTGATTTGCAGCGCCTGTTGCTGCAATGGCGACGCCACCCACTCATCTATCGCGCCTAACGAAACAGTCCACAATATCCCGGCAACCAGCGCCACCAGTGCAATACGGAAGATAGAAAACCCAGTGCTGCGAATGGCGGTAAGCTCACTGTTTTTCGATAACTGCCCCAGGCCAACAATCCCTCCCAATAATGCGATAAACGGCGAAAGTTCGACCAGTGTACGCGGTAAGGTCATCAGCACCACCAGCACCGCCTGAGTCCAGCGATAACCGCCCGGGCTGACATCATCCAGTTCGTTAATCAGGTTGAAGGTGGTAAAAAGCGGCAGCAATAGCCCTGCGGCGGCGGCAAAACCGAGAAAGAGATGACGGATTAAATAGCGACTGAAAACATTCATCGGGAAAATTTCTGCAGCAAAGAGAAGTCGCGTGCGACCAGCATCAGCAGGCCCATTAGCATGAGTCCGGGTACTAACCACAAACCAGGAATGAGGGGTATCGCGCCGTTAGCCACCAGCGTACGGCAGACGTCGCCGCCATAAAAAATGGCAATAAACAGCAACGTCAGTGGCAATAACGTTGAAAATCGCCCTTGCCGCGGTTTTACCCGACTTAATGAAATGGCCAGCAGCGCCATCAACAATGCGGTCAGGCCACGGCTTTGTCGCCATTGCAGTTCGGCATGATCGGCAGGAAAGGCGGAGCGCGCCAGCTCCGTGACCGATTTTGCTTTGCGTTTGACGTTAGGGCTTTGATCCAGCGGATTCAGATGTAATTGCAGATTACGGTAGATCTGTTCGTTGTCGTCACGCCCCTGATGATCGAGAAGATAGGCGGTCCCGTTATGCAACATAACGGTCGGTTTCTCAGGTGATGGGTCAACCACATCAACCGAACGGGCGCGGAAAATGCGGGTTCGATTGGCAGTAGAAGTATAAATCAGCGCGTCAGTCAGGCGATTATTATCCTGATCAACCGTCTGCGAAAGGATCATTCGTCCGTTATCGTTAGTGTTAAATTTCTTTGCCCGCAACTGACGAACATCCAGCTCCGACTGCGATTGTTGCTCCAGTTGATAAATCTGCGCATAAGCCCACGGCCGACCATACATCGACAGAAGGGTGACAAAAATACTTAGCGGTATCGCCAGATAAAGAACGGCTTTGTACAAGCGTCCCGGACTGCCCCCCGCCGCAGAGATAGCGGTAATTTCCGAGTCGGTATACATCTGCCCTAGCGTCACGCCAACTGACACATACAGACCAACAGGTAACAACATCTCCAGTGCAATCAGCACTTTGTAGAAAACGATATCCAGCACAACATCAAGAGCTAAGGTCCCATTTGCCGCTTCGGTCAGATAACGCTGTGCGGAGTAGCTGGCGAAAATAAAGATCAGAAAACCGACGATAATCAGCACCAGACGGCGCGTACCACGCATGATGTAGTGTTCAACCAGCTTCATCTCACTAACACCCTCAATCCTTTGAATTTTTTATTCATTGATCAGTTTCTGCGCCAGCGCAATGACATGATCTACCTCTTCCGGCGTCAGGCTGCCGTCCTTTGCCCACTGAATTTGCCCGTCTTTATTCAGCACCAGAATGGTTGAACTCTGCTCCGGCAACCGCCAGGCAACGCGTCCCAGTCCATTGCCGTCAATAACGAATTGCGCCCACGGATAGCGGCGTTTATTTTTTTCGATTTTGCCAACGACAAAATAGCCAGTACCAAAGATGGCATCATCGGTGTTCACAATAGTGGTGGGCTGAAAACGATCCTGCGAAAAGTTTGCCGCTTCAACCGCTTTAATTAACAGTGAGTTCTTTTTCTTCGCAGACTTACGTCCGGCGATATACTGAATAATGCGGACTTTTCCCGTCAATTGTGTGCTGTTCCACTTTTGGTAGTGAATTTCGTCGTCGCTATTCAGAAGCAGCTCGCCGCCTTCCTGGATATAAACAGGAGTAACCGTTTTGCCAGTGACGAAATTGTGTGCCGCCGCGCCTGGCGCTAAGAGTGCGATGATCAGAGCGACAATCCAACGAGATGGCATTATTGCTCCGGATATAGTGGGAAACGCGAAATAAGCAGTTTTAAACGCTGGCGAATATCGCTATCCAGCGCCACCGGTGCATTATATGACCGACGGTTATCCATATCATCCGCCACCATGTCGTCGTGTTTATCCCCCATCAGGCCATTAATGGCGGCGAGGAAGCGGGAAATCTGTAACGCCTCTTTATTTTCAGGATCAAGCGATCTTAAGGTGTCGTAATAAGAAACCTGCTGACTGATGATTTTTCGCACATCATGAAATTCCCTGCCGGTTAGTCGCGGTTTGGCAATTATCTCTTTCAGGGTATGCATTTGCTTTTGCCGATAGGCAATAAAACCGCTTACGCTTTCTAACTGGCTATGGCGTAATGAATAGTTCACCAACGACCAGACCGGAGAGCTTAAATAAACCCGTAACAAGTTGCCGTAATACGACACAATATTTTTCTTACCGTTACGAAAGCCATCCTGAAAATGCCCAAGAAAAACGGTCGTTTTGCCGAATAAAAATCCGGCCTGATGCTTCTTTAAATACAGCCGTTGCGCAAAACGCAGATGCTTGTAGCGCGCTCGCATGTATTTAAACTGTTTGCGCTCGTCTGTCGTCAGCTCATCGCCTTTCGCCTGTTTGCGGATTAAACGCAGTAACTCCTGACGATTAACACCATCCAGCCAGAATTTCAGGCATAACGCGTAATTATCATGGATGATTTCGGTGGTACAACTTAGTGCGATAGTCGGCGGCAAACTGACCTGTGCATCAACAACATCATCTTCTTCAATCGCAACAAATAGACGCTCGCTCGCCTCAAGCGGGAAATATTTTCTCATCATCAGGATTTCTCTCCGGTTGAGTTATAAAGCAAGGAATGGCGCTGAAAAAATGCCTTTAAGGTCGGAATTAGCGAGAGCACCACATCCAGACATTGCCCACCGAAATAAGCAAACGCTGCTCCCAGCACGCCAAACAGATGACAGAACATGAACAGCAATACGATGTAGCCGATTGAGGCGATGGTTTGCGCCACGAGAAAAGCGCGCTGTTTTCCCGCCATCAATAGCAATGACTCCTGTGGGAAGCCCAGCATCGAAATCACAATTGCGCCCAGCATCACCTGAATCAGGTCATACGCTTCGAGATACTTAACGCCAAACACCAGCGCAATAAGCGGCTTGCCGACGATCAACACCGCGAGCGCCACCAGAATACCGATTCCGCCCGCCAGTAAACCGGACTTCACGCCTAACAACCACGGTCTGGTGGTGCGCGGATCTAAACGCATCACCTCTGGGTAAAAACTTTTGCCCAGTAAACCCGCTGGCGTTCCGGCGGCGTCGAAGAATGTCATGGCGATTTTAAATAACCCGGCGGCAGCGGGTCCTAACACGATCCCCACCAGCACTGTGCTGCACGAGTTACGCGCCGACCAGATGGAGTGGGCAATGTTGGTTGACCAGACAAAACTCCACGCGCCTTTAATGTGTCGGGCAGACTCAAACAGATTCAATTTGAAGGCGTTATGGATATTTCTGCGGCGTAATTCGCGCGCGGCAAACCACCAGTACATGGTGCCGCCAACCAGATTCGACACGTACCAGGCAATAACAAAACCCGCAAAACCAAAGTCAAAATACCAGGCTACGACGCTCCCCGCTGCGCGCAGAAAAGGTTTCGTCGCTTGCTGTACAGCAATTAGATCGAAGCGATCTACCGCACGCAGAATGCCGGTCGGCGTGGAGGAAGCCATTGAAGGAATGAGCGTGCAATAGAGCGCCGCCAGCCAAAAGCTTTGGTCATCCAGACCTAATGAATGGGAAAGAAAAGGGAGTAAGGCAATGCCGCCGACAATCGCCACCGCGCCGCTGACGATATCCAGCGAGAAGGAAAATGAGACGACATTGCGAAATTGCTGCGGATTATTGTTGGTCAAGGCTGGCGTTCCGTACTGCACCACCAACTGCCATGTCTGAAACTTAATAAAATCGCTGATCGACTTGGCGTACGATTGCACAATTACCAGTACGCCAAACATGGCGGGCGTCATCCCTTTACCGGCACACGAGAGCGCCAACAGACCCAGTAAAGCGCTCACGACATTACTGGAGCCTAACCAGGCGCTATTGCGAATAATGGTGCGAAACGCGCCATCTGCAAACCAATGTTTGATGTTAAAACCCGCCAATTCAGCCTGACCTTATCGTTGATAGTAAAAAGTATCCCGCCAGCCTTAAGTTAAACTTCGGCGGTCAGAAACGATGGCAACCAGAGAAACCGCCTTCTGTGCCTGTTCCAGCACCTCGCTGTAAGGCGCTCTGGAATCAATCTCAAGAATTTTTGTGCCGTTATAGCCAATCTTCGACATGACGCCGATTTTGTCCTGCAATTCGGCATAGTCATGGTCAGGCTTGCGGGAAATGGCAGTATCAATATCAATCCCCAAACGAATGATTAATTCAGGACGGTATTGCGCCATTTGTTGGTATAAACGCCGTTCGCGCTGCGCCAGAAACATGCTGATTTTCCCGGTCGCACGTTCGACGCCAATCCCCGGTCCGTCATAATAAAAGCCCGAAATTTCAGCCTGCGGGAAGCGATCGCTGACCACCAGAACGCCACTTTGCGCCAGTCGCTGAACCTTGCGTAGATTCGCCATTCTTCGCAGCGAGAAGCAGTACATAATCACCGCCGCCCATAGCGCTGGAGATTTGGTTTTCATGCTTTGGGTTTTCGAGGATTTGGCCGCCAGTCGCCGTTCGAGCCAGACACCAACCAACGGCAATCGTTTGATTTTGTCGCCGTCTTCGCCCGAGAGCAGCCCCAGATAGCGGCGCTCGGTTTGCCAGTGTTGTTGCAGCGATTTCACCAGATCGGTGGTCAGTGTGGATTTACCGGTACCATCACACCCGACCACCGCAATCAGCCCCGGAATGTAGTTGGGCTGCGGCGCGGTTGTACTCTTAACAGTTTGTGTTTGTAGTGCATCCATTCGTTTAATCATCCCCTATCCATTTTGGTGATCAGGAAAGCGCGGCGTGAATTGCGCGTAGTGACGCTTGCAGAATTTCATCGGCTGGTTGCCGACCATCCAGTTCAAGGATCTTTGCGCCATTGAATGTCAGTTGCGGCGTAACGGCGATTTTTTCCTGTAACGCTGCCAGTTGGTGGTCAGGTTTACGCGCAAACGCGGTTTGTTCATCAATGCCAAGACGAATCAACAATACGGGCAAATAAGACGCCATCCATTGGTACAGCTTCAGCTCGCGCTGCCTTAACATTTTTATCCAACCGTTACCGCCCGTGGTTTTTGCCAATTGCGGGCCATCAAAGCGGAAACCCGGCACTTCAACCTGCGGGTAGCGGTCGGTGATGAGCAGGTAGCCTTGCTGGCTTTTACACAACATTTTGCGAAACTTGTACGCCCGCCAGCAGGAAAGCAGATAGATAACCAGCGCAGTCATATTGCCAGGCGGTGTGGAGGGCTTTTCGTGCACATGTGCCGCTTTACTTCGCAGATAACGCCCAAAAGGTGCGCCAATAACAGGGAGCTGTGAAATCCATTCGCCAATTCGCCCGGACGATTGCCCGAGATAAATGTGTTCTGTTGGCATTGTTGCTGCCAGTTCATTTACCAGGCTTGCCGTGAGGGTCGATTTACCTGAACCATCACATCCTACAATGGCAATAACACGCACTGGCGTGGAATTAATTATTGACATATTACGTTGATTCACGAAAAACCCGGCAGCAAATAATGTATTGAATATTACGTGGTCCGTGCTCAGAATATCCGTTCAACCTTATTGTGACAATGGTTAATTGTGACATTGACCTGAATTACGCTTTCATCAAAAACATATTAACCAAATAAATATTTTGGATGGATATTTAAATTTAAGGATATATTCATGCAGTCAATAATACCTCCATTAATTGCCGTTATTGGTAGCGATGGTTCAGGCAAGTCAACGGTGTGTGAACATCTTATTACCGTTGTCGAAAAATATGGTGCTGCCGAAAGAGTTCATTTAGGAAAACAGGCCGGAAATGTCGGTCGTGCAGTGACAAAATTACCGTTGATGGGAAAATCCTTACATAAAACAATTGAACGAAATCAGGTGAAAACAGCAAAAAAATTGCCTGGCCCTGTTCCGGCGCTGGTAATTACAGCGTTTGTCGCCCGTCGCTTACTGCGCTTTCGTCATATGCTTGCCTGTCGTCGTCGCGGGTTAATTGTTTTAACCGACCGTTATCCGCAGGACCAGATTCCTGGCGCTTATGATGGTACGGTGTTTCCGCCTAACGTTGAAGGTGGTCGTTTTGTCTCATGGCTGGCAAGTCAGGCACGTAAAGC
>ERZ1106931.203-NODE-203-length-48247-cov-26.417289_pt1 | contig 48247 bp, 44 predicted proteins | sample MGYA00403664_ERZ1106931 | MGnify/ENA primary metagenome ERZ1106931 (study PRJEB35170, sample SAMEA104062435) | human gut metagenome | biome: human gut; feature: human-associated habitat; material: faeces | place: Denmark | collected 2012-06-29 ... | reverse complement strand
TGTGGTACCCCCCTATGTGATTATGTTAGCGGAGATACCGGGAAAAGTGCAACGGATTCTGGCCGCGCAGTTTTGTTTCGGTCCATGGACCGAAACAAAATGCACCTCACCTCGAGAAATCTCCTAGTGTTGCACTTGGTATGAAAACTAATAATTATTTTTGCCCGAAGTTATCGCAGTTTTATATACTACATCAAGTGTTGGACTTAATATATCTCTTAAAAGATAGTAAAATATGTTCGTGGATAAACGAATATTATTAAGAACTATCGAACTGAGATTAGATGATGGAACCATTCTTCCGGTCAATGTCTATGTCAAGAAAAACGGAAACAGAATGATTGCTAGGTTTTCTTATGGTGAACTGGAAATCTATACGCCCCGGTTCTGTTCAAAAAAACTGATAGAAGAGTTTGCTTATAAGGTTGTTAGAACACATTCTGATCATATCTTTGCAAGGCCCTTCTATAAGGAAAATGTATATATCTATATGTTAGGCAAAAAGAAATATTTCACTAACGATATCACAAAGAAGGATGATGAGAATTATTTCTATATTCCATCCAATACAAAAGATCCGCTAACCAGATACAAGAAACTCTTCTTGGATTATTTATCTGTAAGAGCAGTTGAACTAGGAAAAAAGATGAATGTTGATTTGTCTTCTTGGAAATTCAGGACCGGACTTTTTCTCTCCTATGCCGGATGTTGTTTTCCCACGAAGCATCAGATGAAATTTGATTATAGGCTCTTTGCTTATAAGCCTTATATATCTGATTGCATTATCTATCATGAAATCGCACATGTTTTTGAAATAAAACATAACGAAAAATTTTATTCTATCGTAAAATATTATTGCCCGGATTACGATCACTTGGAAAAAGAGGTCAATCTAGGCCATTTTGAAGGAGATATGGACTATGTCATTCCGCGTCATTGAAAGCAAAGACAACAAAACTTATAAAGAGCTTCTCTCTTTGAAAAAGGGAGATAAGAAAGATGCACTGTTTTTAGTGGAAGGAAAAGACTTGGTCGAAGAAGCGATGAAAGAGAATCTTCTTCAGGCATTAGTAGTCATCGATGGCACATCCTGTCCGAAGATGGATGTTCCGATTTATGGACTGAAGCAAGGCTTATATCGTGAACTCTCCTCCTATCAGTCTCTTCCTGAGATGATGGGAGTCTGCAAAAAGAAGACTTATTCTCTTGATTCATTAGGAGACAAAGTCATCTATCTTGACAAAATTCAGGATCCTGGCAACGCTGGTACGATGATTAGAACCGCTTTATCGTTCTCCTATTCCTCTTTGGTCTTATCAAAGGATTCTGTTTCGTTGTATAATAGTAAGGTAATCCAGAGCACGAAAGGCGCCCTATTCCATCTCCCCGTGTTAAGAGAAGATCTTAGCACTTTGAAGGAGAAAGGATATAACATCTACCTCACTACTCTTGATGGCATCGATGAGAGAAAAGTCGACCATCTGAAAAAGCCTTTCGTCCTTGTCTTCGGAAACGAAGGCCAAGGGATTTCCAAACAGAATCTCGCTTTGGGCGAGAAGCTTAGAATTGAGATGAACGGAATCGATTCTCTCAATGTAGCTGTTGCAGCCGGCATCTTTATGTATCGATTCAGATAAAGGAGGGTACAATGAACAATTCTAAAAAAGAAGTAAAAGTTGTTAAAACAATCAAAGGCTCTCTTTCAATCAGTAAGCCTGAAAGCAAAACAGTCTTGATCTGCACAAACGGATTCCAGACGACGGATAGCCATGACGCGACTGGAATGTTTGATTATTATCGTCAGACCTTCCAGAAAGACTTCCCGAATTGTGAAGTCGATCCTGTTCTTCTCTTTGAAGCACATGATCCGAAGACACATCATCATCGCCTTTATGAGAAGAGGCTCAGAAATGCGATTGAAGGATATATTGCCAAAGGCTATCGCATCATCCTGATGGGTTATTCTTTCTCCGGCGCCTTGGTCAGCAAGATGGCCTATAAATACAGAGACCATGTCGATAAAGTCATTCTTGTCGCTCCGATCTACGATACGATCTTAAACAACATGATTCCTGGTTATCTTAAGTATGCCAAGAAATTCAAAGATCTTCAGAAGAAATATGGAAATCGAATCAGTTCTTCGATGGGAAGACAGACTGTCAAAGGCATGTTCGGTCTTCTTGTCTCCATCTTCGTATCTATCCTTGCCAACCGAAAATATATGAGACATATCACTCAGCAAACCTTGATTCTTCGCGGCGATGTCGATCCGATGTGCTCTGAACATTCTGCTAAGAAAGTCACTTCCCACTTGAAAGGCGACTATGGTTTCTATCTCTATGGCGGAATGAATCATACGATGCTGAAGACAGTCAGACTCAATGGCGTTGTCTATGAAGATATTCTCCATTTTGCTTTTGATACGCCTTTCCTCATCCAGAAGAAAGAAGAAATCAAACAGGCCAAGACTCTTCAGACTGTCAGAAAACTTGACGAAGACGGCGAAGAGATTCCGACATTCGGCGAGATTTTCAATTCTCTTGATCCGGACATCGATAACGATGCCGTCGCAAGAGAAGATCAGTTCTAGAAATGATAAAGCGGCTTTTGCCGCTTTTCTTCTTTCTAAAAAATTGAGTATTTATTATATTTTTAATATAATAAGTAGGTTTTATATTCTAGCTACAATCATTGGAGGCTTTTTATGGAACTTAAAAAAACACTTACGATGCCTAAAGGAACGTTCCCGATGCGCGCCAATTTACCTTCTTGGGAAGGCAATATGGCTAAAGAATGGGATGAGATGAACCTTTATCAGCTGTTATTGGATAGTCATGATGCGAAGAAACCTTTCTATCTTCACGATGGCCCGCCTTATGCAAACGGAGAAATCCATGCCGGTCATGCTTTGAATAAAATCGTCAAGGATATCATCATCCGTTCCAAGAATCTGGAAGGATACTATGTTCCGTATACTCCAGGATGGGATACACATGGTCTTCCGATCGAAAACTGTGTCACCAAATCCGGCGTCGACAGAAGAACGACACCTCCTGCCGAATTCAGAAAGAAGTGCCGCGAATATGCACTTACTCAGGTCGATAGACAGAGAGGACAGATGCTCCGCTTAGGTGTTTTAGGTGATTATCATCATCCCTATCTCACTTTGAACCGCGACTATGAAGTCAATCAGGTCAAGGTCTTTGCCAAGATGGCAATGGATGGACTCATCTACAAAGGCCTCAAACCGGTCAACTGGTCATGGTCGAGTGAATCCGCATTGGCTGAAGCCGAGATCGAATATCATGATGTGACTGCGACAACTATCTATTTCCGTTTCCCTGTTGTCGAAGGAAATGAATTTGTCAAAGACGGCGATGCTTTCTTAGTCTGGACAACGACTGGATGGACCATTCCTTCCAACCAAGGTCTCTGTCTCAATCCTCGTTTTGTCTATGGCCTTTACAAGACTGACAAAGGCAACTTTGTCATGCTTAAAGATCTTTCTGAAAAGCTGAAGGATGAAGTCGGCTTTGAGGAAATGGAACTTCTGAAGGAATTCACCGGAAAAGAAGTCGAAGGCGTCAAAGTCAGACATCCTTATCAGGATCGTCTTGTTCCTGTCTGTGTCGATGACTATGTCACTTCCGATTCCGGTACAGGTATTGTTCATTTAGGCCCTGGACATGGTGCCGATGACTATCGTATCGGCAAGAAATACAATCTTCCCATTATCTGCACAGTCGATCCGAAGGGATATATGAACGAGGGTGCAGGAAAAGAAGTCGAAGGCCTTTTCTATGAGGACTGTTCGACAAAGGTCATCGAATTATTGAAAGAGAACGGCAATCTTATCAAAACCAAAGATATCGTCCACGCTTATCCGCATGATTGGAGAACAAAGAAGCCGACGATCTTCCGTGCTACTGATCAGTGGTTCTGCTCTGTCAGCAAGATCAAAGAGAAGCTTTTGAAGGAAGCCGACCAGGTCAAGTATGTTCCTTCCTGGGGCAAGGTCCGCTTCGAAAACATGCTTTCCGATCGTGATGATTGGTGCATCTCCCGTCAGAGACTTTGGGGTGTCCCGATTCCGATTTTCTATGGCGAAGACGGAGAACCGATTCTCGATGAGAAGCTTTTCGAACATATCGAAGACCTCTTCATGAAGTACGGCTCTGATATCTGGTATGAGAAGAGCGCCAAGGAACTTCTTCCGGAAGGATATACAAGCATCCATTCTCCTAATGGCGAATTCACAAAAGAAAAAGACATCATGGATGTCTGGTTCGATTCCGGTTCCTCTTTCTTAGGAAGCGATATCGCTTTGGATCATCCTTTCCCGGCAGACATCTATTTTGAAGGTAATGATCAGTACAGAGGCTGGTACAACTCCTCGATGATCTTATCTGTTGCCTATACCGGAAAGGCTCCTTATAAGAATATTCTCACACATGGTTTCATCGTTGACCAGAACGGAGAAAAGTTCTCTAAGTCCAAGAAGAACGGTATCGATCCTGTCACCATCTGCAACAATTTCGGCGCTGATATTTTAAGACTCTGGACGACCAGCATCGATTACACCACTGCTGAAATCAAACTCAGCCAGGATCTTCTCAAGGTCTGCGCTGATCAATATCGCAAGATCAGAAATACGTTCAAGTTCATGCTCTCTAATCTTCAGGATGATGATGAAGGCCATTATTTCGATACATCCTATCAGCCTGAATCTCTTTCTTTGATGGATCAGATGATGCTCAATCGTCTTAAAGAAGTCCTCGCAATGATGAAGAAGGGTTATGACACCTATGACATCATGGATGTCACAAATGCTGTCACCAATTTCTTCATCAATGACCTCTCTTCTTTCTACCTCGATTTCTCCAAGGATACCTTGTACTGCGAAAAGAAGGATTCTGTCAAGAGAAGAAATACCCAGTATGTTCTCTTCCAGATTGTCAAGAATATCGCAATCGCCTATTCTCCGATTCTCTGCTTCACCTGCGAAGAGATCTATCGCTCTCTTCATATGGAGAACAAGAAGAAGTCAATCGCTCTGGAAAGCTTCCCTGATTTAGGAACTGTCGATTCCTCCTTATCTGAAGAATATCAGACACTTCTCTCTTTGAGAAGCCATGTCAACAATATCATGGAACCTGTCAGAAAGAGCGGCGTCATCGGTTCTTCTTCTGAAGCCAGCGTTTCCTATAAGGCTGAAGATGAGAAAGAAAAGGCCTTGGTTGAAAAGTTGGGCGAGAAAGAGATCTGCCGTATCTTCATCGTCTCTCACTTTGCTCTTTCTGATCATAATGAGGTCAAGAAACATGAAGGTGAGCGCTGTGAGAGATGCTGGAACTATTTCGATGAGCTCTCTCTTGACAAAGAAGGACATCATGTCTGCTCCCGCTGCCTTGATGTGATCAAGGATTTCCCGGAAGGAGACAAAGAATGAAAGAAAAAATCCAAAATTATTTCAAAGCTCTTCCTGAGAAAATAAAGCAGTATTTCAAAACACTCAATTATCCGTTCTATATTTCGATGATTTTAGTCGCAATCGGTCTCTTTCTTACCGATTACTTCTCAAAACATGCGGCATTCAATTTCCTGACAGACGGAAACACATCTAACCCGACAGTCATTTCTGATAGAGTCGGAACTGTCATCATACCGGGAATCCTCAATCTGACATTCACCGCAAATAGCGGTGCTGCCTGGGGATCCTTCTCCGGTAAGATGTGGGCGTTATGCATCGTCTCTCTTATTGCATCCATTGCTCTTACCTTCAACATCCTCTTCCGCTTCAACAAATACAATCTTTGGATGACAATCGGTATGACATTGATGGCACCTGGTGCCATCGGAAACTTAGTCGATCGCTTGGGCTGTCTTTCTCAATCCGGTATCTATAAGCACGGTGTCATCGATTTCCTTCAGTTCACCTTCTGGCCCTCTTTCCCGATCTGCAACCTTGCTGACTATTATCTGACCATTGGTGTTGTTGTTCTCCTTATCGGATTCGTCATAGAATTCAAGAAGGAATACAAAGAGATGAGGGAAGAAGAAGCAAGAGAAAAAGCTGCCGAAGCCAACCCCAGTCTTATTGTCGGTGACAGCGATGACGAAATGAAGAAGAAGCTTGCTGATATGGAAAACAAAGAAGAAAAGAAAGAAACTGAGACAAAAACTGACGAGGTGAAAGATGAAAGCAATGGAAAATAACAGACTGGATGTCGTTGTCAGCCGCTTGTTTTCTATCTCCCGTTCTCAGTCCAGCAAAGCGATCAAGCAGGGGGCTGTCAAAGTCGATGGTGTGATCATCACATCTCCATCTTTCAAGACAAAGGAAAGCTCGGAAATTGACTATATCCCTGTTGCTGAAGAAAAACCGGCTGTATTAAAACCAGAGAAGAGCGTTGAACTCGATTACATCTATCGCGATGAAGACATCGCTATTATCAATAAGCCGCGCGGCATGGTTGTCCATCCCGCTCCAGGACATAGCAATGATACGCTTGTCAACTATCTTTTTGATGATGACTCCGCTTTTGATTTTGATCCCGATGACAAGGAGAATATCCGCCCCGGCATCGTTCATCGAATCGATAAGGATACCTCTGGACTTTTGGTCGTTGCTCAGAATCCTCTTGCACAGCAGACACTGTCTCAGGAAGTGAGAGAGGGGGACTTCCACAGAAATTATCTCGCTCTTGTCTATGGCAATGTGCCCGATAAAAGATTCAGAATCGAGGCTCCTCTCACCCGTCCCAATCACACGGAGAGAAAGGCACTTGTCGATGTCTATAAGGGAAGAGATGCCATCACGCATTGCGTTACGTTAGGAAACAACGGAAAAGTCTCTCTTCTTCAGTGCTCTCTTGAAACAGGGCGCACACATCAGATCAGAGCACATCTTTCCTATATTGGATTCCCGATTGTCGGAGATACCCTTTATGGAAGAAGTCAGGACAAGGTCGCCAATCAAGGACAGGCTCTTCATGCCTATTCGTTGTCTTTGATTCATCCCCGCACCTTAAAGAGAATGACTTTCTATGCTCCGATTGACGAATACATGAAGGAACTTCTTCGCTATTTCTATCACTGATTTTAGGAGGTGGCTATGATGAAAAAGAAACTGATTTTAGCATCTGTACTGACAATTGCCCTTCTTTGCTCTTGCAATAACGGCAAAGAGAGCTCTTCTGTAAACAGTGGTAAACCATCGAATACTACAGAGAAAGAGACGACAACTCCTTCTCTTCCCGCAGAGGAACTCACTGAAGAGATGCTTATTGAGGCTTCTTCTGGCGTGGCTGTCGAATCAAAACTTGTCAATTCGACTGTGACGGATGCTGGAGGAATCGCTATTGTTGCCTATAACTCCTGTCTTCTTGATTATGAGACGACAATCGATGAATACGCTTTTCGCCTTTATTCCGATAAATTTGAAGAGGGACATTATAAAGTCACCGATCCGATTCCTTTTGATACGCTTAAACCGAACAGAAATACAATCTCTATGATGAGAGATTATATTGAAGACAATGATGGATTTCTCGTTGACAGAAGACTGACCAAGAAGAATGAAATCATTGATAAATACGGAAGAAAAGATGGTTCGACAAATGATAAAGTCGGCGTTAGTTTTTCAACTGTCGGATTCTATAATTTCTTCTCTTCTTTCACTGCTTCTGATTTTGTCAAAGGAGAAACAAAAAATACTTTTGTTCTTGATACAGAACATATGCAAGAACCGGAATCCTTGACTCTTACCGCCTCTGCTTTGACTGCCGGTATCGCTCAGACCGCTTTGAAGAGCCTGACTGTTTATACGGATGGCTATCACATCACATCCTATGATGCGGTGATGGAACCTGTAGTCAATACGGATTTGATACCTGGCTATGTCATTACACAGAACATGTATGCAAGAGGTACCTTGAAAGGCATTGGAAAAGACGATGACTTTGTCACTCGTCACTTTCTGAAGAAGAATGAAGGCACGAAGAAACAAAAACTGGAAGATATCCTTCTGAAACTGAAACAGGGGAATTATACAGAAACGCTTTCTTTCCAAAGCAGAGATGATGAAGGAGAAGCCGTGAATGCAAAACGCCGTTATCAGCGCGTTGATAGTACCATGGTTGTCTCTGAATTGAAGAACAGCAAGTATTCTGTAACAGACAGCTATTACATCACAGAAGAGGGAAAGAAACAGAAACTTCGTTACCTCAATGATTCCTTCTATAAAGAAGGAAAAGAAGTCGTCAACGATATTGCCTTCCCTGATTTTGATATCGATACTGTCTTCTTCACTGAGACAGATGGAACATATCTTTTCACAATGGTCGATAGCGGTGTCGGCTCGCTTACTGCATCCGCCTTTACAAATTATGAAGTGAAAGCAAATCTTGTCTCACTTGAAATCAAAGAGGAAGAAAACACTGTTTCCATGACGATGAAAGGGAAAGACAACACGTCTTCTGAGTTTGTCTTGAAGACTGTTTATTCTGATATCGGAACAACCGATAACGGAATCGATGTCAATAATCTCAAATCCAGCGATGAACTCACCTGGAAGGATCTTCTTTCTACAAAAGAATACAATCTTGCAACCAGCAATATCGCTGAGAAGTACCTCAATATGATTCCGACATTGAACAATGGATACTTTGATGCGACAGCAACGAAGTATAACAATCAGCTGAGATTGGATTATATTCTCGGCAATGTCTATACGCTTTTTGATGAAGATCAGAACGAGATTCTCTCTAAGAAAGAAACAGAAAAATATTATTCCTTCCGCGATACGCTCTATTCGTATTATCAGTCCGCGCTTGAGAAGTACGGATTCAGTGATATTGTCAGCACAAAAGAAAATGAACATATCACAAAACTGACAGCCAAGAAGGAAGTCATCTCTCTTCAGGTCAGCATCATCGAAGATGCAACGACACGAGATCTGACATTCCGTATCGGAGTTGAATTATAGTTATGGATGAAAATACATTGATCACAATAAGGGGCAGAGGAAGTGTCCCCTGCAAGATTGATACGATTGATTTTGTCTTGACGCTCACTGCTTTTGGAAAAGAAGGAAAAGAGCTGACAGAAAAAGAAGAGAAAATGAGAAATGATCTCTTCTCTGCTATTGAGAAAATAAGAAAAGAGATAAAGATCACATTCCTCGGTTCTGATATTCAGAAACAGTATGAAAGAGAAAATCATGTCTTTTCTCATTATGCCCTTATTGAGCGTTTCTCTTTCTCCTGCCCTTATGCTGTATCCTCTTTGTTCGATTTCCTTTCCCTTGTGAAGAAAGATGATGAAGGAGAGTTGGATATTTCTTACAACTTGTCTTCTTCAAAAGAAGATGAGAATAAGGAAAAAGCCTTGAAACTTGCCATTGAAAATGCAAAAAGAGAAGCTGAAGTCATTGCAAAAGAAATGAATTTGACGATCTCTTCTGTCAAAGAGATCAGAAATGAAATTTCAGACATCGCTCCCTATCGTTGTACTTCCCTTGAAGCTGAGGACAGCATGGTGAGCAGTGAAGTTGAGATTGTCTTTATCGCAAAATAAAAATAGGATAGCTTTCTTCTTACTAATTGAATGAAGCTATCCTATTTCTTTTCTTCTTTATCCAGGATTTCGATTTTGGAGACGTTGTTCAGCTTCGGCGGATAGACTAAAGAGACGGAACCATCATAGGTGACTCTCAGGATGTCGCCTTCTTTGATATCTTCGAACTTTTTCTTTTCGCCGTGAGCGTAGATCTTCCCTTCGTCTTCTAAGTCGAAGGTGTAGAAATAGTCTTCCGTCCCTGTGTTCTGAACGTTGATACCCCAAAAATCATTGACATTGGTGTAGACACCTCGGATCTGGAATGTGTTGTTTTTTTCAATCTCCATTCCTTTCAATGTGCCGTTATCGCGTTCCCTCACTTTGGAGAAACCGCTGACCAAGGATAGAGTTGCAAATAGAAGATCGTTTTTCATGCGCGTTCCCCCCTTCGTTATTTATTATAGAGGAAAAGTTCTATCTTTCATAGTTTGAGAAGAACTTTTTCACATATTTGTCTACTTTGTCTTTCTCATTCTTATTAAGAATTTCATGATAGACCTTATCGACAGTAGCAGAGGCTCCTTTTGGTATCTTTGCGCCCAAGTCTTCTTCCATCTTCTCCCATTCTTTTAAGAAGGTGTATCTTGCAATGACTGAGCTTGCTGCAACAGAAGGATAGTAGGTTTCACCCTTTGTTCTGAAGTACAAAGGATTGGAAATAAGCTCGTTTCCAACCAGCTTCTTATAGTCATCCTCTCTTGTGAATTGATCGACATAGGTGATGATATGATTCGAGAGATGATACTTCTCCATCAATCCTTTCTGGGAGAGATTGTGGCATTTTGCCATCACTTTATGGATGTTGAAGTGATTGCTCGCCAACAAGGAAAGCTTCTGAGGAGAGACCATGACAACATAGTTCTTGATTCTTCTTTTCAGGATGGGACCGATTGAAAGAATATAGGGATCTTTCATCTTTTTGGAATCGTTGATCTCATAGCGCTCCAGAAAATCGATGTCGTCTTTATCGACATAGGAACTGACAACAATAAGAGGACCAAAGAAATCACCGACTCCCACTTCATCCGAACCGATCTGAGCGTGGAGGTCTTCCCAGTTCTGGAAATAGTCCTTCGGTGAAACTTCTTCTTTCTGTTCGCTCGGCTTGGTTATAGAAATCTGAGACTCGAAAATCTCGGCTTCCTCGATGCAGCTTTCATCTTCGGAAGAGAACACAATCGTATAGATCTCTTTCTTGTTTTTATAAGCGTGAATGGTGATTCCGTTCTTCTTTGTCAGAAAGTATTCGTATGGTGTGTTGTCGTTTTTGATCTCGGTGGCATGATAGAAGTCTTTGACTTCTTCCGCTTTGGCCTGATCGGCCTTGAATTTAGCATAATACATATATTTAGTATATCAAACCAAAGAACATAAGACCATTTTTGTGATAAAATCATCCTTATGAAAGATAACATTTTAAACACAGAAATCAATCAGGTCATCCAAGAGCTGAAGACTTACTTTTCTCTTGATGGACTGAAGCAGAAATTCACTTACGAAGACTATAAAGCCAAAGATGCTGTCGAACTGGAGACATCGCATGAATACCTGGAAGAATTCTCGCGATTCCTTTCTCAAGGACATCAGATCACCATTCCATCCTTGATGGATATGGAAACGCTTTTCGTAGCACTTGACAAGGGAAGAGTTTTGTCCTGTCCGGAACTCTATGATATTGCGGACTTATTGGCTTGCAGCCAATATCTTTACGATATGTTCTATGATAAAAAGGAATTTTATCACCTTAATGATGATGCACTCGATCTCAATCCTCTTGTTCCGCTGAAGAGAGATCTTGTCTCCTCTATCGATCAGGATATGACAGTCTCTGACAACGCCTCATCAAAACTGAAAGAAGTGAGAACGGAACTGAGAACAGTCCAGCACTCTCTTACAAACATCATGAACACTTACAGAAGCAAGTATTCGATGTACCTTTCAAGCGATGTCGTCTCTCTGAAAGGCGGACAGGAAGCACTTCCGATCAAGATCAGCTGCAAAGGATCTGTCAGAGGTGCAGTCATCTCCTATTCTGCAACCGGTGAAACTGTTTTCATGGTTCCCTATGAAGTCATCGATTTAAGAAACAAATACAATTCCTTGAAACAGGAAGAAAGCAATGAGGTCATGAAAGTCCTCACTGATCTTTCCGTGAAATGCGCAAAGCAGCTTTCTTATCTAAGAAAAGATTACGCAATCATTGAAACATTCGATCGTTATCTTGCCAGTGTCAGATACGGAAATGCCTTCAATGGAACGATATCTGTTCTCTCTGACAAAGAACTTTTATTAGATGCTTTTTTCCATCCTTTGTTGAAAGCGGAGAAAATCATTTCCAATACGATTGAACTCGGCGGAAACGAACCGCTCTCCTTATTGATCACTGGACCTAATGCCGGCGGTAAATCCATTCTGATCAAGGCTGTTGCCTTATCGGTCTGCATGGATAAATTAGGACTTATGGTCCCTTGCCACAAAGAAGCAAAGATTCCTTTTATCGACCATGTCTGCTTCCTGGGCGGAGACAATCAATCCGTCATGGATAATCTTTCCACCTTCTCATCACATCTTCTTGGCATCAAGGAAATCACAGAGACTGCAACAAAGAATTCGCTTGTCATCATCGATGAAGTCGGTGAAGGAACTTCACCGAAAGACGGTGAAGCCATCGGTGTTGCCATTCTGAAATATTTTGAAAGAGTCGGATGCTTCACGCTCCTCACTTCTCACTTTGATGGCATGAAGATCTATGCGGCCGGCGATGAGAAGACTTTGACCGGTGCCATGGAATTCAACAACAATACCCTTAAACCGACCTATCGTCTGCTTCTTCATACCACTGGAAAATCCTATGGTATCCTTTTAGCAAGGCAGATGGGACTCAGTCAGGAAATCATCGATGATGCTGTTTCCTTTGAAAAGGAAAGAAGCAATCGTGATACGGATGCTTTGATGGAGAAGCTGACAGAGCAGGTCTCCATCAACCAGAAGAAGGAACGCGAGCTTGAAAACAAGAAAAAAGATCTTGATAAGCTTTTGGAGAAGAGACAGAAAGCGATTGAAGCTCTCAATGAAGAAAAGAATTCCATCAAGATGAAGGCGGAGAGCAAGATCGAAAGACTTGTCGATCAGCGTATTGCGGAGATCAATAAGATATGGGAATCCAAACAGGGGAAAGGTGATCTCTCCTATTCTCAGATTTCACAGGCTAAAGGCGAACTGAAGAAGATCAAAATCGATGACGAACCTTCTTTAAGTGCGGTCGGCAAGATTGTCGAACTGACTGACTTGAAAGCCGGAGAGAAGGTTGAAGATGAAGACGGAAGAGTCGGGACTGTCATGGAAGTCAAAAAGAAGGAAGTCCTTCTTGATATGGATGGCTTAAGAATCAGAAGAAAAATAGCAGGATTGAAGAGAGCAAAACTCACTGCCAAAGACGTGAAAGTCAAGAAAGAGAACTATGCCTCTATCGATAGTGCAATTTTGAATCTTGGTCCTTCTCAGGGACTTGAAGTCAACATCATCGGTCTTCATGTCGATGAGGCGATGAGAAAGGTTGTCTCCTTCCTTGATTCTGCAAGAATCCATCGCTATACGCCAGTGAGAATCATCCACGGCGCAGGAACTTTCGCTTTGAAGAATGCTGTCTGGAAGTATTTATCGAATCATAAAGAATTTGTCAAAGACTACCGGCTCGGCGGTGAAGGCGAAGGCGGTTTAGGAGCAACGGTTGTCTATCTGAAATGAGTTATCTCGATTATCCGATCTTGAAACAGAAGATCTCTCTTTTACCGGATAAGCCAGGCTCTTACCAGATGAAAGATGGTAATGGAGTCATCATTTACGTTGGAAAAGCAAAGTCGCTTCTAAAGAGAGTAAAGCAATATTTCACAAGGCCGCAGGTTGGGAAAGTCGCTAGGATGGTCATGGAGATTCGCGACTTCGACATCATCGAGACAAACTCTGAAAAGGAAGCTCTTCTTTTAGAGATTTCTTTGATTCATAAATATTATCCTAAATATAACATTATGTTGATGGATGATAAGATGTATCCGTTTATTGCCTTGAAGAAGAACAGTGATCCCTATTTGAAAATCACGCGTTCTGACAAAGAGAAAGGCTATTATTATTTCGGGCCTTTTCCGAATTCTTCTCAGGCTTATAAGATGATCGATCTTCTCAATAAGATCTATCCGCTTAGGAAATGCAACAATATTCCGCAAAAGCCGTGCCTCTATTATCATATGGGGCAGTGTCTTGCTCCCTGTGTCAACAAAATCAAAGAAGAACAGTATCAGGAAATCGTCTCTTCCATCACTCGTTTTCTCAATGGAGATACGAGTGCGATTTTAGCAAAGCTTAAAGCAGAGATGAAGAAATATGCTGATGCCTTGGAGTTTGAAAGAGCGGCGGATTATAAGAAGCTGATCGATACTGTCAATGGTGTCACATCCTCACAGAAGATTATCTTCCAGGATCATGTTTCCCGCGACATTGTCTCTTATTCGATCAGAGAAGGTTATATCTGTGTTGTCTTCCTTCTTTATCGTAAAGGCGTCCTTTTGGGAAAGAACTCCTATGTCGAAGAGCTTGATGATGATATCAATGAGTTTTTGGAAAACATCATTTTCCAATTCTATGAAAAACATAAAGATCATCCCAAAGAACTCATTCTTCCTGTTCCTGAAATCGTTCCTGTCTTAAAGGAATCGCTCGACTTCAATGTCATCTGTCCGACAAGAGGCAAGAAGAAAGATCTTGTCTCTATGGCGCTTGAAAACTCCAAACAGATGTTAGATCAGCACTTCCAGACAGCAAGGCTCAATGATGATGTCCTTAAGCTTTTAGAAGAGCTGAAGGATAAACTCAATCTGAAGAAGACTCCTTTGGATATCGAGCTTTATGATAACTCTCATATCCAGGGATATGATCCTGTCGGAGCCATGGTCAAATACATCAATGGTGAGAAAGCACCATCCATGTATCGAAAATATAAGATCACACAGCCTAATCCTCAGGATGATCTTGCCAGTATGAGAGAAGTGCTGACAAGAAGATTCACTAGACTGAAGGAAGAGAATCAGAAGATGCCTGATCTTATCATTCTTGATGGTGGTTTCACACAGTGCCAGATCGGTTTAGAGGTGAAGGAAGAGGTAGGGGTTGATATTCCGCTTGCCGGCTTGATGAAAAACGATAAGCATGAGACGGACTCTCTCATCAATGCAGATACTGGTGAAATCATAGAGCTGGAACGCAATACGCCTCTGTTTTTCCTTCTGATGAGGATGCAGGATGAGATTCATCGCTTTGCTATCACCTTCCATCGCGGAAAGAGAGCAAAATCCGTGTTCAAGACCATCTATGATGATGTTAACGGCATCGGTGAGAAGAGAAAGAAAAAACTGCTTGAGCTCTACCCGACGATTGAATCGCTTCAGGGAGTGAGCAAAGAAGAACTTTCTCAGATCATACCGGAAGAATCTGCAATTGAAGTGTTACGAAAAAGGGATGAATATTTCCTTGTTCCTGATAAAATATCCAAACAATAAGGAGGAAGCATTATGTTTTCTAAGTTGAGCATCAAATATCGAATACCTTCCATCATCGTTCTGTTTTCCTCTCTTCTTTTTGTTTTTATGGCTTTAGGAAAATCACAGTATCAGCTTTTCTCGGACTTGTATAAGATTGTCGGCGATGATCCTTTCTCGTCATTGAACAGACCTTATACATTAGGTGGCCTTTTTACAATATTTACGATTCTCTTTTTGGTCTTTGTCATCCTTCTTGATTTTGTTTCTTTCTTCTTTGACCGCCTGTTTAATTATCATACGATACATAAGATGCTCTTTGCCCTTATTGTATTAGAGACAATCAGTGAGATTCTCGCTTTCTCAATGGTCTATCAGACAAGAAATAATGCTCTCTCTTTCTATAGTGCCTTTAATCTTTTTAGTCTTATTCTTACTCTTATTGTCTCTGTTTCTTATGTTGTCACTGAAATTCTCTTTGTTGCAATACCCTATTATCGATTGAAGAAAGAAATAGATAAAGAAGAGAGTGAGAAGAAAGAAGAAAAGCCCTTGTTTATCGCAAATGAGGAAGAAACAAAGAAAGAAGAAAAGAAAAACACAAAGGCGGAAATGCTGAAAATGGTGACCGCGCTTCTTGATGAAAAGAAAATCAGCAAAGAAGAAGCCGACAAAATGATTGAAAGAATCACCAAAGATGAATGATTCGCTAAAAAGTGGTCGATATGTACTTGAAAACAACAAGCTGAAAGACTATAATTATACGGCTTATGGGTTAAGCCGTAGGTGTTCGGGACATAGCGCAGCTTGGTAGCGCACTTCCTTGGGGTGGAAGGGGTCATGAGTTCAAATCTCATTGTTCCGACCATGTTTGCTAAAGAAGCCCTTGATTGAGGGCTTTTTTTAGTTTTTGTTAATCAATGGTTGCTTAAAAGATTGACTTTTATAATATTTGCGTTGAGAGAACTCTACTTCTGTTCTTGAACAATGTGCGGCAGAATGCAATAACGATGTCAAACAAAGCAATCGGATAGAAAAGGTTGGGATAGTTACCTGGTCATTGACAGCCCTCCCTCTCATAAAAGAGAGGGAGGGCTGTCAATGCTAAGCTATTCCCCATAGATTTTTAGCGCTGTTGTGTTTTGCTATCAGTGAATGTTAGATAGCAACTGAATAATACTTCTCAGAAGAATAATAATTGGGTAAAGACTGTTGTGTTTTCATATGTATTTGTTCCGATTAGAAACTTTTAGCGTGATAGAAAATGATATACAATAAAAAGAAATGAGGAAAGGGAGTAGGATTTACAATACGATAGGAGAGAGGGTGGCAAGATGTTAAGGTAGATCGATAACATAAAAAGGACTCTCGTTATTACGAAACACGAGAGATATTGGGTGATTAAATAGCATGAACGGATGGATGATAGCACTGTACGTAATCGTACCTCTTGTCATGATTTTTTTCCTTGTCTGGTTTGTCTTCACACTGAACTCGATTGACAGGGGCATCAGGAACATAGGCGATGCCTTGTGGAAGATGGCGAAAATGAGAAAGGACGCTCCGGAAGCCACCGAAGAAATCCCACAGGAGAAAGCAGATGCGCCTCAGAAGCAACTGATTACGGAAGAGGAGCGAAAATTCCTGAAAGACATCGAGTACTATGATGTTGTGAGGATATGCGCCGTCACGAAAAAGATAAGCGAAATAGACAATGACAAGCATCTGTATAAGCTGCTGCTTCAGACAAAGCTGACAAAGCCGCGCTTCGTCACAAAGTTCATCGATGACAACGACTTCGCGAATCTTGAACTCGACAGGGAGTACACAAGACGAGAACTTGGCCTCTGAAATTGATTGCGTCGGAAACGGCGGTTTTTATTTTGCCTTTTTTCAAAAGGGGGGTGGGGTAGTTTTCTGGAATGGAAATTCCTTCGACTTACCTCGTTTCCTCTTCCCACATCTGCTCCGATGGCAAATCAATCACAAAAACGGCACGTAGAGCACAAGGAAACAATTTCACGATAAAATACTCGCAATAACAAAAATAAAGGCACCGTGAGCCACTTCTGTAATGATTTGAGGCAAAAGTGGTGATTAAAAAGAACGAAAAACTAAAAAGACTCCGAATGGAGCCGAAAATAATTTCCCATGATGCCAGTTTTGAAAAAAGTCAGATTTTTCGAAAAAAGACCTATACTTTCAATTTTCGAATGTTTGCCCCCAAAAAAATATTTTTCGAAAGTACTTGACAAGATATTTTCAATGTGTATATTTAATGCTTCTAAAGAAGCATTAAGTCACTGTTTTAAGCTTATTTTAATGGTTTGACAAATCATAAATCATATCGTATGATAAGAGAGCCATAGCTTTCACCTGTAACAGCACTGATGAATCGACTATGAGCGACTAGCGCTTATCTATAAGTCGAAGAAGGACGATAAGAAGAATAAGGAAGATAATGGTTAGTTCCATAGGCTTCACCTCCTTTCTAGGTGTCGGCTATGGCTCTCAGTCAAGGCTGGTATCCTTGACCAAAACTATTATAACCCCATTTCTTCAATCGTCCTTTTTCTGAGCGTGCCAAAGGGTACCCCCCCCCGGGGTCAACCCCTTTTTTTATTTTGGAAATGTAGCGGCCGGGAAGCTCGGAAATATATATGTTTTATAATATAGTCCTTTTGAAAAAATCAGTCCTTTTTATCATAAACAAATTCACTGTTCATGTTATCTGTAGCCTTTATCTGATCATCAGGAGATGAGGAGTTCGCTCTTCTGAATTCAATAGGAGTCATTCTATTTTCCGGTGTATATATATTATTTGGATAAGGGGGTGAGAGTATCCTATCCATTTTGTCAAAAATAGATTTTTGTAATCCATATTTTAGATATTTGAAGTGAATCTAAGTGATTAGAAATTAAAACTTTTCATGAGAAAACAAAGAAAATGCGCAAAAAAATTGATGAAAATAATGAATTCCGATTTTTTTAGTGTACACTGTTTTTTAAACGATTGTGAGAATCATCAATAAGATATTTGTTATATCTTTGAAAGATAAAACTGGACTTCAACACAGAATCCGGTAGGAGGAATCGTTATGAAAAAGTCATTGATGTTGCTTCCGATGCTGTTATTAGTTTCTTGTGGCGGACAAGATGTGAATTCTTCTCCTATAGTAGAAGAGACAGCAAAGAAAACAGAAACTTACCCAAAAAACAAAACTGAGTATCAGGAGTGCAGACTAAATTATGTATTTGAAAGCAAAGGCAATAATGAATACACTGCAATCAAAACAACAGACGTTAAGAAAGAAATAGCGGATAAGATTGCTGACCTGGATTTTGAAATCAGAAATGAAGAAACATACTTAGCGCCATATGAGCTTCGTGATGGCGGCTATGACATAAAGTGGTATTGCTTTACCTTTTTCAAAGATAACAGCTATGATAGAAGAATCAAGTTCAAGGACGGACAAGTTCAGATCTATGATCGTAATTTGAATTCTCATTATTTCCAAGGTGATATGAGTGAGAAAACGAATAAAATCTGGAATGAACTTAAACCGGAAATTGATGTGATTATCGACAGTTGTGAAAAAGAAACAATCTTCTGCTGAAAATAGAAATTAAGCAAAAAGAGGAAAGCGATTAAGCTCTCCTCTTTTCAGTTATCAGAATAATCAGAAACCGGGATAATATCCTTCTTTGATATACCCGCAAAGAATCTCTCTTACTTCACCTAAATCCTCTTTGTAGGTAATACCGCACCATTTATCTGCATTGTGATAAACCTTGCAAGTCGCTGTTTTCTCTTTGAGCTGATCAAAGATGACATCTGCGATGACAAGCTCATCTTTCATTCTGTCGCATGTAGAGAGGAATTCATTGAATTTCTTCTCAAGGAACGGGAAGAAATCAGGTGTCAGTCCCCAAAGGTTCATAGAGACAGGCGTATCAAGAGGAAGTGTATGAGTCACATCATCTTTTGTATATTCACCCTTTGAATTGATGTTCAGAGTCTCGACGACCTCATTGAGATATCCATCCTTGATCTGACAGACACCGCGATTGACAACACCATTGTTGGATAAGGTCTTATCTAACTGATAAGCAACCATGCAGTATTCGCCGTTCTTGGCGTGAAGAAGATGTTCGTGAATGCTTTCAAATGCATGCCTTCCGTAATAATCGTCTGCGTTGATGATAGCAAAAGGAGTGTTGACAATATCTTTGCAGTTCAAAATAGCCTGTGCAGTGCCAAATGGCTTTTTACGTCCTTCTGGAAGAATGGACATATCCTGTAATACATAAGAGACAGGAATCATTTTTTCGATTCTTTTTCCGACCAATTCGATGAAGTCATCTTCAATTTCTTTTCTGATGATAAATACGACTTGGTCGAATCCGGCTTTCTTGGCATCGAAGATTGAAAAGTCGAGAATGCCACGTCCGCTTTCCGTGATTGGTGCTGCCTGTTTCAGTCCGCCAAAGCGACTGCCCATTCCAGCAGCCATGACAACAAGTGTAGTTTTCATAATTGTTTCTCCATATTTTGAAAATATTATAGAACGGATTGACGCAATTAGCTATAACTGAAAATCATTCCGCCAATGAAAGCGGATTATATTAAACGAAAAAGAGCCGCTAGAAAGCGGCTCCATGTTTACTTTTCGTATCCGTTAGGATTGTGGCTCTGCCAGTTCCACTGGTCACGGCACATATCATCCAAATTGTATTTGGCTTCCCAATGAAGTTCTTTCTTGGCAAGATCAGCGCATGCATAGCAGCTATCGACATCGCCGGCTCTTCTTCCGACGATTTCGTATGGAAGCTTCTTTCCGCATGCTTTTTCAAAAGCGTGAATCATATCCAAGACGGAATAACCTTTTCCGGTTCCGAGGTTATAGATATGAACGCCTGGCTTTGTGCAGTACTTCAAGGCAGCAATGTGACCTAAAGCTAAATCGACGACGTGGATATAGTCACGGACACCAGTTCCATCCGGTGTGTTGTAATCATTGCCGTAGACTTTGATGCACGGAAGCTTTCCGGTTGCGACCTGAGCGACAAAAGGCATGAGGTTGTTTGGAATGCCCTTAGGATCTTCGCCGATCAATCCGCTAGGATGAGCTCCGACAGGATTGAAGTAACGTAAGAGCATGATATTCCATTCAGGATCGGCGACATATAAGTCTTCTAAGACATGTTCGAGCATCAGCTTTGTGGCACCATAAGGATTGGTGACAGAAAGATGGCAGTTCTCGTCTAAAGGAAGACGTTCTGGTTTTCCATAGACTGTTGCAGAGGAGGAGAAGATGAAGGTCTTGACACCAGCTTCTTTCAAAGCCTCAAGAAGTGTGACGGTGCCGCCGATGTTGTTGTCATAGTATTCCAAAGGCATGTGGACGCTTTCGCCGACAGCCTTAAGACCAGCGAAATGAATGACAGCATCGATTTTGTTCTCGCGGAGAATCATACGATCAGCTTCTTTGTCACGCATATCGACTTTGTAGAATTTGACATGCTTTCCTGTGATCTTTTCGACTCTTCTGAGCGCTTCTTCATTGGCGTTGCAAAGGTTGTCCATAACTACAACGTCATAGCCCTGATTGAGCAATTCGACTACTGTGTGAGTTCCGATGAACCCTGCGCCACCTGTAACTAAGATTTGCATAAATAACCTCCCTCGGTTGGAGCCTATAGTATAAACTATTCTTCACAAGAAAAGGATAGATAAAAATATTTTTATCTTGAAAATTCTCCATTAATTTTATTATTCGTGTTTAAGCGGCCTTGGCAGTTCTCTCGTCGATAGCCTTAAACGCCTTTTTCTGTAGCATTATTGTGACGGGGATATAGATCAGATCGACAAACATCCAGCTTAACGGATAGCAGAAGTAAAGCCAGAAAATCGTATGGAAGTAAGAGACATAAGTGAACAATGTAAAGATGAAGACAATTCTTGTTCCGGTGCATCCAATCAGAGTGATGATGGCAGGAGCGGTAGAATGTTTCATGCCTCTTAAGTACTGGCTTGAAACATCCATGAATCCATCAAGAACATAAGTGAATACCATCATATACATTCTCTCACGTCCTGCTGCAAGTGCGTTTTCTTTGATGATCTGAGTGGTACCATCTTCCAATTCGGAATTGGAGATGAAGATTGATAGCAACTGGTTTGGAATGATTAAGACAAGAAGGGAGCAAAGAACACAGAAGATAGCCATCCATGCCATTGAATACCAATAAATCTTTTTTATGTTCTCTTTCTTTCCAGCTCCGAAATTCTGACCGACAAAGGAAACACAGGAGAGAGCAAAGGCTTCGACAAAGGCATAGACATATCCTTCGATCTGGCTGCTTGCGCTTGCGCCGGAAAGGATCTCATCTTCCGAAATCGGAATGCCGTTGATCGTATAGTTGTGAATCGTATACAAAGAGGACTGGATCAATACATTAGGAATACAGAAACCTAATCCTTGAAGGCCAGCAGGAATACCGATTTTAAGAATGTCGACAAGGCTTTCTCTATCTAAGATAAGATGTTTGAAATCAAGTCTGATATATCCCTTTTTGTTAAAGGTAAGCCAAAGGATGACAAGAGCGGCCGATATTGCTTCGGAGATGATTGTTGCAAGTGCAACACCGACAACGTCAAGGTCGAAGACAATGACGAAAAGAAGATCAAATGCGATATTGATGATACCGGATATGGCTAAGAAATAGAAAGGTCTTCTTGAATCTCCTAATGCTCTTAAGATCTGAGAACCGAAGTTGTAGATCATCATGAATGGAAGACCGATAAAGTAAATCTTCAAGTAGGTTGTCGCTAAGGAGAGGATGTCATCGGGTGTCTTCATCGCTTTCAATAATAAAGGAGAGATGAAGTATCCGATGATACCGACAAGGATACCGACAATCACGGAAAGAATCATGGATGTAGAGAGAACTTTCTGTGCTTTTTCTTTGTTATCGGCACCTTTTGCGTTTCCCAATGCAACGTTGGCACCGACTGCCAAGGATACAAATAAGGTGATGATCAAATTGACTAAGGCGGAATTGCTGCCGACTGCGGACATCGACAGGTTGCCTCCTCCATAGTGTGATACAGTGAATAAATCAACGGTCGAATAAAGAAGCTGAAGAATGGTCGATAAGGCCATAGGAAGAGCAAAGAGCGGTATTTTCAGAAAAAGATTGCCGCTTGTAAGGTCCATTTCCGGATGTGTTTTCGTTTTCATTTTTATCGATTGTGCCATAAACCACAATATTTTAGTGATATTTAAAGATAACTCAATAGATTGTATCCGCTTACTTTTGATATAATACATATATAAAATCTTCCGAGGAACAACTATGGAACAGCATGAATTGACAAATGGCAGACTCCTAGATGAAAATGGTAACCTCAATGAAGCTGGTTATGCTTTTTCTCTTGTCAAAGAGTATAAAAGGGAAGACATCAAGGCTGGGAAGTCAAGAATCAAGGAATGGGATTACTACTATTTCGGAAATCATGACATCGGTATCGCATTGACGATCGCTGACAATTCCTATATGGATCTTTGCTCTGCTACCTTCTTTGACTTCAAGAAAAGAACCTATTGTCAGAATTCGAGGATGCATGCATTCTCCAACGGAAAGCGCAATCTTCCTCCTACAAGCGAAATCGGAGATGTGAAGTATCTTGATAACCGCGTCTTATTCATTTTCAACAATGACGGAAACAAAAGAGAACTCGTCGGAAGCTATGAGAACTTCAGAGGAAAGGAAAAACTCACTTTTCATCTCACTGTCACTAAGACAAGGGATGATACGATGGTCATCGCTACGCCATTCAATAAAGACAAACACTTCTATTACAACCAGAAGAGCAACAATCTCATCTGCAGCGGTGATATCAAATTGGGCGATAAAAGATATCGCGTAGAGAATATGCAAGGTGTCTTAGACTGGGGAAGAGGCGTCTGGACAAGAGTCAATACCTGGTATTGGGCCAGCATGAATGATGTCTGTGACGGTCATACAGTCGGCTTCAATTTAGGCTATGGATTCGGAGATACTTCTAAAGCAAGTGAAAACATGTTCTTCTTCGATGACAAAGCATTCAAGATGGATGATGTCATCTTTGAGATTCCGAAGAACAAAGCCGGAAAAGAAGAATTCATGAAGACATGGAGAATGCTGTCCAGAAACAAAGACATCAATCTCACTTTCACACCGCTCATTCATCGAAAAGGCGGTGGAAATGCCATTGTTATCCATTCTGTTCAGAATCAGATCTTCGGCATCTATAGTGGAACCTTCACGGTTGAAGGAAAAACCTATAAGATCGAGAACTGTTACGGATTCGCCGAAAAAGTCTACAATCGCTGGTAAATATCTAATAGGAGGAAAAGAAAAATGTCTGTTTTTGAAGTCAAATACAATGATGATTTCATCCAAAAAGGAAATGATTATCTCATCGATAATCCCAAAGCCCATCTTCTCATCATCACCGGCATGGATGAGCATTCATCCCGCTATGAAGGTTTTGCTCATGAACTGAATGAGAAAGGCTTCTCTGTCTCGGTTTTAGACCATTGGGGACAGGGGGAAAACGCAAAGAGCATCGAAGAACAGCAACAGTGGCCAAAAGGTGCCTGGAAGATGACACAGGCTTCTCTCAATAAGAAGGTCGAAGAACTGAAGAAAGAAGGGATCCCTGTCTATCTGATGGGTCATTCCATGGGTTCTTTTGCCGTTCAGAATTATCTTATCAATTATCCTGATACCGTCCATAAAGCAATCATCATGGCTAGCAACGGCAAGAACAACAAGTTCTTGATCTCCATCGGCAATATGATGGCCAAGCTTCTCACGACAAAGAAGAACTGGAACAAGCACGCCAAGTTCTTAGAGAGTATGTCTGTCGGTGCCTATGCTAAATCCATCAAAGACAGAGAGAGCGATCTTGACTGGCTCAGCTACGACAAAGAGAACATCAAGAATTACGCTGCTGATCCTTACTGCGGGCATGAGAACACATTTGGTTTCTTCCATGAGTTCATGGAAGGATTGAATGAGATCTACAAGAAGAAAAACCTGAAACGTATCTCTAAGAATGAGCATATCCTTCTTCTTGCGGGTGAAGAGGATCCTGTCGGTGCCTGTGGAAAAGGTCCGAAAGCCTTACTGAAGATGTATAAGGATTTAGGAGTCAAAGATGTAAGCCTTGTTCTTTATCCTCATATGAGACATGAGATTCTCAATGAGACAGAAAGAGATAAAGTCGTCAATGACATCATCGAATTCTTAGAGAAATAAGTCGAATCATAATAAAAGCGCGGCTTTATAATTGCTGCGCTTTTTAAGTCCTGATCAAAGGTGCCGTTAAAGAAATTTGGCCTCTTTATTAAAACATAAGAGGCCAAATTGTCTCATTTTAGTTTAGAAAAGAGGACAATATTTGTTATTCTAATGATTTGATTTTTGTGTCGACTTTATAGTCGATTTTCTGTGTGGTTGGAACAACGTGAATAAGAGGCCTTATTCCAATATCGGCTTTTGAAGGATTATATAATGTGAAGAAATAATTCACGCACAACGAATCTTTATCAAAGGTGACTTGATCGAGGACATTGGATGAAGTGTCTATCATGATCAATAAAGCGACGCTGTTATTCATGAAAAATTCGCTGTTATAATCTTTCAGCGTATTTTGGTCATGAAGCTCGACTTTGCTTTCATTATAAAAAAGTCGTTAAAATCATTTACATCAGAGAATTGATGGAATAACTGTTTTTTGCTGTCGTTAAGAATTTCCCGATAATAGTTATCAGTAAAACCCATATTGATTTTTGCTTCGTTCAATCTCTCCGAATTATCGCAGGAGAAAAGAGAAAGACCGACCAAGCTAAGGATCTGCTGAATTTACCATTGGACCGCATACTATTTACCTCCGTTTGAGTTAATAAACCGTCAGCACGAATGAATCGGCATTGAAGACAATATTAAATGAAGATTGAAATTCTTATATTCCTTAGACACGTATAGTCTAGCACAGAAAAAAGATGTTCACAATTGGATTTGAGCTTCTGAAACTTCAAAATAAAAAAGCAACCTCATATATTATTAGTGAGGTTGCTTTTATGTTTTTTACTTGTAATCAGGATAATCCTTGACACAAAGTATCTTTTCTGCGTTTTCGACTCTTTCTTTTGTTGGAGCAGGAACATCCTTCAGCGGATATTCAATCTTCAAAAGGTCGTATTTGTACGTTCCCAATGTGTGATAAGGAAGAACTTCGACTCTTCTGATGTTTTTGAATTTAGAAAGGAATTCATGCGTTTCACGAAGTCTTTCGTCATTGTCGCTGAGTGTAGGGACAAGCACATGTCTTACCCAGATTGGATAATTCTTCTTGTCCAAGTAGGAGAAGAGCTCCAATACGTTCTTGTTGTCTTTTCCGGTGATTTTCTTATGAAGAGAAGAATCAAAAGCTTTGATATCAAGAAGGAAAAGATCGGTGACTTGAAGAAGCTCATCGAACTTCTTCAGGTAGGCTTCACTCATATTGAATGTAGCGCCGCTTGTATCGATTGCGACTGAGATGCCTTCATTATGGAAAAGTCTTGAGAGCTCAATGATGAAATCAAGCTGTGCAAGAGGTTCTCCGCCACTGATTGTGATACCGCCGTTATCTCTCCAATAAGGTTTGTAACGGATCAGTTTCTTATAGGCTTCTTCCGGTGTGATCGGATTTTTCTTGGAGAACGCCCAGGAATCCGGATTGTGACAGAAGAGGCAGCGGAAAGGACATCCAGCTAAGAAAAGAACACTTCTAACCCCTGGTCCATCGACAAGAGCGAAGGATTCCAGGGATTGATAATAACCGACAGTCATGAATTATAAGTGATCGTGGAAGGTACGGGAGATAACATCCAACTGCTGTTCTCTGGTAAGGTCGATGAACTTGACAGCATAACCGGAGACACGGATGGTGAAGTTGGCATATTCTTCCTTCTCAGGATGTTCCATAGCATCGAGAAGCTTCTCTTTGCCGAAGACGTTGACATTGAGATGGTGTGCGCCCTGAGAGAAGTAACCATCGAGAACCTGAGTGAGGTTATCGATACGTTCCTGTTCGCTGTGGCCTAAAGCATCCGGGTTCATAGTCTGGGTATTGGAGATGCCGTCGAGAGCATATTCATAAGGAAGCTTGGCGACAGAGTTGAGGGAAGCGAGCAAACCATTGTTCTCAGCGCCATAAGACGGGTTGGCACCAGGAGCCAAAGGCTTTCCGGCTTCTCTTCCATCCGGAAGAGTACCAGTGGCCTTGCCGTAGACAACGTTGGAAGTGATGGTAAGAATAGAAGTTGTGGGTTCGCTGTTACGATAGGTGTGATGCTTCTTGAGCTTCTTTAAGAAGGTATGGAGAAGCTCAATAGCGATATCATCGGCTCTGTCATCATCATTTCCGTAACGAGGAAAGTCGCCTTCGATCTTGAAGTCAGTTGTGATGCCCTGTTCATCGCGGATAGCGGTGACCTTGGCATACTTGATAGCGGAAAGGGAATCGACGACATGGCTGAAGCCGGCAATACCAGTTGCGAAGGTTCTTCTGACATCAGTGTCGATAAGAGCCATTTCAGCAGCTTCATAATAATATTTGTCGTGCATGTACTGGATGAGGTTAAGGACATTGACATAGATGCCAGCGAGCCAATCCATCATTCTGTCATAACTCTTTACGACTTCGTCATAGTTGAGAACTTCGCTTGTGATCTTCTCATAGGCAGGACCGACCTGCTGATGAGTCATTTCATCGACACCGCCGTTGATGGCGTAAAGCAAGCACTTGGCAAGGTTGGCACGAGCGCCGAAGAACTGCATTTCCTTACCGGTCTGTGTTGCGGAGACGCAGCAGCAGATGGAATAGTCATCGCCCCAGATAGGACGCATGACATCATCGTTTTCGTACTGGATGGAAGAAGTGGTGATGGAGATGTGGGAAGCATACTTCTTGAAGTTCTCGCTCATTCTAGGAGAGTAGAGAACAGTGAGGTTCGGTTCCGGAGCAGGGCCCATATTTTCGAGGGTGTGGAGGAAACGGAAGTCGTTCTTTGTGACCATGTCTCTTCCATCATCGCCCATACCGCCGACTTCCAAAGTGGCCCAGACAGGGTCGCCGGAGAATAATGCGTCATAGGAAGGAATACGAGCGAACTTGACCATACGGAACTTCATGACGAGATGGTCGATGAGCTCCTGGGCTTCGCTTTCAGTGATGATACCCTTCTTTAAATCACGATTGATGTAGATATCCAAGAAGGTAGAGATTCTGCCGACAGACATAGCAGCACCGTTCTGGCTCTTGATAGCGGCAAGATAGCCGAAGTACAACCACTGAACAGCTTCGTGAGCGTTGGTGGCAGGCTTGGAAATATCATAGCCATAGGAAGCGGCCATTTCCTTCATCTGTTTGAGGCACTTGATCTGCATAGAGATCTCTTCTCTCTGACGGATGACATCATCAGTCATGGTGCCGTCTCCGCAGTTGAGGAGATCTTCCTGCTTCTCTTCGATAAGGATGTCGATACCATAAAGAGCGACTCTTCTGTAGTCACCGACGATTCTTCCTCTTCCGTAAGTATCCGGAAGACCGGTGAGAATGTGGTTGTGACGGCAGAGCATCATTTCAGGAGTGTAGGCATCAAAGACACCATCGTTGTGTGTCTTGTGATATTCGGTGAAGATCTTGTGAAGCTCAGGGTTAGGAGTGTAGCCGTGAGTGGTAAGTGCCTTTTCGGCCATCTTGATACCGCCATAAGGCATGAAAGCTCTCTTTAAAGGCTTATCAGTCTGTAAACCGACGATCTTTTCAAGATCCTTGTACTCTTCGGAAATGTAACCAGGCTTGTGGCTGGTGATAGAAGAGACGATGTCAGTATCCATATCGAGGATACCGCCCTTGGCTCTTGCTTCTTTCTGAAGCTTCTGGAGCTCGAACCAAAGAATGTTGGTTGCTTTGGTAGGAATCTCTAAGAAGGAAGCATCGCCTTCATAAGGCTCGTAGTTCTTCTGGATGAAGTCACGGACGTTGATGTCGTTTCTCCAATGGCTGCCTTTGAAGCCATCCCATGCTGTAGACTCAAATTTCATATTGTTTACCTCTCTTTTTTGAAAAAAGTTTTTAAACATTTTTTAAAGACAAGATATCATACTCGGTAAAACCCAATAATAAAAGAAAAATGCTCTTACATTTTGAAAATATTTTTTTGAAAAAGTCAAAAAGGCTAATAAAGCCCTTACATTCTGAAAGTGCTTTATTTATGCCTTTTTGACTTCTAAAACAATTGAAGGAATCGGCTCGATGCCAGGGTGGCGTTCATGCCTGAATTGTTCTCTAAAAAGAGGATGAGATAACTGGTCAATGCATCGCTTAAGAATAAGGATAAGAAGTGCCTTTCCATCCCTTCTTTTTTGATGATGCCACAGTCGACAAAGGATTCCATCAGAGGAAGAAGACCTTCTCTCATCTTATTGTAGAAGAGATATTTTCCGTCTTTGTCATGGAGAAGGATGAGAAGCTCCTCTTTGTCTTCTTCCATATGGAGGAAGAGATGAGAGAGCAGGGATTCCGGATCGGACTCCTTGGAAAAGTCATGTCCTTCCTCTTTCTTTTTCTTGATGGCAAGGACATGCTCTAAGACACTGTCGCAGATTGCTTTGATGATGTCTTCTTTCGTTTTGAAGTGGGAGTAGAAGGTGCTGGAAGAGACTTTCGAACTTTTGATGATATCAGTGATAGTGATATCGTTGTAGCTTTTCTCCTTCAGAAGAGAGTAGAAGGTATTGATGAGAAGCTGTCTTGTCTTGATTTCCCTTTTGTCTCTTTCTTCGCTCAGGGTGAATAAGACAGGGGAAACTTTCTTTTTCTGTCCGACAAGGAGATAGAAGTCTTCCCCTTCTTCGGCCTTGAGAATATCGAAATCGTTTTTGTAGATCTCAGCCTCTTTGTTAGGATCATTCAAGTCTCTGCTAAGAAGAGAGACATCTCTTCCTTTATGGCAGTCGTGAAGCTGTTTTCTTCCTAAATCATGGATGATTGCAAATCTTCCGCCATCGGAAAGATTGCGGATGAGCGCCTCTTTGAATTCGTTCAGCTGAAGGAAATGAGGATAGGCATCAAAGATGACGATGAGATCATAGTTTCCATCCTTTAAAGAATAGAAGTCCTGGACCTTGAAGACGACCTTGTTCTCATCGATGTGTTTGTTCTTTGCTTCTTTTATCATTTTCTCGGAAAGATCGACAGCAGTGACCTTTCTTTTACAACGGGAATAAAGAAGCGATGAGATGATTCCTGTACCACAGGCTAGATCAAGAATGCAGTCGCCTTCAAGAATGCCTACTTTATCAAGAAGCGCATTGATCTTGTCATAGTCGTGATTTTCATGATCATCCCAAGTCTTTGCTCTCTCATCGAAGAAAGAGCGAATCTGGGTTGTATCGGGTTCAGACATTGGTTAAAAAATCCTTGATGTTAGAAATCTTCTGGAATCCGCCATAACTCATTTTTGCTGTCTTGACATGGCTAGTGTAGCAGGCCTTTTTTAAGAAGGCGGTTCCGATTTCATCATACTTGCTGTTCATATCCATATCCTTATAGACTTCCGGATAGGCGACACTGGCAAGGAAATAGGCATCCATCAATGCGATTTCAAGATTGGTGTAATAGGCATTGAAAGGCATCTCAAGATAGATTTCGTTGTTCTTGAATGCGCTCATGGTGTTGAAGGCTTCCATATCAGTCTGATAAGTAGTCTTGAATTTCTTAAGACCTGCGCTATCAAGGACGATTTTGTCAGGATTGAGGGAGAGGAAAGCCTCTTTTTCGAGCTGTCCGTTCTGGAGTTTGATGGAAGAATCGACAGCATTCTTGATATTGGAGACTTCAAAGAGCGGGAAAGAAGAGGAGGTGGAGTAGATATCCTGTGTTCCCCAGTTTCCTAATCCGCCGATATAGATGCTCTTCTTGTCTTCTTCTTTGACTGTTGCGGCCTTGGTCGAAAGCTCGTTTTTGCAACTGGCGATGTAATCGTTCAGCGTCTTGGCTTTTTCTTCTTCTCCTAAGACCTTTCCTAATAAGGTCAAGGATTTATTGACATTGTCATCAAAGACGGACTTGCTTCCGTACTTCACAACGATGACCGGAACACCGACTTGTTCCTGAAGGGTATTGGCTTTCAAGACATCTGCATATTCGGAGATGATCATGGTCGGACGGCATTCGAGAATTTTCTCGGCTTCTGCCTGCTGAGCCTTCGGACCGCCTTTTCCGCAGCTGGGAAGTGTCTTGAAGTACTCTCTGTTGATGTCATAGTAAGGACGGGAGACATCAGCAAACATGTTGGCATTGACATCGCGGTCGATATCTTCGACAGCGATGATTTTGTTGATATCGCCGACGTAAGAATAAAGTCTTAAAGCTCCTGCGCCGATGCATAAGACTCTTTCCTTGTCGCTTGTCTTGATTGTATTCTTTCTGTCGATGAGGTCAGTGACTTCAAAAGTCTTCTCTCTCTCTTCAGTCGGTTTGTTTTCGCTGTTTGTTCCACAGCCGACCAACAAAAGGGTCAAAAGGGATAACGTCAATTGTTTTTTCATTTTTCTATTCTCCTATTGAAATGAATTTATAACCGTATTCGTCAGTCTGCAATCTGAATTTTGTGTCGAAAGTTTCTTCTAGCTGTTGTTCAGTTATCTTTTCTGCTTCTCCTTTGTAAATCATATTTCCGTCTTTCATTAAAAAGAATTCGTCTGCAAATCGTAGGGCCAGATTGATATCGTGAATGGAAAGGAGAACTGTGATATTTTTTTCCGTGACTAATCTTTTCAGAAGTTTCAATAACAAGGTCTGGTTTTCAATGTCCAACGAGGAGGTCGGCTCATCAAGAACCAGCAGCTTGCATTCCTGGACAAGGGCTTTTGCAATCATGACCTTCTGTCTTTCACCGCCTGATAGTTCATCGCTTGTCTTGTTGACGATGTTCTCCAGATGCAGATCCTGAATGATGGGATCAAGATAATCATCTTTCTTCTTCTCTCTGTTTCGATAAGAAAGATAGGGAAGTCTACCTAAAAGCAAAGTGTCATAGACAGTCAAAGAGGAATGAGGAATATCCTGAGGAAGATAGGAGATGAGCTTTGCCGCCTCTTTGTTTTTGATCTCTTTGATGTTCTTTCCATCTAAGAGAATCTCACCTTCGTATCCTTTGTTCAAAGAGAGAAGACACTTCATCAATGTCGATTTTCCAGAGCCGTTTTTTCCTAAAAGAACAGCCAGTTTTCCCTTATCTAGATGAAGGGAGACATCGTTGAGGGAATGGTCTCCTTTTTTGTAATGATAGCTTAGATTTTCAATGTCAAGCATGTCTTTTCCCCCTTTCGTAAGAGAAGATGATGGCAAGGAAGAAAGGAGCTCCCAATATAGCAGTGAGTGCACCGACAGGAAGGGAGAAGCCTTTCAAAAGGGATCTTGATACATCATCGGAGAGAAGAAGAAGGATGCTTCCGAACAATGCACTTGATGGAAGGAGGTATTTATGATTATTTGAGAAAATCTTTCTAGCGACATGAGGACAAATAAGGCCTAAGAAAGAGATGACGCCTAAGAAGGAGATGCAGGTTGCGGTGATCAAAGAGGAAAGGCCTAAAAGAATGAAGCGAAGCATTTCCGTGTTGACGCCGGTTGTCTTTGCAATATCATCTCCTAAGCATAAAGCGTTGAGCTGATTGGTATAAAGGGTAAAGACAATATAGGAGATGAGGATTGCAAACAACATGATGACGATTTCTTTGTATCCGACTCTTCCTAAGTCTCCGAATGACCAGTAGATTGCTGATGATAATTGAGTATCGGTTGCAAAATACTGCAATAATGTCGTGATGGCTGTAAAAAGAGAGGATAAAGAGAGTCCGCTTAGAACTAAAGTTTCCGGTGAGAAATTCTTTGTTTTTGCAATGATAAGAATGAGGAATATGGCACCGAGAGAGAAAAGAAACGCGATAGAGGAGACAGCGTAAGGATTGAAGACGTTCCAGTTGGCATTGTTGTTAGTAGAGACTTTTCCACCGCTTAGCATGATGATAGCGACATTGGCGCCAAGGACGGACGCATTTGATACACCGAGTGTCGCAGGTGAGGCCATCGGATTGTTAAGACAGGTCTGCATGATAAGACCTGATATCGATAGACCGATTCCGCATAAGACGGCAGCAAGAATTCTTGGAAGTCTGATCTTCTGCATGATGCGGATATTGATTGTGTCACCTTTACCGAACAGACCTAAGAAGGCATCTTTGAATTTCATCGATGAGGATCCTAAGAACAAGGAGAAGAAAGCAAGAAGTATAGTAAAGACTAAAATCGATATCAGAAGGATGAGGACTTTTCTTTTTTGTTGCTGATGTTTCTCTTTGTAGGAGATAGTTGATTGATTTCGCATGAACCAATTGTATAACACTTGTTCAAAAAATGAAAGATAAATATGCCGAGAAACAAAATAAATCGGCTGTTTTTGTTTGATAACTCAAAAAATGAGAGACTGATTTTCATAAACGTCTCATTTTTAGCAAGTGATATAAGTTTCTTTTTCAAAACCTTTCTCTTATAATGTTTCCTAAAGGAGATCCGACTATGGATAAAGTTGAAATCATTGACGTTAAAGATAACGTATTGTCAAAAAACGAAGTAGAAGCAGAAAAGGTAAGAACCTTATTGAAAGAAAAGAAAGTCTTTCAGATCAATCTGATGTCTTCCCCAGGAAGCGGAAAGACAACACTTCTCTGCGCCCTGATTCCTCTTCTTACAAAAAGAGGATATCATGTCTCTGTCTTAGAGGCTGATATCGATGGAGATGTCGATGCTCATACAATCTTAGAAAAGACCAAGGCAAAATCAGTTCAGCTTCATACGATGGGTGCCTGTCATCTGACAGCCCAGATGACGTATGATGCTCTTAACAAAGTCGATCTGGATGATGTCGATGTCGTATTCTTGGAGAATGTCGGCAATCTTGTCTGCCCCGCTGAGTTCGATACGGGATCTGACTTGAACATGATGCTTCTCTCTGTTCCGGAAGGAGATGACAAGCCTCTGAAATATCCGTTGATGTTTCAGGTCTCCAATTATGTTCTAGTCACCAAAATGGATGTTCTTCCTGTATTCGATTTCAACTTTGAAGACTTCAAAGAGAGAGTCGAAAAGCTCAATCCGAATGCAGAGATCTTCACTGTCTCCAGCATCAAGAATGAGGGAGTCGAAGATGTTGCTGAATCCTTGGCTGAATTGATTGAAGCAAAGATTCAGAAGTAACCTGAAAAATTTGATTGAGCAGCGTGATTTCATTTGAACAAAAATGGAATCACGCTGTTTTTATCTATAAACAGAAAGTCATATATGCTGGAATACAGATCACACCATCTTCTCGGATGGATAGGTTTTTAGGGTGAATTATATAAGAGTGTGATATTCTGTCTTTATATTTTTCGTTGAATTTGATCAAAGATGTTGTCGTGTAGTTTTTTGATGACTTCACTTCAATCGGAATGATTTTGTTTGATGTTTTATCTCCATTTGAAATAATAAAATCTATTTCGATGTCATTTCTGTGTTTTTCGCTTGAATAATGATTATAGAAATATAACCGGTGTCCTTTTGCAGTCAGCATTTGGGCTATCATATTTTCAAAGAACATTCCTTTGTTGACTGAAAGCTTATCGTGCAATATTGCCTTGTAAACGCTCAAGTCGTTTTTGATATTCTCATCAAAGGTATGTGCAAATAAAAGGCCGGTATCACCCATATAGCATTTGATGAATTCTCTCGACTCGGTTAAAGATAAACCTATATTAGGATCAGAACAGGAAAAACATTCATTGCAGATCATTGAATCAGCTAACCAGAAAAAAGTCTCTTCATAAAGAATCCCGTCATTACGATCAGATTCTAATGAGCTTAATTTGACTCTTTTTTCATGCGATGATAAGAAAGAAGGTATCTGATCGAAGATTGATAGTACCCTTGATTGATAAATGCTATCAATTTTTAAGATATCATTTCTATACATTTTGAGTATGTTTCTTTTTTGACGATCGCATTCTTCGAACTGTTTATGATTCTCTATAAAAGCAGCGACTGCTTGAGGCATGCCACCTACCATCATATATTCTTTGAATAGGAAAGAAGCCTTTTTATGAATCGGATCCAATAATGGTACTTTTTTTTCAAAGCATTCTTTAATGTAGGGAATCAACATCGACTCACCCATGGCATCAGCGAATTCTTCAAAGTCCATAGGGTACATTGTCAGACTCTCCTCTTCGGAAGGAATCAGAATATCTTTGACATTTTCTTTTATCGAAATCAAAGATCCGGTTTCAATATAGTCGTATCTTCCATCTTTTACTAAATGCTTAATCGCTTCTCTTGCTTTTGGGAATTTTTGGACTTCATCAAAGATGATCAATGAGTCCCGTTGATATAACGACACTCCGGTTTCAAAAGACAAGAGCATGAAAAAGATGTCCAAATTGTCCAAGTGATTCTCAAATAACTCTTTGATTTTTTTGGAAACGATGGAAAAATCCAGCAATATATAGCTTTTATAGTTCTGCCGTGCAAATTCTTCGACCAATGTGGATTTGCCGATTCTTCTGGCTCCTTCAATTAAAATAGCTGTTTGTCCGTTGGCCTTGTTTTTCCATTCCAATAAACTATCATAAGCTTTTCTTTTAAAAATCATAAAACACCTCGCTAAGCACCTATATTATATATACATTCTAGCAAAAAGCGCAAGGTATATTTTGCCTGTTTTACTGCAAAAGCGCAAAGTAATTTTATAAAGAAATACTACAAAAGCGCAAAGTACTGAAGGTAGTCTATCACATAAAAAGAGAGCTTTTTAGGCTCTCTTGTTTTTAATAGTCCCATGAAGAAGTGCTCTTTTCATGACCTCTTGTTCATTTGGAATAAAGGATGCTTTTCTTAACGCCTTCAGCACAGGGAAGAGAAGACAGACTTCGATGATTCCTGTTCCCATCGTGATGAGAGCCTGGATGACATTCTGAATCATGACCGCTTTGAAATCATATTTCATGATAAGAGCGTCCAGATATAAAGCGCCTGTGTTGCAGGCTGTTGTAAGAAGAGAAGCTATCATGACAAGTATAATTGTCAAAACTTTTTTCTGATCCAACAAGGTGCCTTCTTTTTCAAAGTGAGATTTGATTGGAACGATAAGAGCAGGTCTTATCAGTGGAGGAAGCATCCAGATGACAGTTGTTGGAGTAAGACCGTATAAGAGCTGATCGATAAAGACACCTAATATACAGCAGAAAAAACAGTCCTTTGCATCAAAAGCAAAACAGACAAAATAAATGACTAATGCAGCCAGTGTGATTTTGATTCTTCCTATCTTGATATCAAGAAGACATAAGATGACATATAAAGCGGCAAAGATGGCACATAGTGCAAGTCGTCTGACAGCGTTCTTTTTCATGTGTAGACCTTCCTAATCAGTTATTATAATCGAACATAGGGTCTATAAGCCATAGGCAAGGCGTGATAAATCTGCTTTCTTTCAGAAGGTCGGATTTTGGAAAGATCAAAGCATAACTGTTCAGATACATTCTTTTGGCAGTATCTTTTGCATATCTCTTGTCTCCGATCAATGTCAAAGACAAAGAGTGGAGAGCTAAACGGATCTGATTCTTTCTTCCGGTGTGTATTTGAATTCTTAACGCAGTTCCAATTTGAATCTTATTTCCATAATAGATTTCGGTGATGGCTTCTTTTCCTTTCTCATCCTCTTTGACCTTGTAGGAGGCACTCTCTTTGATCATCTGGGAAAAGAGAATATGATAGTCTTCCTTTACATTCTCTTTGACGACAGCTTCATAAAGACGGATGACAGAACGATTTTCAAAGCAATCTTTCAAGTAGCGCTGCGTCTCTTGGTTTTTGGCAAATACCATGACACCGCTTGTCTCATAATCAAGGCGATGAACAAGATAGATATTTTCTCCTTTTCTCTTTGCATAGCTTTTCAGGTAAGAGAAGAGATTCTGATATCTTGTTTTGATGTCTTCTGTCGCAACAGAAAAGACATTTCTTTCTTTGTAGACAGAAAGGACATTCTCGTCTTCATATAGAATTTGATAAGGGCACTTTTTCATAACGATAAAAATTATAAGAGAAACAAGGAGAAGAACAAACTAAGAAAGCAAAACAGGGAAAGTAAGGATGAAGGAAGTTCCTTTTCCGAGCTCTGATTCGACTTTGATCTGGATGCCATCGTTGTTGCAGACATGCTTGACGATGCTAAGACCTAGTCCAGTACCGCCCAATTTTCGGCTTCTGGCCTTATCGACACGATAGAATCGTTCAAAGATACGATCCTGATCTTCTTTTGCAATGCCGATGCCGGTATCTTTGACTGTCAGACTGTTCTGCTCTTTGTCCAACACAATATAGACTGTCCCACCATCTCTATTGTAACGGATTGCGTTTTCAATGAGGTTCTTCACTAAGGATGAGACATCCTCTTTTGAAATGTTGACAAGGAAATTGTCGCCATTAGTCACGATTTTGATGTTCTTTTTTGCGATTTCCGTATCGAATCGAACAAGTTCTTCCTGAATGACTTCATCCAAGGAGGTGACTTCATCGCTCTTGTTTTTCGCTTCACTTTCAAGTCTTGAGAGCTCAAGCATTCCGATGATGATCTCGTTCATTCTTTTTCCTTCGGACTGAATCTTGCTTAGCGCATCATCGACATCTTTCTTATCCGTCAGGAAACCTTCCTTGATCATCTGGGTATAACCTAGAATCGAGGTGAGCGGTGATTTCAGTTCATGACTTGCATTGGCAAAGAAGTCTTTCTTTGCACTCTCAAGTCTCTGCTCTTCTGTGATATCGACTAATAAGAGTGCGGCACCTTTTTCATTCTCTTTCACCCAGACATCCTTGATAGGGTGAGAGGAGATCAGGAAGGTTCTTCCGTTGAGCTTCATGATGATGTTGCTCTCTTTGCCATTCAATGAAGCAGTGTAGACATCATGAATTTCAGGAGAGATAGTCAGTGAGGTCAATGTATCGCATTTGGCAGAGTGGAATAATGTTTTTGCAAAATAGTTGATGAGAAGAATGTTCTCTTTAGCATCGAGAATGACAATGCCTTGGTTCATCGTATTGATGATGTAATTCAGCTTTTCCTTCTCGTCAATCAGGTCATCGACCTTTTCCTGAATCAGTATTTCTGTTTTGGTGATACTCTCTGAAATGCTTTCGATTTCATTGTCGCTTTCTATATTGTCGCTAGAGACGATTCTAGCCAATTTCATGCTCTCTTCCCTTAAAGGCTTCAATTCGCGATTGATGAAGAAATAGTCGAGAATAAAAGCGATGACAAGGACACTGACCATCATGATTGTCGAATAGAGAATGAATTGATTCATGATGCTATTGATGGATTTTATCGGCATAGCAACTCTTAAATAGATAAATAAGTGTTCAAGTTTGCATGCCAAATATATCATATCGACATTCATGGATTCGGAATGGCGATAGTAAATGGTTCCAAGATTCTGAATCTCAGGTCTCTGAAGATGGTTTTCGTTGATGATCGAGCGGTCGTTATCATACAAGACCTCTCCGGAGCCGCTGATGAAGGTGAGTCTGACATCGTTCTGCTTGTTGGTGACAATATTGCTTGTCGCTTCCATGGCAGGAAGGAGATTCTTTACCTCATACTGAGAATAGAAAACCTCTTGAGAAACGTTCAGTTCGCTTCTTAAGAGGTTCTCAGAATTGTTCTTGTTGACCTTGTCAATCGAAAAATAGACAAGGAAAAGCATCATGATGAAAGACAGAAAGAGTGTGATGAAGTGAGTGAAGATGATTTTCTTTTTCATCCGATGATATAACCGACTCCGTAAATGGTATGAATGATATGGCTTTCCTTATCGTTGAGTTTCTTTCTTAAGGAAGCGATATGCATATCGATGGCTCTGCTTTCGACCATGTCGTTTTCTGTATAGAGCTTATGATAGATCTCATCTCTTGTGATGGCTTTTCCTAAGTTCTGAAGCAGAAGCTTCAAAATGGAAAACTCAGTATTGGTAAGATCAATCGATTTTCCCTGATAGGTGCAGGTGTGACGATTGAGATCGAGGCTGATATCGTGATAAGAGAGTATCTCGTGATCGAGACGGAATCTTGCGTTGACACGGGAGATGAGCTCAAGGATATCGAAAGGCTTTTCGATATAGTCATCTGCGCCGCAGTCAAGGCCTTCGACTTTATCCATGGTCATGCGTTTGGCGGAGAGAATGATGATTTTGATGTCGTTGTTTTCGGCACTGTTTCTCAATGTCTTTAAAACATCCATTCCGTTTCCGTCCGGAAGCATCAGATCAAGAAGAATCAGATCGGGTTTGACTTTTCTGAAGGCATCCCAAAAAGACTTTGTATCAGGGAATGTATAGACTTGATAGCCGGATTTTGTCAGCGATACGTTGATGATCTTGGCGATGTCCTGATCATCTTCGACGGAGTAAATCGTTTTCATGCTTTCCCTCCTATATGACTTGTTTGTCTTTGTAGAAACCTGTGAGGATATAGATAACCCATTCGGCAACGTTTGTGGCGTGGTCCGCAATGCGTTCTATATATTTTACTACCAAGGCTGTATAGATTGCATAATCGGATGAAATTTCTTTTCCCTGATCTTGATGGATGAGTTCATCGATGAGTCTGGAATAGGTTTCATCGACATGGTCATCTCTTAAAACGACCTCTCTTGCCAGGCTCTCGTTTTTGTCCATATAGCTTTTGACGCTGTCTTTGACCATCTGGATGACAAACTCCACCAACTCTTTGATTTCTTTCTGGTTCTTGTTGGCATTTTTGACCTTTAAGGAGAACTCTAAAATATCCTTGGCATGATCGCCAAGTCTTTCTAAATCCTGAACCATGCTCATGATGCCGGTGACGATTCTTAAATCAGACGCGTAAAGCTTTTCTTTCAGCATAATGTGAAGAGCGTCCGCTTCAATCCATCTTTCATAGGCGTTGACCTTCTCATCATCGACAGCATGATAATATTTATTGTTATCGTAATTGAGGTAGACATCAAATGCGTAGAACAGATTCTTCTCGACAACGCCGGACATCTGAAGAATGAGTGAATTGAGATGCTCGATTTCTTCGTTTAATTCCATAAACAGTACCCTTTCTTTATCCGAATCTACCGGTGATGTAATCTTCTGTCTTCTTGACCTTAGGACGAGAGAAGAGTTCTTCAGTCTTATCAAACTCCACCAGGTCTCCTAACATGAAGAAGGCGGTATCGTCTGAGATACGGCTTGCCTGCTGCATATTGTGTGTAACGATGATGATAGAGTATTCATTCTTCAACTCATCGATGAGGTCTTCGATTTTCTTTGTTGCAATCGGGTCAAGAGCGGAAGTCGGTTCATCCATCAAGATGACATCCGGTTCCATTGCAATCGCTCTTGCGATGCATAATCGCTGTTGCTGGCCGCCTGAAAGCGCGAGTGCGGAGTCTTTCAGTCTGTCTTTGACTTCCTCGTAAAGAGAAGCTTTCTTCAAAGAGGAGATGACAATTTCCTTCAACAGCTTCTTGTCTTTGACACCATGGCATTTCAGTCCATAGGTAATGTTATCATAAATTGACATCGGAAAGGGATTGGGCTGCTGGAAAACCATGCCGACAATCGCTCTTAAGACCATCGGATTGTAGTCTTTTACGTCTTTTCCCATATATTCGATCTTGCCTGTTATCTTGCAGTCGCTGATCAGATCATTCATTCTGTTAAGACAGCGAAGGAAGGTCGACTTTCCACATCCGGAAGGACCGATGAAAGCAGTGACATGATTCTTTCTGATATCCATGTTGATATCGTGAAGGACATGCTTGTCTCCATAGCTGAGATTGAGATTCTCAACATGGAAGATGACTGGCGATTCTTCTTTCTGCTCTGTATTCATTTGCATATTCTGTTCCATATATTACCTCTTGAATTTCTTTAAAAAGCGATATGAGAGGAGTTTGACGATGAGATTGAGTATCAGATCGACGATGAGGATGATGATGGCAATGGCGCTGGCTGCTCCGAAGTTCGGACTTTCGAATGCGACGAGTTTATAGATGTGCAAAGCGAGTGTTGCGCTTCCTTCGCTGATTAGAATATGATCCTTGATCGTTGTACCCATCGAATAGATAAGAGCGGCCGATTCACCGATGATACGTCCGATGGACAATAGGATTGCAGTCAGGATGCCAGGGAGAGCATTTGGAAGAACAACTTTGAAAATAGTCTGCGTATTGGTTGTTCCTAAAGCCAAGGAACCTTCCCGATAACTCTTAGGTACTGTCTTGATTGCTTCTTCTATTGTATTGATGATGACAGGCAAGAGCATCAAAGCCAATGTGAGACTGCCGGAAAGGAGTGAACCATTGCTCTTTTGTGTGAATAAGCTGACAAAGGGAATGAAGATGATGGCGCCGATCAGACCGAAGATGATAGTCGGAATGCCGCTTGCTAGATCAATCAATGTTCGGAAAAGAGTTGTTAATCTGTTCTGTTTTGCGACTAAGGAGAGATAGACGGCTGTGAGAATGCCGATTGGCAGAGCGAAGACAAGTGTCAGTAGAATCATATATATCGTGGAGATCAGAGAACCTCTGATACCGCCTCCAGAGGTATGGACGATCATAGAGGAAATCTTATCTGCCTTCTCTAAGTCTGAGAGGAGCGTTTCAGCTCCTTGTCTCGATTCGCCGAAGAAGATATTTCCATCGTCATCGACAAGAAGAAGTGTGGAGATGGATGCGTTCAGTTCGATGCGATACTTTTCCTGGTCTGCTTCATTGGTCAGCTTATTGAACGGAGAATCGTGATCGATATAGGTGACTTGAATGACAGGATTCTTTTCGTTGTCATATCCGTCTTCGATGCCGATTCCCCACCGGGAAGAAAAATAGACATTTTCGATATTCGGATCTTTGTAAGTGCCCTTAGAGGTTGACTCATCATAGCTGACTGACGTGTTAGTCGTATAGTAATCGGATGTCAGAAACTTCCAAGAGAGATATTCATGTCCTTTGTCGAAAACAAAGAAGATGATAAACGCGAGAATCAAAACACCGAAAAGAGAAAAAAGATAAGCGTTGGAATCACGGAAGATGTCTTTTGCTTTTCTTGCTTTCAAGGAACGTTCGCTGTCTTTCATGCTAGAGTCCTCTCTTTTCCAGTCTTCTCTTCATGAAATTGAGCATCAGGTTGAAGAAGATGATGATGAAAATCAGCATGATGCCAACTGAAAAACGGATATCGTAGTTCAGACCGCTCGCTTCACTGATGCCGGAAAGCATTGTGGAAGTCAGAGTTCTTGTCGTTGAGAATATATTGAAACTAGGACCGGAAAGCCTGTTTCCCGCGACCATGGAAACAGCAGTCGCTTCGCCTAAAGCGCGGCTGAGACCTAAGATGAGTCCGGAGAAGATACCGGATTTGGCTGCAGGTATGATGACTTTGAAGTTTGTTTCGCTTCTTGATGCACCAAGCGCCAAGGAACCTTTTTCCAAATTGCTGTTGACTGCTTTCAAAGAAGTGATAGAGAGCATGGTGACAGTCGGAACAGACATCATCGTTAAGACTAAGACAACAGAGAAAGTCGAAAGACCGCCTGCTGATTGGTAATTGAATAATTCAGACAGGTTTTTCGCCCAGCCTGTTACAAGACCTAGACCGAACATGCCATAGATGACAGAAGGGATGGAGGCGAGAATCTCAATGATCGTATTCAATACGGCACTGACAGGCTTTGGCGTCATTCTGACAATTACAAGTGCGGTGAAGACAGAGATAGGAGCTGTAAGCAGCATAGTCAGAATTGCGATATAGATGGTATTGATGATGATGAAACCGATCGAATAATCGGTTTTTCCTTTCAGCCAAGTGTTGCCGAAGAGGAAAGAGAAGAAACTGACACGATATTTTTCTCCTTCGATCTCATATTCGGAAATGAAGGGCTTCAGTCCTTTGATGAAGATGAAGACGATGACAAATAAAATCGATACTGATGCTAAAAAAGCAACGAAAAATAGCAAATAGCGGACAATTCTGTCCGCTTTTGCATTCTTGATCGCTTTCTTAAAACACTGATCACGGTCAAGATATCTCATATTAGAATAATTCTTTCCAAGTCTTCTTTTCGCCGGTATAGACCGCTTTTAAGATTTCCTTGGTAGTTGATGTGAGCGGATTGGCTTCGTTGACGACTGCAACGATCGCGTCGGTGCAGATCTTTCCGTGAGTGCCCGTAGCCGCAGGTTCGTTCTCTTCTAATTCGCGGGAAAGATAACCGATATCAAGTCCGTTGGCTTCATCTTTGTTCTTGCCCTGTGTATGTTTGTAAGCATCGCCTGAACCAGTGTGGTTATGGCTTGCGATGAAGTTGCCGCATAGAGGAGAGAAGGCGGAAGTGAGAGCTTTTGCAATCTTTTCGCAAGATGTGGAACCGCCGATTCTGACAGTTGCTTTGGAATTATCTTCTAAGGTGATAGGATAATTGGCTTTAATGTCCTTCCAGGATTTATCGGTATTGCTTAAAGCGATGATGCCATCGTTCTGTTTGATGATGCTCTTTCCTTCGATTGTGGTGGAATAAGCGATGAAAGCATCGACGATCTGCTTGACCTTGCTATCAGCAGCATAATCGTTTCTGACAACATAGTTGAAGTTTCTTGTCAATTCATAGGTTTCATTGAGAACGTTGGCTTCGCTAGGAACAACGTTATCGTAAGTAAGACCTTTGACACCGGAATTTTCTAAGGATGCCAAGGAGATATATCCTAAAGAGAACTTATCGTTCTTGATGGACTGGATCATATTTCCGTTGGATGTGGTTTCGACGATGCTTGTGACCAAGCCATCGTTGCTGGCCTTGTTTTTTTCAAGGCCGATCTTGGTGAAGAAACCATCTCTTGTACCGGAAGTGGTATCTCTTGTGTAGCAGGTGATGTTCTTTGTCTTATCGAAATCGGCATTTGCGGTTTCAGTCGGCTTTGCACTTTCCGTCTCGGATTCAGTCGCATTGTTTCCACAACCAGTCAAGGTTGCGAAGAAAATGACACTCATCAGCATTTTCTTACAGGTTTTGTTTTTCATTTTTGACCTCTTTCATTAATTACGCTACAATCATAGAAGCATTTGTTTTTCTTCACTACCTTAGTGATGTAAAACAATGTAAAGCAAATGTAAAAAATTATGAGGGGTTTCTATTCATGCCTGATAAAGAAAAAGAACTGAAAAGAATGCTTGATGAATTGAAAGAGGGAAAAAGCGAAGAAGAGGTCCAGAAGGAGTTTGACCAATTGTTCAAAAAAGACAATTGGGAGACTTCCTCTCAGGCCAAGATTCCTGAAATCAGAAAAGAAGCTGTCACTTCTTTGTCTGATGAAAAGAATCCGCTTGTTCTTTTAGCGGAAGAAAACGGTGCTTTCCGTGCCTTGATGAAGACGATACGAATGGATCTGAATCATGAAGATGAAGTTTCTCTCCATATGCTGAAAGAAACATTGCAACGCATTCAGATTCTATCTCTTCATTATGATAAGATGCAGAAACTCATCTTCCCATTATTGGACAAATACGGAATCGACAAGTTGACATTCTACAAGGAAAAAGAGGATCATGTCCTTGTATCCCTGAAACAGATCAAGGTCAAAAACGATGCCGGAATCAATCCCTTCTTCTATATTGATGAAATAAAGGCCGTATTAGATGAGATCGAATCGAATATTGTCTATGAGAACAGATTCTTCTTCCCGGTGTTGGAAGACAATATGGATGAGATAGCGCTGTTTGAATTATATATTCAGGAAAGGATGATGGGCTTTGCACTCATCAGATTGTAATTATGAACCAGTATCAGACCATTGTAGAAGAAGTCAGAAAAATAGGAAGAGAGCATCTCTCATTCTCATCCGTCAAAGAGAAAGGCGGCGCTGAGAACGCAGTCACAGACAGCGATGTTCTCATACAGCGCGATTTGATGAAGAAGCTCTCTGAAATCATTCCAGGCTCTATGTTCTATTGCGAAGAAGAAGGATACAACAGCCTTCCGAAAGCAGAATATGTATTCATCATCGACCCGATTGACGGAACGATGAACTATACAAGACGGATTCCGGAATGTGCAATCTCAGTCGGATTGTTGCACAACAATGAATTGGTCTTCTCCTGCGTATACAATCTTTTCAAAGATGAGATGTTCTACGCCGTAAAAGGAAAAGGAGCCTATTTTCAGGGAAAGAAGATTCATGTTTCAGACAGAGACTTCAAACACAGCATCTTCTATACCGGCTTCTCTTTGTATGAGAAGAAATATGCAGATCCATGCATCGAAATGACGAAAGAAGTTTTCCATCAGGTCAATGACATCCGCCGCTTCGGCAGTGCGGCATTAGAGCTTTGCTATATCGCCTTAGGACAAGGAGAGCTTTACTTCGCTTTTCGTGTTTACCCCTATGATTATTCTGGCGGTGAATTGATACTGAAGGAGGCAGGCGGTGTTCTCTGTTCTCTTCATGACAAGAAAGTAACCCATGATAGACCACAGCTCTTACTCGCGGCCAACAACCAAGAAAATCTAAAAAAACTATCAGAGATTGTTTCTAAATACATCCCTTACATTCCTTATTGACAAAGAAAAAGACTATCACTTCGGATAATAACCTGATGTAATAGTCTTTTTTTAATTAGTACATTGCGATATCATCCATCTGACCGATGGAGATAAGGTAGCGTTTTAAGATGACGCAGCTAGCAGCGGCATCGATGCCTTTATGCTGCTTTTTGCTGTTTTGTCCCTGTTTATGAAGGACAGATGACGCTTCAAGAGTCGAATATCTTTCATCTTGGAAGACGATTTCAATATCTGGGAAATTCTCTTTCAGCATTTCAGCAAACTGTTTCACGACAGAAGTCATCTCGCAGTCATCCCCGCTTGGAAACAAAGGAAGACCGAGAACGAATGTTTCGACTTTTTCTACCATCAATAATTCTTTCAGGTAATCGATCGCTTCGGAAAACTGCATGGCGTGGAATCTTAAGTTGGTGATCGGTGTGATGAACATACCGCTTCTTGAGATTGCGACACCTAATGATCCTTTTCCTAAATCGAGTGCGAGAAGGTTCTTTTTCACTTGAGAAGTCCTAATAAGTGCTCTTTGACTTTGCTTAAAGAAGAGAGGTCATCTGTTGCACCGAATGCGACATCCGGTCTTCCGCCGCCTCTTCCAGAGAGAAGAGCAGAGCATTCCTTCATGACGACACCGGCTTTGATAGAGGCTAAGTCTTTTCCTCTTCCTGCGACGATGTCTTTCTTTTCGCCGTTATCGATGGCTAAGAAGAGAAGCAAGGAAGGATGCTTGTCGATGAGGTTATGAGTCAAAGTATCTTCCTGTTCATGAGTGAGATTCTTGATGGTATGGACAAGAAGCTCTTTGCCGTTGACAGTCTCGATCTTGCTTTCGAGTTCGCCGACAAGATTATTGGCGCTTTCTTCTCTTAATGTCTTGATGGTGTTGTTCAAAGAGGAGATAAGGTCATTGTTGGACATGATCTTACTGCGGACACCCTTATCGGAATTGATCTTGAGGAGAGCAGCAGCTTCATTGATAAGAGCTTGTTTCTCCTTTAAGAACTCATAGGCTTTCATGCCGGTGTAGCAAGTGAGTCTTCTGATACCGGCAGCGACGCTCTCTTCGCTTGCGATGACAAACAATCCGATTTCAGAAGTGTTGTCGACATGTGTGCCACCACAGAATTCCATGGAATAGTCGCCCATGGAAACAACTCTGACTTTATCGCCGTATTTCTCAGAGAAGAGATGCATAGCATTCTTCTTCATTGCGTCTTCCTTAGAAAGGATTTCGGTCTTGACAGGAAGAGATTCGAAGATCTTCTCATTGACACGTCTTTCGACGTTGTTGAGCTGTTCTTCGCTCATCTTGCTATCGAAGTTGATATCGAAACGGAGAAGTTCATCATCGTAATAAGCACCTTCCTGATGGATTTCATTAGAGACCTTTTCCTGAAGTGCTTTCTGCAAGAGATGTGTTGCAGAGTGGTTCTTTCTGATTCTGTTTCTTCTCTGCCAATCGACTCTTTCTTCAAATTCATCACCCATCTTGATCTCGCCGTACAAGACTTTGACATGGAGCAAGTGCTGTCCGTGGTTGCTTGCCTTGACATCGGTGACTTCAGCTTCACAGCTGTCGTTATGGATGAAACCAGTATCGGAGACCTGACCGCCTGATAAGGCGTAGAAATCTGTCTTTTCGAAGCAGACATCTCCTTCTTCCTGGATGGAGTCTACTTTGACGCCATCGATGAAGAGGCCGTTGACTTTGGATGTGAAGTCTTTTCCTTCTTCATAGGTGAACTCGCTGTTTGCAGTGAAGGCGATGAGGTCTTTGGACTGAAGTCCGAAGGACTGCTTGTCTCCACGGCTCTTTCTTGCAAGTTCCTTGCTGGCTTCAAGAAGTTTTTCATAACCTTCCACATCGACTTTCTTACCAGAGTCTTCTGCGATTTCCTTTGTGAGTTCAAACGGGAAACCATAGGTATCGGCAAGACGGAAGGCGTCTTCAGCGGATAAGGTATCTCCTTCTTTCTTCAGATACTGAGAAAGAAGTTTTTCGCCTGTCTTCAATGTGTTGGCAAATTTGTTCTCTTCACTGGAGATCATCTTCATTGTTCTTTCCTGATGATCCTTGAGATAAGGATAGAAGTGAGCCATGTTCTCTGTGACAAGAGGAACAAGGGAAGCGAGGGTTCCGGCAGGAAGACCAAGTGTCTGTGCATAACGGGAAGCGCGGCGGAGAAGTCTCTTTAAGACATAGCCTCTGCCATCGTTAGAGAAGACTGCGCCATCTGCCAAAGCAAAGGTGATGGAACGGATGTGATCTGCGATGACACGATAGGCGAGTCTGTGTTTTCCTTCATAAGGGAATTCTGCTTTTTCTTCAAGAGCTTTGATATACGGCATGAAAAGATCGGTTTCGAAATTTGTTTCAGCATCCTGCATGATGCAGGCGAGTCTTTCAAGACCGGCACCGGTATCGATGTTCTTCTGAGGGAGCTGTTTGTAGTCTTTTCTTGCAACGCCAGGCATGGAGTTGAACTGAGAGAAGACGATGTTCCACAATTCGATATAACGGTCATTATCCATATCGTCCTGAAGAAGTTTGAGTCCTAAGTGTTCAGGATCCCATTTTTCACCGCGGTCATAGTTGATTTCAGTATCAGGACCGCACGGACCTTCACCGATTTCCCAGAAATTGTTGACGGAAGGAACCATGTTCTCTTCCGGGATGCCGCACTTGACCCAGAGATCATGCGTTTCTTTGTCATCAGGATAATAGGTGACATAAAGCTTATGAGGATCTAAGCCGTAATATTTGTCAGAGGTGAGAAGCTCATAAGCCCAGGGAATGACTTCGTTTCTGAAATAATCGCCGATAGAAAAGTTACCCATCATTTCAAAGAAGGTATGATGTCTTGCAGTGTGTCCGACATTGTCGATATCATTGGTACGGATGCACTTCTGAGCATTTGTGATTCTTCTGTGCTTTGGTGTCAAAGTGCCGTCGAAGTATTTCTTCAATGCGGCAACGCCGGCATTGATCCAAAGCAGGGTGGGATCATTGTTCGGGACTAAAGAAGCAGATGGTTCGATATAGTGGCCATGCTCATGGAAGAAGTTAAGCCAAGTATCACGGATTTCATCACTGGTCATTTTTCTCATAAATTAGAATTCTCCAATCTTATATATAAAATAAAGACACTACATTATATTACTTTATTTCAAAGCAGACAAAAAATAAGTTGTTTTTTCTTCTTTTATTAGTTATCTAATCAAGTGCAACTCTTAGACGTAAGATACCATCGTTAGGGTTGCTTTTCAATACATCGGCAATGATTTGATGATCCAGATCATCAAATCATCTGCGTTT